>JACCDS011990854.1_pt1 | contig 25436 bp, 22 predicted proteins | sample 7446441 | NCBI WGS metagenome assembly JACCDS01 (sample SAMN15323445, study PRJNA562643) | freshwater metagenome | isolation source: river surface water | place: USA:Blue River Watershed | collected 2017-08-17 | reverse complement strand
TATCAGCATCACACTGCAGCGGCCGTCGTAGCACACCGAAGCGGGTGCTTAGCTCAGTTGGTAGAGCGGCGCCCTTACAAGGCGTAGGTCGGGAGTTCGAGCCTCTCAGCACCCACCAACAGCCAGCGAGTCGATGCAGTTTCAGGAGTGGTAGTTCAGTCGGTTAGAATACCGGCCTGTCACGCCGGGGGTCGCGGGTTCGAGTCCCGTCCACTCCGCCAAACCGAAAAAGGCGAACCTGGTGTTCGCCTTTTTTTATGCTTACGCCAAAATACATCGCGCCATTTACAGAGCGCTGGAGACCGAGTGCACCATGCTTGAATTTATCCGCACCCACCGTCGCCTGATGCAGTTCCTGCTGCTGCTGATCATTTTCCCGTCGTTTGCGTTCTTCGGCCTCGAGTCGTACACGCGCATGAGCAGCAAGGAACCACCAGTCGCCAAAGTCGATGGCAAGGAAATCAGCCAGCGCGAATGGGATGCGGCGCATGCCCGCCAGCTCGAACGCTTCAAGCAGATGTTTGGCGAGCAGTTCAACCCGGCGATGTTCGACACCCCGGAGGCGCGCCAGGGCACGCTGGAAAACCTGATTGCGCAGCGCGCGCTGTCGGGCTATGTGATGAGCAACTACCTGACCGTGTCCGACGACACGCTGCGCAAGACCATCGGCGAGATCGGCGGCCTGACCACTCCGGATGGCAGCTTCGACAAGGAGCGTTACAAGCAGCTGCTGGCCGCTCAGGGACTGACGCCGGAAAAGTTCGAAGCCAGCCTGCGTCATGACCTCGCGATCCAGCAGGTCAATGCCGTCATCCAAAACACCGCATTCGCACCGAAGTCGGTGGCGCAGCGCATCTCGTCGCTGAACCTGCAAAAGCGCGAGATCCAGGAACTGCCGCTGTCGATCGCCGACTTCAAGTCGCAGGTGAAGGTGACCGATGCGATGCTGCAGGCGTATTACGACGAGCATGCCGCGCAGTTCGAGATCCCGGAGATGGTGAAGGCCGAGTACGTGGTGCTGGCCGCGCCCGTGGTCGAGCAGCAGATCACGGTCACCGAGGCCGACATCAAGCAGTACTACGAGAAGAACATCGCGCGCTACAAGACCGACGAGCAGCGTCGTGCCAGCCACATTCTGATCAAGGCAGCCAAGGATGCGCCGGCGGCCGAGAAAGCGGCGGCGAAGGCAAAGGCCGAGAAGTTGCTCGAACAGCTGAAGAAGGCGCCGAATGATTTCGCGAAGCTGGCAAAAGAGAATTCGCAGGATCCGGGCTCGGCCGAGCGCGGCGGTGATCTCGACTTCTTCGGCAAGGGCATGATGGTGCCGCCGTTTGAGGATGCCGCGTATGCGCTGAAGGAAGGCGAGATCAGTGGCATCGTCGAATCCGATTTCGGCTTCCATATCATCAAACTGACTGCGATCAAGCCGGCCGCCACGCGTCCGCTGTCCGAGGTGAAGGTCAACATCGATGACGAGATCCGCCGCAATGAAGCCGGCAAGCGCTTCGCATCGATGGCCGAGACCTTTACCAACATGGTCTATGAGCAGCCGGACAGCCTGAAGCCGGTCGCGGACAAGCTGGGCCTGAAGATCGAAGTGGCCGAGCGCCTGACCCGCAAGCCGAGCGCTTCGCTGCCGAAGCAGGCTGCCTTCAACCAGCCGAAATTCCTTGCCGCACTGTTTGCCGACGATGCGCTGAAGAACAAGCAGAACACCGAGGCGATCGAAGTCGGCCCCGGCATCCTGATCGCCGGCCATGTGATCGAGCACAAGCCGGTCAGCCGTATCCCGCTGGCCGATGTGAAGCCGATGATCGAGGCGCAGGTGGTGAGCGCCGAAGCCGAGAAGCTGGCGCGCGCCGCCGGCGAGAAGAAACTGGCCGAGCTGAAGGCAGGCGGCAGCGCCGAGTTCGGCGCGGCGAAAGAAGTGTCGCGCTCGAACTTCAATGGCGTCGCCGGCCCGGTGGTGGCAGCTGTGCTGAAGGCGGATACCAACAAGCTGCCGGCCTTTGTCGGCGTGCCGGTCCCCGGCAAGGGTTACCACATTTACCGCATCAATGCGGTCAATGATGTGCAGGCCGACGAGGAAACGGTGAAGGCCGAGAAGCAGCAGGTCGATGAATTCCTCGCATCGCAGGAGATGGCGGCCTATCTGGCCGTGGTGAAGAAGCGCGCGAAGGCAGAATTGCTCAAGCCGGTCGCAGCGGCCAAGCCGGCCGCACCCGCCCCGGCGACCCGGTAACCTGGTAACCGAGCGCCGGTCTGTCCGGCCTGCGGCGTCCACGCTGACGCCGTCCCTCGCTCCGAACCAAGCCCGATCAAAGCCCGATCAAAGCCCGCTCCCTTGAACGGGCTTTTTTTCGTCCGTGTGCCGGCCATCCCGCTCCGGGCCGGCCCGTTTTTAAGAAATTCTCAAATTTCACGCGACGCGCGAAACGCCGAAATTCATCATTCGATGAAAATGTTTGCCGTAGTGAAAACTGTGCGACTGCGGGGTAACTCCTGAGCGGTGCGCTGCTTATCGATAAAACCGGCACCAAAGCCTGAATTTTGCGGTGCAAGATCGCGAATTTATCGATTGCGTGGCACAGGCCTTGCCTTCTCTCCCGTCATCTGCGGCACCGCAGATAACAAAAGCATCCGAACATCAGACCATCTGAGCCTACGGGGAGACAACATGGCCTTACTTGACCGAAGCGCGTGGTACGACCTCGCGAGAACCACCAACTGGACGCCCGGCTACGTGACGGACGCGGAACTGTTCCCGGACGTGATGACCGGCGCGCGCGGCGTCGCTGCCGAGCAGTGGGAAAGCTATGACGAGCCCTACAAGGTCTCGTACGCCGAATATGTACGCGTGCAGCGCGAGAAGGACGCCGGCGCCTATTCGGTGAAGGCCGCGCTCGAGCGCAGCCAGATGTTCGAAGATGCGGATCCGGGCTGGCTGTCGATCCTGAAGGCGCACTATGGCGCGATCGCACTCGGTGAATATGCGGCGATGAGCGCCGAGGCACGCATGGTGCGCTTTGGCCGCGCGCCCGGCATGCGCAACATGGCGACCTTCGGCATGATGGACGAGAACCGCCACGGCCAGATCCAGCTGTACTTCCCGCACGAGCATTGCAAGAAGGACCGCCAGTTCGACTGGGCGCACAAGGCGTATCACACGAATGAATGGGGCGCGATCGCGGCGCGCCATACCTTCGACGACCTGTTCATGGCACGCAGCGCGACCGAGATCGCGGTGATGCTGACCTTCGCGTTCGAGACCGGCTTCACCAACATGCAGTTCCTCGGTCTGGCGGCCGATGCGGCCGAGGCCGGCGACTACACGTTCGCCAGCCTGATCTCCAGCATCCAGACCGATGAATCACGCCATGCGCAGATCGGCGCCCCGGCGCTGCAGATCCTGATCGAGCAGGGCAAGAAGGCCGAAGCACAAAAGCTGGTCGATATCGCGATCGCGCGTGCCTGGCGCATCTTCGCGGTGCTCACCGGCCCGTCGATGGATTACTACACGCCACTCGAGCATCGCAAGCAATCGTTCAAGGAGTTCATGCAGGAGTGGATCGTCGGTCAGTTCGAGCGTTCGCTGCTGGACATGGGCTTGTCGCTGCCGTGGTACTGGAACCAGATGGTGGATGAATTCGATTACCAGCATCATGCGTATCACCTCGGTATCTGGTTCTGGCGTCCGACCGTGTGGTGGAACCCGGCGGCCGGCATGACGCCCGAGTGCCGCGACTGGCTCGAAGAGAAGTACCCGGGCTGGAACGATACCTTCGGCAAGTGCTGGGACGTGATCATCGACAACCTGCTGGCCGGCCGTCCGGAACTGACGGTGCCGGAGACCCTGCCCATCGTCTGCAACATGAGCCAGATCCCGATCTGCGCGATCCCGGGCAATCGCTGGAAAGTGCAGGACTTCCCGCTGACCTTCGAAGGCCGCACCTATCACTTCAACTCCGAGATCGATCGCTGGGTATTCCAGCAAGACCCGGTGCGCTATCGCGATCACATGACCCTGGTCGATCGTTTCCTCGCAGGCCAGATCCAGCCGATGAACCTGATGGGCGCCTTGCAGTACATGAGCCTCGCGCCCGGTGAGATCGGGGACGATGCGCACAACTATGCATGGGTCGAGCGCTATCGCAACCAGCCTTACCAGCGCAAGGCTGCCTGACGCATACAAGGAGATCATCACATGGCACTGTATCCGCTCATTTCCAACTTCCAGCACGACTTCGTGCTGCAACTGCTCGCGGTCGACACCGAAAACACGATGGACGAAGTGGCTGCGGCCGCCGCGCATCATTCGGTCGGTCGTCGTGTCGCGCCGCAGCCGGGCAAGGTGATCCGCGTGCGCAAGCAGGGGGACAGCAACTTCATCCCGCGCGACACCAAGCTGATCGACGCCGGCATCCAGCCGATGGAATGCGTCGAGTTCATCTTCACCGACCCCAGCTGAGGCGAGCGATGGCCTACGTCAAAGCCTGCGCGGCCGACGAGCTGTGGGAAGGCGACATGGTCGAGGTTGAAGTCAATGACCATGTCGTCGTGCTCGTGTGGCCCAACCATGGCGACATCCACGCGTACCAGGGCATCTGCCCTCACCAGGACATTCCGCTGGCCGAGGGAAAGTTCGACGGGCGCGTGCTGATGTGCCGTGCGCACCAGTGGACCTTCGACGCCAACACCGGGTCGGGCATCAACCCCGGCAACTGCCGGCTGGCCCGTTACCCGGTGAAGGTCGAGGATGACGCGATCTACGTCGATACCGAGGGCGTGGAAGCGCTCTTCGCGCAATAAGACCCAGCACACCAAGGAGACAGCATGAGCAACGCAACCGCGACGGCCGGCGCCGACGCCTACAAGAACAACCGGGTCGGACCGGTCCTGCGCACCAGCGACATCACCGAAGCCGTGATCGAAGCCGCGCATGACGACAACCCGGGTAAGACGATACGGGTGGACGACAAGATCGCCTATGTGCGCATCGATACCGAAGGCGAGCTGATCCTGCGTCGCGAGACGCTGGAGCGCACGCTGGGACGTCCGTTTCGGATGGCCGAGCTCGAAGTGAACCTCGGTTCCTTCGCCGGCCGTATCGAGACCAGCAACGACTATGTTCGCTTCTACTACGAAAAATCCATCTGAGGAAGCCCGACCATGACACAGCCCGAGATCCTGAAGCCGCTGAAGACCTGGAGCCATCTGGCCGGCCAGCGTCGCAAGCCGAGCGAATACGAAATCGTCACCACCAATCTGCACTACACGACCAACAATCCGGATGCTCCCTTCGAGCTGGATCCGAACTTCCCGATGGCGCAGTGGTTCAAGCAGCATCGCAACGCCAGCCCGCTGACGCACGAGGACTGGAACGCGTACCGCGATCCGGACGAGATTGTCTACCGCACCTACAACATGATGCAGGATGGCCAGGAGACCTATGTGAACGGTCTGCTGGACCAGATGTCCGAGCGTGGCCATGACAGCATGCTCGAGCGCACCTGGGCCGGTTCGCTGGCGCGGCTGTACACGCCGTCGCGCTACCTGTTCCATGCGCTGCAGATGGCGTCCGCGTACCTGAGCCAGATGGCGCCGGCCTCCACCATCTCCAACTGCGCGACTTACCAGACGGCCGATTCGCTGCGCTGGCTGTCCCATACCGCGTATCGCACCCGCGAGCTGTCGATGACCTTTGCCGACATCGGTCTCGGCGAAGACGAGCGCCGTTACTGGGAACAGGACCCGGCCTGGCAGGGCTTCCGCGAACTGGTCGAGAAAGCGCTGATTGCGTGGGACTGGGCCGAGTGCTTCGTCGCGTTCAGCCTCGTGATCCGTCCGGCAGTCGAAGAGTCGGTGATGCGCGCACTGGGCGCTGCGGGCCGCCACAACGGCGACACCTTGCTCGGCATGCTCACCGATGCGCAGCTGGTGGATGCGGACCGGCATCGCCGCTGGTCGGGCACGCTGGTGCGTTTCTGCATCGACAGCGGGAACAACCGCGAGGTGCTGAAAGCATGGGTCGCGAAGTGGGAGCCGCTGGCCGATGCCGCGATCGATGCGTATTGCGGCGCGTTGCCGGACGCGCCCGGCGCTGCCGACAAGGCGAAGGCAGCGACGCGCAAGTTCCGCGCGTCGATTGGCCTGTAACACAGGAGCAGGGCGACGCCGCACCGCCGCACCGCCGGCGTCGCCCCAGCCTGCATGGACAGCATGAACTATCAGGTCGATATCGACGGCGGGACCGGCTTTGCCGCCGACCCGGCCGAAGACAGTGTGCTGCGTGCCGCACTGCGCGCCGGCATCGGCTTTCCGCATGAATGCAGCGTCGGGGGTTGCGGCGCGTGCCGCTATGAACTGCTGGAAGGCGAGGTCGACGAGCTGTGGGCCGATGCGCCGGGATTGAGCGAGCGCGATCGCCGACGCGGCAAGCGTCTCGCCTGTCAGACCCGTTTGCGTGGCGACTGCCGGATCCGGGTGCGCTGCGACGATGCCTATGCACCGGTCGTGGCGCCGGCCCGCATCGCATGCCAGCTTCGGGGGCGGCGCATGCTCACGCATGACATGGCCGAGCTGAGCTTCGAAGCGGCGCAACCGGTGTCCTTCCTGCCCGGGCAGTACGCGCTGCTGCAATTGCCCGGTGTGCACGGGCTGCGCGCGTACTCGATGAGCAATGTGGCTGACGGTTCGGGCCGGCTGCAGTTCATTGTCAGGCGCACGCCGGACGGTGCCGGCAGCCCGCTGCTGGTCGATCAGCTGCCGCTCGGCAGCAGCGTGATGATCGACGGACCGTACGGCCATGCGTACCTGCGTGAACATGTGACGCGGCCCCTGATCTGCATCGCCGGCGGCTCCGGTCTTGCGCCGATGCTGTCGGTGGCGACGCGTGCATCGGCACTGGGCATCAGCACCGATTTTTTCTTTGGCGGCCGCAGTGTCGCCGACCTGTGCGCGCGCGCCGCCCTGGCCGCACTGCCGGGCTTCGGCTCGACGCTGCGCTTGCACGAGGTGGTCTCCGGGCCGGACGTCGACGGCTGGCGCGGTGCGACCGGTTGGGTGCATGACGCAGTCGCCCGCCTGGTGAGCGAGAACGCGCACGCGTATGAATATTATTTTGCCGGACCGCCTGCGATGATCGAGGCGCTGCAGGAGATGTTGATGGTCAAACTGCAGGTGCCTTACGGGCAGATTCACTTCGATCGCTTCCTCTGATCTGCAGTATGCTGCGCCAGACTGCAGTCACAGACCTTGCATCTGAGTTGGTTTGCTGTACTGCAGCATAAAAACAAGACAGGGAGGAGACGATGCGCAAGCAAGACCCTGTAACGGGGAAAGGCAACGAGCGCGGGACCGACCGTGCCGGCAAGGGGAAGCAATGGAGCGGTGCCGACATCAAGGTGCCGGATATCCAGGACCTGGCCAAGCGCCTGCGCTTCGCGCCGCAACAGGGGCGTATCTGGCTTGATGACCAGCGCATGATGCTGATGCACATCAGTAACCTCGGCTCGCTGCGCCAGGAACTGATCGAAGGCATGGGCAAGGAACGGGCACGCGGGCTGATCACCCGTATCGGCTACCAGGCCGGCGCGCGCGATGCGCAAATGTCGCGCAAGGTACGCGCAAACCGCAGCACCTTCGACGACTTTCTCGCCGGGCCGCAGCTGGTATCGCTGGAGGGCATCGTGTTCTGCGAGCCGCTGGCGCTGCATATCGATGTCGAGAAGGGCGAATACTTCGGCGACTTCCATCTGGTCGACTGCGCTGAAGCTGAGGCGCATGTGGCTACCTATGGCATCGGCAACGAAGGCGTGTGCTGGATGCTGGTCGGTTATGCCTGCGGCTATACCAGCGCATTCATGGGGCGCCCCATCCTGTGGCGCGAATGCGAGTGCCGCAGCATGGGCCATGAAAAATGCCGTGTGATCGGCAAGCCGGTCGAAGAGTGGGAAGACGCGGAAGATGATCTGCGCTTCCTGCAGATCGGCGACTTCGTCAAATGGTCGACCAGCGAGTCGGCCGCCGGCAAGTCCGGTGCGGCCGGCATACGCCGTACCGACGATGCAGATACCCGCACCGAGTTCGGCATGGTCGGTATCTCCAGCGGCTTCAATACCGCGGTGCACATGGTGAAGAAGGTGGCGCCGACCGAGGCCACCGTGCTGTTCCTCGGCGAGAGCGGGGTCGGCAAGGAAATCTTCGCGCACAACCTGCACCAGCTCAGCGAGCGCAGCGACAAACCCTTCATCGCGGTCAATTGCGCGGCGATACCGGAACACCTGATGGAGTCGGAACTGTTCGGCGTCGAAAAGGGCGCGTATACCGGCGCCACCATGTCGCGCCCCGGCCGCTTCGAGCGCGCCGATGGCGGCACTCTGTTCCTCGACGAGATCGGCACCCTGAGCTTCACCGCGCAGGGCAAGCTGCTGCGTGCGATACAGCAGAGCGAGATCGAACGTGTCGGTGATTCGAAGATGCGCAAGGTCGATGTGCGGCTGATCGCGGCCACCAATGTGAACCTGCGCGAAGCGGTCAAGGCCGGCACCTTCCGTGAAGACCTGTTCTTCCGGCTGAATGTATTCCCGATCAAGGTGCCGCCGTTGCGGCAGCGGCGCGACGACATCCCGCTGATGATGAACTGGTTCCTGCAGCGCTTCTCGAAGAAGCACCGCAAGGCCATCACCGGTTTCCGCGAACGCGCGGTCGATGCGCTGGTCGCGTATGACTGGCCGGGCAATGTGCGCGAGCTGGAGAACATGATCGAGCGCGCGGTGATCCTTGCCGAGGAAGGCGGTGCGCTCGATATCGGCCACTTGTTCACGTCGGGTGAGGAAATTGACTTCCCTTCATTCACGATCAACAAGACCGGCCGCATCGCGATCGAGACCGATGACGAGCCCACCGACCTGCCCATCCTCAGCGCCTCGAAGATCATCGCCAGCCTCGAAGAGGCCGAGCTCGCGATGGTGAAGGCGGCGCTGAAGGAAAGCCACGGCAATTTATCGAAAGCCGCGCGCCAGCTCGGGATCAGCCGCGCAAAGCTCGCATACCGGATGCAGAAATACGGGATCAGTGCGGACTGACCGCGGCCGGCAGTCATTCGACGACACGATGCTCACGCGACAGCGCCGCGCAGCGGGCGCTGCGCACACGCTCAGTGTGCAGCGTTCAGTTCTGTCTTCGGCTCGGCGGCGATCAGCGCGTGCGCTGCGGCAGTGAAATCCGCGTCGGCAATGCCCGGCAATACCAGAACCTGTGCATCGCCGTAGCGAATGAAGTTGCGATGAATGGAGCGCAGGTAAGACGGGTCGTAATGCTCGACCAGCAGCGCTTCGACCATCGTGGCGGTCTGGCCCTCGTTCGCCAGCTGCGTCCAGTGGCGTATTTTCTCCTTGCCATGCAAGGGCGTCAGGTGCGACAGCTGCGTCGCCAGCAGCGCAGTGTCATCGACCAGGTGCGGATAGTCTTCGATCAGCAGCGCGACACGGTCCGCCATCGCGGTATCGACGCGCACGCAGTCTGATGCACGGATGTGCGACATCAGTTTGTCCGGCACACGTACATCACCGATTTTCTTGCTTTCCGATTCCACGTACACCACGCGCTCGGGCGACAGCGCGCGCAATGCATGCCACAGCAGGCTTTCGAACATCTTCTGCGATGGCTGCGGCGCGGTCGGCAGGCCGCCGAGCACCGAGCCGCGATGTCGGGCGAGCTGTTCGAGGTCTAGCACTTGTGCGCCCTCGCGCTGCAGCACCTGCAGCAGCCGGCTCTTGCCGCTGCCGGTGGTGCCGCAGATGGCGCGGAAGCGGAAGCGTTCTGCGAGTTCGTCCAGCGCGGTGATCACGCTGCGGCGGTAAGCCTGATAGCCGCCATCGAGCTGTACCACCGGCCAGCCGATGCGCGCAAACACATGGGCCATCGATCCGCTGCGGTTGCCGCCACGCCAGCAATAGACCAGCGGTTTCCAGTCACGCGGCTTGTCGATGAAATGCGCATTCAGGTGCAGGCCGATATTCTGCGCGACCAGCGCTGCGCCGACCTTGCGCGCCTCGAACGGACTGACTTGCTTGTACAGCGTGCCGACCTGAGCGCGCTGCGCATCATCCAGCACCGGGCAATTGATTGCGCCGGGCAGGTGGTCCAGCGCGTATTCGGACGGCGAGCGGACGTCGATGATGCAGTCATACTGGTCCAGTTCCGGCAAGACCTGATCGGCGCTCAGCAGCGCAGGGTATTTCATCGTTGTTTTCATCAGGGGCAGGCTTTCGATGCGCGGCCCTCAGCCTGCGGCATCAGCCTCCAGCCTTGCAGGTTCGGCACGGACAGTACTCGCGTCAACGCGGCGCCTTCAGCATGGGTTTCAGCACCGGCCACACATTGCGCAGCATGACCGGCTGCGCATCGCGGTTCGGATGGATGCGGTCCGGCTGGAACCAGCGCTCGGTATCATCGAGACCTGCGAGCAGGAAGGGCACACGACTCACGCCTTTCTCCTTGCCGAGGCCTTCATACATCGCCGCGAAGCGCTTGCTGTAATCCGGGCCGTAATTCGGCGGTACCTGCATGCCGAGCAACAAGGTGCGCGCACCGGCACGCGATGCGAGCGTGATCATTTCACGCAGGTTGGCCTGGGTCGCAGCCAGCGACAGCCCGCGCAAACCGTCATTGCCGCCCAGTTCGAGGATCAGAATTGCCGGCTTGTGCTGCGCCAGGAGTGCCGGCAGGCGAGTCTTGCCACCGGCGGTGGTTTCGCCGCTGATGCTCGCATTGACCAGCGTCGCATCGATTTTTTCTTCACGCAGTTGCTGTTCGAGCAGACTGGCCCAGCCACTGCCGCGCGGCAGTCCGTATTCCGCAGACAGGCTGTCGCCGAGCAGCAGCAGGGTTTTTGATGCAGAATGCGCAGGAAGCGCGGCTGCACCCAGGCTGCACAGCAGCATCCAGCCGCACAGCATCCGGTGCCCCATCGTGGTCCGCAGGCGCGCTGCACGCTGCTGCCACCACGCCGACATTCCTGTCCACTGTCCGTTCAAGCTATCCCGCATGCAATCACACTCCACGACGACCTTCGTTACGACCAACACGCATGCACCCATGCCTGCGACGGCCTTGCCTGCGATCGAGGTCAGTGGCCTCGGCAAGACCGTGACCGATGCCAGCGGCGAACTGACCATACTTCAGGACGTGCATTTTACCGTGCCCACCGGGTCGACTCTGGCGCTGGTCGGTGCGTCCGGTTCGGGCAAATCGACGCTGCTGGGCTTGCTCGCGGGCCTGGACACGCCGACTGCCGGCACCGTGCACATCGACGGCGTGGATTTGTATGCGCTGGATGAAGATGGGCGGGCCGGCTTGCGCAAGCAGAAGCTGGGTTTCGTGTTCCAGTCCTTCCAGCTGCTGGGCCATCTGACGGCACTGGAAAACGTGATGCTGCCGCTGGAGCTGCGGGGCGATCCGAAAGCGCGGCTCAAAGCGGAAGCGATGCTGGTGCGCGTCGGCCTCGGCCAACGCCTGAAGCACTACCCGAAATACCTGTCCGGTGGCGAGCAGCAACGCGTTGCGCTTGCGCGTGCCTTCGTCACCGAGCCGCCGTTACTGCTGGCCGATGAGCCGACCGGAAGTCTGGATGCCGCCACCGGCGAAGCCATCATAGGCTTGATGTTCAGCCTGAATCGTGAACAGGGGTCGACGCTGGTACTGGTCACGCATGATCCGGCGATGGCCGCGATGTGCGAGCGTCGGCTGACGCTGCATGCCGGGCGGCTGGTGGAGGACTAGGGCTGCAAGCGGTTCAGCGCGCTGCGTATCGCGGGCAGCAATTCAGCGGCAGTGATACCGACCGGGCCGGTGCCGGCGGCGACCAGGTCGTCGGCAGCGCTGCCATGCAGGTACGCTGCGGCCAGCGCCGCGTCGCGGGCCGGCCAGCCTTGCGCGAGCAACGCGCCGCACAGGCCTGACAATACGTCACCACTGCCGGCGGTCGCGAGCGCCGGATTGCCGGTGCGGTTGATCACGATGCGTTCGTGCGGTGCGGCGATTACGCTGCCCGAGCCTTTCAAGATCACGACAGACCGGAAGCGCTGCGCCAGTTGCATCGCTGCGCCCATGCGGTCTGCTTGCACCTGCGTGGCATCGGTGCCCAGCAGGCGCGCCGCTTCGAGCGGATGCGGCGTGATGATGACCGGCACGCCGGTAGATGCACGCGCTGCCAGCTTCTGCTGCAAGGGCATCTCCGCGGCAAGCAGGTTCAGTGCATCGGCATCAATCACCAGCGGGCGCGACGATGCCAGTGCCTGTGACAGCAAGTCATGCGCAGCACGCGACATGCCGAGACCGGGCCCGATCACGACCGCGCCACGGTCGAGCGATACGGTGTGTGCACCGCGGCACATCAGCTCCGGATGCAGCGGGTCGAAGGGCGGTGCGCTGCCGGCGAATGCGGCGAACACACGCCCGGCACCCGCCATTGCCGCCATACGCGCGGCGAGCAGCACTGCGCCGCCCATGCCGTCGGCACCGCCGATTACGGTCAGGTCGCCAAAGCTCCCTTTGTGCGATGCATGCAGCCTCGCTTGCGTATGCCGACTGAACAGACTGGTGTGGTTCAGCAGGCCGCGCGCTGCGTCGTTCACAGCGTCAGCCTGCAAGGCCACGTCATACAGCGCCGGATCGATGTCGAGATACTCGACATGCACGTCGCCGGCGCAATCGCGTCCGTGCGCGGTATGCAGGCCGTACTTGTTGCCGATGAAGGTGATGGTCTGGGTCGCCTGCACCGCCACATCACCGACCAGGCTGCCATGGTCGGCATCCAGCCCGCTGGGTACATCGATCGCGAGCACCGGGCAGGGGAGTTGGTTCAGCATCTCGATCGCGCGGCGATAGTCATCCTCGGGCGCGCGCGCAAGGCCGATGCCGAACAGCCCGTCGATCGCCAGATGGAACACCCCCGACGGCGTTGTCGTCGGAGCCAGGAAGTTTGCGGCGCTGTCCGTCGCACGTTCATGCGCGAGCGCCGCATCAGCGGCGTAGCGTGCGGGATCGGCCAGCAGCAGGATCTCGACATGGATGCCTTGTTCTGCCAGCGTAGCCGCTGCCTCGAGTGCATCGCCGCCATTGTTGCCGGGACCGGCGACCACCAGCACGCGCGGCACCGGCGTCGCCGCATGCAGCAGCTGCAGCGCACGGGCAGCGGTCGCGCGGCCGGCGCGCTGCATCAGGGTATACGGGGGCAGGGTCGCAAGCGCGGCGCGCTCGATGTCGCGGATCTGCGCGACGCTGTACAGGTCGAGGTCTCGGGGGTCTCGGAGGTTGCGCAGGTCAGCGCAAGCGGTCGCCATAGCGGGTGAGGGTCAGGCCATCCATGTCGATTTCGGGACGCCGCTCGCTCATCAGGTCAGCCAGCAGCTTGCCGCTGCCGGCGGCCAGCGCCCAGGAACCTGCGCCATGACCGGCATTGATGAATACATTGCCGTACTTTGTGGTGCCGATCAAGGGCACGCCTTCAGGCAGCATCGCGGTCGGGCCGCACCAGAAGCTGGCAGTACGGTAGTTGGCGGCATTCGGGAACCAGTCATCGCCGACCCGGACCAGCGTGTTGATCGCCTTCTGGTGCAAATCGAAACTGGACGAACCGAGCTCCGCGCAGCCGGCAATGCGGATACGCTTGCCCAGCCGCGTGAGCGCAACGCGATAGGTATCGTCGTACAGCGACACTTGCGGCGCCAGTTCATATTCCTGGATCGCGGTCGATGCGGAATACACCTTCACCGGATACATCGGCAGGCTGATGCCGATACCTCTGAGCAGGCGCTGGCTGTCGGCGCCGGCGGCGATCACGACGGCATCGGCATCGATGTTGTTGCCGTCGATGGTGAAGCTCACGCCGCCGAGTTCCGGGCGTATCGCCTGTACTTCACTGTTGAAATGGAATTCGACGCCCATGTCCTGCGCGCGGGTTTTCAGCTGGCGCACGAACAGCGGGCAGTTGCCGGCCCAGTCGTCTGGCATGAACAGCGCCGAATGGAATACGGTGTCAGCGGACAGCGCCGGCTCCAGCTGGCGCGCGGCTTCCGCATCGAGCAATTCATTGCGCGCACCGAATTCGCCCAGCGCTTCCATCAGCGGCAGCGCCTGATCCAGTTCCTTCTGGTTACGGAACATCATCATCACGCCGCTGCGCTGCTGGAAGTCCAGTTCATGCTGCTGCACCAGGTGCTGCATCAGTTCCTGGCTGTATGCGGCAAGGCGATGCATGCGGTGCTGGTTCTGCTTGAAGCGTTCGACCGCGCTCTCGCTCAGCATGCGCTTGAGCCAGCCCCACATCGCCGGTTCCAGCCGGGAGCTGAACGCCATCGGGGATTCGGGACGGAACAGCATCGACAGCACGCGACCCGCGGTGCCGGGGGTAGACCACGGACGGGCCGCCGCCGGGCCCATCAGGTCCAGATTGCCGAAGCTGGCTTCCTGGGCGACATTGCCGTAGCGCTCGACGACGGCCACCTCATGGCCGGCCTCTGCCAGGAAATAGGCAGTGCAAACTCCGACGACACCGCCGCCGATCACAGCTACGCGCATTGGACTCCAGAACTTGAATGACCTCGTGGCCGGTATGCAAACCACGGGGCAGGTCTATGCCTGCCGGGCTCAGCGCCTCTGCGTCATATCCGTCGCAGGGCAAAAACTGCTATAGGGTAGCCGCAATTGCATTCCAAAACAATCGGGAATCCATGGACATGGTTCAGCGACCCTCAAAAATTGTCCGTGAAAGTGTCCGTCAATGAGCAAGCACGCTTTGCATCATTTGCCCGTATCGCCACAAATTTCACGGAAGATTGACGACAACCGGAAAGTGGCAGAAGACGAGCGGGAAGCGGACATCAGGGCAAGGGACGGTCGGAGCATGCCTGTCACGCAAAGCCGAGGCAGCCGCCTGAGCCGCTTGAAGGCAAAATAAATATTACAAACTTCGCAATGATTATTTGCCCTCAGTCGATGCGGGCGCTACCGAGGGGGATTTGCCGCTTGATCACGGCCAGCAAGTCATCGATGTCGAAAGGCTTTGTCAGGTAGTCGTTCATGCCGGCATCGATGCAGCGCTGGCGGTCCTCAACGAAGCCGGCGGCGGTCAATCCGACCACGGGCATATTCGTGAGCCGGAGCTCATCCCGGATACGGCGGGTGCACTCTTCACCGCCCATCAAGGGCATCGACAAATCCATCAGCACCAGATCAAAGCTCACGTTTTTCAGCATGACCAGCGCCTCGACCCCATTCCCTGCCTCCATGACCTCCAAGTTCACGCTCTTGAGCAGGTAGGCGATTGCGTCGCGCAGTGGTGTGTCGTCTTCCACCAGCAGTACGCGACTGCCAGGCATCAGTCCCGCGCCGGTGTGCGGGGCGTTGTCTTGCATGCTGATCTGCCGGGCTTCTGGTGGGGCGGCTGCCGACGTGTCAGCCAGGCCTACACGGGCAGTGAACCAGAACATCGAACCCTTGCCCGGTACGGACTCGACACCGACCGTGCCACCCATCAGCGCGGCCAATCGCTTGCAGATCGCGAGGCCAAGGCCTGTGCCCGAACGACCGCTGGTTGTATCGGGAACCTGGAACAAATCCTCGAACAAGCGACCCTGCCATTCGGGTGCGATGCCGTTGCCCGAATCGGTCACGACGAAGCGCAGCAGGCAGAATGTGGAAGTCAGCTGCTCGGTACGGATCTCGATATGCACGGATCCGTGATCGGTGAACTTGACCGCGTTGCTGGCCAGGTTCAGCAGCGCCTGGGTGATGCGCAAAGGATCGCCGATCAACGCGGCTGGTACAGCGGGATCGATGTGCGTCTTCAGCTGCAAGTTCTTTTGCTCGCATGCCGGTCGTATCAGGTCCACCACTTGCGCCAGCATCCCGTCCAGCGAAAAGCTGTGCTCGCTTATTTGCAGTGATCCATGCTCGATACGCGACATGTCGAGCAAGTCGTTGATGATGCCCAATAGTAGCTTGCCCGCGTCTTGGGCCTTGTCCAGCAGCACCCGCTGTTCAGCATCGGCATCCGAGCGTGCGACGCTCAGCCACGACAGCATGGTGGTCATTGGCGTGCGGATCTCGTGGCTGATATGCGCCAGAAAGCGGCTCTTGGCCGAGTTCGCACGCTCGGCCAGGTCGCGTGCGCGTTGCAGGCTGGCCTCATATTCCTTGCGGTCGCTGATATCACGCGTCACACCCAGGATCTCGACCAGGTTTCCGTCGGAGTCTGCCAATGGAAACGCGAAGACTTCCGTCCAGAAGGTCGAGCCATCGGCACGGTAATACTCGAGGTCGCCGCGGAAAGTGGGCAGCTCGGATTTTCCTGCAGCCGCGACATGCACGGCCTGGAAGTAGTCCAACACCTTGCCCTGTGAACTGGGCGTCAGGATCTTGTCCAGCGGTTCCTTCATGGCCGCTTCCGGCGTGATGCCCCTGAGTTTTTCAACGGCCTGACTGACATAGGTGATCTCGCCACCCGGCGACATCGACCACACCACGTCTCTTGCGTTCTCTGCGAGCAGCCTGAGGCGCTGCTCGCTGACGCGCAGCAGCTCCTCGGCCGATCGATCAGGGCGCGGTACGGAGTCGGCGACAGTGACATCCATCGTCGTTATCCTCGAAGCGTCGATTCGATCGCGGCACCTATCGCCACCACTTTTGCATCCTGCATCGCCGGCGCGGCCACCATCAGGCCCACCGGCAGGTCGCCACTGCGATGGCAGGGCAGCGACAGCGCACAGCCGTCGAGCAGATTGATCAGTGCCGGATTGCGCAGCAGCAGGCGGTTCGCGTCGAAGAAGGCCTCGTCCGATGCCAGCAATGCCTCGGTGCGTGGCGCGACGATCGGGGTGGTCGGCATCAGGATTGCATCGAAGCCGGCAATGCTCGCCTCGACCGCCGCGATCCAGCCCTTGCGCTCGTCGCGCAGCCGTTGCAGGTCTTGCGCGCCATAGCTGGCGCCGATCCGAATTCGCTGCGACACGCGGTGGTCATACAGCGCTTCGCGCTCGGTCACGAGCCGGTCATGCCAGGCCCAGGCCTCGATGGGGGAGAACAGGTTGATCTGCTTTGCATCGGCCAGCAGCTTCATCGGCAGCTCGATGATCTCGGCACCGGCCGCTGACAGTCGTGACAGCGCGGCCGTGAACGCGCGCGCGACATGGTCGTCGATATCGTCCATCACCACGTCCTCCGGCACCGCGAAGCGCAGCCCGCGCAAGCCCAGCGCCGGCAACTGCAACGGCGCATCGGCAATGATTGCATCGACCAGCACGCAATCCTCGACGCTGCGCGCAATCGGCCCCAGCGTATCCAGCGTGGTGGACAAGGGCACGGTGCCCGCGATCGGTACACGTCGCTGGGTGGGTTTGAAGCCGACCAGCCCGCACAGCGCGGCCGGGATGCGGATCGAGCCGCCGGTATCGGAGCCGATCGCGGCCACGCAGATGCCGGCCGCCACCGACACCGCAGCGCCGGACGATGACCCGCCGGGGATGCGCGCAGGATCGGTTGGATTGCCGGGTGTGCCGTAATGCGGATTGATGCCGACGCCGGAAAACGCGAACTCGGTCATGTTGGTCTTGCCGATGATCGCGGCGCCGGCCGCACGCAGCCGCGCGACGACCGGCGCATCGGTCTTTGCCGGCGGGCGGTCTTTCAGCACCACCGAGCCGGCCAGCGTGGTCTCGCCGGCCACGTCCAGCAAGTCCTTGATCGATACCGGCATGCCGGCCAACGGGCCCGGTGCCTGGCCGGCCATGCGCATCACATCCGCGTGGGCAGCGGCTTTCAGCGCCTCGTCATGGTAGATGCGGGTGAAGACGGATGTGCTGTCGTCTGCCAGCGCCAGGCTCGCGTGCACCAGCTCGCGCCGGTTCTGATCCTGCAGTGTCGGGATGGTCATCTGACAACGATAACACGGGCTTCTGCAGGCCGGAGTGACGCAGGGGCGCAGGGTATAATGCGGTCTGACCATCACCCCGGCCGGGCGCCGTCGTTTCAGCCGCCGCCCGCCACGCAACAAGCCTAACCGACATGCTCATTCTGCCGGGCTCCAGCGCCCTGTCCGCATTCCGTATCCAACGCCTGTTAACCCAACTGAAATCCGTCGAGCCCGCCATTGCCGGGATCTCGGGCCGCTACTGCCATTTCGTCGCCAGCCATGCCGAACTGAGCGCGGCCGACCGCGAGCGTCTGGCTGCGATGCTGACCTATGGCGAACCCTTCGAGGGCCCGACCCGGGACAACGCGGACGGCGAGCAATTCGTCGTGATCCCGCGCTTCGGCACGATCTCGCCGTGGGCGTCGAAGGCCACCGACATCGCGCACAACTGCGGCATGACCGAGATCCACCGCATCGAGCGCGGCATCATCTATGCGGTGCAATTGAAGTCCGGCCTGCTTGGCAAGAAAACGCTGACCGCTGCGCAGTGGCAGGAAGTCGCTGCGCTGCTGCACGACCGCATGACCGAAGCCGTGGTCCGTTCACCCGAAGACGCGGCCGGCCTGTTCACCGAACTGGATGCACAGCCGCTGCAATACATCGATGTGAGCGGCGGCGGTCGCGCTGCACTGGAGCAGGCGAACACCGAGCTGGGCCTCGCGCTGTCGGATGACGAGATCGATTATCTGCACGACGCCTTCACCAAGGCGGGCCGCAACCCGACCGATGTCGAGCTGATGATGTTCGCGCAAGCCAACAGCGAACACTGCCGGCACAAGATCTTCAATGCGGACTGGACCATCGATGGCGAAAAGCAGGATCGTTCCCTGTTCGCGATGATCCGCAATACGCACCAGCTGCAGCCGAAAGGCACGGTGGTCGCATACTCCGACAACTCCTCGGTGATCGAAGGCGCGAAAGTCACGCGCTTCTATCCGCGCGCGGCCGAAGGCCTCAGCTACCGGGCGTCGGAAGAGCTGACCCACATCCTGATGAAGGTCGAGACGCACAACCACCCGACCGCGATTTCGCCTTTCCCCGGCGCGTCGACCGGTGCCGGCGGCGAGATCCGCGACGAAGGTGCGACCGGCCGCGGCGCGAAGCCGAAAGCCGGCCTGACCGGCTTCTCGGTATCGAACCTGATGATCACGCATGCGGTGCAGCCCTGGGAAAACGCGCGTGACGTGAACCAGCCGCCAGCGCAGCGAACCGACAAGGGCGCGTCGAAGATCACCGGCAAGCCCGAGCGCATTGCATCGCCTCTGCAGATCATGATCGACGGCCCGCTGGGCGGCGCCGCGTTCAACAACGAATTCGGCCGCCCGAACCTGGCCGGTTATTTCCGCAGCTACGAACAGAACGTGGCCGGCACCGTGTACGGCTATCACAAGCCGATCATGATCGCCGGTGGCATGGGCAATATCTCGGCGCTGCACACGAAAAAAGAAGAACTGCCGGTCGGCAGCCTGCTGATCCAGCTCGGCGGTCCCGGCATGCGCATCGGCATGGGTGGCGGCGCGGCGTCGTCAATGGCGACCGGCACCAACACCGCCGACCTCGATTTCGATTCCGTCCAGCGCGGTAACCCGGAGATGGAGCGCCGCGCGCAGGAAGTGATCAATGCCTGCTGGGCACTCGGCACAGACAATCCGGTGCTGTCGATCCATGACGTGGGCGCCGGCGGCCTGTCGAATGCCTTCCCGGAACTGACGAATGACGCCGGCCGTGGCGCGGTGTTTGACTTGCGCAAGATCCAGCTCGAAGAGAGCGGTCTCGCGCCGAAGGAAATCTGGAGCAATGAATCGCAGGAGCGCTATGTGCTGGGCATCGCGCCGTCCAGCCTGCCGCTGTTCCGTGAGCTGTGCGAGCGCGAGCGTTGCCCGTTTGCGGTCGTCGGTATCGCGACCGAAGAGCGCCAGCTGCGCGTGGTCGATCCGGAGCATGACAACTACCCGGTTGACATGCCGATGGACGTGTTGCTCGGCAAGCCACCGAAAATGCATCGCGATGTCGCGCGCATCACGAACCATACCCATGCGATCGACCTGACCGACGTCACGCTGGATGAGGCGGCCGAGCGCGTGCTGAAGCTGCCGACCGTCGCGGACAAATCCTTCCTGATCACGATTGGCGACCGTACCGTCGGCGCGCACACGGTGCGCGACCAGATGGTCGGCCCGTGGCAGGTGCCGGTCGCCGATTGCGCGGTGACCACGATGAGCCATGTCGGCTATCTCGGTGAAGCGATGTCCATGGGCGAGCGTACACCGCTGGCCGTGATCAATGCGCCGGCCTCGGGCCGCATGGCCGTTGGCGAAGCGCTGACCAATATCGCGGCCGCATCGATTGCCGATATCACCGACATCAAGCTGTCCGCGAACTGGATGGCTGCCTGCGGCCAGTCGGGCCAGGATGCGGCGCTGTTCGATACCGTGAAAGCAGTGGGCATGGAACTGTGCCCGGCGCTCGGTGTGTCGATACCGGTCGGCAAGGATTCCTTGTCGATGCGCACCACCTGGCAGGATGACGAAGGCGCGAAATCGGTGATGGCGCCGGTGTCGCTGATCGTGTCCGCATTCGCACCGGTCGATGATGTGCGCCGCACGCTGACGCCGCAACTGCGCAAGGATCTGGGCGACACGTCGCTGATCTTCATCGACCTCGGCCGTGGCAAGAACCGCATGGGCGCATCAGCGCTGGCGCAGGTGATGCAGCAGATCGGCGACAGCGTGCCCGATGTCGACAGCGCAGACGACCTGAAAGCCTTCTTCAATGCGATGCAGCGTCTGAACCGCGAGCAAAAGCTGCTGGCCTACCATGACCGTTCCGACGGCGGGCTGTATGCGACGCTGGCCGAGATGGCCTTTGCAGGCCGCACCGGCGTGACCGTGAATCTCGACATCCTCGTCACCGAGGGCGAGCATGCAACTGACTGGGGCGATTCGAAGAACTGGGCCGGCCAGGTCGAAGCGCGCCGTAATGACCTGACGCTGCGTGCGCTGTTCTCCGAAGAGCTGGGTGCGGTGCTGCAGGTGCGCGCCGAACAGAAGTCGGAGGTGATGAACGTGCTGCGTGAATTCGGTCTCGGCGCCTGCAGCCACATCATCGGCAAGCCCAATGAGCGCGACGTGGTCGAGTTCACCCGTGATGCGAAAGTGATCTACCAGCAGCCGCGCTCCGCGCTGCAGCGGCTGTGGAGCGAAACCAGCTGGCGCATCGCACGCCTGCGTGACAACCCGGCCTGCGTCGACCAGGAATATGACCGCCTGCTGGATGTGAACGATCCGGGCATGACGCCGAAAGTCACGTTCGATGTGTCGGAAGACGTGGCCGCGCCTTTCCTGAACCTGTCCGCGAAGCCGAAGGTCGCGATCCTGCGCGAGCAGGGCGTGAACTCGCATGTCGAGACCGCATATGTGATGCACAAGGCCGGCTTCGATGCGGTGGATGTGCACATGAGCGACCTGATCGCGGGCCGTAAATCGCTGGATGACTTCCGTGGCCTGATCGCGGTCGGTGGCTTCTCGTATGGCGACGTGCTGGGCGCGGGCGAGGGCTGGTCGAAGACCATCCTGTTCAATCCGAAGCTGTCCGATCAGTTCTCCGGTTTCTTCGAGCGTGGCGATACCTTCGCGCTCGGCATTTGCAATGGCTGCCAGATGATGTCCAGCCTCAAGCCCATCATTCCGGGCGCCGAGCACTGGCCGAAATTCACACGCAACAAATCCGAGCAGTTCGAGGCGCGGTTTGCGATGGTCGAGGTGCTGGAGTCGCCATCGATCTTTTTCACCGGCATGGCCGGTACGCAAACGCCGATCGCGGTCGCGCACGGCGAGGGCTATGCAAACTTTGCGCATACCGGCAACGAAGACCAGATACTCGCTGCGGTACGCTTCGTCGACAATTACGGCCGTCCGACCGAAACCTATCCGTTCAACCCGAACGGCTCACCGAACGGCCTGACCTCGGTGACAACGGCGGATGGTCGCTTCACGGTGATGATGCCGCACCCGGAGCGCGTTTTCCGCACGGTCACACACTCCTGGCATCCGGATGGCTGGGGCGAAGATTCGCCGTGGATGCGCATGTTCCGCAATGCGCGCAAGTGGGTCGGCTGATCGCTTGATTTGCTGACGGTGGCAATGACCAAGGCACCTGCGGGTGCCTTTGTTGTTTCGTGGGTTGTTGAAGACTCGCTTCAGGCCAGGGCCGTCGGTGCCATATCCGGGTTATCCCTGAACTTCTGCTCGGCTTCCCAGATATCCAGCGCTTCCTGCATGCGCAACCAACTCTCGGGAGAGCCGCCCACGACAGTCGCGATCCGCACGGCCATTTCAGCAGTCAATGCCCGCTTTTCATGTAGCAATTCCGATACCGTGAGCCGGCTGACGCCCAGATGCTCGGCCAGCACCGCCTGAGTTACCCCCAGTTCCGGCAGCACGTCTTCACGCAGCACTTCGCCCGGGTGGGTGGGGCGACGCTTGGGATTTCTCATCGAAGCGCCCATCAGTGATAATCCTCCAGATTCACGTTAATCGCATCCTGTCCGTCGAACTCGAAGGTAATCCTCCAGTTGCCGGATACCGAGACGGCAAATTCACCGCGACGCTCACCTCTCAGAGGATGAAACTTGTAGCCGGGCAGATCCATATCCTTTGGCTCGGTCGCAGCATCCAGACGGTCAAGCATACGCTCCATCCTCGGCGCAAATTGGGCGGGTACGCCCTTATAGCTGCCCTTGGTGAAAAACAGCTCCAATCCCTTGTGCCGGAATGAGGTGATCATGTGACGGGATTGTAATCCCAGGCATTACATTGTCAAGCGATGCATGACAAGCTGTTCCTGACGTACAACGCATCGGCTGATCAAAGGAAATACCAACGAAAAAGGCACCCGCAGGTGCCTTTTTTTCATCACGATCCGCGCTTACTGGATCTTCGCCTTCTTCTTCAGGCCTTGCTGGAAGTCCTGCAGCTTGCGCTGTTGCAGCGACTCGGCGATCTGGCCTTTCACTTCGTCGAACGCCGGCAGTTGGGCATCGCGCACTTCTTCCAGCTTGATTACGTGGTAGCCGAACTGGGTCTGCACCGGGGTCTGGGTGATTTCACCGGCCTTCAGGCCCACCATCGCGTCCGAGAACGGCTTCACGAATGCATCTTGCGGTGCCCAGCCGAGGTCGCCGCCCTGGTTGGCCGAACCCGGATCCTTCGAGCCCTTGGCCAGCTCTTCGAACTTCGCGCCGCCTTTCAGCTTGCCGATGATGGCTTTCGCTTCGTCTTCCTTTTCGACCAGGATGTGGCGCGCACGGTATTCCTTGCCCGACTGAGTGGCCTTGAACTTGTCGTACTCGGCCTTCATTTCCTCTTCGGTGACCGGGTTCTTGGTCAGGAATTCCTGAGCCAGCGCACGGATCACGATGGACTGGCGCGCGATGTCGATCTGGTTCTTGATTTCCGGACGGTTTGCGACGCCCTGGCGATCCGCTTCCTGCGCCAGCACTTCGCGGTTGATCAGCTCGTCCTTGATCATCGAGCGCATCTCGGGCGTGTCTTTCTGGCCTTGCTGGACCATCTGCTTGACCATCGCGTCCACGCGCGACGTCGGGATCGCCTTGCCATTGACGACGGCCACGTTCTGGGCCACAGCGGGAAGGGCAACAGCAGCTGCAAGCGCCAGCACGAGGCGCGCGGATTTCAGGTTCTTCATGTCAGGGGGAGGATAAATGTCAGGGATACTTGCGGGTTAGGACTTGCGTCAGGAAGATAAGGACTGGCGTTTCAGGCAACGTCGGCTTCGGCCGGCGTCAGCAGCGTCATCGCGAGCGCATGTATGTCTTTTTGCATCATCTCGCGCAGGCAATCATACACCAGCCGATGTCGGCCGACCTTGTTAACACCTTCGAAACGATCGGAAACCACACGGATACGGTAATGTCCGCCGCCCGATGCGGCGCCGGCATGGCCGGCGTGCAGGTGGGATTCATCGACGATATCAATCTGCTCGGTCCCCAGCCCGGTGGCCAGCAGTTCATGGATGCGTTGCGGACGGTTCATTCGACTTCTTTCATGTAGCGGGACAGGTAGACGCTTTGCGCGATCACGAAGGCGATCATCAGTCCGAGGAAGCCGAACAACTTGAAATTCACCCACACATCGAGCGGGAAGCTGAACGCCACATACAGGTTGATCACACCCATCGTGGCAAAGAACAGGCCCCACGCAAGATTGAGCCGACCCCAGACCTCATCGGGCAGCTGTAATTGCTGGCCCATCAGCGAGCGCATCAGGTTCTTGCCGAACAACAGCGGCGCCAGCAGCAGTGCGGACGCAAAGCACCAGTACAGCACGGTCGGCTTCCACTTGATGAATTGCTCGTCATGGAAATAAATGGTCGCGCCGCCGAACACGACGATGATCGCCAGCGATACCCACAGCATCTTGTCGACCGGATGTCGGCGCAATAGCAGCCACAGTACTTGCGCAAAGGTCGCGACAATGGCCACCGCGGTCGCAAGCAGGATGGGCGCTTGCTTCAGCGTGACCTCGCCGCCCGACACCAGTGCCGACAGATACTGGCTGCCCAGCGCTTGTGCGGCTTCCGGATGCGCGCCCATGTACTTGAACACGACGAAGAACAGGATGACCGGGAACAGGTCGAACAACAGCTTTTTCAAACGCTTTCCTTTGACTGATGATGGAAGTAGTTGCCCTTGCAGATATCGCCACCGCGGCGTGATGCACGCCGGCCTAGCCGCCCGGCGTGAACGTCAGTGCCGCCGAGTTGATGCAATAGCGCAGCCCGGTCGGCGGCGGGCCGTCCGGAAACACATGGCCGAGGTGCGCGTCGCAGATGTTACACAGGATTTCGGTGCGCACCATGCCATGGCTGCGGTCGATGCGTTCGGCCACATGCGCGGGGTTCAGCGCCTTGAAATAGCTCGGCCAGCCGCAGCCGGAATCGAACTTGGTGTCGGACGCGAACAGCGGCGTACCGCAGCACACGCAGCTGTAGGTGCCGGCTTCATGATGATCCCAGTACTGACCGGTAAATGCACGCTCGGTCGCCGCATGCCGCGTCACTTCATAGGCCATCGGATCCAGCATCGCGCGCCATTCGGCATCGGTGCGCACGACCTTCTTGTCTGTCATGACATCTCCCTTCAGGATGAGCAGCTGACTTCGATGCCGGCCGCCCAGTCAGGCGGCAGCGCTGCATACGCTTCATGCTCGGGCTGCTCGTCAAACGGATGGCGCAAGATCTGCAGCAAGCGCTGCACTTCGGAAAAATCCTTGTCCTGCGCCTTGTCGATCGCCACTTGCGCCAGATAATTGCGCAGTACGTATTTCGGATTGATCTTGTCCATCGCCACGCGTCGCACCGCATCGATGCTGTGCTCGGCGCGCAGGCGCTGCCGGTAGCGGATGGCCCATGCATCGAACGCCGCACGGTCGATGAACAGGTC
>JACCDS010227020.1_pt1 | contig 25476 bp, 20 predicted proteins | sample 7446441 | NCBI WGS metagenome assembly JACCDS01 (sample SAMN15323445, study PRJNA562643) | freshwater metagenome | isolation source: river surface water | place: USA:Blue River Watershed | collected 2017-08-17 | reverse complement strand
GTTGCATTGGGTTTGCCGATCCGGATTATCAATTGGGTTTTGGCTATGTCACCCAGCGTATGGGGCAGAGTTTATTGATCGACGAGCGCGCGGTGCGCTTGATCGATAGTGCTTATCACTTGTTGGAGCAATAGCATGTCTGATTTTCAGGAGCAATTAATTGAACTCCAAACCCGCGTGGCTTATCAGGAAGATACCTTGGCGCAGTTAAACGATGTGATTGCCCGTCAGGATGCCGAGCTGATCCAGCTTAAGCAGCAATTGCGTTTAATCGCGCAGCGCCTTGATGAATTGAGCCGCAATCCGGCGCAGGGCGATGGTGAAGTGATGGATGAACGCCCGCCGCATTACTGATTTCAGGCGCCAGTTAATAGCGATAAAAATTCTAAAAGAGAATTTTTATATTCGAGTGGCGCAATATTCATCTTGTTGGCGCATTAAACATCTTTATCGCTAATAAATGCGATTTACGCGACTGTTTCCTATACGCGTCGAAAAATACTTGTCTACACTTTGCCATCGACACGCATTTTTTTAGATAACAGGAGCGATTTTATTCACCATGCAGCATTCCAATCCATCGGGTAATCCGGCCATTTTATTGTCGGCCAATCCCGCTCTTGAAAATGCATTGGATGCTGCCACTACCGCCCCTTGGTGCATGGATGTGTTGAGTGGTGAACTACAAGTTACCGCGCAACACCTCAATTCCCTCGCCGCGTTTTTTGTTCCCCTGAATCATATTTCTGCACTGTTACAACATCTCCGTAAAGCCGATAGATACCTTTTTTTGCAAGCGTTTAATACCGACCCACAGGATCAGGACTATCAGCGTTTGCGCTCGTGCGATGTGCGCCTTCCCATTAGCGATGGCGAGCAGGTGGTGGAAACGGTGGTGCGTTTTGTCGGGCGTTTACAAGCGCCGGTTCACGGCGTTAATGCCCGTGTATTTGAAGGGTTGATAGTCGCGGCCTCCCATTGGTTGGCCCAGCCGAGCGATGAATATGCATTGCAGTTTTTATCGGGGTTATTTGCAGAAAGTCCTATTCCCAGTTTCATCACCGATAAACAGGGCGTGTTGATCAACATCAATGATGCTTGTGCGCGTCTGTTTCATTTGTCCCACCGTCAGGCAGAGCAGGCCACTGGTTTTTACTCCATCTTGCGCGACAAACACCTGCAGGCTGATGCGGAGCTGGCTGCGGCAGTGCAATCTGTTTATTTGCACGGTTGTACACACACCTTGGAGATGAGTTATTCCTTGGGCAATATCCATCGCAGTCGTTTTATTTGCGATAAGCAGATCCATTTTCGGGTGAGTTTTTTACCCATACCGGATCGTCAGGGAAATATTGCGCAGGTGCTAGTGCAGCTGCAGGATTTATCCCGTGAAAAAAGTGCACGGGATGCACTGCAGGAAAGTGAAGCGAGTTACAAAGCATTTATCACCAATAGTTCAGAAGCCATTTGGTGCTATGACATGCAGCCACCCGTTGCGGTCTGCGCCGGTTTAGAGGAGCAAGTACAGCAAATAGCGCGTTGTGCGCGTTTGGTGGAGGCCAATAAAGTCCTCATCAATATGCTCGGTGTAGAGTCGCTTGATGAGATTATTGGCTCGGGGCTGATTGACAGCGGCTCAAAAAATTACGTTTTTGATATTCACTATTTTGTGAAAAATCACTACCTCATGGTGGATCACGACATAGTGCGCCAGGACTCGCGCGGTAAAAATTTTTACTTTCAGATTTGTTGCACCGGCATAGTGGAAGATGGCTACCTAAAACGGGTGTGGGGTACAACAAAAGATATTACCGCGCGTCGTCGCTACGAAGAAAAACTGCGTTACCAATCCTTTCATGATTCTCTCACGGCTTTGCCCAATCGCGAAAAACTCTATGCCGATATGCAAACCTGTTTTGAGCAACGCAGTGCAGAACAAATCAGCGCTTTGTTGTTAATTGACTTGGATCGCTTCAAGGAGATTAACGATACCCTGGGTCACAATGTTGGCGATCATTTGTTGCAATTAATTGGCCCGCGCCTGGCCAATGAAATGTCGGAAATTCCCGGTACGGTGGCACGCTTGGGAGGGGATGAGTTTGCCGTGTTTTTGCCGCGTATTCGCAGCACCCATCAAGCGGTGGTATTTGGGCATCGGCTTCTGGATGCTTTATCCCAGGAGTTTGATCTGGATGGTTTTACCACGCAAATTTCCGCCAGTATTGGTATTTCCATTTCGCCTCATCAGGCACAAGACCAGCACGCGCTAATGCGCTATGCGGATATCGCCATGTATTACGCCAAAGGCCAAATGTTGGGGCTGGCGATTTACAGTGCAGAATACGATCCGCACTCCACCAAGCGATTATCGATTATCAGCGAGTTGGGTCGTGCTATTCGCGAGAACCAGTTGTGTTTGTATTACCAGCCAAAAGTCTTGCTGGATGAACAGCGCTGTTATGGTTTTGAAGCCCTGATTCGCTGGATTCACCCGGAATTGGGGTTTGTATCGCCCGTCGATTTTATTCCCATGGCCGAGTTGACCACATTGATTCACCAGCTCACCGCCTGGGTTCTGGAAAAAGCGATTGAGCAGTGCCGCAGTTGGCAGGATCAGGGCATGTCGTTAAGCATTGCGGTGAATCTCTCGGCGCGCAATTTGATGGATGACAATATTCCCAAATTGGTTGAACGCTTATTGCTCAAATATAAATTGCCCGCCGCGCGCTTGGAGCTGGAAATTACTGAAAGCTCAATCATGACTGATCCCGCCAGGGCATTACGTAATCTGGATGCGCTGCATGCGTTGGGGGTGCATCTGGCAATTGATGATTTTGGCACAGGTTATTCATCACTGGCTTATTTAAAACGCTTGCCGGTGCAAACACTGAAAATAGACAGCTCTTTTGTGCGCACCATGCTTGACGATTTGCAGGACGAATTAATCGTCAACTCGACGATTCACCTGGCCCATAACCTTGGTTTGATGGTTGTCGCTGAGGGAGTGGAAAATGAGGCCTTGTTGAATCGCCTGCGCGAGATGGGTTGCGATGAAGCGCAAGGTTTTTTTATTGGCAAGCCAATGGCTGTGGTTAATGCCAATGAGTGGTTGGTTGAATCAGGTTGGGTCAAACAGCCGCCGCAATAGTGGCTGTTTGACCGGCAAACACTATTTACATGACTAACAAATTAGAAGCCCTGTTGTTGCATTTGTGCTTCTACGTATTTCAAGCGCTCTTCAATCAACGCTGTACGATAGCCATTCCCTTGTGTCAGTTTCAATGCATTGCGCAACTGGATTTGGGCACGATCATAAACGCCGTTCAAAATAAAATATTCTGCGCGCGCTTCATGCACACCCAAAATGTTACCGGCCAAGCCATTCACTTCTGCCAGTAAATACCACACATAGTCATCGTTGCTGCGCTTGCGCGAGTAGCGATCAAGGATGTCGGCACACTGCTGGTAAATTCCCGCCTTCATCAAGGCTTCGGCATGGCGAATAATCAGTGGATAGCTGTCGGGGTGCTTTTGTAATTGGGTTTCGATAATATCCAGCCCGGCTTTGTAACGCTCCGCTGCAATTTCAATATCAGCCCGCATGATTTGATAAGTAACGCGATTCGGTTCTTTTTCCAGCAGCGGTGCCAGCGCCTCACGCGCCGCCTCAAACTGGCTCGATCTTGTCAGCGCCAATACCCAGCCATAGCGGCTGGCATCCGGGTGTGCTGATTCGCGGTCCAGCTCACTTTTAAACATGCGCGCCGCTATTTGTGGCGTTTCTTCAGCATCCATCCGCACACGACTGCGCATCAATTGGAACTCCAGGTCATCGCTTGCAGGTTTGCGTGCGTATTGCATGGCGCGATTGCGCGCGTCGGCAACCCGGGTCTCGCTCACCGGGTGAGTTAGCAAATATTCCGGTGGTCGGCGGTTAAGGCGGTTGGCGCGTACCATTTCTTCAAACATATCCGCCGCAGCGTGAGGGTCCAGCCCCGCTTGCACCATGGTTTGCATGCCGATGCGGTCAGCCTCTTGCTCGTTTTGACGGCTAAATGCCAGAGATGCCTGCTGCGCGGCGGCTTGGGTGCCCATAATCGCGGCAACACCGGCATCGCTGTTGCTGTTGGCAGCTAACACCAGGCCGGCGAGCATGCCCGCAAGCATGGGGACCATCATATTCTTTTGCTGTTCAAGGCGACGCGCATAGTGCCGTTGGCTCAGGTGGCCCATTTCGTGGGCGAGTACGGCAGCCAGTTGGTTTTCGGTTTTGGCGTAATTGAGCAGGCCAGTGTGCACACCAATAATATTGCCAGGAACCGCAAAGGCATTGAGCGTATTATTCTGTGCGACCACCAGATCGATGCGTTTGTCATCTAGTTGGCTGTAGGGCAGCAGGCGGGCAAATAGCTGTTCCAGGTAATCGATAATCAAGGGATCTGATGAGGTTGGCACCTGGCTGCGGTAGGCCCTGAGCCAGCGCTGCCCCAGAATTTTCTCCTGCACCGGTGAGATCATGATGGAGCTGGTGTCGCCCAAGTTAGGTAATTCGATCTCGGCATGGCTGGCATAGGGGTTCACCAACAGGCTGGAAACCAGTAGCGATGCCAGCCCGAGCGGCGCAAGTACGCGCTGGGTCGCCAGGGTAAGAATGCGTTTAAAAAGCGTGGACACGGTGATTATCGGCTCCTGAAGTCGATGATTTGAGTGCATCAAGTGGGCAAAAAAATAGGGCGCAACTCTAGCCTTTTTGGCGCTTAAAGAATAGGTTAGCAACCTTTTGAGACATTCTTTGGCGGTGCTGGTTCGTCTGTTTGGCGAAAATCTTGCCCGAATACCACCCTCAAGGCGCGCAACACAGTATGTGGGTCGCGTTGACAGAGGTAAAAGAAAGGTCCCATAGCAATGAGAGTATCGCGTTTTGAATCATGTCGCCGATTGTTTTACGCTGAGTGTGGATGTTGAACTGGATGCCAAAGGGCTGCGTTGCCCCATGCCCTTGTTAAAAGCCAAGCAGGCCTTGCGTGACTTGCCGCCTGCAGCGGTGTTGAGGGTGCTGGCTACCGATGCGGGATCGGTGCGCGATTTTCAGGCTTATGCATCAATTAGCGGTATTGAATTGGTGGCGCATGAGGCGCGCGATGGGGTGTATTGCTACCTGCTGAGAAAGCCGCTTGTATCATCGCCATGAATGGTGCCGCCTGACGAGTACACTGGATACTGATCCGCTCGCGCTTACCGCGAGCGATCACTGCATGTCAGCCCTTGTCGCTGACTGCAAATGCTGAAGTGAGTGTGTTATGCCGATATTGTGTTATCAAATCAATCCGGGAGCTTGCCTCTCGCTGTTGTTGGCGTTTTTCCTGGGGCTGACCAGCCAGCCGCTATGGGCGCAATTTGACGATTTACCAAAAGCCGGATACAGCCCGCTGGCTATTGTCAAAAGCGAAAATGACAAACGCAATTACCGCTATTTGATTTTGGATAACCAATTGCGCGTGTTGTTGATCTCTGATCCTGCCACCGAAAAAGCCGCTGCTGCGCTCGATGTACAGGTAGGCGCCAATCAAAATCCCCCTGACCGATTGGGACTTGCACATTTCCTGGAGCACATGTTGTTCCTGGGAACGGAAAAATACCCTCATGCTGGCGAGTATCAGGAATTTATTTCCCAGCATGGCGGGCGATTTAATGCTTTTACCGCTGCCGAAAACACCAACTATTTTTTTGAAATTGATAAGGACGAACTGGCGCCAGCATTAGACCGGTTTGCGCAATTTTTTGTCGCGCCGCTATTTTCAGCGGAGTATGTGGAGCGTGAGCGCAATGCCGTGCACTCCGAATACCTTGCCAAATTAAATGATGACTCACGCCGCGAGTGGGATGTCTACCGCGAATTGATGAACCCGGCGCACCCCAGTGCCAAGTTTACAGTGGGCAACCTGGCAACCCTGGCTGATAGGGAAGGGCGCTCGGTACGCGAGGACATGATTGCGTTCTATGACCAGCATTACTCCTCGCACCTGATGAGTTTGGTGGTTTTGGGGCGCGAGCCGCTGAATGCCTTGGAAGCAATGGTGCGTGAAGGTTTCAGTGCTGTGCCCAAGCGCGATATCACGCTGTCTGCCAAATACCCCCCTCTGTTTAATCCGCTTGATTTGCCCGCGAGCCTTGAGATTAAACCGGAAAAAGAATTGCGTCAGTTGACGTTCAATTTTCCCATTCCCAATCCGGATCAGTTCTACCGTAAAAAGCCCTACACCTATATCGCCTATCTACTTGGCCATGAAGGCCGCGGTAGTCTGCTATCACTCTTGAAGCGGTTGGGCTGGGCGGACAGTGTCTATGCAGGTACTACCTTGCATAGCCGCAGCGATGCCGTGTTTCAGTTAGGGATACAGCTAACGCCGCAGGGTGTTCGTGCGCGGGATCAAATTGTCTCGTTGGTTTTCCACTGCATCGAACAGCTCCGCGCGCGGGGTTCATCCGCCTGGCGTTACAGCGAGTTGCAGCAATTGGCGGATCTGGATTTTCATTTTCAGGAAAAGCGCGTCCCCATGGAGACCGTCAGTTCTCTCGCGCAAAAAATGAGTAAATACGAGCCGTTGGATATTTTGCGTGGCGATTTTCTCTATGCCGATTTTGATTCAAGCCTGATTGAAAAAAGCCTGTCGTTTTTGAATAGCAACAATGTTCTGTTGGTGATGGTAGCGCCCACTGTTGAGCCTTATCGTGTTACCAAATTGTATGCTGCCCCTTTCACCTTGCGGGCCGGTATTCCTGAAATTCTCGAATTAAAGCCGACTGTACGTCAGGAATTGTTCCTGCCGGAAAAAAACATGTTTATCCCCAAGCGCTTGTCGGTAAAAGCTGGATCAATGCTTGAACAGCGTGGCGCCGAGGCGGATGTCAAACCCAAAGTGATTTATCGCAACAACAATATGCGTGTCTGGTTTGCGCAGGATCAGGAATTCAAGCAACCGCGCGCGCAAATTAGTTTGCGGATTAAATCTCCCCTGGTTGCCGCAAATGCCGAGGGTGCCGCACAAGCGCAATTATTTGCCGCGCTGATTACCGATCAGCTCAATGAATTTGCCTATCCCGCTCGCCTTGCCGGTATTGATTTCACCTTGACCGCCAATGGGCGCGGCTATGATCTGGGTATCTTTGGTTATTCGGGGCGTCAGGGAATGTTGATGAACCGTATTATGACCGCCATGAGCGCAGTGCAATTTAAAGAAGATCGCTTCACCTTGTTAAAAGAAAATTTATTGCGCACCTGGCGCAATCAAAATAAGGATATGCCTTACCAGGTATTGGCAAAACAAATCGGCCCACTGCAAATGATACCCGCGTGGTCCAACGCCGAATTAATTGCGGCATTAGAGGGGAAAAACTTTGAACAATTTAATCAGTTTGCCAATCGCCAATTAATTGATGCGAAAGCCGATGCACTGTTTTATGGAAATTATTTCCGCGCAGAAGCGTTGAAATTGGCAGTGCTAGTTGAACATGAATTATTAACCCGCCGCGCCGGGCGGGAGATGCCACCGGGAGTGTTGTTGATGTTGCCTTCAGGCACAGCCAAACCGTGGCTCTACACGCATTCGTTGGATCACAACGACAATATTGTTGAGCTCTTTATTCAAAGTCCATCGCCCTCTGTGGACGATACGGCTCATATGATGTTGGTGAGACAATTATTGCAGCCAGCGTTTTACCATCAATTGCGCACAGAAAAACAATTGGGCTATATAGTTGCCGCCTTGTCTGTACCGCTGCTAAACCTTGAAAACAGTTTGCTGGTCGTGCAATCACCTGCAACGGATGAGGCGCGGGTGATCAAAGAAATAGATTCGTTGTTGGATGCACAGGCTTCAGTGATTGCGGACAACCTTGAATTGAACCAGCAGTCATTGATTAAAAAGCTGCAAGAACCGGCGCGCTCATTAAAAGAGCAATCGGAGCGCTACTGGAATTCCATTACCACACACGATGAAGATTTTTCGCGTCGTGAGGCATTGATAGCAGCGGTTGCCAACATCACCCCGGAATCGCTGAATCATTTTTATAAAACAATCTTTTTAGATAAAAACAGACGGCTGTGGCTAACCTCTGACGCGCTGGATGCGCGCGATGGCTTTACTGAAATTCAGGATTTATCCGCTTACAAAAACCAAATGGGCAGGCTTGCACAGCCTTAATGAATGGTGCCAGCGCTGCATTTTTAATAACCATTTATGCTGCTTTTTTGTGCGTTTTTGCAGTGATTTATAGCCCTAAAAATTATCATTTTTTTTACTGTTTATCGCTTGGTGAATTGCGCACCTTGGGTAATAATGCGATCCCTGTTTCGATCGCGTGTTTTTTAGTGGCATAGCCTTGCCTAAAGCGCTCGGTACAGCGATCTGTGCACTAAAGTTGTGCCCCTCCAGAGTGTTACCGTATTGGCTAGGGCTGGTAAAAAATTCACACTTATGCAAGAATTCGTGGATTTTTTACACAAGTAAAAGGAATATTCCTCCTGTAACTCCATGAAAAATCAGCATTTTTTTGCTTAATGCCGGTTTTTGCGTGAAGCCCAGATCCAAATTCCTGTATTAGATACTACTGCTACGTGATGTGCGCACTTGCGCATAGCTGAGGAGATTTGAATGCAACAAGATATCAATGCCATTGAAACAAAAGAGTGGCTAGACGCCCTTCGGTCAGTTGTTCGTCATGCGGGTAAAGATCGCGCCGCAGAAATATTAAAATCCCTGTCCGATTCTGCTGTCAGTCATGGCATTGAGCAGCCTTCTTCAATCCAGACCCCTTATATCAATAGCATCCCTGTTGAGAAAGAAATCAAGTCTCCAGGTGACTATGCATTGGAGCGTAAAATCCGCTCTATTATTCGTTGGAACGCCATGGCGATGGTGATGAAAGCCAACGACAACGATGATGGTCTGGGTGGACACATTGCCTCTTTTGCATCCTCTGCAACCTTGTATGACGTAGGTTTTAACCACTTTTTCCGCGGTAACGACGGTGACACTCCCGGCGACCTGATTTATTTCCAGGGCCACGTATCGCCCGGTATGTATGCGCGCTCCTATGTGGAGGGTCGTTTAACCGACGCTCACTTGGATAATTTCCGTCGCGAAGTCAATGGCGGAGGTTTGTCCTCCTATCCTCACCCATGGTTGATGCCGGATTACTGGCAGTTCCCGACGGTATCTATGGGCTTGGGCCCAATCAAAGCAATCTATCAAGCGCGTTTTAACCGTTATATGGAAGCGCGCAGTTTAATTCCGGTAACTGACCGTAAGGTATGGGCATTCCTGGGCGATGGCGAATGTGATGAGCCGGAAAGCCTGGGTGCCATTTCACTGGCTTCCCGTGAAAAATTGGACAACCTGATTTTTGTGATCAACTGTAACTTGCAGCGTTTGGATGGTCCTGTACGTGGCAATGGCAAAATCGTACAAGAGCTGGAAGGCGTATTCCGCGGTGCTGGCTGGAACGTTATTAAAGTATTGTGGGGTCGCGGTTGGGATAAGTTGCTCGCTAAAGACAAAACCGGTCTGCTGCAAAAGCGCATGAACGAAGTTGTCGATGGCGAGATGCAAAACTACAAAGCCAATGGCGGCGCTTACACTCGCGAGCATTTCTTTGGTAAATACCCTGAATTGCTTGAGCTGGTAAGTGACATGAGCGACGACGATATCATGGCGCTGGCGCGCGGTGGTCACGATTCGCACAAGGTGTACAACGCCTACCATCAAGCAGTGAACAGTAAAGGCAAACCGACTGTGATTCTCGCCCAAACTGTAAAAGGTTATGGCATGGGTTCTTCCGGTGAAGCCATCAATAAAACGCACTCAGCCAAATCTCTCGCGATGGAAGATCTGAAGAAATTCCGCGATCGTTTTGAGTTGCCTATCAGCGACGAAGATCTGCCAAGCCTGCCTTACTATCGCCCGGCTGAAGACAGCCCCGAAATGCAATACATGAAGTCGCGCCGCAAAGAATTGAAAGGCTATGTGCCATCGCGCGATGCACACTTTGACCCACTGCTGGTGCCAGCATTGGATGCGTTTGCCGCGCAGTTGAAATCAACCGGTGAACGTGAAATTTCTACCACCATGAGTTTCGTGCGTATTTTGTCTTCTCTGGTTAAAGACAAAAATATCGGTAAGCAAATTGTGCCCATCGTTCCGGACGAAGCGCGTACCTTTGGTATGGAAGGCATGTTTAAAACTGTGGGTATTTATTCATCCGAAGGCCAAAAATACGTTCCGCACGATGCTGGCCAAATGATGTCTTACCACGAGTCTGCGACTGGCCAGATTTTGGAAGAAGGTATTAACGAAGCGGGATCTATGGCTTCCTGGATTGCGGCGGCAACAGCCTATAGCAACTACAAAAAGCCGATGATTCCGTTCTACATTTACTACTCCATGTTTGGTTTCCAGCGTATTGGCGACCTGGCATGGGCAGCGGGTGACTCTCAGGCGCGCGGTTTCCTGATGGGAGCAACGGCTGGTCGTACCACCCTTAACGGTGAAGGTTTGCAGCATCAGGATGGTCACAGCCATGTGTTTGCGAACACAATTCCCAACTGCCGCTCTTATGATCCTACCTATGCCTATGAACTGGCCGTGATCATTCAGGACGGTATCAAGCGTATGTACCATGACAATGAAAACGTGTTCTATTACGTTTCATTGATGAATGAAAATTACCAACACCCGGATATGCCGGAAGGTGCGGAAGAGGGCATCATCAAAGGTATTTACCAACTGGAAAAGGGAACTGGCAAAGCCAAGAACCGCGTACAGTTGATGGGTGCAGGTACCATTTTGCGTGAAGTGCGTTTCGCCGCAGAAATCCTGCGTAGCGAGTTTGACGTAGAAGCAGACGTGTGGAGTGTGACCAGTGTGAACGAACTGACCCGCGATGGTCAGCGCGCAACTCGCTGGAATATGTTGAACCCGACTGCTGCCCAGCGTAAGCCTTACATTACCCAAGCGTTGGAAGGTGCTGAAGGCCCATTCATTATCTCTACCGACAATCTCAAGACCTATTCCGAACAACTGCGCGCCTACATTCCCGGTCATTATACCGTGCTGGGAACAGAAGGTTTTGGCCGCAGCGATACCCGTACCCAATTGCGTCACTTCTTCGAAGTTAACCGCTATTTTGTGGTAGTTGCTGCGCTCAAATCCTTGGCAGACCAAGGCAAGATTAAAGCGGATGTGGTTGCCAAGGCCATCAAGAAATTTGGCATTGATCCAGAAAAAGCGGATCCGATGAGCGTATAAAACCATCGCCCTCTCACAAAGAGGGCGATGTTGTTTGTATTCGTCAAAAACATTTTATCGAATGTAGAAATAACCGATTAGTGAGGAACTACAGTGGCAATTCAAACTATTAAAGTGCCTGATATTGGCGGCGCAGAAGGCGTTGAAGTAATTGAGATCTCCGTAAAAGTAGGTGATGTAATCGCCGAGGGCGATTCAATTGTCGTGCTTGAAACCGACAAGGCTTCAATGGAAATCCCGGCCGATAAAGCAGGCAAGGTTGTCGCTATCAAAGTGAACCTGGGTGATAAAGTATCTCAGGACAGCGTATTACTTGATGTAGAAGCAGAGGACGCCAGCGAAGCGGCGCCAGCACCACAAGCTGCCGCGCCAGTTGCCGCTGCGGCGCCAGCATCGGCACCGGTTGCAGCTGCCAGCGCTGAAGTGCAGATGGTAGTACCTGATATTGGTGGTGCCGAAGGTGTTGAGGTAATTGAAATTTCTGTGAAGGTTGGCGATGAAGTTGCTGCTGGCGATTCACTGATCGTACTTGAAACAGACAAAGCTTCCATGGAAATTCCAGCGGAAGCGGCGGGTACTATTGTGAGCATCGCCGTTAATGTGGGCGATAAAGTATCTCAAGGTGCAGTGATTGGTGTATTGGCAACGACCGGCGGTGCTGCTCCTGCTGCCGCACCGGCAAAAGCTGAGCCAGCGCCCGTAGCTGCAGCAGCGCCTGCACCTAAAGCGGAAGTTGTTAAGCCAGCCGCCGCGCCTGTTGCAGATGTTGAACAAACTGGCGATGTTTATGCTGGTCCTGCTGTGCGCAAACTTGCTCGCCAACTCGGTGTTGATATGGGCAAGGTATCTGGTACCGGCCCTCGTGGTCGCCTGTTAAAAGATGACGTGCGTGCTTACGTTAAGCCTATTGTGCAAGCTGCTCAATCCGGTGCGTCGCTGGGCGGCGGTTCTGGTATTCCAGCATTGCCAGTTATCGATTACGCCAAGTTTGGTGAAATCGAAATTATCAAAATGAGCAAGATCAAGAAGCTGACTGCTGAGGCTATGACTCGCAGCTGGTTGAATGTTCCGCGCATTACCCAGTTTGATGATGCGGATATCACTGATCTGGAAGCTTTCCGTAACAGCATGAAAGCGGAAGCGGAAAAGCGCGGCAGTAAATTGACTCCTTTGCCTTTCATCGTGAAAGCAGTTGCCGCTGCTTTGGTGGCTGAGCCTTCATTTAATGTGTCCATGCATCAGGATGGCGAAAGCATCGTGCACAAGAAATTTGTTCACATTGGTATCGCAGTAGATACGCCAAATGGTTTATTGGTGCCTGTTGTCCGTAATGCTGACAAAAAAGGTTTGTTTGAACTGGCAGATGAAATTAATGTGCTGGCCAAGAAAGCACGCGATGGCAAATTGACCCCAGCAGAAATGCAGGGCGGTTGCTTTACCATTTCCAGCTTGGGCGCTATGGGCGGTAATGGTTTTACTCCAATGGTATCTGCTCCGACAGAAGTGGGTATTTTGGGTGTGTCGCGCGCGCAAATGAAACCTGTGTGGAATGGCAAAGAATTTATTCCTCGCAATATGTTGCCGCTCTCACTGTCTTACGATCACCGCGCAGTTAACGGTGCCGATGCCGGTCGTTTTATGACTTACCTGGTATCGGTCATTGGTGACCTGCGTCGCTTGTTGTTGTAATCCGGTGCAGTGATTTAGTAATAGAAAGGGCCAGCAAATGCTGGCCCTTTTTTATTTTGGTTCATTTTGTTTGTTGCGTTTTTAGTTGTTTTGCGATGATTAGGCTAGACCTTGGTTTTCCAATACAGAAAGGTTTTAAACCCCGGCAAATAGCGTTTGCTCAACAAGATCAAGGTCAGCCCCAAGGCAACACCTGTCGCATTAGCCAGTATGTCCGCGAGGCTAAAGGTGCGTGGCGGATTAAAGTGTTGCGCAATTTCTATCGCCACTGAATAACCGACTAATATCAACGCCTGCTGCCACATGGGCCAAAAGGGGCGTGCAAAATTAATGGAAATGGCTGCAACTGTGTAGCCGGCAAAATGCATGATCAAATCATTAAAAACGGGAATGCTGTTTTCAGGATGAGGGGTTAGCCCCAGATAGGTGTAGATCACCAGGAGGATATAAAACTGCACTACGCATAAAAAACGCCACGCCATCGGTTGCTCCTGTCATTGCAAGTGGCGGTCAGCATAGCAGGTTGCTTTTTACAGGGCGATGCCTGCGTTCTTGCCTATTTAACCAGCGGCACCATAGGTTCGGCAGCATAGAGATCTTGCGGAGTGTTGATGTTAAAAAATGGATCGTACTCGCTGGCATTGAATAGTACTTCGACAGGATTTTGCGCGCTCATCCAGTCTTGCAGGCGCGGCATATCATCGCTCTGCAACTGTTGCTCCATGGGTTTGATAAGCGAGGCGTGCCAGAGTGCAAAGGTTGGATGTCGACGCGCGAGCGAGCAGGCAATGGCTAGGCGTGAGTTGGATTCAGTAGCGGCAGTTAATAAATTGCTGACCAGATCAGACGGGAAAAATGGTGTGTCAGAGGCGAAGCTTACCAGCCACTCCGCATCGGGATTATCTTTGTGCATCCAGTAAAGGCCAGCGTGAATACCGGCTAGAGGGCCACGGTTATTGGGGTAGATATCTGCCACTACTGGCAAGCGAGTGCGCGCAAAGCGCAGGCTGTTACCATTGGCATTCAGCAGTAGTTTCGTCACCTGCGGTTGAGCCCGGTCAATGGTGCGTTGCAGCAGGGTTTTCCCGACCAGCGGTAGCAGGCATTTGTCGCCACCGCCCATACGGCGGGCCAGACCGCCTGCAAGAATAACACCTACAACTGGCTCAATATTGCTCATAAATATGCTACTGCGTGAAATTTGATTCTGGATTCATAGGGCTCGCGTGGCGCATGAATCCTTTTTACAGGTATTTCATAGTGTAGCTGTTGGCCTGACTCATCACCACGGTTTTATGTAATCAGATACTTTGGTCACAGGAGAGGGCAGGCGTCCTTGCCCAATGTTGTTTAGAGTGCTCCTGCCAGTATTTGCTTGTGTGCATAGTCAACTGCACGGGCTGTTAAGGCCATATAGGTGATGCTTGGGTTTTGTGTGCCAGAGCTGGTCATACAAGCGCCATCGGTGACAAATACATTGGGCACATCGTGCATTTGATTCCACTTGTTCAGCACGCTGGTCTTGGGGTCGTGTCCCATACGTGCCGTCCCCATTTCATGGATACACGCACCTGGTGCCGTGGCGTTGTTGTAGGAGGTGATGTTGGTACAACCAGCTGCTTCCAGCATCTCGACCGCGCACTTAACACCATCGGCGCGCAGCTTATGCTCGTTCTCGCGCAATTTGGCATCAAATGTGATGAGTGGCATTCCGTGCTGATCTGTCTTGCTGAAGTCGAGATACATACGGTTTTCATGATAAGGCAGCATTTCGCCAAAGCAGGTCATGCGCACACTGTAAGCGCCCGGTTTAAAAATCACATCCTTCAGTGCACTACCGACAACACCTTCAGGAGCATTGGTAATACGGCGAGCTTCACCCTGGTAACCAAAGCCGCGCAAGTAATCTGCCCGTTTGGTCTCTTCATCAATATTGGTGAAGCGGGGGATGTAAAAACCTGTGGGCTTGCGACCGGAATAATAGGTGTCTTCAAGGCCTGGCAGGATACCGGAGGCTCCCATACCGTAGTGATGATCCATAAGGTTGTGGCCCAGTTCGCCGCTGCTATTACCCAATCCATTGGGGAAGGATTCTGAGCGGCTGTTCAGTAAAATGGCCGTGGTGCCCACGGTGCTGGCATTACAGAAAATAATGCGTGCCGAAATTTCCTGTTGCTCTCCTGTTACGGCGTCCTTGATGCGCACTCCGGTGGCGCGACCGCTAGCCGCGTCATAGATAATTTCTTGCACAATACTGTTTGGACGAAGGGTCAGGTTTCCGGTTTCTTCTGCCACTGGCAGGGTTGCTGATTGGCTGCTGAAATAGGCCCCGAACGGGCAACCGCGCCAACAGCGATCGCGGGACATACATTGGCCGCGCTTGCCCTTATGCACTTCGGGTTTGTATTCGCTTAAATTGGCAACTCGCCCGGGGGTCACAATCCGGTCCGGAAATTTTTTAGCGACAGTTTCGCGCAAGTGCTGTTCGGCACAATTGAGTGGAAATGGTTTTAAAAACACACCGTCCGGCACCTGCTTGAGGTTTTCTTTTTGCCCACTGACGCCCACAAAGGTTTCGACATAGTCGTACCAATCGGCAAGGTCGGCGTAGCGAATAGGCCAATCAATGGCGATGCCATCTTTTTTGTTGGCTTCAAAATCGATATCGCTCCAGCGATAACACTGGCGCCCCCACATGAGCGACCGTCCACCAGTGTGGTGGCCGCGAATCCAATCGAAGCGTTCGTCTTCTTGATAGGGGTATTCGTCGTCTTTGTTGATCCAATGCTTGTTGGCTTGTCGCACCCACCAAGGCAAGCGATCCTGTTTGTGATAATGGGTGGCAATTTCAGCCTGCGGAACCCTGTCCTCGTGAGGCAATTCCCAAGGATCCATTGTCGCTGTGGGGTATTCGCCATGGGCTACTGCACGACCGCGTTCGAGTACCAGCGTTTTATAGCCTTTAGTACACAGTTCCATAGCGGCATAGCCGCCGCTGATGCCGGAGCCAATAACAATTGCATCAAAATCAGTTTGCGTTGTTTTAATCATTTTCACAGGGCCCATGCTTTGTTGTTAACGTCATCCAGTGAAATACAGGGTTTGTAAGCACCGGGAACAGGCAAGTAATTCAAGAAGTTTTTAGCCACAACTTCGGTAGACAAGTAATAGGCGATAGTTTGTTGTTTAAACTCCACCAACGCTTTTTTGGCATCAGCTGCCCCTTCACTGGCGTTCAATTCAATGGATTGCAATAGGCCAACTTGTTCGGCGGGCGAGCGCTGTAAAAATGTTTGCTGGTTGAGGTGGCTCTCCAACGCCAGCCACCAGGTTTTAAAGCGGGCTTGGTATGAGGAGTCAAAGACTTGGCCCAGCATCGAGTCGAGGGTGATGTGTACCTTTACCTCCGTTGCAGATGGGCTGTCGGTACGCGGCAGAATGGTGTCTACCAACAAGGTAACCAGCGCGAATTGTTCCGGCGTAAAAAAGTGCAAAAGGTTGGATGGGGTGTCGGTATCCGCAGGAAGAGCGCTGTTTTGTGTGGGTGTTTGTTCGGAGCATCCAGACAATATTGCACTGGCCAGGGAGGCGGATACTGCACTGCCGGTAATCCAGGCGGTATACCTGAGGATTTCGCGTCTGTTCATAGTGACTTGCCTATGTTGGTGTTGATTTTATTGTTAGTCTGGCGGGCAATTGGTGTGCCCTATAAACCCGCGCAACATATAGTCGACATTGCCATAAGGTGGGTGTGATGTAAATTGGCGCGCTGCTGCATAGTCGTCGACCCATATCCTGTTAGGGCGATTTTTCGTATAAAAACCCTGCTGGCCTGACATTTCTTAACAGAGGTCAGCTTGTGTCTGTTTTTGAGGAACCTGTATGGATTTACATTTAGAAGACTTTCGTCGCGAATACACGCAAGGCGGTTTGGATCGGGCCGATTTGGCCGACAGTCCGTTGGATCAATTCGGGCGCTGGATGGAGCAAACCATCCAATCCGGTATTCCCGATCCCAATGCGATGACCGTGGCGACCGTTGATGCCAATGGCCAGCCATCGCAGCGGATTGTGTTGTTGAAACATCTGGATGAAAAAGGGTTTGTGTTTTACACCAACCTGAACAGCCGCAAGGCGCAGGAGTTGAAACAAAACCCCAAGGTTAGCCTGCATTTTCCCTGGTACTTTCTGGAGCGGCAGGTGAAGGTGTGCGGCACGGCCGAGCCTTTGTCCACGACTGAGGTGCTCAAGTATTTTGTCTCACGCCCTCGCGAGAGCCAATTGGGCGCTTGGGCATCACACCAGAGTCGCCCGATTTCATCCCGTGCCTTATTGATGCAGCAGTTTGAGTCGATGAAACAAAAGTTCGCCAAGGGAGCTATTCCGCTGCCGGACTTTTGGGGCGGCTTTCGGATAAAGCCCCATCAAATTGAATTTTGGCAAGGGGGCTCGCACCGCTTGCATGATCGTTTTCAATACAACTTGCAAGCCGATGGCAGTTGGTCGATTGCACGTCTGGAGCCTTAATGGTGATGAGATATATTGCGGTGACAGCGACTGGTGATGCCAGTGGCATGCAGTTGGGGCAGATGGCAATCCCTGAGCCGGGCCCCGACGACCTGTTGGTAAGGGTATTGGCGGCGGGTGTTAATCGCCCGGATATTTTACAGCGCCAAGGTTTGTACCCTGCACCTGACGATGCATCACCCGTGCTGGGTTTAGAGGTAGCGGGCGAGGTAGTTGCCTGCGGCAAGCATGTGAGTCGTTGGCATGTAGGCGACAAGGTATGTGCTCTGGTGAACGGTGGCGGTTACGCCGATTATGCGCTGGCCCCGGCGGCTCAATGTTTACCGATTCCGGCGGGATATTCCTGGGTGCAGGCCGCCGCCTTACCGGAAACATTTTTCACGGTATGGCATAACCTGTTTCAGCGGGTGCAATTGCAGTCGGGCGAACGCTTATTAATTCATGGCGGTGCCAGCGGTATTGGTGTCGCTGCGATCCAAATAGCGCGCGCCTTGGGTGTTGAGGTAATGGCGACGGCAGGTTCTGTTGCGAAATGCGCGGCGATTACACAATTAGGTGCCCACGCCATTCACTATCGCGATCAGGATTTTGTCGCCGAGGTAAAGCGACTCACCCAAGGGCAGGGCGCCAATGTGATTCTGGATATGGTGGGCGCTGATTATATCCAACGTAATTTTTCAGCAGCGGCCAAAGAAGGACGCATTGTTAACATCGCCTTTTTAAATGGCAGTAAAGCGAATGTTGATTTTATGCCGCTCATGCTAAAGCGCTTGACCTTGACTGGCTCCACCTTGCGCGCGCAATCGGCAGCCGTGAAAGCGGGCATCGCCCGTGAGTTGGAAGCCAACATTTGGCCATTACTGGACAATAAAACAATTACGCCTTTGATTGATTCGGTGTTTGCATTTGGCGATGTAGTTGCAGCCCATCGTCACATGGAATCCAATCAGCACATTGGCAAAATCATATTGGATCTGGCAACGAATGAATCGAGCAATAAATAACACGACGACGAAAAAGCGCCCGTTGGACGGAGTGCGCATTATTGAAATCGGCCAGTTAATCGCCGGCCCTTTTGCGGGCTGCATGCTGGGCTATTTCGGCGCGGAGGTAATTAAAATTGAGCCGCCGGAAGGCGATGCTATTCGCAATTGGCGTGTGGTGGAAAACGGCACTTCATTGTGGTGGCGCAGCATCGGGCGCAATAAAAAAAGTATTACGCTCGATTTAAAACAGGCCGAGGGCCAACAGATTGCGCGTCAGCTGATGGATAGCGCGGATGTGGTTATCGAAAATTTTCGCCCCGGTGTGATGGAATCCTGGGGCCTTGGGCCCGATGTGCTGAAACAAACTAACCCGCGATTAATTTACGCACGTATTTCCGGCTACGGTCAAACCGGACCCTATGCCACTAAGCCGGGTTTTGCTTCCGTCTGCGAAGGCATGAGTGGCTTTCGCTATGTGAATGGTTTTCCCGATCAAGCGCCGGTGCGCCCTAATTTAAGTATTGGCGATACTATTTCCGGTATTCATGCTGCACTCGGTATTGCGCTTGCGCTGCTGGAGCGAAATAACAGCGGTGAAGGGCAAGTAGTGGATGTCGCTCTCTATGAGTCCATGTTTAATTTGATGGAAGCCGTGGTGCCGGAATTTTCGGGTGCCGGTGTGATTCGTGAACCTTCAGGAACTACCGTAACCGGCATAGTGCCCACCAATACCTATCGCTGCAAAAATGGAAAATATGTTGTGATTGGCGGCAATGGTGATTCTATTTTCCAGCGCTTGATGAATGTGGCAGGTCATCCGGAAATGGCCACAGATCCGCGCATGGCCAATAATGCCGGGCGCGTAGAGCATGAATTGGAAATTGATAATGCACTGGCGGCCTGGTGTATGAGTAAAAATGCTGACGATATTTTGCAATTACTTGAGCAAGCGCGAGTGCCAGCAGGCCCTATTTATAATGTGAAAGATATGTTTGCCGATCCGCACTTTGTGGCGCGAGGTATGTTTGAGCAAGTGGAAATTAATGGTAAGCCACTGCAACTGCCGGCAATTGCCCCACGGCTTGCGCAAACACCGGGCGCTACCGATTGGCCGGGGGGTGATATCGGCAGTCATACGCAAGAAATTTTACAAACGCTGTTGAATTTTACACCTGAGCATATCGAACATTTAAAAGCGTCCGGTGTGATTTGAGCTAGCTACAAAACCAAAGGTAAATTTATGTTGCTTCAACCGGGGTTGTATCGCCATTACAAAGGCAAGGACTATTTTGTTTTTCAGGTGGCCCATCACAGCGAAACACGCGAGCCGTTGGTTTTTTATCGCTGTTTGTATGGCGATTATTCGTGGTGGGTGCGCCCGCTGGCTATGTTTACCGAAACGGTTGAGCTGGCAGGCGAAACCATTCCGCGTTTTCGGTTTGTGCGTATGTTGGATGAAACAGAATTAACGGCTTTTTTAGCACCACAAGTGGAATATGAACAATCGTGAATAACCCGGATTCAGCAGAATACGCAGCGCCTGTATTTTCGGAGCAAGATAAGCAGTGGATGGAATATGCTTTTCAACTGGCGGCACAGGGTAAAGAATTAGGTGAAGTCCCTGTCGGGGCGGTTATTGTGCGCGATGGCAAGGTGTTGGGAGAGGGCTTTAATCAACCCATAACCCGTCATGATCCCACCGCCCACGCGGAGATTATCGCGCTGCGACAGGCTGCCCAGCAGGTGCAGAATTATCGTTTGGTGGGTGCCAGTATTTACGTCACGCTTGAACCTTGCACCATGTGCGTTGGGGCTTTAGTGCATGCACGTATAGCGCGCTTGGTATTTGGCACCACTGAGCCAAAGGCAGGTGCAGTAGTGAGCAAATCCCAGTTGCTGGACAATGATTATTTCAATCATCGGGTGAGTTATGCGGGTGGTTTAATGGTGCGTGAGTGCCAGCATCAGCTAAGTGAATTTTTTGCGGCGCGGCGTGAGCAAAAACGACAAGAAAAATGGGAGCGGCAGTCACAAGTTACACCCACCAGCAATGGCGGTGATGAGTAAATACAGTGTCCTTAAATGAGTAGGGGCCGCAATGCGGCCCCGTACAGATACTATCCCTTAGTAGAAGTAGTCAATTTGCTCGACATTCCTTTCGATTCCCTGACCGCCTTTCCTCCTGCGCTTGAGCAATCCTTTGATGTCTCCTGACATCGCCTCCTTAACAGGTGGGCGCATCCGTTGACCTTTCCTGGCCAGATCACATCATTGTCTACTTCCTTGATGTGATCATTATGCGTTGGCGAAGACAGTCAGAATAGTCGCTAAACGCCGTATCTTTTGTAGGATATTGACTACAACCTATAACCGAAATCCCTATTGGCCTGCTATTTAATAACTTTATAGCAAGGAATGTAGGCTCTTCCCGGTAACTTCATCCGATTGTCGCGAGCAAACGACTCCAGGAGTTCATCCACAGGGTGCATGATTTCCGGATCGCCATGAAGCTCAAAGTGACCATACTTTTCAATCGCACAAATACCTTCTTCCTTCACATTACCAGCCACTATGCCGGAAAACGCACGGCGCAGGTTGGCCGCCAATTGGTTCACCGGCTGTTGCTTGTGCAGTTCCAGGTTGCGCATATTCTCGTGCGTGGGAATAAACGGTTGTTGCAAGTCGGGGCTGATTTTGAGTTGCCAGTTAAAATAGTAAGCATCATCACTTTGCTTGCGGAATTCGCGCACTTTCTTGATGCCTTCTTTCATTTCCCGCGCGACAGCTTCCGGGTCATTGACGATTATCTTGTAATGGGATTGCGCTTCCGCACCCAAGGTATCCCCAATAAAACGATCAATATGGGCAAAATAATCGGCTGAGCTTTCCGGGCCGGTGAATACCAATGGGAAAGGAATATTTTTGTTGTCCGGATGCAGGAGGATGCCGAGAATATACAAAATTTCCTCTGTAGTACCTGCGCCGCCGGGGAATACAATAATGCCGTGACCAAGGCGCACAAACGCCTCCAGGCGCTTTTCGATATCCGGCATGATAGTGAGCTGGTTAACAATCGGATTGGGCGCTTCCGCCGCGATGATTCCCGGCTCGGTAATGCCAATATAACGACCATTGGAAATGCGTTGTTTGGCATGGCCGATGGTGGCGCCTTTCATAGGGCCTTTCATGGCGCCGGGGCCGCAGCCGGTACAAATATCCAAACTGCGCAAGCCTAATTGGTAACCGATTTCTTTAGTGTAATCATATTCAACACGATTGATAGAATGGCCGCCCCAACACACAACCAAATTAGGGTCCAGACCCGGCTTCAATAAATTGGCATTGCGCAACATGTGAAACACTGCGTCAGTAAGCCCCTCTGAACTCTCCAGATTAAATTTGGAGTTGCCATTAATTTCATCGTTGGTGTAAATAACATCACGCAATACAGTGAATAAATGTTCGCTAATACCGCGAATCATTTTGTCGTCAACAAATGCGTTGGCTGGCGCATTTTTTACGGCGAGTTTTATGCCGCGCTCCTGTTGCACAATACTGATTTCAAAGTCTTTGTAGCGCTCCAATAATTCTTTGCCATCATCGAGGTCGTTGCCTGTATTAAGCACGGCGAGTGAACAGTTGCGAAACAACTTATAGAGGCCACTTTGACTGGAATCTAACAGCTTTGCGACTTCCATTTTGGAGAGCACATTCAGTTGATCAATAGGGGAAATCAGTGCATCAACCGTTTTATAGACGCCAGGTTCTATCAAAATCGGATGATTCGGATTAAGGTTGCTCATAGTATTCCTTAGCATCGATGATGCAGTTATTCGTATTCAGTGAGTCTTGTTGAGTGATGTTAGCCGTGTTTCAAGTGTAGTGCTAATTGACAAAGATTGTATTAGTCGCGGCTGTATGCCCAATGAATAATGGATATTATTTTATGTGGTGCATATTTTTTGATCTATTTTTTACAGTGAATGAGTGATCTATGAATTATTTGCCCTGTGTAGAAATTGAAACAGGTGTGCAGCCAGTTTCGGCAAGTGTGATCTGGTTACATGGTTTGGGTGCGGATGGGCATGATTTTGCGCCGCTGGTGCCGGAATTGAATTTACCGGATGCTCTCGCGATTCGTTTTATTTTTCCCCATGCGCCTGCACGTTCCGTCACCGTCAATGGTGGTTATGTTATGCCAGCCTGGTATGACATTCTGGAAATGAATCTGGAGCGAAAAATTGATGAGCAGCAATTATTAGTGAGTGCTGCTGCCATACACGCATTGATTGAACGTGAAGTGGCGCGCGGTATTCGTACGGAACGCATTGTGCTGGCAGGTTTTTCACAGGGTGGGGCGGTGGTATATCAGGCCGGTTTGAGCTTTGCCAAACCCTTGGCTGGGTTGTTGATTATGTCCAGCTATTGCGCAACACAAGCAAGCTTGCAAATAGCAGACGCCAATCACGCCACCCCGATTGTTATTCAGCATGGCAGTGAGGACGGTGTAGTGCCTGAAGTTCTGGGGCAGCGGGCTTATCGTTTTCTCAGCGATCGTGGCTGTCCGGTTACTTATGAATCCTATGTGATGGAGCACAGTCTCTGCGCTCCGCAAATTTTATCTATTTCGCGCTGGTTACAAACATGGCTTGCGCCATAACTATTCTGTTAGGCAGGCTGGATCAAAGAGGTAAACACCATCCAGCCAATCAATAATTTCCTGAGCGAAGGGGTTGCTGTGAAATTGCGAGTAACTGTGTCGTAAGGCCAGTTGTTCAGTGTCGCTCAGGTTTTTTAATCCCCGGTCTTGAAGTGCCGCTAAGTCGCGTGCCAATTGTTGTGCTAGCGTGCTGCCGCACAAATCGTTGCTGATCAGTGTAAAGGCTGATTCGGGTGAGTAGTTCTGCGCTTGTTGATAGGCGAGCGGCAAGCTTGCCAAAGGAATTTGTGACAGCCAGGGTTGGTTCATGGGGTTAACAGCGTGACCCGCGACATGGCCTTCGAGTTGAGCGTGGGATTGTGTGAATGCACGCAGCTGCAATAAATTGGATTTTACCGCACCGTCGTTCACCGGATAGTTATCCCATAAAAAGGGTTTGCGGCCAATCAGCTCATCAACCAAGAGTAAGTGTTCGCGGGTGTAATCCGGTGAGCATACTTTTTCACCGGTCCAAAATATATCAATCTGCGAATCAAGTTTTTGGGCAAAGTTTTGCCAATAGTTGTCAGGCATTTTGCCAAATACTTTTTCCAATACAGGATCAAAGCTGTAATAGGTGGGGCAAAAAATAATGCGTGACGCTGTGCTGAGAGCTGCCGCCTCATGGGCGATATCAATTTGAATATCCGCCAGTCCGGGTATGTCACCGCGCATATCATCAAACAAAATACAGAGAATGTCCGGCTGCAAATTGTTGAGTTGCTGAATCCGTGTTTTCAAGTGTTGCCGTTGGTCGCGTGAGTTGTCCCGATAGATTTCATGGGGGCTAAGTCCTATGCCGAATTGAATACCGGCATCTTTGTAGCTGCCGCGTAGTTCGATCAATCTCTGCTGTGTTGCTGTGGGCCAATCCTGTTGCCATTGCATGCGCAGGTGCTTGTCACTTTTTGGTGCATAGATATAAAAATCATAACCATGTCGTGCGAGAAAGGTGGCGTAGTTTGTGCGATCTTCCCATTGCCATTCGCGACCAAAGAAGCCTTCAATAATGCCCAATGGCGTTGTGTGTTTTTTATTCGCTTGCATGGGGTGTCGGCCTGTTTTTTTGCGGGTGAATAGTTTTTTGCGATAATTTTTTACACATCTTTTTTCGTGGTTGTAACGGATGCGATGCTTACCATTTTTTTACATTCTTGGCTGCGCTGAAAGGACTACAATTTGCAGAGTGCCGCTAGCGAGAGAGCTGCTGTGCGAACCACGCTTTTCGCTGCATGGTGCCAGTGGCGTTAATTGACACTCTATGCCCATCTGCCTATCATAGCGACCTTTTTGCGCCGAGCAATTTTACTTGTTTTCGACGGTATTTCACGCAGGTTCAGCGCTATTCTGTGTGGTGCTATCGGCGGATATTTCTTGCGTCTTCTGGCTTTCATATTTGAATTGCTTTTTAACGCCGATCTCTAGGATGACCTGCAAGTTGTTGGGTGAATAGTAGGAAGCTTATCTTTTTACGGCAGCGTTAATACTGTGCGCAGCGCGTGCAGCCGGATGGCAAAATCGGTAACGGCAATAATGCGGAAGGTTCCGCCGCCCCAGAGGCAAAACGGGTTTGCCCCTTTGCATCCAACTACTAGAATCGGAACCAGATTAAAAATCAACCGCCTGTATTTTTAGGTGCATCACCTATACAACATAGTTTGTGGAGTAGAAATGACCAAGCCTGACGTGCGTCCTACCGACTTACCTTCCTGGAAAGTGCTTGAAGCCCATGCGGCGCAAATGAAAAGTCGCCACCTGAAAGAATTATTTGCCGCTGACGACCAGCGTTTTGACAAGTTCTCCCTGCAGCTTTCTCCCTTCTTGTTCGATTACTCCAAAAACCTGATTACTGACGAGACCAAAGCTGCCTTGTTAGCCTTGGCACAGGAGTCTGGCGTTGAGAGCTGGCGTACTAAAATGTTCGCCGCTGAACATATCAATGCCACCGAAGATCGCGCCGTTATGCATGTTGCCCTGCGCGATAAATCGGCCAATCCAATTCTCATTGATGGTGCCGATGCTCGCCCGGCAGTAAATGCCGAGTTGGAGCGCATGCGCAAGTTGAGCGAAAAGCTGCGTTCCGGTGCATGGGTGGGTTATACCGGTAAAACCATCACGGATATCGTCAGTATTGGTATTGGAGGCTCCAACCTTGGCCCGCTGATGGTGTGTGAGGCGCTCAAGGCTTACAGCGACAAGCGCTTCAATATGCATTTTGTATCCAATATCGATGGCGTACAGATCGCCGAGGTGTTGGAAGGTTTGAATC
>JACCDS011320504.1_pt1 | contig 25485 bp, 32 predicted proteins | sample 7446441 | NCBI WGS metagenome assembly JACCDS01 (sample SAMN15323445, study PRJNA562643) | freshwater metagenome | isolation source: river surface water | place: USA:Blue River Watershed | collected 2017-08-17 | reverse complement strand
GAGGAATAGTCAATCATGGCACGCGCCCAAACCCGCCAGCCCGCGCCGCGCGTGGTTGTTTTTGCTGGCCCCAATGGCGCGGGCAAGTCCACCCATGCCGACGCGATTCTGGCGACACTGGGCATCAAGACCTTTGTCAACGCCGACTTCATCGCACGCGGCCTGTCGGGCCGACATACGGAAACCGTCACGTTCACGGCTGGCCGGATCATGCTGGAGCGCTTGCATCAGCTGGCCGATGCCGGCGAAGACTTTGCCTTTGAAAGCACGCTGTCCAGCCGCACCTTTGCCCCCTTTCTGCGCGACCTCAAAGCCCGTGGTTATGGGGTCGCCATCTACTACTTCTCGCTCGCCAACGCGCAACTGGCCGTGCGTCGCGTGAAGCTGCGCGTGGGCATGGGCGGCCATGATGTGCCGGCTGACGTGGTGCGTCGGCGTTTTGGGCGCAGTCTGAACAATTTCTTTGAGCTCTACGCCCCGCTGGCGTCGCGCTGGGCAATCTTCGATAATTCACGTTCGTCCCAGGCTAGGCTGCTTGCCGCCAGTGAGGGCGATAGACTCACCGTTACGGAACCAACGCTATGGCTGAAACTGCAAAAAACCGCGAACCGCGCCTGATGCCCAGCCCCAAGGCATTGGAAAAGGCTTTGATGCAGTCTGCGCAGCAAGCCAAGAAAATGGCCAAGGCCTTCGGCCTGGAAGTTCCGGTGGTGGCCGACAAGCCACGGCGGGCGCCTACCGGCAGAGCCTGAGCCAAGGCTGCCTGGCCCTCTGGACGGGCATGAAGATCGGGGAATGATCAGCGCGTGGTGCGCTTGAGGCGAACCATGACGTTGCTCATGGTCGCGCCATCCGGGCGGGTGATCGGCACATCCTTGACCTCGACGTAGTTCAGGCTGCGCACCAGGTCACTGAGTTTCTTGAAACCATAGTTACGCGGATCGAAGGCCGGCAAGACCTTGCCGATATGGCTGCCGATACCGCCCAGTGCCGCCCAGCCGTCGTCCCGGGCGTTGGCATCCACGGCCGCGATCATCAGGGGCTGCAGCTTGCCCAGGTCATCCCCGGGCACCGTCTTCACTTCTTCAGGCTCGGGCCGCAGGATTTCGATGTAGATGAACTTGTCGCACGCGGCCACAAACGGATCGGGCGTCTTGCGCTCGCCAAAGCCATAGGCCGTGAGCCCCGCTTCACGGATGCGAGTGGCCAGACGGGTGAAATCGCTGTCGGACGACACCAGGCAAAAGCCATCCACATTGCCGGCATGCAAGATGTCCATGGCGTCGATGATCAGGGCGGAGTCGGTCGAGTTCTTGCCGCTGGTGTAGCTGAACTGCTGGATGGGCTGGATGGCCTGCTTGTGCAGGATGGCCTTCCACTTCTTCAGGTTGTCCGTCGTCCAGTCGCCGTAGGCGCGCCGGATGGTCGCTGTGCCGTAGCGCGACACCTCGGCCATCAGCTCGTCGATGACCGGTATGGCCGCGTGCGCATTGTCGGAATCGATCAACACCGCGAGCCTGGGGTTGCTGTTTGCAGCCATCTTGTTCTCCCTGTTTTCAGCATCCTAACCTTTACCGGCAAACAGATCGCTATTGGTACGGCATTGCCGTACAATTTTCTGAGAACGAGGGAAACAAACCGATCGTGTTGACCATCGTCGAGACCCTGACTTTCAGCGGCTTGAGCCGGCTTACTGGACGGAAGACGAGCACGCAGGGCAACATTCCCGCCGCCGTTCTGCGGGAACTGAAACAGGAGATCGAAGATGCCGATGACTGAAAAACAACTGGCGCTGCGGGACACCAAACGCGATCTGGGCGCCGAGCTGCTGAAATCCGTGCGCGAGATGAAGGCGGGCAAGGGCAAGGTGGTGGCAAAGGTGGAGGTGCCGGCTGTGACCCACGCGCGGCTGAAGTCCGGCTTGTCACAGGCCCAGTTTGCAGAACTCCTCGGTGTCTCCGTGCGCACCCTGCAAGACTGGGAACAGGGCCGCCGCCAGCCTTCGGGGGCGGCACGCACCCTCACCGCGATCGCCGAGCAAAAGCCCAAAGTACTGCAACAGGTCTACAAGGATCTGGCCAGTGCCTAGAAAAAAACACCAGATGCCACACTGTCATCGTCGCGCAAGGGCGTGAAGACCGAGGAATAGCCCGCCCCACCCCCGCGTCTCCGCGCATCAGCCCCCGGCCGGCGGGGCTACACTGCCAGACACTGTGGCCGGCCCTGGGCGGGCTGGCGCTGGAGTAGGCTTATGACATTCCTGGACGACATGCGGATCAGCACGCGGCTGATCCTGACTTTTGCCATCGTGCTGCTGCTGATGCTGGGCATGCTCTACGAGGGCTACAGCACGCTGGGCCAGATTGCCGCGCAGGCGCCGCAGTTCCAGCCCCTTGCGTCCGGCGCGCGCACCGCCATGCTGGTCATGGGCGGGCTGGCCCTGCTGCTGGGTGCGGTTTCCACGCTGCGCATGGCGCGCGGCATTTCCGCGCCGCTGGCCGACGCCGTGTTCATCGCCGAGACCGTGGCCTCGGGTGATCTGAGCCACGACTTCGAGAACACGCGCCGGGGCGAATTCGGTCGCCTGCTGGAAGCCATGGGCACCATGGAAGACACGCTGACCGACCTGGTCACCCAGATCAAGGAGAGCACCGAACCGCTGGCCAGTTCGTCCCAGGGCATCGCCGATTCCAACGCCGAGCTGGCCCGGCACTCCCGGCTGCAGGCCGAGGCCCTGGGCCAGGCGGCGGGCCGCATGGCCCAGCTCACCGCCACGGTGCGCGAGAACGCGCAGCGCGCGCAAGAGGCCAATGGGCTGGCCAACAATGCCTCGGGCATCGCGCAGCGCGGCGGCGTGGTGGTGGGCGAGGTGGTGCAGACCATGCAGTCCATCAGCAACAGCTCGCGCCAGGTGGTGGACATCATTGCCGTGATCGAGGGCATCTCCTTCCAGACCAATATCCTGGCGCTCAATGCCGCGGTGGAGGCAGCCCGGGCCGGCGAGCAGGGGCGCGGCTTTGCCGTGGTGGCGGGCGAGGTGCGGGTGCTGGCGCAACGCAGCGCGGAAGCCGCCAAGGAGATCCGCAACCTGATCAGCCACTCGGCGCAGCAGGTCGAAGCGGGGGCCCAGCTGGTGGACCGCGCCGGCCACACCATGCAGGACATCGTGCAGGCCGTGCAGCAGGTGAGCGATCTGCTGGCCGAGATCTCCAGCGCCTCGGCGCAGCAGAGCCGCAGCGTGAACGATGTGTCCGAGTCGGTGGCGCGGATGCAGGCCGAAACGCGCCACAGCACCGAGCAGGTATCGCACACGGCCGAGGCCGCCAGCGACATGAATGAGCGCGTGCGCCAGCTGCAGGTGGCGGTGGACCAGTTCAAGGTGTGAGCAGCGGCGGATAAGGCGGCATGGGACGCGGCAGGCACTACCACGTCTACGTGATCGAGCTCTCCAAGGACGTGCTCCTGGAGGGCAAGTTCAGGAAGAACAACCCGAACTACGCGGAGGGCAAGCCCTGCGTCTACGTGGGCATGACGGGCCTGGACCCGGATGTGCGCTTTGACAAGCATATGGCGGGCATCCAGGCCAGCCGCTATGTCACCCAATACGGCCTGCGCCTGCTGCCCGACCTCTACGAGGGTTTCAACCCCATGGATTACAAGACGGCCCAGGCGCGCGAGGTGGAGGTGGGCATCGACCTGCGCTCGGCGGGTTTTGGCGTCTGGCAGGCCTGAGCCCGGCCCCTCGGCCGCCTACCTCAGGCAGGTGTGCAGTTCGCCCACCACGCGCACGGGGCCGACCCACTGCACCTGGCTGCCGGGGATGGTCATCCGTATCCTGGCCGGCGGCACATGCCCGTCGGCAGAGCTGGCGTCGAGCTCGATCAACCAGCGCTCACCCACGCTGGACAAGATCTGGGCCTCCACTTCGCTCCAGCGCCCTTCACGGCAGGACACGAGGGCCTCATCGCCCGTTCGGACCAGCGCATCGCGCACGAGCGCACAGGTTTGCGCGGTCACCAGCAAGGTTGTGGGCCCATCGCTGCGCACGCCCAGGGTGGTGGCCACCATGGTCGGGAACACCTCGCGGCGATCGGCGATTTGAGAGAAACCCACGACAAAACAAGCCGCCAGGAACGTGGCCATGACGATCACGCCCCGCCCGGACAAGCGGGTCGCCAGCAGGGCATTCCCCAGCACGAAAACCAGCCACAGGGCCCATAAGGCAAGGGTGGAGGCTTCCTTCGACCAGGCGAGATGCTCCTTGAGGTCAAACACCAGGTAGAAGGGCAGCAGCGCCAGCAAGGCCACGGCCAGCGCCGTATAGCCTCTCCAGAACCTCTGTGGTGTGCGGCCTGCTGCGCCCACGATGCTGGAAAATGCGACCAGGCCCAGCAGGGCCAAGGGCGCGCCCAGGCCCAGCTGGGGCCAGTTGAGCCCGCCGCAATCACGGTGGTTTCTGTAGGCCAGCAGAAGCAGCACCAGGCCCAGACCACCGAGCTGCAAGAACACCAGTTCCAGGGCGCTGAAGGGCCTGTGGGAACCCCCGAGCTCCGACTGTTCATCTGCGACGTGCTGCCGGTAGAGGGCGGCTGGCGCGAACAGGCCCACCACCAGCGCCAGGAAGAGCGCCAGGGCGGCCAGGGCGGCCAGCGCGGTCACGCTGCCCAGGCCCGCCAGGGCCGAGAGGTCGGTGGGCATGTAGCCGATCGACTGGAAATACAGAAAGAGGATGGCCCCGCCCAGCACGGTGCTGCCAGCCGCCAGGCTGACCCAGGGTATCTCACCGAGCGATTCGAACCAGCGTTTCGTGGCCTCGGGCCAGAACGACGGGATGGCGTTGTCCCCGGTCTCTCTCTTGCCGTAGATCTTGGGCATGGTCCTGCTCCCTCCCTTGGATGTGCACGACGATGTTATCTTCTTGTCCGGGCCGCCCCCGGCCAGCCAGCTCTGGCGCAAGCTCCACCGCGACCGCCGCGGGCCTGGAACGCCCGCCACGGCGGGGAGGGGCGGGTCGAATAAACTGCCGGGGTAAACCCGTAGCGCCTGGCGCCCTCTGCGTGCAACTCGATCCCACCACCCTCATCTTCCTCAACGTCGCCAACGTGCTGGCGATGTCCCTGGCCCTGCCGCTGGTGATGGGCCAGAACCTGAGCCCGGCCGCGCACAAGGCGCGGCTCTCGCTCATGGTCAATGCGGCGGCCTGGCTGGCGCTGATCCTTTCGGGATTCTGGCGCGGCCAGAGCGCGGACTGGGCGCTGTCCAGCCTGGCCATGGCCCTGCTCAGCTACAGCAACTGGCTGATCTTCCACGCGCTCAACCACTGGCTGGGGCCGCGTCCGCTGGGCCGGCTGCTGCTGTTGCTGGTGGTGCTCACGCCCCTGGGTTACGCGCTGAGTTTCCCGAGCTACCCGGGGCGCGTGGGCTGGGCCAATCTGCTGATCGCGGGGCAGTTGCTGATCCTTGCGCGCGCCACCCTGTTCCCGACGCGGGACCTGGGCCAGGGCGTCTGGCGCTACCTGTTCCTGGGCTGCGTGGTCGTGATGGCCGGTTTCACGGCCACGCGCGGCATCCTGGGCGCCTGGTTCACCGAGCTCTACCCCTTTTTCCGCGCGCCCACGCCGGTCAACCTGGCGGCCCTGGTGGCCACCAATGTCACGCTGGTGCTGAGCAATATCGCCGTGCTGTCGGCCTGGCGCGAGGAGGTGCAGCAGCAGCTGCGCACCCTGGTCATCACCGATGCGCTCACGGGCCTGTTCAACCGCAGCGGCTGGGCCGAACAGGCGGGCCGGGCCCTGCGCCACGCGCAGCGCCACGGGCAGACGCTGTCGCTGCTGATGGTGGACCTGGACTACTTCAAGAAGATCAACGACACGCACGGCCACGAGGCCGGCGACGCGGCGCTGCAGTTCTTCGGCGCCGTCTTGCAGCGCTGCCAGCGCGCGGGCGACGTGAGCGCGCGCCTGGGCGGCGAGGAGTTCTGCGTGCTGCTGACCCTTGCCGGCACCGATGCCGCCGTGGCCTTCGACCGGCGCCTGCGCGCCGAACTGGCCCACACCGCGCCGCAGACCCTGCACTTCACGCTGGATTTCAGCACCGGCCACGCCCTGTGCGGCGGCGGGGACGAGACGCTGGAGTCACTCATGGCCCGCGCCGACGCGGCCCTCTACCGCGCCAAGCACGCCGGCCGCGGCCACATGGTCTCGGCCGACGCGCCGGACTGAACCGTGGCGGCACCGACCCTGACCTCGCGGCCTTTCAGGGGTCCATCTCCATTTTCTGCTTCACCACGCCGCCGGGGGCCGTCATGCGGCGGCTTTGCAGGCCCTTCGGCTGACCATGCGACTTGCCGCGAGCAGACCCAACGGGACAAAAACGAAGTGTGGCCAGATGAAATAGCTGGGCTGATAGCCCACCCAGCCGAAGGCCGCCTCCCCTGCCTCCAGCGACTCGACGATGGCGGTCACGAAGACATAGAGCAGGTAGGGCGCCGACACCAGCCATGCCGCCAGCCAGCTGGCATTCTTCATCTGGGTGAAGATCAGGTTGCCAGCGGCGACGGCGAGCAGGAACAATGGCAGGTGACGAATGCCGATCATGGCCAGCCAGGCGCGCATCTCGTCCTGCTCACGGGTCTGGCTTTCCCACCTCAACAAGGCAGGCTCATTCAAGACCGACCCGAGGGCCAGGCACAGCCAGGCCAGGACACATCCAAGGGCGAGGAGGTAAATGCAAGGGCGGGTGGTCATGGAGTTCGATGCTACTGCACCGGCGGCGACGTCACAGCAGGGCTGCTCCGGCGCAAGAAGTGTCAACCGCCGGACTGAACCGTGGCGACCCTGACCCTGCGACTCGTGAACCCCGATGTGCACAGCGTGCACGGGCCGGAGGGCACGCACCTGGGTTACCTCAAGCGCATCGGCGCGGTCTGGAAGTTCAAGGCCGTCGGTCATGACGCCGCGGGCCAACTCATCCCCGGGGGCGGTCCGCTGACCGACTGGCACAACACGCCGTTTGCCGCGCCGGATGCGGCAGAGCTCAGCGCCCGGCTGGGCGGCGGCCTTTGATCAGCGCAGTTTCTCGACCGGGTTGGCGGTCAGTGCGCTGGCCGGGTAGGCGCGCATGAACTCCGAGGCCTTCTCCGGGCGGGCGCCAAGCCAGGCATCGAAAGCGCCTTCGTTGAGGATGGCCGGCATGCGTTTTTCACTGCCGGGCGGCTGATAGCGGTGCATCAGGGCGTGGCTGTTGGCGTTCACCGTGAGCACGGTGTAGCTGACGATGACCTCGCCCTCGGCCCCCGTCCAGCGCTCCCACAGGCCCGCCACGCCCATGGGCTGGCCGTCCACGCGGGCGATACGGGTAGGCTGGGCCTTGCCGCTGCGCCAGTCGTCCTCCAGGAAGGCCATCATGGGCACGATGCAGCGCTGCCCGTTGAGCCAGGGCTCGCGGAAGTTGTTGGAGGTGGTGACGGTTTCCGAACGCGCGGCGTCCAGCTTGGTGGAGCGCAGCTTGGCGTCCGACGCCGACTTGACCCAGCGCGGCACCAGGCCCAGCTGCCCGGCCACCAGCTCGCGCACGGGCGAGCCAGGGTCGGCGGCCGTCACGCCCGCTGCGGCCGGGGCCGCGCCCAGGCGGATGAACACCCCGGGTTTGCGGGGCCACACCTGCCGTTCCACGGCTGCTGCGGGTGCGGGCACACGGAAAACGTCGGGGTACAGCGCAGCGGTTTGAACGCTCTCGTAATGGACACTCATGCCCGATGCTATCGCACGGCGGCATGTCACCCCGTGCGATGCACGCAGCCCGGGGCGTCAGACCGGGCTGCGGCGCGCTTCAGCCGCGTTTGCCAGCCGCCCCCCATCAGGGCGTCCATCTCTTCCAGGTGCTGGCTGCCTTGCAGCCCGCTGGTTCCACTCCAGGAATCGACTGCGCTTTTATTACCCCATGTTCATGGGAGGCCCGACGAGCCACTTGCTGTCACCATGCGCATCTGCCCGGATGAGTCCCTCGCCATGACCGCATGCCACATGACTGAAATCGACATGACCGAACTTGCCTACAGTGCCGCCGCCGAACGCAACAAACAAGCCATCCTGGAGGTGCTGCGCACGCTGCTGCCCGAGGAGGGCAACGCGCTGGAGATCGCCTGCGGCACGGGCCAGCACGTGGCCTGGTTCGCCGCGCACCTGCCGCGTTGGTCATGGCAGCCCACGGACATGACGGCCGATCTCTTCCCGGACATCATGGCGCGCATCGGCGAGGCCAGGCTGGTCAATGTGCAAGCGCCGCAGCTGCTCAACGTGCTGAGCCTGTCCTGGCCCCTGGAGTACGACGGCCATGACCTGATCTACTGCGCCAACATGCTGCACATCGCGCCCTGGGCCTGCTGCGCGGGGCTCATGAACGGCGCCGCGCAGCAGCTGGCGCCGGCAGGACTGCTCGTGACCTACGGCCCCTATCTTGAGGATGATGTGCCCACGTCGGAAAGCAATCTGAAGTTCGACGCCGCGCTGCGCGCCGAGAACCCGGCCTGGGGCCTGCGCCGGCGCGAGGACGTGCAAGCCCAGGCCCGCGCCGCCGGCCTGCGACTGGCCGCGCGGCACGCCATGCCGGCCAACAATCTGCTGCTGGTCTGGCAGCGGGCAGGCTGAGGCAACGCTGGCCGCGGCGCAAGGAAATAATTACCGCGTCTTGCCAACTTCGTCACACTTCGGCCCCGCCCGGGCTGTACCGGCCCAACATAATCGCGCATGAACGTGGCAGAAAACACAGTCTGGTCACTCATGGCAGGCGGGCTGCTGTCGCTGACCCTGCTGGCTGTGGCCGATACGCTGATGCTCCGCACGCTGGGCGCGCTGCGCAACCTGCTGCTCATCGCCATCATCAGCAGCGCCTGCATCCTGCTGTCGGGCCTGCCCGAGGCGCTCTTTCCCCATCTGCCACAAAGCCTGGGCATGGCGCTGAAGGCCGGCTTCGGCCTGCTGAGCAGCGCGCTGGGCCTGCGCTTCCTGGGCATCTGGACCGGCGGCGACGAGGAAGACCACGTGGTCTATCGCATGACGGTCTGGGGCTGCTACGGCCTGCTGATCGCGTCGCTGGTGATGGCCACCCTGTCCACACTGGTGCCGCCCGAAGACTTCCGCCCATTGTTGATGCTGACGGCCAGCATCAACGGCGTGGCCGTGGTGCTGGCCCTGGTGATCGCCGTGCGCGCCACCCTGCTGGGCGACCCGCTGGCGCGCTGGATGGTGCTGGCCAGCCTGCTGCTGGTGGGCATGGTCGGCGGCCTCTACCTGCATGCGCTCAGCATCGAGGGCTGGGGCCTGGGCATGTCGATCTTCACGGCCAGTTGCGCGCTGCTGTTCATGCTGATCGTGATGGTGCTGATGGTCGTGCGCAACCGGCAGCAGCGCCAGCTGGCGCGCCTGTCACGCCTGGAGATGGGCTGGGACCCGGCCACCGGTCTGCCCACCGGCGCCAAGCTGCTGAGCGAGGTGGAGCACGCCTTCTGGCGCACCGGTCGCCTGCATGGACGGTGCACCGTGGTCTGCCTCTACCTGGGCAATCTGTACGAGCTGGGCGACTCCATGGGCCGCACCTCGGACAACCAGATCCTGGCCGCCACGGCCGCGCGCATCCGCCGCGCCGCGGGTTTTCGCTGCGTGGTGGGCATGTACCACCCGCGCTGTTTCATCGTGGTGTTCGCCATCGACCGCAAGCGCAGCTTTGACGACGCCGTCATCGCCCGCCTGCTGGGCCTGGTGACCCAGCCGCTGCAGGTGGTGAATGGCAAGGGCCAGCGCCAGCAGTTCATGCCGCGGGTGGGCCTGGCCTTGCGCACGCTGCAACCCGACCACGCACAGCCGCAGGATGTGATCGACGAAGTCGAGCACGAGGCCATGGCGCAGGTGCGCCGCCCGCCCACGGAAGAGGACGATCGGGCCAACACGGTCTGGTAAGGCCACGACCGGGTAAGCCCCGGGCAAAGCGTGAAATAAGTCACAAAATCAAAGCCCTGCGGGCACCATAATCGTCGGATGCCCATTTCCGAAATCGCAGTCTGGTCCGCCATGCTGGGGGGTTTGCTGACCCTCACGGCCTTGTCCATGGCCGACCTGCTGCTCAACCGCAAGGTCGGCTCGCTGCGCAACCTGATCTTCGTGCTGGTCACCGGCGCGAGCTGCGTGGTGATGACCGGCCTGCCCGAGGCACTGTGGCCCGGCCTGTCCCTCAAGATGCTGCAGGTACTCAAGGGCAGCCTGGGGCCGCTGGCCGGCGCCGTGGCCCTGTACTACCTGGGCATCTGGATGGGTGGCAGCCGTGAAGACCGCACGGTCGGCCACATCACGACCTGGGGCGCTGGTGCCCTCTTTCTGGCCGCCATCGTGCTGGCCCTGCTCGTGGCGCGCAGCAGCCCCGCCGAATTCAGGCAGGTGCTGCTGGCCACGGCCATCGTCAACATGGCGGCGGCCGTGATGGGCCTGGTGGCCACGCTGCGCGCCGCCGCCATGGGCGACCCGCTGGCGCGCTGGATGGTGCTGGCCTGCCTGTGCCTGGCCACCCTGGTGACCGGCCTGTACCTGCGCGGACTGAACGTGCCGGGCTTCGGCCTGGGCACCTGGATCACGACGGCCGTGCTGACCGTGGTGTATTTCCTGATCTGCAGCGTGCTGGTCTTCGTGCGCAACCGCCAGCAGCGCCAGCTCACGCGCCTGTCGCGCCTGCAGGTCGGGGCCGACCCGGCCACCGGCCTGCCCACCGGTTCCCTGCTGCTGTCCGAGGTGGAACACGCCTTCTGGCGCGCGGGCCGGCTGCACGGCAGTTGCACCGTGGTGTGCCTGCACCTGGGCAATCTCTACGAGCTGGGCCAGGCGGCCGGCCATGGCGTGGAGCACCAGATCCTGGTGGCGATGGCGGCGCGCATCCGCCGCGCGGCGGGTTTCCGTTGCGTGGTGGGCCTGTACCACCCGCGTTGTTTCGTCGTGGTGATCTCCACCGACCAGCGGCGCGAGTTCGTCAACGAGACGATCACGCGGCTGCGCACCACGGTGCGCCGCCCGATGATGGTGATCGGCCGCGACCAGAGCCGCCACGATTACACGCCCCAGCTGGGCGTGGGCATCGTCAACCTGGAGCAGCCGGCCCAGGCGATCCCGCTGGACGTGATCAACGAAGCCGAGCGCCAGGCCCTGGGCACGGACAGCAACGGTCCGCCCAGCGTGGGCAGCGCGGCCTCCGTCATGCCAACCCAGGACGCGGTCGACACCACCTGGTAGGCGGGTACGGCAAGGGCGCGGATAATGCCGTGCCATGAACCTCCTCTCCACCCTCTTCCCCCTGGGCTGGCAGCACTATCTGCTGGGCGGCCTGCTGATCGGGCTGGGCACGTCCCTGCTCTTCCTCTGCACCGGCCGCATCGGCGGCATGAGCACGGTGTTCTCCAGCAGCTGGTCCTGGCTGCTGCACCGGCCTTTTTTCCAGCAGGCACGTTTTGTCGACTCGCGCGGCTGGCGCCTGGTGTATGCGGCGGGGCTGATCGTCGGCGCGCTGATCTGGTGGCTGGGTTTTACCGATGGCACCCCGCTGGCCACCAAGGTCCCGGCCTGGCAATTGCTCGTGGGCGGCTTCTTCGTGGGTTACGGCGCACGCCTGGGCAACGGCTGCACTTCAGGCCACGGCGTCTGCGGCCTGGGTTCGCTGCAGTTGCCTTCGCTCTACGCGGTGCTGACCTTCATGGCCACGGCCTTTCTCACGGCCAACCTGGCAGCGAGGTGGCTGGCATGAACACGAACTTCAAAAAGGCCCTGGCCACGCTGGCCGCGGGCGCCCTCTTCGGTTTCGGTCTGTCGCTTTCGGGCATGGTCCAGCCCGAGGTGATCCTGGGCTTTCTGCGTTTCCAGGACTGGGGCCTGATGCTGGTGATGGCCGGCGCGGTACTGGTGACCCTGCTGGCCTACAAGGGTCTGCCGCGCCTGCTGGCGCGCCCGCTGCTGGGCGGCAGCTTCGGCACCCACCCCAGCGTGTGGAACCGCGACACCGCCGTGGGCGCGGCGCTCTTCGGCGTGGGCTGGGGCCTGTGCGGGGTCTGCCCCGGCCCGGCCATCGCCGGCCTGGGCACGGGCAACTGGGACCTGCTGTGGGCGCTGGGCGGCATCGCCCTGGGCGCGCTGGTCCAGGGCTTGCGCGCGCGGGCCTGACCCCCCATCGCCTGTGAGACAGCGGCACAGGCCGGATACAGGCATGCTCGGGCTTCGTTCTGAAGGAACCGTCATGGATGCCGACACCTCTGCACGTTTCTGCGTCAGCCGCACCGACCTGCACACCACCCGCCTGCTGCCCGACCCCGATGCGCCCGCCGCGCACGCCCTGGCCGAGGGCGAGCTGCGCCTGCGGGTCTTGTCCTTCGCGCTGACAGCCAACAACATCACCTACGCCGCCTTCGGCGACAAGATGAAGTACTGGCAGTTCTTCCCCAGCGGCGCCGAGGGCTGGGGCTGCATCCCGGTCTGGGGGTTTGCCGAGGTGGTGGAGTCGCGCCACGCGGACGTGGCCACCGGCCAGCGCGTGTACGGCTACCTGCCCATGGGCCACCACCTGGTGGTGCAGGCCGCGCGTGTGAACCCGCGCGGTTTCATGGACGCAGCAGCGCACCGGCGTGAACTGGCCACGGTCTACAACCAGCTGCTGTTCTGCGCCACGGACCCGGCCTACGACCCCGCGCTCGAAGGCCAGCAGGCGGTGCTGCGCCCGCTGTTCACCACCTCCTTCCTGATCGACGATTTCATGGCCGAGCACGATTTTTTCGGCGCACGCCAGCTGCTGCTGTCCAGCGCGTCGAGCAAGACCGCCTACGGCACGGCCTTCTGCCTGGCGCGCCGCGCCGGTGGCCCGACGGTGCACGGGCTCACCTCGGCCGGCAACCTGGACTTCACGCGCGGGCTGGGCTGTTATGGCGCCGTGACGCGCTACGAGGAGGTGACCAGCCTGGACCCGGACCTGCCCACGGTCTACATCGACTTCGCCGGCGATGCCGGCCTGCGCCGCGCCATCCACGCGCATTTCGGCACGGCGCTCAAGTACAGCTGTTCGGTGGGTGGCAGCCACTGGGAGGCGCTGGGTGGCGCGGCCGGCCTGCCCGGGCCGCGGCCCGAGCTGTTCTTTGCCCCGGCCCAGGGCAAGAAACGCAGCGCGCCGCCCCCCGAGGGTTGGGGCGCGGCGGGTTTCGAAGAGCGCCTGGGCCAGGCCTGGCAGGCCTTCATGCAGCAGGTGAATGCGCCCGAGCAGCCCTGGCTGCTGATCCGCACAGAACGGGGCGCGCAGGCCGTGAGCGCGGCCTACCAGCAGCTGCTGGCCGGGCGCAGCGATGCGCGCACCGGCATGATGCTGGCGCTTTAGGGTTTGACGGTCGGCAGTTCGGCCTTGGTCAGCAGCTTGCGGTATTCCAGAAGCTTCATCCTGAGACGGCGGTGGTTGACCGGGCCGGTGCGCAGCAGCATCTTCTGCCCGGCCGCCAGGGACTGCAGCCTCTCCTCGGCGAACTCGTAGCGGGTCCAGGGACGCTCGGAAGGGATGGGGCCTTTGACGTCCACCAGGGCCACGGGCAGCGGACCCTCGAACACCGGGGTGGCCAGCAGCTGGTCGATGACGGCGACCAGGCGGTCGTTGAAATAGCCCTTGGGATAACCCAGCTCCTCGTAGGCCTGCTGGAACAGCGGGTAGAACGCGACGTAGAGCTGCACGGCCCTGCGGCTGTCCACCGATTCGATGAACCGCACCAGGGGCACGTAACGCTGCCCGTTGTCGGGGTTGATGAAGTCGATCTCGCCCTGCTTGAGCGTGGCGAAGCGCCCGGGGGTCGGGTGCACCGGCCACATGCTGGGCGCGGCATGTTCACGGCCCAGGTTGTCCACGGTGGCGACGACACGGCGCGCGAAACTCTCCAGCAACAGGAAGGTCTGCACGTTCTTGCGACCCACGAGGCCGTTGAGCTCGGCCTGCAGGCGCGCGTCGGACTGGCCCAGCGCGGGCAGGGGTTGGGTCGGGGCCGGCTCTGCCGTCTCGATGGCCTGCACCGGATGACGGATCACCGGCGGGGGGTCGTTGGACGGCACGGGCACGGCCGCGACAGCCGCGTCGTTCACGGGCTGGCTGATGGGCTGGCTGACGGGTTCGGGTTGGGGCGGGCTGGGCTGGGGCCAGTACAGCCAGGCGAGGACACCGACCAGCACGGCGGTGACGAGGAAGGCCAGGACCAGTCTGCTTTTGTTCATGGACGCACGCCGAGTCAGGGTTGCGGGAGGGTCATGCTAGCACCGCGCCCCCGGGGCACACCGGCGCGTGCGTGACGAGTTGTAAAAACCGCGGCTTTCTCGCTTACCATGCGGGACAGGTGCCGTTCCGGAACCGCAACCCATGGAGGACTTATGGCCAAAGGTGAACAACGTAGCAACAAGATGGCGAAGAAACCGAAGAAAGACACTTCACCCCCCAAGACATCGACCTCCGACCGCCCGATGCCGCCGACGACGGCCGTCATCCCGCGCGGCAAGGACAAGAACAAGTAAGACCCACAAACCGCTCGCCAGTGCAGCGGGCGGGTGACAACGATGGTGCTGCGCGCACCAGGAGACCCCATGAGCCCCCCCTGCAAGATCCTTATCCTCGGCGCGTCCTACGGTTCGCTGCTGGGCATCAAACTGGTGATGGCCGGCCACCAGGTCACCCTGGTCTGCCTGCCCCATGAGGTGGGACTGATCAACCGCGAGGGCATCCGCGTGCGCCTGCCCCTCAAGGGCCGCGAGGGCCTGGTGGAGCTGGATTCGCGGCGCTACCCCGGTTTGTTGCGCGCCGCCGGCCCGGCCGACGTCCAGCCGGCCGACTACGCGCTGGTGGGCCTGGCCATGCAGGAGCCGCAGTACGGCAGCCCCGGCGTGCGCGAGCTGCTCGACGCGGAGGCGACCAGCCGCGTGCCCTGCATGTCCATCATGAACATGCCGCCCCTGCCCTATCTGGCACGCCTGCCCGGCGTGTCCGCCGCCGCCTGCCGCGGCGCGTACACCGACCCCTCGGTGTGGGACAGCTTCGACCCGGCCACCATGACACTGTGCAGCCCGGACCCGCAGGCCTTCCGCCCGCCGGAGGAGCAGGTCAATGTGCTGCAGGTGCGCCTGCCCACCAACTTCAAGGCGGCGCGTTTCGAATCCGACACGCACACCGCCCTGCTGCGCCGCCTGCAGGCCGACATCGAGGCGATCCGCTTCGAGGTGGACGGCAAGCCCACCGAACTGCCGGTGAAGCTCAAGGTGCACGATTCGGTCTTCGTGCCGCTGGCCAAGTGGAGCATGCTGCTGGCCGGCAACTACCGCTGCGTCACGCCCCAGGGTGTGCGCCCCATCAAGGAGGCGGTGCACAGCGACCTGGCGACTTCGCGCGCGGTCTACCACTGGGTCGGTGATTTGTGCAAGTTGCTGGGCGCCAAGGAGGAAGACCTGGTGCCCTTCGAGAAATACGCCGCCGCCGCACAGGGGCTGGCCAGCCCCTCCTCGGCGGCGCGCGCGCTCTACGCCGGTGCCCAGAACATCGAGCGCGTGGACCGGCTGGTGCAGGCCGTCGCCGCGCAAAAAGGCCTGCGCCACCCCGCCGTGGACGAGGTGGTGGCGCTGGTGGACGCGCAACTCGAACGCAACCGCGCGGCCAAGCCGTAGGCACGGCGGCACGGATGAACCCGCCCCGCATCCTGGCCTTCGACGTTTTCGGCACCGTGGTGGACTGGCACGGCGGCGTGGCGCGCGAGGTGCGGGCGCTACGCCCCGAGGTGGATGGCGATGCCTTTGCGCTGGCCTGGCGCGCCGGCTACCAGCCGGCCATGCAGCGCGTGCGCTCGGGCGAGCTGGGCTGGACGCTGATCGACGATCTGCACCGCCTCATCCTGGACGACATCCTGCCACGGTTCGGCCTGCAGGATCTGCCTGAAGAACAGAAGCGGCATCTCAACAAGGCCTGGCACCGCCTGGACCCCTGGCCCGATGTGCCGGCCGGCCTGGCACGGCTGAAATCACGCCACACGATCTGCACGCTCTCCAACGGGAATATCGGCCTGCTCACGGCCATGGCCAAGCGCGCCGCCCTGCCCTGGGACTGCATCCTGTCGGCCGAGGTGTTTCGCGCCTACAAACCGGACCCGGCCACCTACCTGGGCGTGGCCCGGGTGTTCGACGTGGCGCCAACCGAGGTGATGCTGGTGGCCGCGCACCAGGACGACCTGGCCGCGGCGCGCGCCTGCGGACTGCAGACGGCCCATATCGAACGGCCGCACGAGTTCGGCGCGGCCCATCCCAAGGACGTGTCGCCGAACCCGGCGAACACCTGGCACGCGCGCGACTTCGGGGCGCTGGCCGGGCTGCTGGGCTGCTGAAGCCCGCTCAGGGCTGGTGGTAGGCCTGAACGGTCTCCCAGGCCACGGTCTGGAGGTGGCGCGCCACTTCCGGGCTCAGGCCGGCGCTGTAGGCCAGGCCCACGGGCGACTTCTTGAACAGCGAGGCATACACCGTGCAGGCCGCCAGGTAGGTGCCGGCCAGGCTGGGGTGGCGCTTGTCGGCCACGTAGAGATTGAGCTCGGGCTTTTGCGCGATGGAGCGCGCGAAGGCCAGACCCGCGGGGATGACGTAGGCGCCATGCTCGTTGCCGGCCTCGGTGTAGGCATCGGCCAGCTGGGCCGTCATCTCGGGCGCGTCCTGGTAAGCCCAGGACATGAAGAACACCGGCTTGGCGCCGTGCTTGCGCACGGTGTCGCTGTGCTTCTTCGCATACTCCTTGAAGACGGTCTTGAGCTGCGGGTGCAGCGGGCACTGGCTGCAGTCCATCATGATGGCCACGTCGAAGAGCTTCTCGATCTTGTTGAAGGAGACCACGTTGTTGGCGCCGAAGGAGTAGGCGCCGATGGCGTTGGGGCGGAAGTAGGAATCGACGTCGTGCCAGTCCAGGCCCGAGCCGCTGATGGTGACCGAGCTGGCACGGTGCCGGAAGCCGGGCATGCCCTGCGCGATGAGCTGGCCCACGTGGCCGTGCAGGCTGTTGTTGTAATAGAAGAAGCTGTTGCCGATGTAGATGACCGAGGCCGGGTTGGCGATGCCGGCGTCGAGCACGCGCGGCTTGGTCTGCGCACCGGCCACCAGAGCGGCCAGGGACAGGCAGACAACGGACAGGAAGCGGATGGTCTGACGGATCATGGTGGGGTCTCCTCGTTGTAATAGGCGCACTCTACTACGCCGTCATCCGGCCAGGGTTTTACACACGCCAGGGGAAATGGGCAGCCAACCGGTCAGCGCCGGTGCACCCGGCCGCGTTGCAGGGAGGACGCCACAAGGAGCAAGACCATGAAGCTGGTGCTGGTTCTGACCGCCGCCCTGGGCGCCGCCGGCCTGAACGCGACGCAGTTGCAGGAGCACGCGCCGGTGCTGTCGACCACACCCGTGGTGCAGCAGGTGGCGGTGCAGCGGCAGGCCTGCAGCACCGACGGGCACTGCGGCCTGCTGACCTTCGATGAATTGCGTACCGTGGGCTACCGGGTGGTCTACCTCTACGGCGAGCGCGAATACACCGTGCAGTTGCCCTACGATCCGGGCCCGACCGTGACACTGAACCTCGACCCGGCCCGGCTGGGGGAGCCCGCCCTGACGGAACCACAGCTGGCCACGGCCCCGGTCTACACCTACACCCCGGCGCCGGTGGTGGTGGCGCCCGCCGTGGTGCACCATGGCAGCGTCCATTACCCCTGGCGGCCCTACCGCTACATTGACCCCTCGGTGGGCCTGCACCTGCATCTGGACCACGGCGGCCATCCACAGCGCCATCACCACGGGCACCCCCGTCACCGGCACCACCGCTGAAGGGCACAGGGCCGTTCAGCTGACGGCGTGGACCACCTTGGTGTAGGGATGGGGTTCGCCCTCGACCCACCAGTTGGCCCAGTAGCGACCGGCGCCGCCCGGTGCATCGGGCTGCAGGGTGAGAAAGTTGCGGCTGGCCATGACGCAGCGGCTGGTGCCGGGAAACTCCAGCATGCGGGTGCTGATGCCACGGTCGACCTGCTCCACGTGCCGGGCGACATGCTCCAGCACCAAGACCTCCATGGCCGAGGAAGTCGGGTGCACGATGGCGCTGCTGGTGAGCTGGTTGATGACACGCGCCTTGCCGCCGCCCTCCTCGCGCGTGGACTCGATCACGCCCAGGGCCGCCACATGCACGTCACCCGAGAGGATGGTGACGCGCATCCCCTGGCCTGCCGCCTGCAGCAGACGGTGGAGCAGGCGCAGGCGCTCGGCCTTGTGCGGCGCGCTGGCCCAGTGGTCGCGCAGGTCGTCCTCCATCTCCTGCTGGCCGGGCCAGACGCCCAGCAGCTTCTCGATCAGCCCCAGATTGGGATGCACCACGGGCACGCTGCTCATGACAAAGAGGTGTTTCAAGCCACCGCCGGCCTCCTGCGCGGCCAGCCACTGGTAGACGGCCGCCCAGCTCCTGGGGCTGAGCACCTGCTCGGCCTGCAGCACCTCGCCAGCGGCATCCGCCCGCAGGGAGCGCGGGCAGCGCTCGCTGCGCATGTCCAGCACCAGCAGGCCCAGCTCGCCGATGCGGCAGGCGCTGTTGTGATGGTCCTGCCCCGGCAGCGTGGCCGGCGGCAGCGCGCCGAGGACCTGGCGCTGGAACAGGGCAAAGGCGGCGCGCGCCACCTCGAAGATGCCCTGGTAGACGGGACAGCTGTGCTGCTCCTGCGGATACGAGCCCCAGCCATCCATGATGTCGTGGTCGTCCCACATCATCACGGTGGGCAGGCGGGCCAGGGCGGCGGCCACCTCGGGCTGGGACCAGCGCTCCAGGTAGATGCGGCTGAAGTAGGCCTCGACCTTGCGGCGCAGACTCGCGCTGAAAGCGGCCTTGTAGCGCTTGTCGCGTGGCAGCGCGCACCAGGCCTTGAGTTCGGGGATGACGGCCCACATGGCGTCGCTGTAGACCTGGTCGCCGCCCAGCAGCAGCAGGTGCAGGGGGCCGTAACTCTGCTCGCCCACGCGGTCCGCCCCCGCGTGCAGGCGGCCCAGGCGCGCCCACAGCGCGTTGGGCTGCGGGACCTTCTTCATGAGGGTCGGGTCGGAAAAACCGTTGCACGAGGCATAGGCCAGGGCCGGCATGGCGCCGCGCGCGGGCACATTGAAGCCGTGGTTCTCGCCGCCCACGCTGTAGGCCACGTCCTGCGCGGCGGCGGTCTGCGCCACCGCGAACTCGAAGCGCCAGGCCGTGCAGGCGCTGCCGGGCACGGGCGCCTGCGAGAGCTGCACCGGGCGGTCCCCGGACGTGAGCACGGGCGGGGCATCGGCGCTGTCCTGCACCCACAGCGCGCTGACGCGCCACTGGTCTGCATCGCAGCCGAGGAACTGAAGGACGGGGCCGAGTCGTTTCATGGAATGCTCCCTGGGGATGTGGCGCGCGGAACCGGAAGTCCGCGCAGCTTAGCCGCTGGCGCCAGCGGCGTCATCCCCTGAATGTGGGAGGTCCGGCACCCGGCGGAGGCGTTCAGCCCAGCGCCCGGAACATGGTGCGCCGGGTGTTGGTGAAGTGCGGGCGCACGATGTCGCTCCAGGCGCTGGCGCGCACGGCCAGCCAGGGCGGCGAGCCCAGCACGCTCTCGGCCACCAGGTCGTAGCAGGCCAGGGAGAAGGGACCCTGGTCGTGGTTGTAGTAGCGCTGGGCCAGGATGCAGCCCGGCACGGCGGCCAGGCCGGGCATGTGCTCGGTGTCGTACCAGCGTTCCAGTTCGGCCTGCCAGCCGGCTTCCGGGTCGGTCTCGACCACGTAATGGGCCACCGGGGCCGCGCCCTGGGCCTGGCCCGGCGCGCTGTAGACCTGCTGCAGGCGCGCGCCGCGGATATCGCGCGCCATCGGGACGTGCCGGCCCAGCGCGACGGCCAGGGGCGGCAGGGCATCGGCCGCCAGCAGGGTGCGCTGCGGCAGCCGTGCATAGAAATAGGCCTGCCCATCCTGCGCCCAGGCCAGGCGTTGCAGCTGCAGGCCGCGGTCGTCGCAGCACCGGGCGGCGGCCACGGCCAGGCCCGCCGTGGACGCGGCCTCCAGCGTGAACTGCAGCAGCAGGCTATCGGTCGGTGCCTGCATGCTCAGTGCCCGATCTGCAGCGCCACCAGGAAACGCGACACCATGTTGTAGGCCGCCACCGTGGCCACCAGGTCGATCTGGCCCTGGGCCGTGAAATGCTGCTTCACCTCGGCGTACAGGGCCTCGGGCACCTCGATGTCGCGGGTCATGGCGTCGGTCAGGCGCAGGGCCACGTGCTCGGCCGCCGAGCAGCCTGCGCCCGCGACCAGCGGGACGGCGCGCACGGCGTCGATCTGCGCCTGCGATGCACCCGCCTTGAGGGCATGCGGCACATGGGCGTCGAACTCGTAGGGCGCGCGGTTGAGCACGGCCACGCGCAGGATGACGAGCTCGCGCAGCGCCGCGGGGATGCTGTTGCGGTTGCGCACGGCCGAGAGCATCTGCTCCCAGCCCTGGGCGATGGGCGGGCTGTTGAGCAGCACCTGGTACAGCGGCGAGATGCGGCCGCGCTCGGCCTGGATCTGCGCCTCCTGGGCGGCCAGTTCGGGGCGGGTGCCGGGGATGACGGGAGCGATGCGCATGAATGGATGCGATCTCAGTCGGGTTGGATGTTCTTGGCCTTGACCACCCGGGTCCACTTGGCCGTGTCGTTCTTCAGCAGCGTGGCCAGCTGGTCCGGGCTGGACGCGGAGACCTCGGCGCCGGAGGCCTGCAGCTTGGTCCTGACGGCTTCATGGTTCAGCGTGCGGCGCACGGCCTGGTTGACACGATCGATCTCGGCCGCCGGCGTGCCCTTGGCGGCGAACAGCGCGTACCAGTTGTCGGAGTCCACGCCGCTCACGCCCATCTCCTCGAAGGTCTTGACCTCGGGCAGCAGGGGATGGCGTCGCGTGGCCGCCAGGCCGATCGCCTTGAGCCGGCCCGACTTGATGTGCGAGATGAGGCCCGGGATGTCGCCGAAGAAGCCGTTGACGTGGCCGGCGATGACGTCGGTGATGGCCGGCGCGGCGCCCTTGTAGGGGATGTGCTGCAGCTGGATCCGGGCCGCGTCGTTGAGCAGTTCCATGGCCAGGTGGGGCACGCTGCCGGTGCCCGAGGAGGCCATGGTCAGCGGCCGGGAGGGGTTCTGGCGACTCGCGGCGACGAACTCGGCACCCGTGTTGTAGGGTGCGTTGGCGCCCACCACCAGCACTTCGACGTTGTTGACCACCAGGGACACCGGTACCAGGTCGCGCTGCGGGTCGTAGGAGAGCTTGTCGTAGAGCGCGGGATTGATGGCGACAGCGCCCACGCTGGTCAGCCACAGGGTCTGGGCATCGGGGGCCGAGCGCGCGACGAACTCGGCGGCGATGGCGCCGTTGGCACCAGCCTTGTTCTCGACGATGACCTGCTGCCCCAGCTCCTTGCCGAGCTGCTCGGCCAGGGTGCGCGCGACGAAGTCCACCGGGCCGCCGGGTGGGAAGGCCACGATGAGGCGGGTGATTTTGGCTGGCTGGGCCAGCGCGGCCCCTGCCAGGAGCAGCAGGGCGCAGAGTAGGCCGGCGCGGCGCAGAGGGTGATGCAGGTTCATGGGAGTCTCCTAGGGGTGGGTATCAATCGCAGCGCACCGACATGCCGCCGTCGACGACGATCTCGGTGCCGGTGACAAAACGCGATTCATCGCAGGCCAGATAGAGCGCGGCGTTGGCGGTGTCGCGCCCGTCGCCCATGAAGGGCAGCGGGATGCGTGACTGGCGCTGCTGGAGCAGGGCCTCGACGTCACCGCCGGCGCGCTGGCCGGCCAGGCGCACCTCGACCATGGGCGTGTGCAGCTGCCCGGGCACCACGGTGTTCACGCGGATGCCCTGCTTGGCGTACTGCACGGCCAGCACGCGCGAAAACTGGATGACGCCGGCCTTGGTGGCCGCGTAGGCGATCTGCGCGGCACCCGTCCAGCGCAGGCCCGAGGTGGACGAGATGTTGACGATGGCGCCACCGCCCTGCGCCAGCAGGTGCGGCAACACATGCTTGCAGGTGAGGAAGACACTCTTGAGGTTGTGGTCGATCTGCGCGTCCCAGACCTCCTCGCTCATCTCCACCGGGCCGCCCTTGGCCGAGCCGCCCACGTTGTTGACCAGCACGTCGATGCGGCCGAACTCGGCCTGGCAGCGCGCCACCGCCTCGGCGATGGCCTCGCTGCGCGTGACGTCGCAGCTGGCACCGATGAAGCGCCCGCCGGCGGCGACGACCAGGCGCTCGGTCTCGGCCATGCGATCAAGGTCGCGGTCCAGGCCGAAGATGTGCGCGCCCTCTTCGGCAAAACGCACGGCGATGGCCCGGCCATTGCCCCAGCCGGGGCCGACCGAGCCGGCACCGGTGACAAAAGCGATCTTGCCGGCGAGGCGGCCTTTGGAGGATGCGCAAGAGGTTGTCATGGGCTCAGTGCTCGAAACGGTAAAGGGCTTGCGGGTTGCGCACGAGCAGTTGCTCGCGCTGCGCGGGATCCGGCGCGATGCGCGCGAGCGCGTCCACCAGCGCGCCGTCGTCCGGCACATGGGTGTGGTTGGGATGCGGCCAGTCCGTGCCCCAGAGGCAGCGCTCGGGGTAGCTCTGCAACAGCAGGCGGGCCAGGGCCACGCCCTGCGCATAGACCGGTGCCGCCGCAGGCTGGGCGTTGATGCGGTCGATGCCGCTGAGCTTCACATGAAAGAGCGGGTTGACCAGCAACGCATGCAGGGCCGCGAAGTCGGCATGCCCGGCGCCCAGCGTGGCGTCGACCCGGCCCATGTGGTCGATCACCACGGGCACGGCGCTGCGCGCGAGCACCGGCCCCAGCCTGTGCACCAGGCTGCTCTCGAAATGCACCTGCAGGTGCAGACCGGCGGCCTTCAGCCGGGGCGTGAGCGCCACCACCTCGTCCACGCCGGCCGCAGCGGCCAGGTGTTTCATGAAGTTGAAACGCACGCCGCGAAAGCCCGCAGCCGACAGGCGGCGCAGTTCGGCGTCGGCCACGTTGGCTGGCACCAGGGCCACGCCCAGGTAACGTCCCTGCCCGGCCTGGATCGCATCCTCGGCCACGCGGTTGTCATGCCCGTGCACCGCCGACTGCACGATGACGCAGCGCTCGATGCCGAGTTGGCGATGCAGGGCGAACAGCGTGTCCTTGGGCGCATCCACCGGCGTGAAGTTGCGCCCGGGCGCATAGGGGAAACGCGCGGCCGGACCGAAGACGTGCACATGGGCATCACAGGCGCCGGGGGGCAGTGTCAGGGTGGGACGGGAGGGCTGCGTCCGGTAGGTCTGGACGGGCGTCTGGAGATCGGGCATGGCCGCCATTGTGGGGCGGCACGGCGCTTTTCAGTTCAAGTCGGCATCAATACCAGCTATCCGTAAAATGCATGGCATGGACCTGACCCGCCTGCAGTACTTCGTGGCCGTGGCGGAAGCCGGCAGCTTCAGCCGCGCCGCGGCCGCCCTGCATATGTCGCAGCCGGCGCTGAGCCGGCAGGTGTTGCTGCTGGAGGAGGAACTGGGGCAGCGCCTGTTCGAGCGCACCGGGCGCGGTGTGCAGGCCACCGAATCCGGCACGGCCCTGCTGGCCCATGCGCGCGGCATCTTCGACCTGGCCGAGCGCGCCCGCGTGGACATGCGCGAGCGCCAGGCCAGCCCGCGCGGGCGCCTGACGGTGGGTCTGCCGCCGCGCCTGGCCCATGTGCTGACGGCCGACCTGGTGGAACGTTTCCACGCCCAGTTTCCCGAAGCCACGGTGACGGTGGTGGAAGGGCTGAGCATCCGCCTGCGCGAATGGCTGCTGGCCGGCCGCATCGATGCGGCCCTGATGTTCGACCCGCCGCCGTCGCCACAATTTCAGCAGGAGACCCTGTTGCGCGAGCCCCTGGTGCTGATCAGCGTGCAGGCCCTGCCGCAACGCATGCGCCTGGCCGATGTGGCGCTGCGCCCGCTGGTGATGCCCAGCGGCCCCAATGCCCTGCGCCAGCTGCTGGAGCAACACACCCGCCCACGCGGCCTGCCGCTGCAGCTGGTGGCCGAGGTCGACTCGGTGCAGACCGTGCTGTCCCTGGTGGCGCGCGGCGTGGGCGACACGGTGCTGCCGCACAGCGCCACCCGGGCCTGGACTTACCCGCAGACCCTGCATGTGGCGGCGATCCACTCCCCCGCCATGCGCAACCAGCTGGTGCTGGCCGTGCCCACGGCACGCCCGGCCACCCGCCTGAGCCGCTTCGCGGCCAAGGCGCTGCGCGAGCTGGTGGCGCAGCATTTCGGTGCCGCGGGCTGAGGTCTTCATCGCATGCTTCGCTTTTGATAGCGTCCGGGGACTGGCCGGGCGGGCTGGAGCCACGCGCTTGGGACTGCCTAGAATCGAGGCCAGGACAGCCCCGACCATGAACCCGAGCGACACCCCCCTCTTCCACACCGGCCGCACCGAGGCCGACGGCCAGACCTTTGACGCCTGGACCGACCGCCCCCTGCTGCAATCCATGGAAGAAGGCGGGGTGGACTGGCCCAGTTCCTGCCGCGCCGGCAGCTGCCGCACCTGCATCGGCAAGCTGCTCAGCGGCACGGTGCGCTACGAGATGGAATGGCCCGGTCTGCTGCCCGAGGAAAAGGCGGAGGGTTATGTGCTGCCCTGCGTGGCCCATCCCTGCTCGGACGTGGTGCTCCAGGAGGGCTACTGAAGCCGGCCAGCGCCCGGCTTCAGGCCAGCACGTTCACCTGGGTGCCCAGGCTGCCCGAGGTGGCCAGGGGCTACTGGCCGATGGCCAGCGGCAGCAGGATCTGCACGCTGGCCTGCTGCATGTCCATGGCCTGGTGCAGCACGTAGATCTGCACGCTCTGCGCCAGCCGCGCTGATTGCAGCTGGCTGGCGATGGCGATGATCTGCTTGCTGATGCCGTCCATGGTCGATGTGGGTCCTCAACCCTTTATCGACCGGCCGGCAGGCAACTTGAGGCTCAGGCCTGCAGGGTGCCGCGCAGCAACTCGGGCAGACGCTCGGCCCCCATGCGGAAACCGCAGGCCTGGGCATGGCCACCGCCGCCCATGCTTTCGGCCAGGGGGATGCAGTCGAAGCTGCGCTGCGAACGCAGGCCCACCTTGATCAGGCCGCCCTTGCTGGCGCTCCACATCAGGGCAAAGGTGCCGCTCTTCTTGCTCAACAGCTCGCCCACCAGGCTGTGGAACATGCCCGGGGCGTTGACCATGAGGCCGGCCTGGCCGTTGAAGACCACGGGTTCGGCGCCGGCGGCGATGTCGTCGCAGAGTTTGCTGAACTTCTCGTCCATGGCCTGGCCGCGCAGCATGAACCCGGCCAGCTGCTCTTCAGTGAAGGAGGCGATCGCGGCCCAGCGCTCGAAATCCATGGCCTCCATGTCCAGCGCGGCAAGG
>JACCDS010390029.1_pt1 | contig 25519 bp, 21 predicted proteins | sample 7446441 | NCBI WGS metagenome assembly JACCDS01 (sample SAMN15323445, study PRJNA562643) | freshwater metagenome | isolation source: river surface water | place: USA:Blue River Watershed | collected 2017-08-17 | reverse complement strand
GGCGGAATCAACCTTCAACAGTCCACCTCCTCTCTAGGCAAATGCAGTCGGGTCTAGGCGGTATTGGTTGAGTGGCTATACCCTGGAGTCTAATAATGAGAGTCACCTTTAATAAAAATAACGTTGTAGCTTCATTGGTTTGTGCATTGGCAGTGGGTGTATCGGGAGCAAGCGCGCAAACTCTCACCAGTAATTCCACTGGTACTAATAACGGCTTTTACTACAGCTTTTGGAAAGATTCCGGCAGTGCATCCATGACCTTGGGCGCCGCTGGACGTTACACCTCACAATGGACCAGCAACACCAACAATTGGGTGGGTGGCAAAGGCTGGAACCCGGGTTCCAGTTCACGGGTACTGAACTATTCCGGTAACTATGGCGCCAGCAACAGTCAAAACTCTTACCTTGCCTTCTATGGCTGGACCCGCAACCCGCTGATCGAGTATTACATTATTGAAAGCTACGGCTCCTACAATCCGGCGTCTTGCTCGGGCGGTACTGACTACGGTAGTTTCACCAGCGATGGCGCTACATACAATGTGCGTCGTTGTCTGCGCACCCAGCAGCCTTCTATCGATGGCACCCAGACCTTCTATCAATACTTCAGTGTGCGTAATCCCAAGAAAGGTTTTGGCAATATCTCCGGCACTATTACTTTTGCCAATCACGCCAGCTTTTGGGCGAGCAAGGGTTTGAATCTGGGAACTCACGATTATCAAGTGATGGCGACCGAGGGCTACCAAAGTACCGGTAGTTCCGACATTACTGTGGCGGCCGGGACCGGCTCTGGCGGCGGCAGCTCGAGCTCTGCAGGTTCAGGTAGTAAATCAGTTGTGGTGCGCGCGAAAGGTGTAGCCGGTGGTGAGGTGGTGACCCTGAAAGTGAACGGTACTGCTGTGCAATCCTGGACCTTGACTACCACTATGACCAATTACACGGCGTCTACCAGCCTTGCAGGTGGTGCTACCGTGGAGTACGCAAACGATGCAACCGGCCGCGATGTGCAAGTGGATTACATTAGTGTGAACGGTACCGTTCGTCAGTCGGAAGCGCAAAGCTACAATACCGGTGTATACCAAAACGGTGCTTGTGGCGGTGGTAATGGCATGAGTGAGTGGCTGCATTGCAACGGTGCAATTGGCTACGGCAACCTGTAATTCTGGGTCTGTCAGTTGTTACCAGGAGCAGACACTTGTGTGTCTGCTTTTTTATTATCCGTCTTCATCGATATCTCAATAACAATAACGAGAACTACCAAGATGAACACTATCCGAAATTTTTTTATTCCGGCGTTGGCCGGGGCTTTGATTACTTACACGGCCGTCGCACTGTTGGATGATAATGGGCACCAGCAGGCGCAGCTGCGCCAACAAGTTACAACGCTGGAAAACCGGATTCTGGAGCTGGAGTCGTCACTGGCGCAAAAAGATGAAGCCTTAAATCGCGCGCGCGCTTTTGCTCGCTTTGAGCAGCAGCTGCCGGGTGTGCTTGAAAGCCTTGAGCAGGCACCAACGACGCCAAATAATGGTCCTATCAGCCTTGACGAAGCGGCGATACAGGCCGCCACGTCTGAGCAGACTGCCGAGCAAAAAGTGCGGGATTTAAGCACCAATTCCGACCGAGACCCGCGCCACTTTTCGCAGAAAGTGCAGGACTTGCTGGCGGCCGATGCGAGCAAGGCAAATATCGCCATCGCCAGCAAAGGCATTTTTGATATGGCGGACAACCGTGAAAGTTTGCCCAACCAGGAATTGGAGGCCGTCTATTACGGCCAGACTGATCCAGAACTGAAACGCGTTGCGGCTCAAACATTGTCTCTACGCGGTGACAACAGCTTGCTGGATAAGCAAATCAATGATGCCCAGCCAGGGCTGCGCAGTGATGACCCGGCGCAGCGCCAGCGGACGCTGGTCGATCTGGCCAAAACCCGTTACGCCGGGGCGGCCGATCTGATTGCTCCGTTGTTGGAAGATAAGGATACCGGGGTAAAACTGGATGCATTGCTGGCGCTGCGAGCGACAGGCAACCAACGTCATATTCATCTTGTGGAAGCCTTGGCCAATCACCCTGACCCTGCCGTTAGCTGGCTGGCACAGGATGTGATCGCAAACTTACAAAACCTGAGCGAAAAGGCGCGCACTCGGATCGCCACGAGTGATATTGGTGCGGAATTACCGTTTTTGGGTGTGCAGTAAGCGCAACAGAAAAAATGGGTAAAAACTAGCGTTTATTTATGAAAACTCGGCGCATTTTTCATTGTTTTGCGCCCGGTTAAAGCTGCTGAAATGGCTCGCCTTAGTCATTATCGCGGTAAAAAATGTGATCTTGATAACGATATATTGTGAAATTGACTATAAGTCTTTCTGGTGGGTGTCACCTAATATATGGTTTATTTGACAATAAGATAATATAACGATTAAACAGGCGCCTATCGCGAATGTCATGCCGTTTTAACAATAACAGCAACGCTGTTGGCTCGCGATGAACGCCTGCTCGCAAGGAGCAGGATTTATCTCAACACCTCCCCCTCTATAGGCGGTATTGGTTGGGAGCAATTTCCTGGAGTCTAATAATGAAATCATTCATCAACAAAAAGTACCTGCTCTGCCCTCTTTCACTCGCTCTGGCTGTTTGTGCTTCCTCGGCTGGCGCTCAAACCCTTACCAGCAACTCGACCGGAACCAACAATGGCTACTACTACAGTTTCTGGAAAGATTCAGGCAGCGCCTCTATGACCTTGGGTGCTGGCGGCCGCTACACCTCGTCCTGGAATACCAGCACCAATAACTGGGTGGGCGGTAAAGGCTGGAACCCCGGCAGCAGCTCACGCGTAGTGAATTATTCCGGTAATTTTGGTGTGAGCAACAGCCAGAACTCCTACCTCGCTTTCTATGGCTGGACCCGCAGTCCCCTGGTCGAGTACTACGTTATTGAGAGCTATGGTTCGTACAATCCGGCGAACTGTTCTGGTGGTACAGATTTAGGCAGTTTCACCAGCGATGGAGCGACTTACAACGTCCGTCGCTGCCAGCGTGTGAATCAACCTTCGATTGACGGCAACCAAACCTTCTATCAATACTTCAGCGTGCGTAATCCCAAAAAGGGTTTCGGCAACATTTCCGGTACCATCACCTTTGCTAACCACGTGAACTTTTGGGCCAGCAAAGGCTTGAATCTGGGTAGCCACAACTATCAGGTAATGGCAACCGAGGGTTACCAAAGTACGGGTTCGTCTGATATTACTCTGGGCACTGGTGGCTCTAGCGGTGGTGGTAGTTCAAGTTCAACGCCTTCTACCGGTGGCAGCAAAACGATTGTGGTGCGCGCGCGTGGAACTACGGGTCAAGAACAGATTCGCCTGAAGGTTAACAACACCGTGGTGCAAACCTGGACCTTGTCTACCAGCATGAATAACTACACGGCTACTACCAGCCTGTCTGGTGGTTCCCTGGTCGAGTATTTCAATGACTCCGGCAGCCGCGATGTGCAAGTGGATTACATTAGTGTGAACGGCAGTGTTCGCCAATCGGAAGCTCAAAGCTATAACACTGGCGTATACCAAAACGGCGCTTGCGGTGGCGGTAACGGGATGAGTGAATGGCTTCACTGTAATGGCGCCATAGGATATGGCAATCTGTAAGGCGTACTAAGCGTCACAAGCATAAGGGGCAGCTTGACTGCCCCTTTTTACAATAATAACGAGCTAGGCATTTATCATGAGTATCGCCAAAAAGTATCTGCTGTTAACCGCATTTGTCAGCGCAATCATCATTTTTGCCTTGGGCGGCTTACTCATAGTTTCTTATCAGCAAAATCGAGCCCTAGCGACCAACATCATCGAGCTGGAAGCGAAACTCGCGCAGCAGGAACAGGCGCGTGCCAATGCCATTCGAATGGCTGGGCCGGGCGCGGCAAGTTCACCGGTTGATCGTCAAATTAAGGATTTAAGCACCAAATTCGTCGGTGATAGCCGCAATTTAGCTGAAAAACTGCGTGATTTCACCGCTGAACACACCAGCGCACAAGACCTCGCGATAGCCTGCAAAGTGGTGGCTGACCTAGCTGAGAACCCGGAAGCTTTGGGTGATGCCCAGCTTGTCTGGCTTTATGACACCCAAACGGATGCCAATCTCAAGCGGGTGATTGCCCAGGCCCTCTCCCAGCGTGGCAATAACCAATTGCTCGATACCTTTGTTGCACAGTGGAAACCCAGTCTATCTGACTCCAATCCGGCCGAACGTCGCAAGGCGCTTGGTGAGCTGGCCAAAACCCGCTATGCGGCGAGCGCGGATCTAATCGTCCCGTTACTGGCTGATACCGACACCAGCGTGCTGCTGGATGCGCTACTTGCCTTGCGTGTAACCGGAAATGAACGCCATCTTCCTCCCTTGGAAAAACTGCTACAAAGCAGCGATGAATCGATACGCTGGTTGGCGAGCGATGCGCGTAATAACCTGGAGTTATTGAGTAAAAAGGCGAGGATGAGTGTAAATTCCGCAGATATTGCCGCTGAGTTGCCAACGATAGCCCTCCAATAGTGAATCCGGCATTTCCTGTAAAAGCGCTGCTTTATGGATAAAAAATATCGTTAAAAACTGTAAACGCCCACTCCTCAAAGGTGAAACTTTGCACGCCATTTCCGGTAGTAGCTCACACCATGACTGCTAAAAACGCCATTTTTTTATACCCATATTGTTAACGCAACCATAAGCATATGGTAAAAGTGACCACATAAATATGGTTTATTTGACAATAAGGTTATTCAAAAAGTATACAGGCGCCCATCGAAGCCACCGTGCCGTTTTTTAACAATAACAGCAGCGCTGTCGGTACTCGATCGAACGCCTGTTCGCAAGGAACAGGGTAAGTCCTCAAGTACCCTCCTCCTCTACAGGCGGTATTGGTTGAGAGGTTAATTCCTGGAGATCTAATAATGAAATTCCCAACAATCGGCAAACGCGCTCTGACCGCGCTGGTTTGCACGGCTGCATTCGGCGTGACCACCGCCAGTGCACAGACACTTAGCAGCAACTCAACTGGCACCAACAACGGTTTTTACTACAGCTTTTGGAAGGATTCCGGCGATGCGTCCATGACCCTGGGTTCCGGCGGTCGCTACACTTCCCAATGGACTAACGGCACCAACAACTGGGTAGGCGGAAAAGGCTGGAATCCGGGCAATAGTTCACGGGTAGTCAGCTACTCAGGTAACTTCGGTGTGGATAATTCACAAAACTCCTATCTGGCTTTTTATGGTTGGACCCGCAGCCCGCTGATCGAATATTACGTGATTGAAAGCTACGGCTCATACAACCCGGCGTCCTGCTCCGGTGGTACCGACATGGGCAGCTTCCAAAGCGATGGCGCTACCTATAACGTGCGCCGCTGCCAACGCGTTAATCAGCCCTCTATCGATGGCAACCAGACTTTCTATCAATACTTCAGTGTGCGTAACCCGAAGAAAGGTTTCGGCAACATCACCGGGACTATTACCTTTGCTAACCACGCGGCTTTTTGGGCCAGCAAGGGCATGAATCTGGGTACTCACAACTACCAAATCATGGCGACTGAAGGCTATCAAAGCCGCGGCAGCTCTGACATCACCGTCAGCGAAGGCACCAGCGGCGGCGGTACCAGCACTCCAGCCAGCTCTACTCCAGCGGCGACCAGCAGCTCACGCAGCTCAACCGCCACTACCGGCGGCAGCGGTGTAGTAGTGCGCGCTCGCGGTGTAGTGGGTGGCGAGCACATCAATTTGCTTATCGGCGGCACCACTGTGGCCAGCTGGAACCTGACCACGACCTTCCAGGATCTGAGCTACACCGGCAATGCGTCGGGCGATATCCAGGTTCAGTATGATAACGATAGCGGCAACCTGGACGTGGTCGTGGACTATATCCGCGTCAACGGCGAAACCCGTCAAGCGGAAGACATGGACTACAACACTGGTCTCTACGCCAATGGTTCCTGTGGTGGTGGCGGTAACTCCGAGTTGATGCACTGCAATGGTGTGATCGGCTTTGGCTTTACCTACGACTGCTTCAGCGGTAACTGCTCCGGCGGCAGTACTGGCGGTGGCACTACCAGCAGCAGCGCGGCCAGTACCGGTGGCAACACCAACAATTGTGCGGGTTATGTGGGTATCACCTTTGACGACGGCCCAACCTCCAATACGCCAAACCTGGTCAATCTGTTGAAGCAAAATAACCTGACGCCAGTCACCTGGTTTAATCAGGGCAACAACGTAGTGGCCAATGCCAACTACATGGCGGCACAGTTGAGTGTGGGCGAAGTGCACAACCACAGCTATACCCATCCACAAATGGGCAGCATGAGTTACCAACAGGTGTATGACGAATTGAACCGCGCTAATCAGGCGATTCAAACTGCTGGCGCACCCAAGCCAGCCCTGTTCCGTCCACCTTATGGCACTGTTAACTCAACTATCCAACAAGCAGCTCAAGCTTTGGGTCTGCGCGTGATCACCTGGGATGTGGATTCACAGGATTGGAACGGTGCTTCTGCAACTGCCATCGTTAACGCGGTAAACCAACTGCAAAACGGCCAAGTAATCCTGATGCATGACGGCAGCTACACCAACACCAACAGCGCTATCGCCCAGATCGCGACTACCCTGCGCAACAAGCGTCTCTGCCCCGGCCGCATTGATCCGGCGACCGGTCGCGCCGTCGCGCCAGCTGGCGGAACCACTAGCAGCACCCCGGCAACCAGCAGCAGCCGTAGCAGCACTCCGGTAGTGATAAGCAGCTCTAGCCGCAGCAGCACGCCAGTAGTGGTAAGCAGCTCCAGCCGCAGCAGCACCCCAAGCACCGGCTCCAATTGCCAGTGCAACTGGTGGGGTACGCTCTACCCAACTTGCGTCAACCAAACCAGCGGTTGGGGTTGGGAGAACAACAAAAACTGTATCGGCAGCACCACCTGTAGCAGCCAGGGTCAATACGGCGGCGGCTTAGTGTGTAACTAATCCTTTCGCGATTTACCCGCTGTAGAAAAAAGGGGCAGAGTTTTCTGCCCCTTTTTTATTTCAGCAAGATTGTCCTCTATGATGCTCGTCTCAATGAGTTAGTGGGCAAGTGATGATGAGTGATTTAACCCTCACCCAACTGGTGTTGGTGTGTTTGATTTTTGTGTGGAGCGGTTTTGTGCGCACCGGGCTGGGCTTTGGGGGTGCGATGATGTCGCTGCCGCTGTTGCTGCTGGTGGACAATCGCCCGCTGGTGTATTTGCCGATTGTCGCGGTGCATTTGTTAGTTTTTTCTACGCTCACTGTGTGGCAAAACAATCGCAAGCGCGATTCAAGCGATGTCAAACCATCGACGGTGGATTGGGCTTACATTAAAAAATCCATGAAGATCATGATTGTTCCGAAGTTAATCGGAGTGGCAGGTTTGCTTACGATTCCGGCTCACATCATGAGCGCCATTATCTTTGTCATTATTTCAATTTATTCCGTCACTTATATTTTAAATAAGCCCTTTAAAAGTTCGCATCCAGTCAGTGATGGAATTTTTTTATCGCTCGGTGCTTATATTAGCGGTACTTCCCTAATTGGTGCTCCGCTAATTATGACCGTGTACATGGTTCACGTTGCACGTGAAAAATTGCGCGATACTTTGTTTGTGCTCTGGTTTATTTTGGTCAGTATCAAAATGGTGGCATTTTTAATTGCTGGTGTGGATTTGCAACTGCAAGCGCATTTGTGGTTGTTGCCAGCGACGGCGTTGGGGCACTATTTTGGTTTGAAATTCCACGCGCGTTTAATTAAAGCCGACCCGGTCGTGTTTTATAGGGTGATTGGCAGTGCGCTGCTATTGGTTAGCGGATTTGGCTTGGTATCACTTTACTGGTAGCCATTTATCGATAGCCAGCTCGGTGAGTTGGCTATCAATAAGTAAATGTATCAGCGGAATTCAATAATAAAATCGGTTTCTGCCGGACAAGCAAAATCACCAATTGCGTCATCGTACGCAAAACGATAGACACGCGACGACACAGGCGGATTCAAATTAGTCACATACGTTGAATTGTTAGCGCCAAGTTGGCCTGAGGGCTGGTCGCAGGTGGCGGGTGTGTTGAAGCTGCCAGCACAACAAAACATGTCCTGCGCTGAATTGCCATAGACCTTGGCATAGGTACAAGGGCTCATACAACCCTGGAAGTTGTTGGAATTTTTCACTGCCAAATTCCAAGCGCCTGTCGATGAGCTTTGCTGACTGTTGCTCGCGGTTGGGGGAAGTTGCGAACTTTGCAAACAAAGGTTTTCGGAAATAGTTAACTCACCCAGTGAACTGCCATTACTGTATAAACCCGCCCCTAAAATATTGGAATTTTCCGGCGGCACCGTATAAGTACAGTAAGTCGGTTTTGCGGGGTAAGCTTTTACACTAATGTTGTAGCCGTCAACAGCCGAGACATCAAAATTGGTTGCCCCTTGCGGATATTGAGCCCCTTGTTGGGTGCTGACAGGTGCACTGGTTAATTCGATTTTTGTGGCGTACGGCGTTCCACCGGCTTGATAGCCGCCGGTATTAACCCATGCCGCAGAGGATGTGGTTTGATAAGCGGTTACGGTAAACGCGTAGGAATTTAATCCCGCGGGAAAATTCTGTCCTTCTTGTGTTTTGCTATCTACGAAAAAATCTGCGCTGTTTCCATTAGAAATTTGCAGCAAGTTTTGCGTGTTTTGGCAATTTGGATTATTGGGGTTTACGCTTTGTGTACACACCATTCCTATCTGAATGTTGGCGTAAGCACTATTATTTTTGAAGGTTATTTTACGATTTCCATAATCTTGGTTGATGGGGGATACCGGCACTGCGTTTCCCGGCCAGGGCGAAGCGCCAAATGCTACCGTGTAAACGTTGGAACCCGTCACCGGATTATTGATAACAACTCCGGGGCAAGTGGTAGCGCTGCTATCGACAGCCCCTTTTTTTAACGCCAACACACAACTCACCCAATTATTTGCGAGACTGGAGCTCGAAGCGCTGCTGAAACTGGCGCTTGGTCCGCTATTGGCGGATTGATAAAAAAGCGTGTAGGTTCCATCAGACCCACTTGGGTAACTGCCTAGAAACGCTTGTTGTGTTTGGCCATATATATAATCCGTCTGAGCGCCACTTTTGTACACATACACGGGAAAATTAACGGTATTGGGTAATTGCCACATTAGAAAATTTGAGGCGTTTGCACTCGTTTCAGCGGCTTGAGTGTTGTAAATAAAACCTGTTGCGAGTGCTAAAGAAAAAAACAAACGCATTATTTTTGTAGGCATAGGTTATTCCTTTGGTTAGGTATATTGAGTGGAACGACAACCTGTGCAAGTGAAGCTGGTATCCGGGCTTATGTCCAATAGCAGATATTTCAGCGCATTACACGGTCAGTAGTTTTTCGTTCTTCTGAAAATTTAAGCGACGCCGGGCTTGGTGCGCAGGTATCATGTGCGCCTGTGATCCGATGAAAAATCGAATTCTAAAAATGGATTGAATTATGGCATACCCCTACCTTACCGATGTTGTTAATGAACTCACCGGGACTAGCATTCATTTACCCATTGCCACCTTCGGGGCGTTAGTAGCAATTGCGATTTTTGTGGCGATTCGTTTTACTCGTGTTGAAGTTGAGCGGTTGGCATTCACAAACAAACGTCTGCAATTACATAATCACCAACCGAAGTCGCTGGTAACTGATCTGGCTTTTGTGGTTACGTTGAGTGGTATTGCCGGTGCAAAATTATTTGATGCCATCGAACAGCCTCGGCAATTATTGACCGACCCGATTGGTGTGATTTTTTCAACCGGCGGCTTTTCAATTTACGGTGGTTTGATTCTGGGCTGTATCGCGGGAATTATTTTTGTAAAACGCAAAGCTATTGCGGTGGTGCCCATGCTGGATGCAGTGGCACCGGCCCTAGCGCTAGGTTACGGCATTGGCCGTTTGGGTTGCCAATTTTCAGGCGATGGTGATTGGGGTAAACCAGCAGCAATGGAAATAAAACCAAATTGGTTGCCGGATTGGTTCTGGGCGCAAACATATCCAAACAACGTATTGCAAGTTGGTATTCCGGTGCCCGGCGTTTATCCAACGCCGCTATATGAAGCGGTGGTTGCGTTCATCACCTTTGCGCTACTGTGGGCACTGCGCAAAAAGTTCAGCGTCACCGGGCAATTGTTTTGTTGTTATTTACTCTTAAGTAGCTTGGCGCGGTTTTTGGTGGAGTTTATTCGTATCAACTATCAGTATGAATTCTTTGGAATATTTCTGAGCCAAGCGCAGATCATCGCGCTGGTATTGGCGATGATGAGTGTCGTTGGTTTTGTAATTTTAAAAGGAAGCAATAAATAGTAGTTACAACAAACACGTGAAACTCCTGTGACTATGCTGGAACTAAAACGGGATAATTACTCAACGTAATTATCCCGTTTTTATTGGCAGTGCTATTAACGTTGGAAAGGGCGTAAACACAAGGTGCTCAAGCCAAAGAGCACTAGAAGAATCGATGAAGGTTCAGGCACGCTGACTGAGGGAGTAACTTTTATTGACCAATCACCACGGGTTGCTTCGCTGAAATACAGGGTATTAGTGCGGAACAAGCGAGTGCCAAAATGCACAAACTTGCTACGAGTTGCTTAACCATTATTTACTGTTTCCTTTTTAATTGGTTGTCACTACAGCAGGGTTACTACTGCCAGTGGTTAGGCAAAAATCACACCATATCAATCCCAGAAAAATAACCCATGTAAATCAATAAATTAACAGCCAATTTGAGAATTGCCTTGGCGTTCGTGTCAACAGATTCGCCAATGCTACGACGCGATAGCTGACCTGCCGTTGCCGCGGGTTTTGTAATTTACTGCTCAAACCCTGATCTCGGCTGGCAGTTTGCTATAGTGATCACTAACCTATCTAAATTCTGTCGCCGGACTCCTTGTTGCTATGCCCGAATCTCTGCCCTTATTGTTCCGACGCCCCCGGGTGTTGGCGGCCCTTGTACTGGGGTTGAGCCTGCTCGTCGGTGCTTTGGTGATTTGGAATCTGGAGCAGAGCCGGCGCGAGGCCAAACGTGCGGCGGTTTTACATGTAGCCACCAACCATGCGCTGCTGATCCGCAATAGCCTGGACCAAGCGCTTACCATCAACTATTCCATGGCCGCACTGGTGCGTTTAAGCCAAGGAGCACCGCGCCGGTTTGACGAGGCGGCGCGCGAACTGCTTCCTTATTTTGGTGCTGTGTCTCATATCGCCTTGTCCCCCGGCGGCGTTATTACCTATGTCTATCCTCTGGCCGGCAATGAGAAATCTGTTGGCTTTAACCCACTCAATGATCCTGTGCAGGGGCCGGATGCGCGCCGCGCTGTAGAAACCGGGCAACTGACTCTCGCGGGCCCGGTGCAATTGGTACAAGGTGGATTGGGCGCGGTTGCGCGGTTGCCGATATTTTTAGAAGATCAGGCCGGCCGCCATTTTTGGGGTTTTAGCAGCGTCATCATCCGGATTAATAAATTGTTGGATCAGGCCAATTTTCATCAGCTTGATAAAGGCGTGATGGCCTATGAACTCTGGAGCAATCACCCTGATACTGGCGCACATGACATGATCGCGGTCAATGCGAGCGAGCACCTGTCAGATCCGGTTGAAAAAGAAATACCGGTTCCTAATGGCCGATGGACGTTGAGCGTCCAACCCATCGACGGCTGGACAAATCCCTGGCAGATTGCGAGTGAAATATTTATCGCCGGATTGCTCAGCGTAATGTTTGCCTGGTTGAGTTTTTTATTGGTCAATTTGCAACGTCGCCGCATCAGTTTGCAATCGGCGGTGGCAGATCAAACGCGCGAACTATTAAACGCGCGCGCTGAACTACAAGCGACCCTGGATGCCATTCCCGACTTGCTATTTGATTTGGACGGTGCTGGCATCATTCATGGTTACCACACTAATCAGTCCGATTTACTCACAGTGCCGCCGGCCCGTTTTCTCGGCCAGGATTTTCGCCATTTTTTACCTCCGCATGCCATTACCGTCGTGGAAGCCGCCATGCGAGAAGCGGACGAAAAAGGCCTTTCGACCGGCAAATACTATTCGGTGGTTGTCGATGGTCGTCAAATAGTGATGGAGTTATCTGTCTCGCGCAAAGCCGCAGAATTAACACAGCGTTACGTCGTACTCGCACGTGACATTACCGAGCGTCGCCGTGCTGAAGCAGAATTGCGCGTTGCTGCTACGGCGTTCGAGGCCAGCGAAGGCATGATGATTACCGACCCGGACGGCAACATAGTAAGGGTCAACAAAGCCTTTACCGAAATCACTCAATACACCGCTGAAGAGGTGCTGGGTAAAAATCCGAAGCTATTGCGTTCCGGGCGTCATGACCAACATTTCTATCAGCAGATGTGGCGCACGATTTTAAGCGAGGGCAGTTGGCGTGGAGAAATCTGGAATCGACGCAAAAGCGGTGAAATCTTTCCGGAATGGCTCACCATTACTGCCGTGCGCAATAAGTACAATGAAATTACCCATTTTGTGTCGACGCTGACGGACATTAGCGAATTAAAACAAAACGAAGAGCGCATTCATCATCTCGCGTTTTTTGACCCGCTCACGCAATTACCCAATCGCCGCTTGCTGCGCGATCGTCTCGAACATGCTATTGCCACCAGTTTGCGCCAAAAAAGTCACGGCGCTTTGCTATTTATCGATCTCGACGATTTTAAAACGCTGAATGACAATCGCGGTCACCATATCGGTGATTTGCTCTTGATCGCCGTTGCTGAGCGCTTGCGTCAATCGGTGCGCGAGCAGGATACGGTGGCGCGCCTTGGTGGCGATGAATTTGTGGTGGTGCTGGAGGGCCTGGGTGAAAACCGCGATGATGCAGCCACCTATGCGCAGCGTGTGGCCGAAAAAATTCTCGCGCATTTAAATGGGGTTTATCGTCTTGAGCAGCGTGAATATTTCAACACGCCCAGCATTGGCATTTGTCTGTTTGGGGATAATCAGCTGGGAATTGATGAGCTGCTAAAACAGGCTGACCAAGCCATGTATCACGCCAAAGCGGCAGGCAGAAATACCCTGCGCTTTTTTGATCCGGAAATGCAAACCATTACCGCGCAGCGTTTTGCACTGCAACATGACATTCGTGAGGCGTTACAACGTGAAGAGTTCCAGCTGTATTTGCAGCCGCAGTTAAATGACTTGGGCCAGGTCAAAGGCGCAGAGGCATTAATTCGATGGTTGCACCCACAACGGGGGATGGTGTCACCATTGGAGTTTATTCCGATCGCAGAAGACTCCGGATTAATTATTCCACTGGGGAACTGGATCGTAGAGGAAGCTTGTAAGCGTCTGGTGAGCTGGTCGACGGATTCAGCGACGGAACATTTGTCGCTCGCGATCAATGTAAGTGCGCGACAAATCCAGCAATATAATTTTGTTGAACAATTGCTGGAGATCATTCACAGAACCGGAGCCGATCCACGGCAGTTGAAACTGGAGCTGACCGAATCCATGTTGGTTGATAACCCGCAAGATATCATCACTAAAATGGATGCATTAAAACCGCATGGGATTAAATTTTCTCTGGACGATTTTGGCACTGGCTATTCATCGCTCTCCTATTTAAAGCGGCTGCCGATTAACGAATTAAAAATCGATAAGTCCTTCGTTAACGATATCCTCACCGACCCAAACGACGCCGCCATTGCTCGCATGATCATTCGCCTCGCCCAAAGTATGGAGTTGTCAGTTATTGCGGAGGGTGTAGAAACCAAGGCCCAACGCGACTGGTTGGAGCAAGAAGGTTGCCTTAAATACCAGGGCTATTATTTTGCTCGCCCAATGCCAGCAGATAAATTTGCGGAATTTATTGCGGGAACCAATCAGGAACTTACTTCGCATTAATGTCTCTATTCTTCATAGATAAAAATCGACGGCTCCTTCGATAACCCTATTTGAACATCGGCTGGCTGCGCGCAAAAAATTGCGCTAGGATGCGGCTCCAACCTATCCCCTCCCCAGTTCCCAATTCATATCAATATGGATATTTCATGCATCTGACCGTCGGCAAAAAACTGTGGCTGGCATTTGTGGGCACAATTACCTTGTGTGTACTTGCGCTTTATTTATTGCTGCATAACAGCCTCAAGCAAGGATTTCTGGATTACACCTCACAACAGTCAGTGCAGCGGTTGGAGATTTTACGCAGTGCCCTGGCGAGCATTTATCGCGAAGAAGGTTCGTTCGACGCGTTGAAAGCAGATGCGGATCGTTGGCTCAAACTGAAAGACATTATATTTGCAGAAAGTGATGCACTATTTTCCGGTTTGCCCGAAGTTGCCGATGCGGATAGGTCTGCTCACACGGTTTACCGTGAATTTGTTAGCAGTATTAGCCTTGCAGATGTTAACAGGCAGGTAATTCTTGGCGTGGTGAAGCCGGAGCAAGAATTAACCTGGGTTCCGGTTACTGATTTGAATAAGATTATTGGCTTTATCAGTTTTGAAAAACCCAAAGTCGTTACTAATACTCAAGACCAAAATTTTATTGAGCACCAATTTAAAGTGTTCAGTGTTATCAGCCTATTGGTACTGGTGATCGCCACGCTGGTCGCTACATTATTTGCACGCCGTATCAGCCGCCCATTAATGACACTTGCACAAAAAGCCCATGCGCTCGCCTCGGGTGATTACTCCCAGAAAATTCCGGTGACAAGTCGCGACGAAATTGGTCAGGTGTGCAACAGTTTTAATCAACTCAGTGAGGCGCTCGCGGCCAACCAGCAATCGCGCGCGCTCTGGGTGGCCGATATTTCCCACGAAATGCGTACGCCCTTGTCTGTGCTGAAGGTACAAATAGAAGCCATGCAAGATGGCATCAGGCCGGCGAACGCGGAAAATCTGGCGCTGCTTTATGATAAAGCGCTGGGGTTGAGCAAATTGATCGACGATTTGTTTGAGCTTTCATTGTCGGATGTGGGAGCACTTAGCTATCACAAACAAACGATCAATCTGGTGCCGCTACTAAAAACCTGTATCGAACATTTTCAGGCAAAAGCACAGCAAGCAGGCTTGCGCTTGCAGGATCAGCTTGATCACCAACACTCGATATGGATCAGTGCAGATACGGATCGCCTGCAACAGCTATTTAGCAACCTGTTGGAAAATTCGTTCCGCTATACCCATAGCCCGGGTGCAGTTTCCGTGGCACTAACCACCAGGGCCACTTATGTCGAAATAACTATCGATGACAGTCCACCGGGTATTGCGCCGGATCAGTATGAAAAAATTTTTGAACGGCTTTACCGCGTGGAAAATTCGCGCAGTCGCCAAACGGGAGGCGCGGGCTTAGGGTTGGCGATTTGCAAAAATATTGTTGAAGCCCATCAGGGCACTATTTCAGCCAATGAATCTGCGCTGGGCGGTTTGCAAATTCGTATCAATTTGCCGCTCGTTAAATAACTATTTATTCATCAGGGATATTTGTCGATGTCAGCATTTATTTGCGTAATTGAAGATGAGCCGGATCTAGCCACATTGATGGTGGATTACCTCAAGGCCAACGATTTTCAAACGATCGTGTTTAATCGTGGCGATGAGGCTGATTTGTGGTTGCAGAGTAACAACCCGGATCTGATTTTATTGGATCTCATGCTACCGGGCATGGATGGATTGCAGGTTTGTAAAAACCAACGTACACGCTCGGCGGTCCCCATTATTATGATGACCGCCAAAACCGAAGAAATCGACCGCTTACTGGGCTTGGAATTAGGTGCGGACGATTATATTTGCAAACCTTATAGTGCCCGCGAAGTAGTCGCGCGGGTCAAGGCTGTTTTGCGTCGCATGTGTGTCAGTGCGCCGGTATTAGCGGGCGCAAAACCCTCGGTGACGCTCGATGAGCAGCGTATGAGTGTCCGCATTTTTGATCAGCCGGTGGAATTGACGAATGTGGAATTCCAGTTATTTTCCCTGCTTTATTCCCAGCCGGGGAGGATTTTCTCGCGCCAATATATTCTCGACAACATCTATCAGGACTACCGCGTGGTGGGCGATAGAACCGTCGATGGCCACATCAAAAAACTGCGCAAAAAGCTCAATGAAGCCAATGAACAGGTGGAGCTGATCCGCTCCGTCTATGGTTGTGGTTATAAATACGAAGCCCCTTAGGGGCTGAATCCCGCCCGCTCAAAGACACATTTCTTTCACATTTCAAACATTTTCCTTCCCCAATTGTGGCGCAAATTAGCAACTGTAGACCCCACAACCACAGAGGAAAATGCAATGAAAAAGTTAATTATCGCCAGCTTGATCGTAGGTAGTGTTGCTTGTGTAGCCGTAGCATCAAATGCGGATTATACGTCTATGCACGGCAACTGGAGTCAGCATTCAGATGGGAATGACAAGGCGGATTGGAAAAGCGGCCAAAATCGTTTTGTTGAGCAGCTGAACCTTGACCCTGAGCGCGCCGCGAAAATGAATGAGATCCTCAGCTCCTATCGCGAAATCCCGAAACTCTACTTCACTAACCAAACCGATAAAATTCCGGAGTTCCTCGCGCAAAAAGAGGCAGAGCTGGAAGCCCTGTTAACCCCGGAAGAACTGGCGCAATTCAAGCAAGCGTTTGCCGACTGGGCGAAAAAGAAAAATTTCAAATTTATGAATTTCTCGGCTTATCAAGCCCAGCCACAGCTCAATCCCGCGCATGAAATAAAATTGAATGACGACTTGCGTGAAGAAATTCAACAAACCCTGAACCGAGAAATACTGGAACTGCGCAAGCAACTCCATCCGCACACTGTAAATGCTTAATTTTCCGATTGCCATAACTCTGCGCCATATTTGCTAGCCCTGGTAGCAACAGAGTTATGGCACTAATTCCGCGAGCAGATTATGAATATCCGAATTATTTCCAGCATTGTATTGTCAGTTGCCTTTGTCGTCCTGCTGATTACTGGTGTGTTGCTTTATCTCACGCCCTATAATTATTTTGTCGGCTCACTGCATATATGGGGCGCCATTTTATTTCTAGCTTGTATTATTTTTCATTTTAAAAATAACGCCAAGACCTACAAGAATCACATCCAAAAACGTGTTGGCAAATGGGCGATGGCGATTGCTGTACTCGGGCTTGTGCCCATGATAATCGGACTTATGTTTAACATAGCCCCCATCTCATCGGTAGTTCACTTTGGTTACGACCTTAAAAAATCCCAGCAACCTGAAAAACATGAGTATGAAGTGGTAGACCTAACCGCGGATAACACAACACCAGAAACGGGTTCGCCAAACATTGCAACTAGCAAACGCCATACACCTAAACTCAAGGTGTTTTTTAAAGCGGGCCAAGAATACCAATCTGCGCCACAATCGCTATTTTTAAATATTACCTACACCAGCGTGCCGCAAATTGTTGTTTGGATGGAGACACTGGAAGGAAAATATATAGACACACTTTATATAACCGGGAAAACGTCTGACTCCAGTTATCGCTCGAAAGATCCGAAGGTTGACATTGTGCGTCGACCAGAAGCGTTGCCCTATTGGAGCCATAAACGCGGAATTAAAGCGAACGATGGGCTTTATACTCCCGAGGGCAAAAGTTCAGATCTGGACGGCATCACTGCAGCAACGCCCAAGATGGATTACCAGGTCGCCATGTCAGCGCCGCAAATGGGTCGCTACAAATTAATGGTAGAAGTTAATCGCACCTATGATTTTAACGAGTTCTACAGCAAAACCCGTTTTCCCGATGATGCGATTTACAGCGGCTCCGGTTCATCCGGCCAACCATCGCTAATTTACGAATCCATTATGGACTCTCAAGAGACAGGACAACGCCTGTTTACCCTTATCGGCCACGGCCACCACTCAGGTAAAGACGGCTCGCTCTACACCGATTTACACAATGTCACCACCGCCAAACAAATCCTGGAATTTATTGTGGCGAGTGTGGAGTAACGGAAGGTCTGACACAGGGAATGTGTTAGACGCGGATACTTACAAGGCTACTCGATCCGATTTCAGGATAAAACATGAGGGACTCTTTATATCTGTCATTTTAGCGCTAGGAAATAACTTCAAAGGTATTTTTTGATAATCTTTGAATGTTCATGCAAGGTGAATCGTTCAGGCTAAATTCTTTTGGGTAATCCTTTTCGTAATCTTCTGTATCAAATACAACCAGGTTGTGATGCGCAGAAGGGTCTGTGGAAATGTAGTAGACTGGATTGTTTTGATCAGCGCTGAATGTTATGCCTATTACTATTAGCCAATGGCCAGTGCGATATTCCGTTTCCGGATATTTTTTTTATAGTAAATCTCCCACCCGTCAGGACGCCCAGATTTAAATACTTGCTCTGCATATAAAATAGCGTTTGGAATATCATCCCATACAGCTTGAATCATATTTTGAGCTCGATCTAAGTAAGGCGTAACTGAATTTGCAGTTGGATATTGAACAAATATCAACGTGCTTCCGATTTGATATTCGTATTGACTCATTCCCGGCGTTGCAATTGGGTAATTCCCTATTGCTTTCTCCGGACTCAAGCTCATTTCATTTGCCGATACTTCCCTGACAATTGAACAGTCCTCATAGGGCACCAATTTTTCTCGACTTATCGCAATATAGATAAGTATTCCTCCAAGAATAATTGCAATAGTTCCCAGTGTAAGACCCAGTAGCCCTGCTACTGGTGTGATCACGGAGCCACCGATTACTAGCGCAAGGCCTGAATGAAATATTAATTTTCCGGAGGATGAAAAGCAGGCAGTACCGAGGCAAAAAGTGCATTGCAACGTCGATGCTTTTTTAAAAGGTACTTTTTTAACCCCTTTGAAATGTTCAAATCGGCCACAATAGGGGCACCTGTATTTTTTGAAAGTTACCATAGTCGATAAACGTCGAATTGAAGTAGAGCTGCGGCTGAGAAGCGCCTTGAATTGTTAAACTTACCCTTAGTTATAATTTGCAGCAACGATGACCTATGGGAGTTATTGGAACAAAGACATAGTCCCTGCCTTTGTTTATGATCCCAATATTCTATCTCCTTAACGCACGGACTTCTTATGTCTATCACCACCAAAACCTGCCATCACCCCATCCACACCCAAACCAATCCGCTCGCGGAAAAAAATACGCTGCGCGCTGTTGTACTTACGGCGGTGATGATGGTGTTGGAGATTGTCGGGGGTTGGTATTACCACTCCATGGCGCTGCTGGCCGATGGCTGGCATATGAGTTCCCATGTGGTGGCATTGGGTTTGGCGTTGGGTGCTTATGTATTAGCGCGGCGTTACGCGCAGGACGGCCGTTTTAGTTTCGGCACCTGGAAAATGGAAGTGCTGGGCGGTTATACCAGCGCGATTTTATTGGTACTGGTAGCGGTCACTATGATGTACCACTCGGTGGCGCGCTTGCTGGTACCCATGGCGATAGTGTACGACCAGGCAATTATGTTGGCGGCAATCGGATTGGTGGTGAATTTGGTTTGTGCCTGGTGGTTAAAAGACGGGCATCACCATCATCACGGTCATGCACAGCATCACCATGAACACGCACATCATGGCCACGATCACGATCACGATCACGATCACGATCACGATTACGATCACGAACATGAGCACCATCACGAAGATTTAAATTTGCGCGCAGCCTATACCCATGTGTTGGCTGACGCGCTGACTTCACTGCTGGCGATTTTTGCATTGTTGGGCGGTAAATTTTTTGGTGCCGATTGGCTCGACCCGGTGATGGGAATTGTGGGTTCCGTTCTGGTGGCGGTCTGGGCGTTTGGTTTATTGCGCGATACCGGCCGGGCCTTGCTCGATGCCGAAATGGATGCGCCGGTAGTGGATGAAATTCGTGCAGTGATTGCGCAGTTGCCGGTTGCGGCAGAATTAAAAGATTTGCATGTCTGGCGCGTTGGTGCGGGGCAATACGCTTGTGCATTGGGGGTGAGAATTCCGTCGGACACGATCGGTATTGATGCAGGGTTTCTTAAACAGCAGCTCGCCATTCACGAAGAGCTGGTCCATATCACCGTTGAATTAACGACGCATTAAGCGCAAAAAACATTCAATCATGTCGGTGCTGTAATAGGCTGTAATCCAGTTTGTCGTCTGAATCAACACAAATATTTTTGTGACGCTGTTTGTATTAAAAAAAGAACAAGACCGCAAAAATTTTTGTGCTACCATCCAAGCAATTCGCAATTGTTAGACCAAAACGACATAACACAGGTCAGGTGCACAGGTGATTCAGGCGGCGATTAACCATTTGGCAGTTCAGCTGAATGCGTACCTCAAACGCACTAACAATCTCACAGAAGATATTGTGGTGGTGTCCAGCCTGGTGGAAAGCGATGGTAACGTCGCGGCCAACACCAACAATAAATTGGTGTTATTCCTCACCAACATTGAGAAAGATCCTGTGCCGCAAGCCAATGCCGTGCGCGCCACCGGTTTTGATGGCCGCGCCCTGGTTGGCAGTCGTTCGCTGTATTTAAATTTGTATGTGATGCTCGCGGCAAATTTCAGTGGCAGTAATTATCCGGAAGCGCTGAAGTTTATTTCCAAAGCCATCGCATTTTTTCAGATGCAACCGGTGTTCGATAAACAATCGACACCGGATCTGGATTCCCGCATCGATAAACTCGTATTGGATATCGAGAACCTGAATATTCAGGATTTAAGTAATCTCTGGGGTTTATTGGGCGGGAAATACCTTCCCTCCGTTTACTATCGCGTGCGCATGGTAAGCATCAACCCAGACAATGTAATTGCACAGTTGCCTTATGCGACTCGTCCGCAAAGCGATGTGCGCGGTTAATTGAAGAATTTGGCCTTTTCCATTTTATTGTTGCGGACACGCCGTGAATACCCTTCGGGCCTGCCCGCAATAAATTGCGGTCGTTTCGGGCGCGCAAAACATGTTTTGCTTTATGCGCACTACACCCCTGTAGGCTAATCGTTGGCGTCCCGCCTCCGATTGCCTGCAACAATAAAATGGAACAAGCCAAATTAGCGGTTAATGATTCGATCCTAATTTCGCAAAGGACATTGTTGTGGCGCAGTTTAAACCTGTATTCACATTGGAAGTCGCCCATGCATTTTTTGCTGATGGGCGCTGCTCGCAATTGCAGTTTGTACCCAGTGCGGCAACTGAGCGCTTGTTGCGTCGCTATCAATTATTGGTGCGCCATAACGAGGTTGGCTTTTCTATTATTGCGGATTTGGAAAAAGCGATAGCGCCGGACGAGGATGAATCGGTACTGCGTTTTAACGCCTATGCCCAGGATAACTATTTTAGTTTTTACACCGCAGAAACCGAAGGCTTATATACGCCGCTCTACGCGAGCACCCGGCATATTACAGCGGATAACAGCAGCCTTGAATTGCAGCGCGAAGCACCGCCACAATTGCAAAGCGAATATTCGGCGCGGGTAAAGCCGGGGACACGCACTCCGGTTTTAGTGGTCGATATAGATTTAAACGACAGCGCAATTGAAGCTGCCAAAACCGGCGCTGCGGCGCTGCGTTACTTGCGCTTTGGAACGCGCGAACTTTATTGGAAATATTATTTTTTTGGCGAGCTGGCGAAACTGGAGTTGGACATCCATGATGTAGGTTCGCCGCAGGCAATCGAGTTTGATGAAAGCGATGAACCTGTCGCTAAAAATGGTAAAGCATTTATATCGCAAGTTCCTATTGCGATGAATAGCGAACCCAAACAACGTTTCCAATTAAAGGATAAAAATAATTCAGGCAAGATTTTGATCAAGCGTTTACCCAACGCAGGAATTAATTTGATCAGCAAGAGCAGGAACCTCAAGGGGCAGCAAATTCTTGTTGCAGAAATTTATGTCAATCAATAGCACTGAAAGGAACCCATATGGCTGGCGCGTATAAAACACCCGGCGTCTACATTGTCGAAAAAGACGCTTTCCCCAATTCTGTTGTTGAAGTTGCAACAGCTGTTCCGGCGTTTATCGGTTACACCGAATTTGCCGACAACAAAGGCAAGAGCTTGCATGAAAAGCCCTGGCGTATTTCGTCCATGGCGGAATTCATCAGCTATTTCGGTGGCCCACCGCCCGCGAAATTTGACATAAAACGCAAACAAAAAGAGTTGCCTGCCGGCACTACCGCAACTGCCCCAACCGCACCGACGGCGCCCACCGCACCAGCTAGCGATGCAACTGTTGCTGAAAAGCAGGCGTATGCCGCGGCCAAAGAAAAATATGACATCGATAAAGCGAAATATGATGCGGCTACCAGTATCGACGGCGTGAGCTTGAACCAGGACGTATTTAGCGCGAAAGAAGAAGACTTCGCCTACGGCAAGAGCGATAAATATTTCCTCACGCTCGATGGTTCCTACTATTTGTTGTACCGCAGCATGATGCTGTTTTTCCAAAACGGCGGCGGTGCTTGCTATGTGGTATCTGTTGGTACCTACAGTGAAAAAGAAATTACCGTAGATGCGTTGACGCGAGGTATTGAGCCGCTGAAAAAAGAACAGGAACCCACCATGGTGGTAATTCCGGAAGCTGTGTCATTGGGAACAAAAAGCACAGTGACTGATCCCAAAGATCCTGCGTATGGCATTGTGAATGGCGCTGACTGTTTTGCATTGCAACAGGCGATGGTGAGCCACTGCGGTTACGAAATGAAAAACCGCTTCGCCATCCTCGATGTATTTGGCGGCTTCCAGGACAATCGCGATAACGAGTGTATTGATACTTTCCGCAATCAAATGGCCACCAACTTCCCGGCCTTTAGCGCGGTTTATTATCCCTGGTTAAATACCTCGATTATGCCCGTCTCGGCCTTGTCGTTCGGCAATTTAACTGCTGATGGTTTGACTGCACTGGTGAGCTTGTTAACGCTGGAAGTGCTGGAGACCGTACCCGCGAAAAAACAACAGAGCATCCTGGACGAAATTAAAAAGCTGACCAGCCTGAGTACTCTGGATGACACCAAAAAGAATGAGCTGCATAAAACCCTGAGCGCTGTTTGCCCGCTGTATAACAGTGTGCTCGCGGGTATTCAGCAAAAATTGAATTTATTGCCACCCAGCGCCGCAATGGCTGGTATTTACACCATGGTGGATAACACCCGCGGTGTATGGAAAGCGCCGGCGAACGTCAGCCTGAGTGCGGTGAATTCACCTACGGTAAATATTAACCACGAAGAGCAAGAAGATTTGAACGTGAATACGGCGGGCAAATCGGTGAATGCGATTCGCACCTTTATCGGTGAAGGCACCCTGGTGTGGGGCGCGCGTACCCTCGATGGCAACAGCCTGGATTGGCGTTACATCAACGTACGCCGCACCATGATTATGTTGGAAGAGTCGGTGCGTCTGGCCACTAAAGCCTATGTGTTTGAACCTAACGTGGCGAATACCTGGGTCACTATCAAGAGCATGATCAGCAACTTCCTCAACAGTGTGTGGAAGCGCGGTGGCTTGGCAGGCTCGAGCCCGGAAGATGCATTCAGTGTGCATGTGGGCCTGGGTGAGACCATGACGGCGGAAGATATTCTTGAAGGTATTTTGCGTGTGACTGTGTTGGTGGCGCTGAGCCGTCCAGCGGAATTTATCGAGATCACCTTCCAGCAACAAATGCAGAAGTCTTGATCGAGGCTTGATGGTCTCTTGATCGATAAATGACAAACAGACGCAGGGTCCAGGCACCTTGCTGCGAAATTAACGTGCGGCTTTTAAACACTAAAAACCGCACAAGAAATGTTAACCATTGATTAATTAAGGCAGAGATAATCATGGCAGAAGACGGCTCAACACAATCAGCCAACATATGGCCACTCCCCAAGTTCCACTTTGAAGTTAAGTGGGACTCCAATGTAATGTCTTTCCAGGAAGTAAGCGGTTTGGATATCCAATCCGAAGAAATTAAATATCGCGCCGGCGACAGCAAGGTATTTTCCGTAGTGAAAATGCCGGGCATGATGAAATTCGGCAACGTCACCATGAAGAAAGGCGTATTCAAGGGCGACAATAAATTCTGGGATTGGCTCAACCAGATCAAACTCAACACCATCAAGCGCGTACCGGTCACCATTAGCCTGCTGGATGAATCCAGTGCGCCAACCATGGTGTGGACCCTCAAAAATGCCTGGCCCACCAAAATTTCTTCTACTGATTTGAAAGCAGAAGGCAACGAAGTGGCCATCGAGAGCATTGAAATTGTTCACGAAGGTTTGACCATCGCCAACGGTTAAGCGTGAGTGATTAATTAACATGCCTGCAAAGTCAGCAGCAAATACAGAAGGCGGTTTTTATCCGCCTTCTGCGTTTTATTTCAAAGTAGTTTTTGGCAATAGCGCGAACAGTCCCGATGCGTCTTTTCAAGATGTATCGGGTATTAGCAGTGAAATGTCAGTCGAGGAAGTCACCGAAGGTGGAGAGAATCGCTTTGTACATAAACTGCCGCGCGGGGTGAAAAATCCCAACCTTGAATTAAAACGCGGTATAGCGGCATCAACCTCGCCGTTGGTGACCTGGTGTCAGTCGGTGTTTGAAGGCGGACTAAATGTCGCCATAGTGCCGCAAACCATTCGCGTTTATTTGCTGGATGAAAACGCCGCACCACTGCGCGGTTGGGTATTTGTTAATGCATTTCCGGTGAAGTGGGAAGTGGAAAGTTTTAACTCCACCAAAAATGAAGTTGCCATCGAAAAAATTTCATTCAGTTACAACTATTCCAAGCGCATTAAATAGCGCAGAGCGCAATTCCCGATTAGTGGAATGAGTGATTATGGCCATAGAAATTAAACAGTTACTGATTAAATCCAGTGTTGCGGATGATGTGCATCAGGAAGATAACTCCCGCGCCCAGGTTTCTGCCGACACCATCAAGTATGAAGTGCTTGAGGAGTGTCGCCGTTTAATTCAGGAAATGCTGAACGATAAAGGACAGCGTTAACCATGCCAGTGTCATCCGGTACCAAAACCAAATTAAAAATTTCACCGTGCGACGTGAGCAATGGCGTAGCAACGGTGAATGGCGATACGCCGTTTGAAGCGCTGATCAATCCGGAGGAATACACGCATTTCTCCTACATCGAGTACGCCGACAACAAAGCGCAAGGTGGCGCGGGCGGCGAAAAGAAATACGCGCGCACCAAACCCGATCGCGTGGAATTTAAAGAAATGGTGTTGGACGGTACTGGCGTAGTGCCCGGCACCAGCACCAGCGTATTGCAGCAGGTCGCGCTCTTGCGCAAAGTGGCTTACAAGTACGACGGCACCGAACATGAACCGCCGGTGGTAGAAGTATCCTGGGGGCCGATGTTATTCAAAGCGCGCCTGGAATCGCTCGATGTTAAATACACCTTGTTTAAGCCCAGCGGTGAACCGCTGCGCGCGCGCATCACGCTAAAATTTTCTGCCTTCACGACCAACGAAGAAGTGTTTCGCTCGGCAAGTATGGAATCGCCGGACCTCACGCATCTGGTCGAAGTCAAAGCAGGCGATACAT
>JACCDS010006178.1_pt1 | contig 25549 bp, 20 predicted proteins | sample 7446441 | NCBI WGS metagenome assembly JACCDS01 (sample SAMN15323445, study PRJNA562643) | freshwater metagenome | isolation source: river surface water | place: USA:Blue River Watershed | collected 2017-08-17 | reverse complement strand
ACCCATGCCGGGTATTCACAATCAGGCAGTCAGGCACCTCCCGGCGAATCACCTCCAACTTGCCGTAGAGCGCCTCGGAGGTGAGGAGGACTTTGGGCTTGACCGCGCTGACGACCCAGTCTGCTTCAGAAAAAATAACGTTGAAGCCTTTGTCTCTGAGATGCTCAGCAACACGTTGCTGAATTGACAGGTGAAATTGATGCTGGAGAAAACAGACGACATCGATGTCAGCTGCGGCGGGGCTGTTCAGAACAGGATCGTTAAAGCGACGAATGAAATTGTCGGTCGTATCCAGGGAAGGAATCGCGGTCCCGGATCCGGTAATTTTGAAAATTGACTGTAGATAATAGATGTCGCGCCTTGACTGGATTTTTTCGAGAGCGCGAAGTTCATCAAGGGTTTTTGCAGACGCACAGGCATCGTCCATCAGATGTGCCGAAATCTGAACGCCCAGGCAGAATTCGAGTATCCGCGCATTTCCGGAGAACATTTCGCTCAGAGTGCGCGTCAGTATTGAAAGCTCTCTTATATTTCTTTGCTGGTAAACAGCATTAAAAAGCCTGGACCAGGATTTTAGGTCCGCCGGATTCTCGGCAATCCGCTTTCGCATTAAAACTTCTTCAATATCAGGACGATGGGCTTTTTCTCTCATTGTCGCCCCATCACTTTCTTCATCTCTTGACATCGCTGGGTTAATTCTTTGGTATTGAATTCGAACTCATGACCGGCCAATCACGAAACAGTGGCCTGATGATCGACAAATATTGGTCTTGGACTTAAGGGGAAATTTCTGATGTCAGTTTTAGTGCTGAAGCAGCATTTTCCAAGGCCTGATGCGCGAAGCGCGTGAGGTTCAGCCCTCGACACTCGGGGCGCGGGCTTGTTCCATTATAGTGCTTCAATTCCGAGCGGCCCCGAAATGCAAAAAGCCCAACCGGTGAAGGCTGGGCTTTTCTGTATTCTGGCTCCCCGACCTGGACTCGAACCAGGGACCTGCGGATTAACAGTCTCCCGCAAAGCCAAAATCGGCAATAAGCCACCGCAAATGACTACAGAACTGTCTAGTAAATTACCATAATCTGTTGTTGTGAGATATCGTCGTTTGCTGCCAAGTTTTGTGAGCAAGTGCCCCGCCAGTGCCCCACGGGGCACTGGCTACGGTGAACGGCCCGCCGAGCAATGTGAACGTTCTGGTTGCGTGGTTGTTACTTTCGCCAGGTTCGAAGTTTCGGGTGGGGCCGGGCGGGGGTCAGGTTAGGGCAGGCAGACCGCCAATCTTTGTTTCGGATCAACAATGTGTTTCATGCGGCCCTCCGCTTGCCCTGCAGCGCCTGAATGACCCGGCTTGCCTCTGACCGAGGGATCTCGTCCAGCGCAGCCGCCCCGACGTACTCGAGTAACCGATCGATGTTAGTGCCCGTCTCTTCGATCAGCCGCTCGATATAGCGCAGCTGCGGTAGGGTCAGCCGTTCTGGGGCCGCGCCGCTGCTTGTACCTGGTTCAGCGATTTTTGTCGGTTTTGTCGGGTCACTCTCCATGTCTGAAATTTGCGTGAGATCTTCGCCCGCATAGATGCTCAGCCCTAAGCCGTGCAAAGCGATGGCTTTGACCAGGCAGCGTTGAATACTCGTGTTGATATCGAAGCTCGTCGGCACGGCGATCGGGCGGTTGCGCCCATCCAGAACAGGATGGATCTGACTCAGGGTCACACCTTGTACGGTGACGGCTACTTCAACGAAGTAGCCTAGCTCCGTCGCAAGATACGGCAAGCCATCAAATCGGCGAATTTCCCAACTCGCCTCGGGATCCGCCTGCCGTAGTTGCGCAACCGCGTAAGGCCAAGATAGATAACCGAACTGACCTTTACGTTCGATGTGTCGAGAAACGTCGATCGACATCAATTTGCGAAATGAATTCGCCGGAGAGGTATCGACAAAACCGACAGAATTCACGGTAGGCTGGTTCGGCACAGGTACAGCGACTGATATGTTTTTCATGGCGCAACTCCTCAAAACGAAATCGTCAAAAGCCCAAGGACGCGAACGTTTCTCGGGCGGGTTACGCACCCGTGGTAGATGCGTAAGAACCAACCCAATCAAGCGGCTTCGGCCAGTTCTTCCGGCAGTGCCGCATCGACAGGTGCGAGCAGCAGATCGGCAGCCTTTTGGGCCTGTGCTGCGGCCGTAAACAAGGCGCGATGGTCGTTAGCTAATAACTTCAGCCACGAGTCGAGATAACTGGCGTGCTGGAGCTGACCGTCGATTCGGCAGTGCGCGCAGAGGTACGCTGAAGCCATCTCAGCCACCAGCTCTTCCATCGCGTAAGCGGCGTCGCCATAGCGCCGACCGAACTCTCTGGCTAGACGCGAAGGATGGCCCGTCCAGTGCGCTAGCTCATGCAGTGTCGTAGCGTAAAAGTCTGGTGCTGAGCGAAATACCGAGGACGGCGGCAGGTAGATGCGGTCCTTGTCTGGGCTGTAGTAGGCATCTCGACTACCGAATACAAAATCAGCGCCCGACTTGGCCATGATCCGCTCAGCAGCGATATCGAGGGCCAATGTGGGAATAGCCGGGGCTACATGGATATCGGCGGGAAGTCCGTCGCACTGAGCGACATTAAAAACGTGGAAAACTCGCAGCACGGGGTAACGCTTCTCCTCCTCGTTCGAGTCTTGGATAGTTTTGACTTCGAAGTAGACGATCGCTGTGGCGGACTCTCCTTTGCGGACAAAGCCGCCCAAGGCGAGTGCCTGCCGGAAGGTCAGCCAGCAGCTGCTGGCGTATTCACGAAGATCTTGAGTCATCCCGAGCAGCAGGCGATTGATGCCCCGGTAGGGGCGACGTGACACTGCGTTGCGTGGTTCAGGATCGTTGATCGTGGACCAGGGGCGTACCCAGGGTGCACAACCCTTTTCAAGTTCAGTGACGATACGCTGGGTGACACGTTCATAGATGTCAGACATAGCGAGCTCCAGAAATGAAAAGCGGCTCCGAAGAGCCGCTGATGAATGAGAACGGAGTGAAGCCGGATCAGTGAATGCATCGATCCGACGAAGACGACGGCATAACTGCCTTGAGTGAGGTTGCGCGACGCCGTGCTAGAAGCCACCGAAGCGAAGTCGTCGCTGTGGTGGATAGCAGCCAGGGGAGTAGCCGCTCTACGGTGATGCGCCATGCCAGTCGTCGCATCTCAGGCCTCCTGGTCGAGGTAAATCAGGCCTGGGTAGTAGCGACCAGCGCGGATGTAGCCGAACATCCACTTGGCCGTTGACGTGGCGATGCTCGTCATGAGACCTGCGACGGTCGCGGCCATGAGGCCGCTGAACGTCCCCCAGTGAATAATTAGCACCGCAGCACTGACACCGACGTCGATGGCGAGGTCGTAATTTAGGGCGCGCAGCAGTACCTTACGCTTGAGTTTCAACATCAGCGCTGCTGCGCTGGCAAAAATAGCGAGGCCAGTGAAAATCATAGGAGTCTCCTGAAAGGTTGAGATGAAAGCTCAGGGCTTAGCGGAATCCCGCCAGGCTTGTTCCAAGTCGCGGACGACGGACTGGATAAGGGCTGGTGCCTGTTCGATGGCAGAGCCAGCAGCGCGTACCCAGCGGAAGACTTCCGTGGCACAGCTGCGCAGGCTGAGATCCTCGTCGGTGACGGGAGGTAGAGACTTGAGATCAGACATAGCGTTCTCCTGAAAAGTGGACGACGCCGATCTGGCATCGCCAAGCGGTCAAGGCGACCGACTCAGAAGAACAAGCCCAATGTTTTTATCACCCGCGTAACGACCGGTGGACAAGGCTAGGAGTTGGGACCCCTATCCAGGGACAGGAAGGTCGAATCCGAAGTGGGGGGTGGGAGTGGAGGAAACGAGCAAGTACTTCGGCGCGCGGGGAGAGACATCGATTTCGTCAGTCGTGGCCACGAGAATTGCTACGCCTTACTGTGTACTGCGATTACTACTCCGAACTTCGTAAGGTAGATGAGATTGCCGATTGACAGAGACCGTGCAAAATTTGACAACCGGGCTACTGATCCTCCAGGTTGCATATGGCGATTGGTTCTCCGGATTGGATTTATCGAATTAATAATTTTGAAGTTGGGGCCCACAAAAGATCACGTACATGGGCGAGAAATTTTAGAAGATTTGGAGTGGCATTAATGCAAATCTAGGAACACACCGAATTGAAGTTCGGCACACAGCACCATGTCAGCCGTCTCGCAAGTAACAGGATTGCCTTTTATAACTTCCGCTGCCGCCGTCGGAGCCAAGAGCTAGATATGAAATCACCCACTAAGGGTATTGCAGAGGGGGTTGTGCACTCGGCAGGCGTTTTGTTGTCGCAGTAGCATGGACACCCGCAAGCCGTACCCGACCGATGTGCCGGATGAGGAATGGAATTTCGTTGCACCGTACCTGACATTGATTGATGAACGCTTGCCCCAGCACCATTACGCTCTGCGTGAATTGTTCAATGCGTTACGCTGGCTGGTGCGCGCCGGCGCGCCACGGCGACTGCTGCCGACCAATTTTCCACCGTGGCCGGCGGTCTACCAGCAAACCCAGCGGTGGTTGAAGGCAAGCTGCTTCGAAACGATCGTCATCGACCTGCGCTCGATTCTGTGGGCTGCCCGAGGGCGTCAGGGACAGCCGTGAACGGTCGTGCTGGACGGGCGCACACTTCAATCGACGGTCGAGTGCGGTGCTCGCGCCTGATACGACGGGCACAAGCGCAAACGCGGCTGCAAGATGCACATGGCTGTGGATACGCTTGGCCATTTGCTGGCCGAGCATGTCATGCCGGCCAATGAGTGAGAGCGATCGTAAGTGGACGAACTGGCGCAGCAAGTGCAACAAGTCAGTGCCGAGCAGGTCAGGCTGGCGTATGTCGACCACGGCTATACGGGTGAGGCGCCGCGTCGCGTCAGGCCGCTGGGCAGGCGGGGATCGATCTGCACGTCGTCAGACTGCCCGAGGCCGCGCCGGCTTTGTACTGCTGCCGAAGCGCTGGATCGTCGAGCGCAGTTTTGCCTGGGCTAGCCGCTTCGTCGGGCCGTGCGCGACTATGAGCGCATGCCACAGACGCTGACAGTCATCGACTTCATCGTGTTTGCCATCCTGATGCTGCCCAATGTCATTCAACACATCGGGAGTTCATGACACCCTCTAGAGTGAGCAGATTCGGCTATTTCAACTAAAGGACAATGAAGCCCCTAGGCGACACATGGTCAGTTTGCATTAGGATGGGCTAGACGCCCTGATGATTACTGTTTTTATATCCAGTATCACGTAGAACCGCGCTAGGCGACAATAACCTGAATGCAAAATCCGTCTTTGATACTCGAACCACTTCCTCACAAAGTTTCAGTTTGTAGATCCTTTGCCGTTTCATTGTAAGGCTCTAGAATAAACAAGAAATGCGCTAATTTTTTGTACTGAAATTAACCTCCCATGTTGGTCGAATTAATGTTTATTGCATCGAGAATTTTTACTTCGTAAATCTAAAAAAGTACCTATTTTTCTTCTGTAACTACAATCGATTGAAATTACAAAGAGACCTGACCAGCATGCCCAGCAATACTGAAAAAAATAAATACCAAGCAAACGATGCAAACGCGATCGTCGGTGAAATTTTTTCTGGCGGTATGACAACAGAGCAAGCGATTGAAAAACTCCGGACACGCTTGCTTGACCTTTCAGGCAGGAATGGACTGCTGAACTTCCGTCATCCCAAAGGACGGTGTCTGCAGTTCGTAGATAGTCCAAATTTGAACCTTGTCTTCGAGCGTCTTTACGGTGAAACCAAGAGTATCCCTGTAAAGCCTGTTCCAGAGCCTAGCGTCCTGGAGTACGAAGGCAAAAAGCCCGAGGCAAAGGTATACGCCGCGACACTCGGCTTTGATACATCAGCAGAATTTGAGCCCAACGGAGAAAGTGCGCGAGGTCGTCGACTTCATGGGATTCAGACTCTTCTTTATCCACCAGAATTAGAAAAGCAATTGCGCAAAATTTCTGGTGAAGCGCATATGGCCATTGAGGAAACTGGCTCGAATATGCTATTCATGATTTTTGGCTTCCTAGAGTTTTATGACAGTGAGGATTCGGATCGTGCCTTACTTGCGCCGTTGCTTGCATTACCTGTTGAGCTAATTAAAGGATCTATCGATCCAGAGACAAGAACTTATAAATACACAGTTCAACATAATGGTGAAGACTTAACGGAAAATCATACGCTCAAAGAAAAATTGAGACGAGATTTTCTGCTTTCAATTCCAGAGTTCGATGAAGACACTGATGGACCTGAATCGTATTTCAAAAAGATCGATCGGGCTATTAGCAAAAGGCGTCGGTGGAGAGTGCGGCGGCAATTAAGCCTTGGAATGCTTTCATTTGGAAAGTTGGCGATCTGGACCGGGCTCAATACTAAAAAATACCCGAAGCTGCTTGAAAATGAGCTTATTCAATCAGTTTTTTCCGGAAAGGTCAGCGGAAATGGGTGCAGCCTGCAGTCCGAGGATTACAACATCGACGAACATCCAGAAGGTAATCTACAGTTCATTTTTGATGCCGATTCATCCCAGCACAGCGCAATCATTGATGTGCTGGCAGGTAAAAATCTTGTGATCAATGGCCCACCAGGCACGGGCAAATCTCAAACGATAACGAATATTATTGCGTGTTCCTTGGCCCGAGGCAAAAAAGTCTTATTTGTTTCAGAAAAATTGGCAGCGCTGGAGGTTGTGCGTAGGCGTTTGAACATGGCGAATCTGGGCCACTTTTGTCTCGAACTTCACTCCCATAAAACACAAAAGAAAAAACTACTTGAAGATATTGAAGACCGTATAGATACGGTATTTCCCCCACCAGGTCAACTAGCAAATAAGCTTAGTCTCTTACGGAGAAAAAAGGAGCAACTGAGCCGATATGCCGAGCTGATGGGTAGCAGCGTTGGCAACAAACTTGGCTTGACAATTCACCAAATTTTCTGGGCTGCTGAACGCAGACGTCAGGAACTCGATGACTATGCATCTGAAGTAAGGTCAATTATTTTAGCCGATGCAGAAAATTGGTCTCACGACGATCTGACGGGATTTACTTCATTGCTTAGTAATCTTTCGAGTCTCTTCGAGAAAATTGGCTTCTATGACCAAGAACATCCATGGTGGGGATTTGATGTTGATCAACTTGCTCCGGGCGAAGAAGAAAAAATCCGCAAAATTCTAGAGCTAGCTTTTAATAAGGCAACACTAGCTGAAGATTCAGCTAATCGATTCAGTGAGGCATTCGGACTAAGTTCAGCAATAGACGTGAGTTTGGCTGAAAAGTTAGCAAGCGATATCGCCATCATTGCGCCCCCCCTTCATGGACAATCTATTGAGCTACTGCCGCGACTTTTCAGTCGTGACAATAATGATCCATCAGGAATTTTAGCGTCAAATATAATAGACCAGGTAAAAATTAACCTTGAATATGCAATAAATCTGAAAAACCGTGCTGATTCTGTATTTGGCGTTAATCGACGACCAGAATTATCAGAAAGACATATGATTGCCAATGTGCCAGTCAATTTCATCCATGATGATGTATATAACAGAGAAATTAGACTTGTCACTCAAGAAATTGACCATTTCAAGACCGCGATTGCAAACTGTTTAGAAAACGTATCAAACAATCAGCTGAAATACCTGCCGAATTCTGAGACTTACTATCAGCAGATCAAGGGAAAATGCAATGAGGCTGCTAATTTAGGTTTAGGGGAAAAAGCGATTGGTGACGTTTCTGACCAACTGCAAAAGTTAGCAGAGGCTCACAGACACCTTTTGCAGGCGTTGGAAAAGGTTCTTTCCTTTTGTGCCCAAAGAAAAATCTCAGTAGATGGCACGCCGCATGGTATTTCAATGCTGCAAAAAAGCAATATTTTTCCTGAGCTGAAGGATGTTGGAACTTCAGTCGTCATCGATCTGGAAGTTGGCGGGGCATTAATCAGGCACCCACTATCCAAACTATCTATTGCTGATTTGCGAAATCTCATCGAGATTATAAAGTCGGAAAAAGTTGAAATCGAATTGGCGATTGCATTTATACAAGACTTTTCTTTGAAAATTAGCTCCAACTTCAAATATAACGAAGAAACTTATCAGCAACTCAAAGAATTCCTAAAAATAGCCCAAAGTGCCCCGGCCGAGCTTTTGGATTATCGACGAGTAAGCTTCTTTCAGCCTCGTGCTACTGTGTTACTTGAGAAACTTGAAAAGTTTTTGCACGATGAAAAACTTCAGCGTGAGGAACTGAATCAAATTTTTTATTTAGATGCGTTACCAGGTGAATCTCCAATCAGAGGAGCAATTTCCGTACTTAGAAATAAAGATGGTTTTTTTGCTCAGTTTGATAAGAACTGGAGAAGCGCCCGCAATTTGCATAACCAGTTATCTAGGAATCAGAGAAAGCTTCCTGCCAAAGTCAGAGCGGACGAATTATCAAAATTGTTGGATTGGGTTAAAAGCCGTGAGAACTTTCTAGCCAATACCGAATACGAAGAGGTTTTTGGCGAGATGATACGTGGTTTAGAAACAAACACCATACAGATAAGAACGCTATTGGATTGGATGTGTTCAGCTCGCCACACACTCGCACAATGCAATCAATTATCTGTACATATCGATCTTGTGACTATCAATTCAAGTCTGCTTACATCATTGAGCGCGAATGCTCCTAGATTAAGTCAGAAAATTGATCGTATTTCATCGGGGATTAACAAGATTACAAGCTCCTTTGAGCCCGCTCTGAACGGCGCACGAGAAGCTCGGAATCAATCGATCAATGCGTTCATGGCTCTGGTTGACGATGAAACCCAAAAGCTTGAGCAATTGATCCATCACTTTGAGGTCATTGCTTTCGACCATGTAAGTCCTTCAGTGGCTCATCAGCAATACATCGCTAAGCATGATCTGAATTCGATCTCTGAAGAGATATCACTCCTTGCAAATGGTGATAGTAGTTTGGTTGATGCAGCTGATGACCATTTGCTGTCGTTGATTGATCAGCCAGTCAATGATTGGTCAGCTAATTTGAAAGAGCTAGGAGTAAAAATTGATAACTTAATTCTTGCCGTTCAGATGGCTCAAAAAATTGCTCGACCTAATAACACTTTCAACCAAGTCTTACGATTTTCTATAAGTTATATTGAGTTGCTGAAAAGTTGGCAGCAACTCAGGCAGCCGGCTGATCCTGCGACTTTTAACGATTGGAATAGTTTCCTGGCACAAGCATACGACGACTATGAAAAGCTTCGAGAAATCTTCGCTGTATTGAACAACAATGGGTGGGGCACTATAACCTTTGCGCAATGCTCTGCGGCGATCAATGACGACGCCAATTCTATCGCCATAATTGATATGCTTTCGGGCTCAAATGAGATTCAGGACTTGATCGGCCCCGTTTATGATGGAATAAACACAGATGTAACTCTCATTGAAAGTACACTAGCTTGGGGTAAGTCTGTCACGGCTGCAAATTTACCTATTGAGATTCAGGATCGAATTCTGAGTTTGAACGCATTGACCGCCTTGCAGCAAGCGAAGGATCTACTGGCCGAGGTAAACGAGGCGTCTAGAATTGTTCGCACCACGCTTGATCAGTTAAATCAATACGGCCCATTTGATTGGGAGCAGTGGCAACTCCAGTGCAGGAGTCGACCAGGCCTTGATTTGCCTTTGGAAGTTAGGACAAGGCTGCAGATAGCATTATCGGACCCAATTTCGATTTTAGCTTGGTCTCAATATCTTAGCGCACGTGTTTCAGCTGAAAACAATGGGCTACAAGATTTTCTGAATCTTTTGGAGTCACAGCGCATTCCAGCTCACTTACTCAATAAGGCATTTGAACTCGCAACCTATCTTTCGATCGGCCGCTCGATTTATCAGTCCTACCCTGAACTACGTGATTTCAATCCATCGACCCATGACAGGGTGAGAAGTGAATTTCAGCAGCTGGATGCCGAAATTATTGGCCTCACAGGCCTAGATTTTGCTGCTCGCATTTCCAAACATGCAAAAGTACCGGAGGGTACCAGAGGAGCGACGGTTGGTGAGTACACCGAAATGCATCTGCTCCGCCGTGAAATTAACAAGCAGAAGCGGCACATACCCATCCGGCAATTATTGAAGCGGGCCGGTAGAGCACTCCAAGAACTAAAGCCAGTATTTATGATGGGGCCAATGTCTGTTGCCCAATACCTTGAATTTGGAGCGCTTCATTTTGACCTTGTTGTGATGGACGAAGCTTCTCAGTTACGCCCCGAAGATGCTATCGGCGCGGCTGCTAGAGGAACACAATTGGTTGTAGTTGGTGATCCTAAGCAGTTGCCACCAACCAATTTTTTTGATCGACTCTCTGATTCTTCCGACGATGATATTGATGATGCTGCGCCAGCAGCCATCACAGGAATGGAAAGCATTCTGGATATTTGTCAGCAACTGTTCACGCCAAACCGTAGTCTAAGGTGGCACTACCGTTCTCAGCATGAGTCGCTGATTGCTTTCTCAAATCATCACTTTTATAAAAATCTCGTTGTCTTCCCTTCCCCCTACTCAAAAGCCAGGCATCTTGGTTTGAAATACCGCTATCTTCGCAACGGGATTTACAAAGATCGGCAAAACTTGCATGAAGCGGAATGTGTCGTTGACGCTGTTTTAGATCATATGATCAAGCACCAAGATACCTCCTTGGGGGTTGTGACTTTGAATCAGACACAGCGGGAGCTCATTGAGGAGCTGTTGGAGAATAAGCTCAAGACTTTCGCAGAAGGTGCTGCTTTCAAAGACAAATGGGAAGGTGAAGGATGGCCCTTCTTTGTGAAGAATCTTGAAAACGTGCAAGGCGATGAACGCGATGTGATTTTTATATCCTCAACTTTTGGTAAAGCTCCGGGGACGACACGACCACGTCAAAATTTCGGACCAATTAGCCGCTCTGACGGATGGCGCCGCTTGAACGTGTTGTTCACACGGGCACGCCAAAGGATTGAACTTTTCACGTCAATGTTGCCCGAGGATATCGTGGTTGATGAAAACACTCCACTCGGCACAAAGGCACTTCGCGATTACTTGGATTTTGCAAAGCGCGGCATGCTCGTCACGACCGACGAGTCTGATCGGGAGCCAGATAGCGACTTTGAGGTTTCTGTGGCCGATGTGATTCGCTCATTTGGCTATGAAGTAAAGCCCCAACTGGGTGTTGCTGGGTTCTTCATTGACATGGTAGTCAGAAATCCTGATCGTCCAGGTGAATACCTTGCGGCGATTGAATGTGATGGCGCGACTTACCACAGCGGGTGTTCAGTCCGTGATCGTGACCGTATTCGTCAGGAGATCCTAGAGTCACTTGGCTGGAAAAACAAAATTTTCAGAATCTGGTCCACCGATTGGTTCTATAACCCACTTGAGTCTACTGAAAAACTCCGGCGCTTCTTGTCCGAGAAGCGCAGTCAGTCCTTGATTGAAGATACAAGTAGTCAAGATGATTATTCGTCTGAGGATATCGATCTTCAGCCTGATCTTATCCAAACAACTGATTCAGATTCTGACGATATCTCCTCGTCTGAGGAGTCAGCAATCATCGGTGACACCTACGACGACAAATTCATCGAGGTTGGTGATCAGGTGACTTACTGTCTTCTGGACAATCCAACCGACAAACAGACGGTCTGGATCACTGACGGTGAAAGTAATCCCAATCTTGGCATCATCAACGAACAATCTCCTGTTGCACAGGCTCTGTTGGGTCTGTGCGAGGGTGATATCGGAGATTTGTCGGTCACAGGTACGTATGGGCGGAAAACCAGTCAACTAAAGGTTCTTAGTATTCAAGGGCGGCAAACGTAAATATGGAAAGCCTGCAGAATTTTTTGTGCCTAGGCTAACGACAAGCTTGCGCTTAGATTCTGTAGCGAACCGGGACCCTAGAAATTTCACATATAATCTTTAATTCAAATTATCTAAGAGATTATTGAGATCTCTTATGTGATGCATTTCTTCTTGCATCGAATTCATCATTCTTTCAATTTCTATTCGAATTTCGTGCATTTTATTTAGTTCTGAAATTCTCATTTCACGCATTTGATCATTCCGCATTCTTAAGTAATGGAATTCATCTGGATATTAATCCACTTACGACAACTGTGCGCTTATAATCTGAACCGAATCGGAGCGTTAGACTTTTCATCGATCATTTCACTGATTACGTAGCGAGTTAAATCTTTATCGTCTACGTTTGCAGTGCGCAGCATTGCTGCCGCCTCATCGAACCTTCCTTGCTCCCGATAAAGCTCTGCAAGCTCAAATGCGTGCCGGTCGGACTGACTGTCGCGCCGCTCTTCTTCGAGCAAAAGGCAGAGCCGTGCCATGTTTTCCAACTGAGTATCAGTCGGATTGAAAGGCGGATGTGTAAAAGGTAGTTGCTGCGGCTGTGGCTCAGGTTTGGGCAAGCGCCGGACAACTTTATCCCACCACGAACGCGTATCTGGTACCGGCTTAGGTGGAATTCTTTTGGCTTTCGCTTCCTCCATTGCGCGATATTTTCGATATTCCTCGCGGTATGGATGATTCAAGTGCCACCAATACTCAATCCGAGCAGCGAGTTCGACTGTTTTGTTAGGCGCATTTTCGATAGCCATACGCAAATCATCGCCTCTGACATAAAGCGTGTTTGGTAAGTCAGTCGAATCTAGGACATCGATTTGAGTCATGTCCCGCTGAAGCAAGAACTGTCCGCACTTACAACGTCGCAGCCCTTGATCGTTAGGCATAAGCGTTCTTTCCCGCCAACCATCAGTCCAATGGCCATACGCCAAGTAATTTAATGAGAGGTATCTGGGGGCTGCATATCGCTCACCGCAGCAAGGGGCCTCTAAAATACTAACTCCGCGAACAATTGTCATTAGTTATCAATTTTTATTGAAGCTAATGATTCTGCTTCGGCTGTTGTTATATAACCTGTTTCAGTCGAGAATTTTTTAAGGGCGGCTGGAAAATCATAAGTAATTTCTTCGCCTTTGCAATTTCCGTTGGCATCAACACCTTCCTCGCACTCTTTTAATCCCCAATCAGTGTCTATATTATAATTTTTGAGCATTATTCTCCACCCAGACCAAAGCTCGCCCACTAATGCTTTATTGGCCACATAACCCGCGAGGAATCCGTTAGGGTCTTCCTTAAGTGCATCATTTAGACGCTCTTCCATATCACGAAGATTTTCTTTATGAATGGAGAGATACTGAGGTTTTCTTGTGACGTTGTGGAATTCTGTTCCTATGAGCTGCAGAATAATAGACGGAGCTGCGCTACATGCGTAGCATCCAAATCTGTACAAAAATCTATTGTCGTACGTATGAATAATATACTGACTTTTTTTCAGTGGATCAGTCGCCTCAATTGGGCTACCATCGAAATACCCAAGCGAAACCTCTACCCACTGCTTTCCTGTTACATCGCTTGTTAGTATCTTGGTTTCTCTACAGCAATGTGCACCAAAAGTAAAAGATGAAAGGAGAACTTCGGGGTGGGGGTTTGAGCTGTCTAATTCGACAATTTGTATGAGTGCCAAGGGCTGTTGAGGAGTTTCAGCACCAACAAGGGTGCCCACATGTTCACCGTCAACAAAAACTTTCGCGACTGGCTGATAGGTGGATTCGTCTTCTAAGTTTTTATTTTCACTAACTTCAAGCCGCGTATTAATAGAGCTTCTTTTGCCATGGTTACTTGACTCGGCACCTAAAGAAATTATTTGAGTAAGTTCGGCATAAGAAAAAGCGGGGCTGAGCATCCAGAAAAATATTGCTAACCATATGTTTTTCGGTGAAAAACTAAGATCAATCATGGTTTTCTCTGGTTGTAAATTCACTGAATAGATTTGATTTTTCTAGGATTGCTCGGAAGATTTACTTGAAATTTTGATATCGGACTATTATTTTTCTAATAAACATCAAAATGGAGGTTATATATTTGATGCTTGAGTTATCTATCAAAAATAACTAAGACGAGTACAGTTGGAATACGTCATTCGGACTCATGAGGGACGAATATACAATCTCGAACTAGTCTGCTCAACTATTTATAACACGATTGGTTCATTGTAGTTAAATATTGAGCCGGTGGTCGTTGGAGTAAGATATAATTTCACATTATGAAATGCGCGCATCTCCCTCCCAAGCAAGCCAAGTTCGTTGCGGAATACCTCCGTGACGGCAACGGTACGCGCGCTGCTCTAGCGGCGGGATACGGCGAGGGTGGCGCGCATGTGACCGCGTCACGGCTGCTAAAAAACGCTAAGGTCGCGGCTGCTGTTCATACAAGCCAGTGCGAGCTTGAAGCTAAGCATGAGATGAGCCGCGATCGCGTTGTCCAGGAGCTGCTCGGGGCCGTCGAGATCGCCAAAGCTAAGGGCGACGCCGCCGCCATGATCCGAGGCTGGACGGAGGTGGGTAAGCTGATGGGCTACTACCAGCCGGATAAAACGACGCAGATCCACGTCAACATCAGCGCCAAGCGCTTGATCGATCAACTCGAGACGATGAGTGACGCGGAGCTGCTCCAAGAGGTTGAACGGCTGTCGAAGTGTTGATTGCGGCGGTTACTTTTTCTTTCCTACGCTCTTTACCCGAACCGGAACCCCTAAAACGTCTGATAAAGCCTGTTGGGCAACACTGATATCCGAGTTGCCACAGAGGAATTTTTTCCACTTGCCCTGACGAGTTCGGCCGCCAGGGGAGGGCTTGTACGCGAGAATATTAAGGCTCAAATTTCTAATATAAATATTATTAGAATTTTGAGCTTTAATAATGCTCCGCTGCACGTCATTCTTTGCGGCGCTTGGGGAGGGCCATAGGTCAGGGTGGTTCTCGGCAAGCCACTCAGCATCTAGGGGGAGTGCACCGCCCTCAGTCTTACGCCACGCCCGCTCAATACGGCTACCATGCATGAGGTCGTCCCAGTCAAGCAGCTGATGGACGGTAACGTCCAGCGGTAGATTTGACAGCAGGTACACGAACTTCGGCTTCTTGGCATGAATCAGACGCAGTCTATCCAGAGCCTGTTCGCTTTCTCGCTCACGCAACTGTTCCAAGATCGCTTGAACGTGTTGATCCGGGTGGACGACAACGTCTGTTCCTTGCCGACCGGCTGACAGTCGATAACCTCTGGCTTCTGTTGTCCACGTTCCCCTCAAATCGAGGGGGTAGTAGTTCTCCTTGAAAACACACCGCGCAATATCTTCGACTGCCTGAACCGGAGGCTCGTTGCGTCCAATAACAAGAACTGCCTCGAAATTTTTCCATCTGTCCACGCCACGTAAAGCATTAAAGTGGGCAAATTCGACGCCATTACGGGGCACTCGTATCTTCTTGCCTCGCTTTGCTTTCTCTACGATTTTTTGTGGTCCAACGACCAGCACGCTTTTATGCTCCTCGGCGAGATGGTCAATTAGATTTTGAACCTCGGTCAGCCGTCGTTTGGCTGTCTTCTTGCTTGCTGGATCGATGTTGCGAGCCGGGATGAGTGAAGTCGTTGAGCATCGAGCACTTGAGCATTGGATCACGTGAGCATTACGCTCAGCGGCGATACAAATTTCCTTCTGAATGCGAAACCACTGGCTCACGATCAGCGACGAGGCGCTGCCGTCGATAATCAAGACGCGAGGGGGTACTTGGTTTTCCAAACTACCAGGGGGCAGGAAGTCCTGAAGGTGCCGAATTCGGAGTTTTCGGTGTGTTCGAATACACGATTTTTGGGGGTTGTATGTGAATGCTTGGCTGAATGGGCGACGAGTTTCAGTGGATGCTAAATCCAGCACCCTTTTAATCGCTGCCGATTCGCGCATTCGAGCCAAGGCGCCTTGAGCTTGCTTGAGTGTGGTACTCGGTGTGATCGTCGCGCTGCTCCCTAGTGATTTAAGTGCGTCGTCAATTTCCGTACGCCCGATATTTGCTAGATTTAAGGCTTTGACGGGGTCTCTGCCTGACATGATTGCTTGCGTAAGCGGGGTTAGTACCTTCTGCACTTCGGGTTTGAGTTCAGGGTTAGTCAGAAGATGAAGTGGTGTTTCTCCGATTTCTATGCACGTTTGGAAGAATGACTCGTCGATCACTACATAATCCGGCGACGGACCTTCAAGGCTGCTCCGTATCAACGGTAGGTAGGCGTGAGAATAGATAGCTATGTCCGCTGGCTCGAACTGATTGATGTACGCACATGTCGTGTAGTGCTTGCAGTGCTCAAAGACTGTGTTTCCTTTGCGTTTGTACTCTTTCTTGCATAGCGAGCTGTACACTTCGCCGCCTGCGGCAGCTACTTCCGCTGCCAGCTTGTGCTTCTTGCACATAGGCTTTCCGTTTGTGCCGAGCGCCGAACGACCGCTTATGGCGACCACCGTTTTATGAGGAAACTTGGTTTTGACTATGTCGTGCAGTTCGCGAGCAAGGTGGTGCGTGGGGACGTAAATTTCTACTTTTCCCGAAATTGCTCCCACTTCAGCCAGTACGCCAGTGGTTTTGCCGATGCCCATCGGAGCTTTAATTAATGTTGCCGATAGCATGACCGACCTCAGGAAAAAAATTGCTTAAGCTCGGCTGCAAGCGATTCAGCGGCTTTGTCTACTGTCTTAGGTTTTGCCGCGAAGTGGGGCCGAATTCCTTCGATAATGCGTGGCTTGCGGCGGGCTCGGTCGGGGCCAGAGAATTTCTCGATCGCAGACTGAATCGCATTATCCAGATGGGCATCGCCCGACATTTCTTCCACGTATGCATCATCGTGGTTAGACCGATCAGCCTTGAGAATGGCATTCCGAAGATTTGTTTTTAGGTACTCCCGATCAATCTCGTCGAGACTGTGCGTGCTAGCGTAGCTAGCTGCGGCTTGAATGATGGGGCGATGAAACCCCGCGCCACCTGGGTGGTCACCGATTTGCGCCAGATGATGCTGGAACGAATCACTGTACTCAGTTTGAATTTTCGTACTAGGTTTGCTACGGTGGGCGGGCACGCTGAGCCGCTTCGGCGAAATTGTTGGTACAAACTCGACCGTAGCAGCAGCTTTTTTTACTATGCCTGACCTTGCAGGGAACGGATCATCAAGATCGTTCAAGATTGGCGCACTAGTGAAGTGTGCCTGGACATCAGAGAACAGTGCCGGGTCAATCAGCTTATTATTGATCTTTGTGTTATGGGCGCAAGCCCAGTCTTTGAGCTGCTTGTCCTGCACCGGCTTGGAGAGCCAGAACCAGACGTGCATCGAGATGACGTTATCTTGTGTAAAACCTGCCTTTGCAGAGAGCTGCCAATAGTAGCTCGCGTGATGAAACTCAGATGGTAGTTGTTGAATAACGTGCTCAATGACTTCTGCCGTATTGGTTCGTAGCGCTAACTCCCCGGGTATCTGGATCGAATCAAAGTCGATCATCACCCAGTGATGTCCTGCTTTCGGCGTCTGAAAATTATCCTTGGTTCGGCGCACCTTAACGTTCGTGTCGACTGATTCTAGTGGCACGCCTCGGATGACGAAAGCCTTCGGATAATGTTGGATCTGATCGAGCACCACTGCCAAGTCTGTGAGGGAGCTAACAGGGTACTGTCGCGTGTGGAACCAACAGCCTGCCCGGTATCCCTCGACTTGAATCTCACCTGCACGATCGAGGCTCACTTTTTTTGCAGCGAGGCCATCGATTGCGTAGAGGACCGTGATCGTGTCGCTAAAAGCGTCTGGTGAAATCCCAGAAGCCACTTCCGGAGGCGTCGGAGTTGCTTTTTTTTTAGCCATTCGCGCCTCCCTTCTGGTTGACCCAATCAAAGAAGGATTGTTCGTCGATCAGCACGCGCCGTCCGACACGACGAATTACGGCGTCGAAACCGTTGCTCTTGGCGTTGAAAATGAGATGTCGAAGGCCACCGATCGGCGGCCAGGCATGGTGCTTCGGCCACTCACTGGCAGGTATCAAACGCGTAGTGTCTTTCATAATTCGCCGTATCCTTTCAACACCGCCCATGCGGTGACTTACGGTGAATTTTCGTGCTACGCGGTGGGTGAAACTGTAGAAAACTTGGGTAGGTATGCTTCGTCAACTTACCCAAGTTTCCATCAGTTTTTAGCGACGGAAAAAGATCTCGACCAGATTTCCGGGGCTATTCGGTCTAGCTCCCCGGGCCCACCCAAAACCGATTTCTTTCGCATAGTCGATCAGCGTCGACTCGGCCAGTCGGCGTAGTGCGGGTTCGAGTTGTTGAATGACTTGAACAAACTCCCGCTTGACGCCGGGCAGGAGCGTGCGATTTAAGCGAATACCTTTCATTGTTGCGCGTTCCTCCAGCTGATGAAAGGCGTTTTCAATAAGCTGGAAAGTTTTCGCTCTAGCGTCCGCCCGCGAGGTATCGAACAGCGGCTCCAAGCCTTCGATGATTCTCGCGTGAATCTTTGGGTCTAGAGACAGGGCTTCGCGCCAGACAGGGGGTGTTAAATCGGGTGACCGATTTTCCCAGAGCTTCGGGTGCTGTAACAGCAGGTCAAAAAGTGAGTGCACAGCGTCGACATTGACCACGATTCCTGGAGGCGCGAGGATGAAATCTTTTATTTCCTTGGCTGCATCACGATCGGCGGCCCTGTCTTGCCGAGCCAGCTCTACAAACATATCGGGGCCGAGGTAAACCAGTCGCCCATAATCGCCAACTGCATAGGCCTCAGCGATGGCGCTGTTCTGTGCGTCGCAGTACGCCTCGGGATCAGCGAGCATGCTAGCAGCACAAACGATATCAATGATTCCGTCGGTGAGAAAGGGAACCGCACGCAGTGGTGTGACTCGGCGTCCTTGTACGCTAGTAATCAAATTCACGCGCTAGTTCCTCCAAAGATGCGCTCATTCATCGTTGTCACTACCTTGGTCGTATGACTGGTCGTCAAGTGGCTGTAGCGTTTGACCATCTGAAGAGTTTTGTGGCCCAGCACTGTTGCGATTTCGATGGTGGAAGCGCCGTTCATCGCAAGGTAGGACGCGGCGCTATGGCGTAGATCGTGGAACCGGAAATCAGTGAGATTTGCTCGGCGGCATGCAGTCATCCATGGTTTTTTCAGATCGATAGGCGTGCCGCTCTGCTTTCCAGGAAACACCAGATCCGTGTCAAGCCGCCGAACTTTTGATAGCGCTTTGATTCGCTCTAGTGCCAATCCAGTCAGTGGAAGTGAGCGCGACGTGTTGTTCTTTGTGGCCGTAAGCCGAATCTGCGCCGCCTGCAGGTCGATATCCTTCCAGCGAAGATTCATAATTTCGCCTCGTCTCATGCCAGTGGACAGTGCGAGTACCACGACGGCATATAACACCGGGCTTTCAGACCTCTCGCACGCCGCTAGAAGTGACTGACGTTCATTGTCAGACAGAAACCGTTCGCGTCCCCGAGGTTGCTTCGGTTTTGTGACCTTCCGCATTGGGTTGTCCTCTATCCAGCCCCAGTCGCGCACGGCAATAGACAAGGCATGGGACAGGGCCGCCATGTAGCGGACGACAGTCGAGGGCGATATTGATTCATCTGTTCGCCCGGACTTGGTGAGTAGGGAATTGCGGGCGTCTGTTATTACGGCTGAGGAAAGGTCAGAGAGAGCTAGTTGCCCGAGTTTGTCACGCCACCATAGAAGTTGTCGTTTGCGGTCTCTGCTGCTTTTGAGCGGAGCGACGTACCCGTCTTTGAGGTAACGATCGATTAAGTCAGCGACGGTGTGTTTTTTAGCTTCTGCTGTGCGAAAGTGGCGTCCTTCGCGGATTGCCGACTCTGTACTTTGGGCCCAACGTTTGGCGTCAGTTAGACGGGTAAACGTCGCTGAAACCGGGCTGTGGCCCTTTAGGCGCACTTTGACTCGGTAGGAGGATTGGCCGTCCGCTGAACGGCGATGTTCGATATTTGCCATAGGCGATGAATCTCCCAGAAATAGGGGTTGCAGAAATTCCGGCATATAGCGGCCCCGTCTTGGGCTCGTCGGCATCCGGGCGAAGTTCTGCGCCAGCAAGTGCCGGCTTCATCGCGGTTTCTATTGTAGTGCCCGATTTTTCGGTAGTGTGTTGTGAGCTGTTGTGGGTGAGTGCCCCACCAGTGCCCCACAGAACGCCAAAAAAGCAAAAAGGCCACGTTTCCGTGGCCTTTTTGCTTGGTATTTCTGGCTCCCCGACCTGGACTCGAACCAGGGACCTGCGGATTAACAGAACGGGTCACCGTCCACCTTCCTTAGATTTAAGTTTCTGATTTGCAAGGGGATTTTCTCCTTTGCGCCGCCCGGCTCTTTGGTTACTGAACGTATACCGAACAATTGCCCAGCGGTTAGGTAGATAAAAATTACTTTCCCGATGTAAATCAAACAACTAGCGGTAGCTTTTACCGAGCAGAACCCGATCTTACCTCGGCGGTGGCCTTCGGACTTCGTGTCAGTGAAAAATTTTTGCGGAAAAGCGGCCCGAGGTGCCTCAGGCGACCGAGTTGAGGGGCAGGGTAGGGGCGGCCACGAACGGCGTCACCTGGGGTCCGCTTCGGCAGCTGCCGGGTCCGGACAGCGTCCTGGTAGTTACGAATTCGGACCTATTGGCGGGGGCACTAAAACTCCCCTTGTTTCGCGCTTTCAGCTGTTCGAACCTAGTAACTAGTCGATCTCGTGTGGCAAAGTAATGGCCAGGTCAAACTGGTTAGGATAAGCACGTGGCTACAATCGATCTCCCACGACAGTTCACATCTAGGGCGAAGAGCATGCTCCTAGCCGTCGAAATGGGCGGGGCCTTGCATGCCTCTGGCAACATTAAAGCAAGTGGAGCATCGCTTGAGGACGAAATCCGGAAGATGCTCTCAGAAAGTCTACCTTCGACCAACAAAGTCGCAACAGGCTATTTCTACGACGCCTCTTCGAAATGCAGTAATGAAGTTGATGTGCTGGTTTATGAAGCCTACGAGGCTTTCAGGCTGGATCCGGCACCTGGTGCGCAGCACTACATTCCGTACACCAGTGTATCAATCATAGGCCAGGTCAAAAATTCGTCCAAAGATCTGTCCAAAGCGATTGAGCAAGTACAAAATTCGGTAAACACTTGGCGTGAGATGAGGAAAGATACGCTGCGCACTACTGGCACCAACGAAGGTATAGAACAATTAGAACCACTGACGTTTATTGTCTGCGGTAAGAGCAATGACGCGGACATGAAAAAACTAGGGGAAACATTAAAGAGTCGCGGTGCTCCCTATGTTGACTACATCCTGTTCCTTGACCGTGGTGAAATTGTGGCTGGCTACAACGATCTCTTCACCGACAGTGATCAGTCTATCAATTTCCTTCAATACGGATCTAGGAATACATTGCATTTGTGCAAGCCAGTTGCCGAGACTTGCGAGCCCATCGGCGTGGCTCTGCTCTGGCTCTACTTTGCCTTGGTCTACAAGCTTGATTGGGACAAGGAGAACAGATTACGGTATCACTCATTCTGTCGTCAGATCGAGCGCTTGTATTGCCTACGCCCCGTTAAGGAATTGTTGCGATTGTGATGGTGCGTAATCTTTGCTTAATTTGGCCTTCCGGCAGTGCTCTGGTCGATGCAGTTGTTCAAACGGCTACGATCCAGAAGTGGTGACAGGTGAATCGCTACCGATTTTCCAGATGTGAGCCAAACAGAATTACCCGTTGATGTAACAGACTTGTGTGAAAAAGTGGCCCGATGAGGCCTCAGCGGCTGCTCCCAAGGTCAGGGCAAGGGCGACCACGAACGGCAGGAAAACTGAAATGGACGTTGCGCTTTGGTCGCCGAAAACCCCGCCTGCGATTGAGAATGATAGACTCGTCTAATGGCTAGGATTAATCTCAAAAAATTCATCGCTGAACATTACAAGGGGGGAGTAAACGCAAGGGATGTCATTCGTGAAGCACTCACGAATTCCATCCACGCCGGCGGAAAGATGATTACCGTCGACCTCCACTTCTCGGAAAAACAGCAGGAACTCTCGCTCGGCAACGAGGAAAGGCGGGTTCTGGAGCAAATCACCATCACTGACGATGGGGAAGGGTTCACGTCTGAAAATCTGAATTTCTTCGATGAAATCTGCACAAGCCACAAAGACAGCATTGGTGGCAAGGGTGTTGGGCGCTTGGCATTCCTCAAATACGCTAACAAAGTCCATATCAGTAGTCAGCTCGCTGAAGAATTCGTCGAGTTTTGGTACACCCCAGATTTCAAGCCTGATGATGTTAAGAGATCCGCTAAGCGAGGCGCTGCGAATACCTGTATCACACTCAAAGACCTGAAAGAGAAAATAAACACTCAGGTTGCCAAGCTAGTCAATTCGATATGTGATGACCTGCGTCTATTGCTTTTCATGAAGCATCAAAGCGGTCAAAGCATCATCCTGAAATTCACCCATAACTCGAGACAGTCGTTCGACGACGTTTATGTCTTTTCCGGTGAAAGCATCAAGGCCGAACTGACGAGGGAATTCGAATTCCAGGGAGAGAAGTTTAATTGCTACCTTTTCAGGGATGAACCGCCCAGAAAAGGCATCGTTGCCATGCTCTGTGCCGACGAACTCTGTATTGAAGAGTACGTAATCAGCAAACGATTCGATATCTGTCGGCATCTGATTTTCGTAACCTCTGACTACTTCAACAAGCGTTCGAATATCGAAAGGCAAAGACTGGAACTTCCCAGAACCGATGATGATGTGGATATGGTTTCCCCCATCAGTCGAGAAAAACTTATACCGCGCATTCACCAGGAATGCATGGTGATGATCGATGAATCCGCTGAGGGTGATATTGAGCAATTCAAGGCGGACAATATCCAGAAGCTCAAAAAATATTATCCATTCATTAACATAAAATCTTTGAATGGCGATGCTGCCCTCCTTGATGCGGATGAGGTAGTCAAGACATACAGGGCACAACAAGCACGCAGGGAAGACCAAGTCGTGGAAGCACTCGAAATTGGGAAATCCGTTTCATGGGATGACGTCTCTCACCTTGCCAGTGAGGACTTAGCCAGATACATCGTTCATCGAGCCTTGGTCATCGATTCGCTTGCGAAGATGCCCCCCGATAGCGCGGAAGACGCAATCCACAACGCTATTCTTCCGAAAAAGAGCAACGGCTCCGAAATTCGTGAAAACAACGTTTGGCTTGTCGATGACAAATTTCTCTCTTATTCGAACATCTACAGCGATCAGACCTTGGCGTCCATCATCAAGGAAGTCGGTGACTCCGTCGAATCGAAGCAGCAGAGAAAACCTGATGTTGCCGCCTTCTTCTCCAAGGATAGCCAGAACCATCCGAACAAGCTGGTAATCATCGAATTCAAAAAGCCTGGTGCAGATATATTTGCCAACAACAAGGCGCTCATCCAGTGCCGCCTTTACGCAAGCGAACTTGCAGAAAAGATTCCTACCCTCAGGGAGGTGTTCACCTTCTCAATAGTCGAAATCGACAATGAGTTTTACAGGGACATGAAGCAAACGGGATTCAAGGATGTCTTTTCACTCACTGAACGGGTCGTGTACAACGACTTCCTGATTGGCCCGAAGGACGAAATACCGTTACATCTTTATGTAATGTCTGCGTCTTCACTCATCAAAGATGCGCGATCAAGAAACAGAGTTTTCGAGGAAGTTCTTCAGTTCAACTTGGAAAAGTAAGAAGAACCGACCGTTGATCTCCCTGCTGCCTAACTTCAGTGATCGTGCTATTGGTTCGAATGGCCCAGTGTAAACCATGGAATGGGTATGTAAGGTACTGTTACACCATTATCTAGAAAATCGTCAGTTCGCGATATTTTCATAATTTATGGCCAGTATCCACACACTCAATGCTCGCGGGAATGTGATGCTTCCAGTTCTTCGGGAGTATTACGATTGGTCTGATCAAGAGACCTTTCAGGAAGTTCAGAAATTTCACCGTGACTGCCTAGATATTCTTCGCTTGAAGGGTATCGATTACGCTTCGCTACGAAGCTCGCTGACTCCGCAACCGGCTAAACATGAAGCTGCGTTTTTTTTTGACGAGCAACGCTGTGGAAACAGAACCATTCCAGGCGTGGAATGTGCCGACGCTCTGTTTCTGACACTAGACCGCAATACAACACACAGTATTCTTGGCGGCGAGCTGAGCGATGATCGAGATGAAATCGCTCGGGCACTGCTTCAGCGTTCTGCGATTGTTGCCAAAGACCTCAATTTCAGTCATCCATGCTTTTGTTACGTCCTCTACGTTAATAATCTTTCAGAAGTCAGCGTCGGTGCCATCCACCGCAAGTTACAAGCACACAAGGCTTATCTAGGATATGTTCCGTGCACCTACGCAAGCTTGGCAAAGACGTTCGTGTCTATGAACTTGATGAATCTCTTGATAAAGCAAGGGAGTACTGTAATCCTTGGTCATGAGGATGACCGTCCTAACGCTGAAAATTACAACTTGTATTCTCAAGATTACTCTGCACTTGGCCTGAGGCTGAAGAGCATTCAGTCTGTTTATTTCAGCACGTTCTTGTCCTACAAGCCCGAATGGATGTTGCTGAAAGATTCGGATGACGATCTCGAGATTGCTTTGAGGGCGATGTCCAGGGAAATAGCTCCTCTTACGGAATTTTCTGTTGTTATATCCGATGACAAATTCGACAGATACCTGAAAACTGAAAAACTTGGAAAGCTGAAAAATGCTGGTCTAGCTGACTTAACCAAGACACAACTAGAAGCAGCAATTTGTGAGAAGCTCAGGATGAACTACATTTACAACGTAGAGTGGGTTGATGAGCCAACGCATCGGCTGAGCAAGTTCAACATAATGCTCGAATTCCCAATCTCGGGCGGATATCCGGAACGCTTGGTTGCTGCTCTCGAATACAGACTCTCTGATCGTGTGCTGAGGTTGCTCACTATTTCTTGAAGAGCTTCTAAGCCAGGAATTTTTATCGACTAGGCATAGAAACTTGCCCAGTGTTCGCAACCGACTTCTAGCCTTTTAGTTCCCGTGGCGGTTTCTAGGTGCGTCATGAGTTCATACGGGCTGCTGGGTGGGCGATCAAGGTCAAGGTGGCCGCGCCCATGAACGGCTGCATCTGGGGCCAGTTTCGGTACCCGTCGGTGCAATAGGGGAGAGGTGGGTTGCCCCACCGACGACGCGCCTCCCCCCGTCACGCCGCCCGCTCAGCTAGTTGCACCCCGAATCGCCACCGACGCACTATTCGCTGCTTCCTGCAAAGTCTTCGACGACAGATGGGCATAACGTGCCGTGACCTTGGCATCGGAATGCCCGAGTAGCTGCTGCACCTCATACAAGCTGCGCCCAGAGTTGACCAGGAACGATGCAAACATATGCCGCAGATCGTGAATACGCAGATGGGGCAATTCGGCCTTCATCCTTAATCGCGTCCATACCTTCATGATCGTGGTGTAGGGCTGACCGGTCTGCTTATTGATGAACAGATGCTCGAACTTGCCCTCCGTATCCAGCTGGGATAGGACATCGAGGGCACTGTCGTTCAATGGTACCGATCGAGCCCGCTT
>JACCDS011188105.1_pt1 | contig 25558 bp, 19 predicted proteins | sample 7446441 | NCBI WGS metagenome assembly JACCDS01 (sample SAMN15323445, study PRJNA562643) | freshwater metagenome | isolation source: river surface water | place: USA:Blue River Watershed | collected 2017-08-17 | reverse complement strand
GCGGCGCCGGCCTGCGCGACCTCGCCGCGCTCGCGGGCACCGGCGACACCACGTGCTTCGCCAACGCCATCTTGATCGCACCGGCCGCCGCCGACACTGCCGAGCCCGCCTGGCGCTCCGCCCTTTCCGCGCTGCACCGCGACGGCGTGTGGCTGGGCGTCAGCGCTCTCCGCCGGGGCGGGTGGAGTCTGAAAATCGTCGCGCCCGACACGATCCGGCTGCGCGACACGTTGCGCGCCGTCCGCGCGGTCCTGGCCGCTCAGTTCCCGCGCCTGCGCGCGGAAACCCGCAAGCTCTGAGCCTGTTCCTGCGCCCGTCGGCGCAGCAGCGCGGCCACGCCCCAGGCTGCCGCCGCGAGCACCGCGCCGCACAGCAGCGTCGCGCCCGGGTGGTCCGCCAGGTGCCGGAATTCCCACACCAGCCCGTGGTCGCCGTCGTGCCCCGGATGCGCCTGCGCCACCGGCAAGGCGGCGAGCGAAAGGGCGACGAGAGCGGGCAGCCGGAGGGCGGGGGATTTCATACCCCGGGAGTAAGCAGACCGCGTTCCACCCTGCCATGCCGATTTTCGGGCACTTTCCGCCCCGGCCGCCGTCTGCGGCGGCGGCCACTCCGCGCTTCCCAAGCACGGAGCCCCCTGCCTACACTCCGCCCAAATTCCGCCACTCGACCCGCCATGAAGAAACTCCTGCTCCTGTCGCTCCTCGCCCTCTTCGGCACCGCCCTCGCGCACGCCGAACCCACGCGGGCCGACCTCGTGAAGCGCGTCGAATCCTGCGAAGCCATCCTCCAGGAATTCCAGAGCCGCCGCGAAACCGCCATCCCCGCCAACGTCTGGCAGCGCGCCCGGGCCATTCTGATCCTCAACCAGTTCAAGGCCGGCCTCTTCCTCGGCGTGCAGGACGGCTACGGCGTGATTATGGTCAAGAAGCCCGGCGGCTGGAGCGTGCCGGTCCTCCTCAACGCCGGTGAAGCCAGCCTCGGCTTCCAGCTCGGCGCCAAGGCCGTCGAAAGCATCTTCATCATCACCGACGACAACACCCCGAAGATCCTCTTCAAGCAGCGCTTCAACGTCGGGGTCGACGCCAAGGCCGTCGCCGGCCCCAAGGCCGCCGAAACCGAGCGCAACAACGAGGAAATCCTCCGCACCCCGCTGCTCGCCTACACCCGCACCGTCGGCCTCTACGCCGGCGCCACGGTCAAAGCCGGTCACCTCAGCCGCGCCGACAACCACAACTTCTCCCTCTACAACACCAAGTATACGCTCCCCGAGCTGCTCTACAGCGACTGGGTCCAGCCCGTCGCCGCGGTGAAGCCGCTGATGGCCCTCGTGCAGAAGCTCGCCCCCTGAGTCGTCGCTCCGCCGGCCGCGCCCCGTTTCGCACTGGACGCGACGGGACGCACCAGCCGCCGTCGCCCGCCCCCATGTCCGCCGCCATTTCCGGCTTCCACCACGTCTGCCTGAAGACGCGCGACTGGGACCGCTCCCTCGCCTTCTACCGCGACCTGCTCGGCTGCCGGGAGAAGATCGCGTGGAATCTCCGCTCCACCGGCCGCCGTGCCCTGATGCTGGATACGGGCGACGGCAACTACATCGAGCTCTTCCACGATCCCGACCACGTCGCCGCCCCCGCCGGCGCCGTCTTCCACTTCGCGTTCCGGACCTCCGAGCTCGACGCCACCGCCGCCCGCCTGCGCGCCGCGGGCTACCCGATCACGATGGAGCCGCAGGACGTCACCATCGCGACCACCAACGGCGCCGGCCCCGTGCCCGTGCGGCTGTTCTTCTGCACCGGCCCCAACGGCGAATCGATCGAGTTCTTCCAGAACGAACTCACGTGAGTTCCGCCCCCGGATCCTCTCCGTCCCCGCCGGACGCCACACCCGCACCGGATTCGCCTGCCGCCCGGTCCCGACGCCGCGCCCTGTTCCTCGCCGGCGCGCTCGTCTTGCTCGGCACCGGCCTGTTCGCCGCCGGGATCTTCGCCAAGCTCCGCGACCGCGATCACCCCGACCCTCGCCTGCTGGGCATCGCCGCCTGGCAGATCGCCACCGCGGGCTTCGGTTGCACCTTGGCCGGCGGCCTCTGGCTCCGCCGGCACATTGCGTGAGGCGATAAACGCGCGCGAGCCGCCGCCCCGCCCACGCCCCGACCCGCCGGCAGCCGTCAGCCGCGCGACTCGCGCCCTTCCACCTCCAACCAAGCCACCAACGCGGCCAGGACCGCGTCCGCGACCATCTGCTGTGCATCGGTCCGCGTCGCCCCCGGGCATTCCACGCGCCCGTGGCGCACCGCGCGCGCCCGGCCGCGCGAGCCTCGTGCCGCGATCGCCCACCACGCCATCGGTCCGACCGCATGGCCGTCCGGCGTCACGAATTGCTCCGCATACCCGGTCGTCGCCACCGCTAAGTCCGCCCCGAATAGCCGGCACGCTCCCGCGGCCATCTCTTCCGCCACCCGGGCCGACACACAGTTCACCTCGGCGGCATGCGCCCGGTTCACCCCGAGCAGCCGCACCTTTTGCGCCAGCATGTAGGCGGTCACCCCGCCGAGGAAAAATCCCGACGCCCCCGAAATCTCCGCGACCCGCGCCTGCACCCGTCCGCCGGTCAGGCTTTCCGCCGCAGCCAGCGTGCGGACCGGCGGACCAAGCAGGAGCGGCTTGAGCAACGCGAACGCCGGCTTCATTTCCCGGTTTCAGCCAGCCGCTTCAAATTCTGCAAGCCGCGGTCGAAATCTTTCCCGATCAGCTTGTCCAAAAACAATCCGAACCACCGGTGCACGGGATTCATTCCGAGATCTCCGGCGTCGACCCAGCTCACTTTCACGCCGCCACCCGCCGCTTCCACCGTCATGGAGCCGATCGACCCCATGTCCATGTCGGGAAACTCCAGCTTGTAGACCACGCGCTTCAGGGGCTCGAGCGTCGTGATGGTCATCCGGCCGTTGCCCTCCGATTTGCTCTCCCACGTGCTCCACGCGCCCACTTCCGCCGATTTTTCGGAATACGACGTCTTCATGCCGGGGTCGCGCTCCTGCCAGGCGCCCCAGTCTTTCCAGCGTTTCAGGTCGGCGAACAGGGGAAACACCGTCTCGGCCTTGGCATTGATCGTGATCGTGCGCTCGATCCGGTATTCGCGGGGGAAGAAAAACGCCGCCAGCAGCAGCGCGACAACGAGGGCGGCCAGACCGCCCAGAATTCTCAGGAGTAACTTCATGGTGGGATGGGGTTGCAGGGGCAGCCAATCGACCGCCGCCCCGGACGCAGCAGAAAAGGGGCCGGAGTCCGGCCCCCGCCGGCCGTCCTGCAACTCACCGCTGAATAAATATCCATACCAACGGGAGACGTCCTTGCATTTTCCCCGTCCGGCGTCATCGCGGATACCCAGAACCCCGACGGCACACTCTGCAGGTTAGGCAAAAACCACATTGTCCAGCGCCCCGGAGTTCAGAGTCCCGGTCCATTGGCGTGGACCGGGACTCGTTCTTTTCACCTCGCGGCCCGGGCCGTCGCCGGCACGGTCCCGTCGCCAACGAAAACGGCGCGCCCATTGTGGCGCGCCGGTTGCAGCCGATACCGCGGGCTCCGTCAGCCGGAGACGCGATCCTTTATTCCGCCTTCGGCAAGTTGGCGTCGAGCTCCACCGCATGCGGGTGGTTGCGCTTGTCCTTGCGCAGGCCGTGGCGGCGGCGCAGCAGCGCATCGAGTTTGTCGACCATGAGGTCGATGGATTTGTAGGCGTCCTCGGACGCCACGTTCACGACCAGGTCGGGGCCGCTGATTTCGATCTGGCCCTTGGCAATGAACGCGCTGCCGACACTGGCGGTCTTGTCGAGTTCGAGGTCCACCCGCAGGCGGACGATGTTGTCGTTATGACGGAGCAGTCGGCTGGTTTTGGTGGCGACGTAGGCGCGGAGCGCCTCGGTCAGGTCCAGGTGCACGCCGCGAACGATCAATTTCTCGGCGAGGGTTTCGGGGGATACGGTGGGGATCGTCATACGTCAGGATGAGACGCCGGGCGTGCGGGTTTGTCCCATCGAATCGCCGGCCGGAGGGCGATTGGTAGCGCACCGATTGCCCGCCAACAGCGGCGCTGTTGAAAGCGCCGGCGCAAGATATGCACGCGTTCCCGCAAGCGAGGCCGAGATCCGCCCGACGCGTCCCCGGGGCACCGGCTACCGGCGGCGCGTGCCGGGGACGCGTGGGCGGAAAAAGTGCCGCCGGCTAACCGGTCGCGGGCAGTCCGTCGGCCCACGCGGCGTCGGCCCGCGGATTGTTGCGGCGATCGCGCCGCTCCCGGGTGCGCTCGCGCAGCATGCGGTCCAGCTTGTCCGCCAGCCGGTCGAGCGCCCGGTAGGCGTCGTCGCTCGCCTCGTTCGCGATCAGGTCCGGGCCGCGGATCTCGAGGTGGCCCTTGGCCACAAACCGCGCCTCCGGCGCGCGCGAGGCGTCGAGTTCGAGATCAAGGCGGACCCGGAGAAGCCGGCCCTCGTGGCGCAACAGCCGCTCCGCCTTCTGCACGGCGGCGGCGCGAAGCGCGGGGGTGAGGTCGAGGTGGATTCCGCGGATCATGATCCTGGGGTCGATCGCGTCCGCTGCGGGCTTGGGCGGGGATTTGAATTTCATGCGCGGGGTAAGACTGAACGCGCCGGCCGTCGTTCAGTGGAATCACCCGCGCGAATTCCTCCGGCCGGCGGTTCGCAAAAATCCGCGCGACCGCCTTCCTGCCAAGCGCGCTGTCGCCGGCGACGGGTCGGCCGGTCCGGTCGCGCGACGTCAGCGCTTCTTGTTCAGCGCGGCGTTGAACCAGTCGTTCGTCAGCGTCTGCTGCGGCCGCGGCGCGGCCGGCGCAGCGCCGGGTCGTCCGCCGCCGAAATTGCCGCCGCCCGGCCGCGGACCGGGGCCGGTGCGGGCCCCGCCGGCTCCCGGCGCCGTCTTCGGCCCGAGCTGCGGGTTGCTCCGCATCGAAAGCGCGATGCGCTGCCGCGCGAGGTCCACCTCGGTGACGGTGACCATCACCTTTTGCTGCGGCTTCACCACCGCCGCCGGATCTTTCACGAACGTGTCCGCCAACTGCGAAACGTGCACCAGCCCGTCCTGGTGGACGCCGATGTCCACGAACGCGCCGAAGGCCGTCACATTCGTCACGATGCCCGGCAGTTTCATCCCGGGCTTCAGGTCCTCGGGCTTGTTGACCCCGTCCGTGAAGCTGAACGCCTCGAACTTCTGGCGCGGATCGCGGCCGGGCTTGGCCAGTTCCGCCATGATGTCGGTCAAGGTCGGCAACCCGACGTCCGCCGTCACGTAGTTCTCGAGCTTGATCTTCGCCCGCAGCTTCCCGTCGCGCATCAGGTCCGCGACCGTCGCGCCGGCGTCCGCCGCCATCTTCTCCACGAGGGCGTAGCGCTCGGGGTGCACCGCGCTCGCATCGAGCGGATGCGCGCCGTCCCGGATGCGCAGAAAGCCCGCCGCCTGCTCGAAGGCCTTCGGCCCCAGCCGCGGCACCTCCTTCAGGTCGGCGCGCGAGGTGAACGCCCCCTTCTCGTTGCGCCGCGCCACGATCGCCGCGGCCGTCGCGGCGTTCAGGCCCGACACGTAGCTCAGCAGTTGCTTCGACGCGGTGTTCAGCTCCACGCCCACGCCGTTCACCGCGCTGACCACGGTGTCGTCGAGGGAGCGCTTCAGCGCGTTCTGGTCGACGTCGTGCTGGTATTGGCCGACGCCGATCGACTTCGGGTCGAGCTTCACCAGCTCGGCCAGCGGATCCATCAGACGGCGGCCGATCGACACCGCGCCGCGCACCGTGATGTCCTGGTCGGGAAACTCTTCGCGCGCCGCCTCGCTCGCCGAGTAGATCGACGCGCCGCTCTCGTTCACCATCACGATCGTGATCGACGGCGGCAGCCCCAGGGCGCGGACAAACGCCTCCGTCTCGCGGCCCGCCGTGCCGTTGCCGATGGCGATCGCCTCGACGTGGAAGAATTTCACGAACCCGAGCAACTTCTCCTTCGCCTCCTCCGCGTGCCGGTCCGGGAAGATCACGTCGTTGTGCAGCAGCTTGCCCTGCCGGTCGAGCAGCACGGTCTTGCAGCCGGTGCGGAAGCCCGGGTCGATCGCCATCACCGCCTTCTGGCCGAGCGGCGCCGCCAGCAGCAGTTCGCGCGCGTTGTCGGAGAAGACCTTGATCGCGGCCTCGTCGGCGCGCTTTTTCGACTCGAGGCGCATCTCCGTTTCCATCGCCGGCGCGAGCAGGCGCTTGGCCGCATCCTGCACCGCCAGCGCCACCTGGTCGGCCGCCGGACACTTCGCCTTCACGAACAGACCCTGGATCGTGGCGAATGCCATCGTCTCGTCGGGCAGCTGCACGCGCATCATGAGAAACATCTCCTTCTCGCCGCGGCGCATCGCGAGGATGCGGTGCGACGGCGCCTTCGCCAGCGGCTCGCTCCACTCGAAGTAGTCTTTGAACTTCGCCGCCTCGGCGTCGTTTTCCTTGCCGGGCATCACCTTCGAGGAAACCACCGCTTCCTTCTGGAAGACCGCGCGCAGCTTCGCGCGCGCGTCTTTGTCGTCGCTCACCCGCTCGGCGATGATGTCGCGCGCGCCGGCCAGCGCCTCGTCGGCCGAGGCGATCGTCGACTTCACGTTCTTGCCGTCGTCGGCGATGTAGTCCTTCCCGACATACGATGACGCCGCCGCGGCGACGTCGGCCGCCGGATCCTGCGCCCACAGCAGCTCCGCCAGCGGCTCCAGGCCCTTTTCCTTCGCGATCGTCGCGCGCGTGCGCTTCTTCGGGCGGAACGGCAGGTAGATGTCCTCGAGCACCGTCAGCGAATCGGCCGCGCCGATGGCTTTTTCCAGCGCCGGCGTGAGCAAATTGCGCTCCTTCAGGGAGGCGAGGATGGAGGCGCGCCGCTCGTCGATCGCCCGCATCTGCTCGAGCCGGTCGCGGATCGACGTGATCTGCACCTCGTCCAGCTCGCCCGTCACTTCCTTGCGGTAGCGGGCGATGAAGGGCACCGTCGCGCCTTCCGCGATCAACTGCGCCGTGGCGGCGACCTGGAAGACCTTGATGTTGAGCTCCGCGGCGAGGCGGAGGACATGGTCCGGGTTGGGTTGCGAGGAGGGAGTAGCCGGGGCGGCGACAGCGGACATGCGAGGAAAAGAGGCGCTGAGAACAGTGGCCGCCTCCGCGCGCGCAATCCCGAAACGCTCGCGCTGTTTTCGCCCGCCTGCGGGCCGACCCTTGACTTGCCGCCCGCCTTGTCGTTCGCCCCCGCGGTTGCGCTTCGGCCGGCGGCCCGCACGCTTCGGCTCATGCCGCCCTGCCCCGCCGCCCCCGCCCGTCGCGCCGCCCTGCTCCGCCTCGGCTCCGCCGCCACTGTCGCCGCCCTCGCGCCGCTCACCCCGGCGGCCCGCGCCGCCGAGCCCGACGGCTGGCTGCCCGTCGAACGCGAGGTGGCGGAGGCGGTGAAATCCCCCGCGGTCACGGTCGTGCATTTCTGGGCGCCCTGGTGCCCCAACTGTCTGGCGGAACTGAAGTCCGGGGGCTGGAAGAAATTCGTCGAGGACAACCCCAAGGCCACCGTGATCTTCGTCACCGTCCGTGACGAACGCGACGGCGCCGCCGAACTCGCGAAGTTCGGCCTCGGACGACAGAAGAATTTCCGCCACCTCCAGCACCCCAATCCCTCCCGCCGGCCCGAGACCGAAATGAATTCCTTCATGGGCCTCCGGGTCGGTTGGACGCCGGCCACCTGGATCTACCGCAACAATCGCCAGCGTTTCGCCCTCAACTACGGGCAGATCCGGTTCAACATCCTGCAGCAGCTCGTCGACGACACCGACCCGAAGTGGCTCTGAGCCGCGTGGGGCCGCTCCCGCCGGACGCGGGCTAGGCCCAGACGCGCTTCTGCAGGTCGACAAACCGGCCGACGATCGCGCCGTGGGCCACGTGCCGCCCGTTGGCCACCCGTTGGCGCGCGCCGATCCATACGTCGCGGATCGCGCGTCGCTCGAGTCCGAACACCAGGTGCGCCGCCAACGACCCGGCGTCCGCCCCGGCCAGCGCGGGATCGAACAGGTTCACGGTGAAGAAATCCGCCGGCCGCCCCACTTCGAGCGCGCCGCCCGTCGCGCCGAGGCTGCGCGCACCGCCCGCCGTCGCCGCCTGCAGCAGCACCTGCGCGGCGTCCCCGCCCAGCCCCGACCGCGTGCCCTTGGCGGCGCGCAGCCCGATTTCCAGTTCACGCGCCTCGCGCAGCAGGTCCGCCTGCGCGTTGCCCTCGGTGCCGAGCGCGAGGCCCGCGCCCGCCGCCAGCAGTTTTTCCACCGGGCCCGTCGGCTGGCCCGCCAGCCGCTCCGCGGCCGGACACACGCAGACCGCCGCCCGCGCCGCCCCGAGCAACTTCACCTCGTCGTCGTGCAGGTGCCGGGCCTCGACCGCGATGAACCGCTTGTCCACCACGCCGTGCTCCGCCAGCAGCGTCACCGGGGGACGCCCGTATTCGGCGACGCACGCCGCGACTTCCGCCGCGCTCGCCCCCACGCGCGCGTGCAGGCGCAGGCGCTGCGTCCGGGCGTAGGCCGCGATCGTCTTGAACGCGTCCAGAGGGACGGCCCCCAGGCCGAGCGGCGCCGCGCCCAGCCAGACTTCGTCCGCCGGGAAGTCCCGCTCGACCGCGGTCCGCAGCGCCTCGAGATCGCGCACGTAGGCGTCGACGGCGGCATGGCGCCGCCGCGCCGGCGCTTCGCCCCCCGCCGGGCCGAAGTCGCCGCGCAGCTGCGCCACCTTCAGGAGCGCGATGCGGATGCCCGTGTCGTGGGCCGCCCGGATGATCTCGCGCGCAAGGTGGTTGGGATCCGGATACGGCGTGCCGTCGGGCTGGTGGTGCAGCGCGTGGAACTCGCCGACACACGTCGTGCCGGACAGCAGCATCTCGAGAAACACCATGCGCGCCGCGTCGAAGACATCCTCGCCGCCGAGCCGGGCGGACACCTGGGCCGTCAGCGTCGCGACGTCGGCCCCGCGCCGCTCCGCGCGGCCGCGCAGCAGGCGCGCCAGCGCGTGCGAGTGCGTGTTCACCAGTCCCGGCAACGCCGCCTGCCCTTCCAGCCGCCGCGCCTGCGCGAGGTCGGCCGGCTCGCGCGAAAACCGCGTGATCCGCCCCTGCGTGTCCGCAAAAAACGCCAGCCCGCTCTCGAACTTGTCGCCGGTGTAGACGCAGTCCGGCAGCCACCCCGCCTCGGTCGCGCCGTGCGGGACGCCCGCCCGCTGGACCGCTGCTGAAACCGGCGCTGGCTCCCGCGGGGGCCCCGGACGGGGTTCGTTGGCCCGGGCAGGCCCGCTGCCGGTTTGCTGCTGCTGCCGGGGGTCGCGCCGGTCCCGCAGGTCGAAACGGCCGCCGCGCCCGTCGCGGGCGGAGCGGGGATCGCGGTGGGACGGGGAGCGGGGTTGGTCGCGGCGAGGATCCGGCATGGGAGGAGCCATCACGCGCCAAGCCCGGCGCCGACGCAACCCCGCGCCGCGCGGACCGGCTCAACCCTTGCGGTTACCGCGCTCGGCGATCAGGCGCGCCCAACCCGGCCGCGCGATGGCCCCGTCGGCCCGGATGCGCACCACGCCGAGCCGCACCGCCTCGCGGACGAGCTTGGCACTGGTGCCCACGCCGAGCTTGCGCATCAGGTTCCGCCGGTGGGTCTGCACCGTCGAGTCGCTCAATTGCAGGCGCTCGGCCGCCTCCCGGTCGTCCGAGCCGTCGCCGATCACCCCGAGGACCTGCAGTTCCGTGGCGGTCAGCTGCAGCGCCACGACTCCGGCGCTGCGGGTGAGAAACAATTGGCGCCGCAGCGTTTCGCTGAGGAAGCCGCGCCCCTCCGCCACCGCCCGCAACGCGGGCACGAGCCGGGCCGCATCCTCGGCCAGGGGATCGAAAAAACCGTCGAAGCGCGTTTGCCGCAGCGCGTGCAGCGAGACTTCGTCCTTTCGCCCCGACACGATCATCAGCCGGGTGGCGAGCCGCGCACCGGCGACCGCCTGCACCACGTCGACTCCGTCACGATCGGCGAAGGTCAATCCCAGCAGCGCCAGATCGACCCGCTGCCGCTGCAATTCCGCCAGCACCTCGTCGCCGCGCCGGCAAATCGCCACCGGCACGCCGGGAAACGCCGTGTCCACCGCCCGCCGCAGCGCCTCCGCGTAGAGCGCATCCCATTTCCCGATGAGCACGCGCTCGACGCGGTCGAGGGGCAACGGTTCCGCCAGCGTGAAGACGAAGTCCTCGGGCTCGGGGTAAACCTGGCACGACGGATCCGGGATAGTCATGGCGCGGACAGCCGCGAAGTAGCCTGTCCCACGGCGGCGGCGCAATCCCCAAGCACGGCCGCCTCCCCTCCCTGCCGCCCGTCAGGCCGCGCGGGCCCAGCCGCCGCACCGCCCGTCGGACTGGCCCGCCACGACCTCCGCATGACGCCGGACGTCGACGTTTCTCCCCGTCACCGGAAGGACGATCGTGCGCCCGTCGACCTTGCCGGCGAGCACCGCGGCGAGCGGCGCGGCCGCCGCCCCCTCGACCACCGCGCCGGCGCGCCGCGCATATTCCGCCATCGCCCGCGCCAGCTCCGCCTCGGTAACGGTCACCACCTCGTCCACGAGAGGCGTCGCCCAAGCGAAGGCCAGCGCCCCGATCCGACCGACCGCGAGGCCGTCCGCCAACGTCGGCCGCAGCGGCGCCGTCGCCGGCCGGTCGTGCACACAGGCGGTGACCAACGTCGCCGCGTGCGCCGGCTCGACCGCGACGACGCGCACCTGCGGGCGCAGCGCCTTGACGACCGTCGCCACCCCGGCGAGCAGCCCGCCGCCCCCGACCGGCACGACGATCGTGTCCGCGTCGGGTGCCTGCTCCAGGATCTCCAACGCGACCGTGCCCTGCCCCGCGATCACATCCGCGTCGTCGAACGGATGGACAAACATTGCGCCGGTCCGGGCGGCCCTCGCCCGGGCCTCGGCCTCCGCGGCCTCGAACGTCTCCCCGCACCGCACCACCTCGGCCCCGAGTCCGCGGCAACGGGCCGCTTTCACCTCCGGGGCCGACACGGGCATCACCACCGTCACGCCCACCCCCAGCTGCGCGCCGTGAAACGCGAGCCCGAGCGCATGATTACCCGCCGAAGCCGCAACCACGCCGCGGGCGCGCGCCTCGGCATCGAGCCGCAACAAGGCGTGCCGCGCACCGCGTTCCTTGAAGGAACCGGTGCGCTGCAAATCCTCGCGCTTCAGGCGCAGGTCCGCGCCGGCCAATGCGGACAACGCCGCACTCGGCAGGCAAGGGGTGAGGCGCAGGCCGTGCGCAAGGCGCCGACGGGCGGCGTGCACGGCGGCGAGGGTGAGCGGAGCGGGAGCGGAGGCATTCATGACAGTGCGGATTTCGGAAAACAAAAAGCCCTGAGCGGCGAGGCTCAGGGCTGCGGTGAAAGTGACTGGTGTCTTCGGTTATGCCGTCACGCGCCGCCCTGATTCGCGGAGAATCATAATGCTGACGGCGATAATGACGTGACGGACCGACATCGGAGGAAGCGCGACAAAGCCGCGTCGCACTCCACCTGTCGAGCCGGAAGTCGGACCCGCGGCGCCACACCGCGGGACGTCCGGGCGAAACCTGCACCCGGCGATCAAAGCCTCGTCCGCGACGCCCGCCCGTTCGCGGTGCCTTGCGGGTTTCGGCCAAGTCTCCGGTGCGACGGACTCCGCCGCGTGCCGCTACCCCTAGGCAGATCTTCGCCTCCCGCGTGCGGCGCGCCGACGACCCCGTGCGGGGGCCCGACGGCCGGACGCCACCCGGCGCGTTATCCCAGGACCGTCACGATCACGGAGCGTGCCGACGGCGCGGAGCGGTGTTCCCAAAGGAAGATTCCCTGCCACGTGCCGAGGAGCAGGCGGCCACCGGCCACCGGGACCGTTTCGCTGGTGCGGGTGAGGGCCATCTTGATGTGGCTCGGCATGTCGTCGTCACCTTCCAGCGTGTGGGTGAAATGCGGATCCCGCGCGGGGACGAGCCGATCGAGCCACGCTACGAGGTCCCGGCGCGCCGACGGATCGGCGTTCTCCATGATGACCAGCGAGCAACTGGTATGTTGGCAAAAGACCGTCGCGACGCCGCAATCGATCCCGCTGCGGGCGACTTCGCGGGCGACCGCAGCGGTGATCTCGTGCAGGCCCGCACCCGCCGGGCGCAACGTGAGGGTGGCTTGATGGACGGACATGAAAAAGCCCCGCGAAACCGGCGGGGCTCGGCGCGACCACGCAGCGAGGTCAGAACTTCCAGTTCACGCGATCGCCGCGCGCACCGATCCGCGAAACCTGATCGTAAAGGCGCTCCTCGTCGATGCGACGCGCCACGCGTTCGGCGGTGCGGGAAGAATCGTCCGACGATACCATCGACACCATCGCGCTGAGCAGGCGGGCCCGGGTCCGCTCGGCCGGAGAGGCCATCTGCTGGAGGGGATCGACCGCCGCCCGCGCGACGGCGGAACGGGGCTCAAACGCGCGGGCGCCGCTGAGGAGCGAACCTTTGAGGGCCGGTTCCACCAGATCGGCGGCAGAAGCGAGATTGTCGGCGATAAGCCGGGCGGACGGCGAGTCGGCCGCCGGGGTCTCGGGCGCACCGCCCAGCAGCGGCACCCGTGCGACCAGGTCGGCGACGGCCTCAACCGTCGGAGACGCCGGCACGACCGGAGAAGCCTCGGCAACAGTGACCGGAGCGGCGACCGCAGCCGGGGCCGACGCGATCGCGTCGGCGGCGACGGACTCGGGCACCCCGGTGCCCGAGAGCGCAGCCGTCACGGCGGGAGCAGGCTGGAGATCCGCGCTCGCCGCGACCATCGGAGCCGTGTCCGGGGTTGCAGGTCGCGGGCCGGACTCGCGCAACGCAAAGAAAGAAACGACCAGCGCGGCGGATGCACCGACCGGCAGGCTCCAACGGGCGAAACCCGCAAACACCGGCTGCAGCGAGAAGCCTTGCCACCACGGACGTTTGCCAACCAACGCGGCGAGCTGTTTGGCGCGCAATTCCCGGTCGAATTCATGCCAGAACTCCGCCTGCGGGCGTTCGGCGCGCTTCAAACGCAACAGATCTTCGATGGTTACCGGGCGCTTGGGATCGGACTTCATCGACGCAGATACGGCTGCAGCTCCGATTGCAGGAGCTGTTTGGCATAGTGGAGACGGGAGCGCACGGTGCCGACCGAACAGTCCATGACGTCGGCGATTTCCTGATGACTCAATCCGTCGATTTCAAACAAGGTGACCACGGTGCGATGCTTGATAGACAGTTTTTGCAGCGCGTCGTTCAATTTTTCCTGGAGCTCACGGACGTAGGTATCGCGTTCCACGCCCGTGGTATCCGTGAGCGCATCGACGATTTCCTTGGCCACCGGCTCCTCCGAATCGATCCGCTCGAGACTGAAGAAGGAGCGAATGCGGGCCTTGCGCAGGTGCGAGAGGGTGGAGTTGACCGCGATCCGGTAAAGCCACGTGAAGAAGCTGGCCTGGCCACTGAACCGGTGGATCGACTGAAAGGCCTTGATGAAGGCTTCCTGCGTGAGGTCGGCGGCGTCCTCGCGGTTGGAGGTGAGGTTGTAAAGGATGCCGAATACCCGCTCGCGGTAACGTTCGACGATGCGATCGAAGGCGGCGACATCGCCGGCCTGGACCCGGCGCACAATCTCGAGATCGGCGTCCGCCTCCAGGCGTCGCTCCGGCGACGCGACGAGCGTCGGCGCGAGGGCTTTGGTCGCTTCGATCACGCCGCGCACGATGGAGCGGGTCGGCCGGGGCGCAAACCGAATCTCGACTGTCCCCGACCGGCAAAACCGCGCCGTCAGGGTCGGCGCAGGCCCGCGACCTGGGTGCGGAGGACCTCGCAGAGTCCGAGCAGGAGCGGCGTCGGCGCCAGCGCGGCGAAGGGCCGCAGCGCGGCGGTTGCGGCTTCGACTTCGCGGCGGACGGAGTCCGCGACCGACTCGAAGACGCCGAGCTCGGCCATCTGGCGGAGGCGCAGGGCGAGCTGGGGCGGGCGCTCGCCGGTGATCTCCCCGCGCAACGTGGCGGCTTCGTCGGCCGGGAGCCGGTCGATGAGGTCGAGGAGCGGGAGGGTCAGTTTGCCGCTGGCCAAATCGGTGCCGAGGGTCTTGCCGATGCGGGATTCGTCGCCGAAGAAATCCACGAGGTCGTCGTAAATCTGATACGCGATGCCGAGATGGCGGCCGAAGCGGCTGGCCGCCTCGACGTAGTCGGCATCGAAGCCCGCGAGGCGCGTGCCGAGGAAGCAGGAAACCCGGAAGAGCTCGGCGGTCTTCAGGTCGACGATGCGCTGGTAATCGGCACGGCTGATGTTGGTCGAACCGCGGCGCAGCGTCTGGACGATCTCGCCGGCGCAGACCCGCCGCGTGGAATCCGAGACGGCGGCGCAGACTTCGTTGGTCGGAAACTGGGTCGCGAGATGGAGCGCGTGGGCGAACAGCGCGTCCCCGAGCAGCACGGCCGCGGTGGGACCGTATTCGCGCGACGCGGTCCGGCGGCTGCGCCGCACGTCGGCCTCGTCCATGATATCGTCGTGGACCAGCGTCGCGAGGTGCACGAGCTCGACGACCGCGGCGACGCGGACGAGGTCGGGCGGGACCACGCCCGGCCCGCGCCAACCGCTGAGGAAGACCAAGGCGGGCCGGATGCGCTTGCCCGAGGTGTCGATGCAATAGTCCGCCATGGTGCGGATCTCCGGCTCGAAGGCGGCCAGCTGGCCGTGGAGGAAGCGATCCAGCTCGGCCATGTGCGCGCCGAGCAACCCGAACAACTCGGCGAAGGCGTGCGGTTTGCCGGCACCGGCCGGAGCAGCGAGGTCAGGGTGAACAGGACTGGCGGCGCTGCTCATGGGATGCCGGACGCTAGGTGCGAAACCCGAAATGACCAACCAATAGTCGCGGCATAAGCCCCGCGCGCGACGCGATGAGCGGGATTGCTGCCGGCCGGCCGCTCCGAACCCGGCAGCGCAGCGTTGCGTAGGGCGGGGCGGATCGCCGACCTTCGGGCATGACGGACCCATGGCTGCTGCTGATTTTGACCGCGGCCGGGGGATATGTCGCCCGCCTGTGGTGGGCCGATTTGCGCGCAGCTGAGCGCGGCGCGCCGGCCAAGGGGGCGTTGCCCGGGGCAACGCGGGCCTCCGGCCGCACGCTCGCGATCGCCGCGGCCGGCGGGATCGTGATCGTCGCGCTGGAGACGGCGGGGGAACGCGCGCTGGGTATCGACGGCGAGCAATCGAAGATGACGTGGCTGTTCGCGGCGTATGCGATCCTCGCCGCGCCGGTCGTCGAGGAACTGATTTTCCGCGGATGGCTGGTGGCAGAGTCGCGGGGACGGACGACGCAGTGGGCCGCGGCGGCCGGGGCGTCGGCGCTTTTTGCGGCGCTGCATCCCTTCCTTTGGCGCTGGGGCGACGCGGGGCTAGAATTCACTCCGACCCACAAAGGCTGGTTCAGCACCGCCGCGGTCCTCGGGGCCTCGCTGTGGTTCTATGCCCTCCGGCTGGGGGCGTGGAATCCGACGCGCTCCCTCCTGCCCTGTTTCGTGGCCCACGCGGCGAAGAATGCCGGCGTGGTCGCAGCCAAAGCCGCGACAGGCTTCATGGGTGGCCTCTATTGAAGAGCCCCGGGGATATCCCCGTGCCGCGTAGCGGCCGGCGCCCGTCGGGCGCACGACCGCGGGTCGATCAGGGAACCTCGTAAACCTCGACGAGGGCGATGCCGGTGCTGGTGCCGGCGCCGGTGACCTGGGCACTGTAGGCGCCGGGCGGGAGATTGATGAGCATCGCGGCATCCCGGCTGCCGGCGGCGAGCGGGAAGGCGCCGACTTTGACGGCGGCGTCGCGGAGTTGCACCGGGTCGTTGCCGGTTTCCCAGTTGTCGTTCTCCCGCACGATGGTGGACGGGCCCTGGACCAGACGGAGACTCGGATCGGAAAGCACGCCACCGACGTTGAACGGTGCGGCCCCGAGGGTGGGGCCGACGGCCCGGATAAGCACTTTCTTGGCGGTGTTGCCGGTGACGACGAAGCCCGCGATGAGCTGGTTGGCTCCGGTGCCGACGACGCCGCGTGTGGCGACATTGGTCACCTTCTGCGGGGCGAACGGCTGCAACGTATCCGTATCGTAGAGTTCGACGAGCGCCACCCCGGTGGTGCCGCCCACGCCGCTCACCTGCGCGGTGTAGGTGCCGGGCGCGAGCGTGGCGAGCAGGGCGGAATCGCGGCTGCCGGGCTGGAGCGGGAAGGCGCCGACAAGGTTCGACGCGGCGCTGATGTCGGCGTTGCCGCCCCAGTTGTCGTTGGTCTGGAGAAGGGTGTTGCCGTTGAAGAGTTGGAGCTGGGTGTCGGCGAGCGCGCCGGCGACGCCGAATGCCGTGAGCGACGGACCGATGGCCCGGACGAGCACCTGCTTCGGGGTGTCGCCGGAGATCACGAATCCGGCGAAGAGGATGTTGGCCCCGGTGCCCACCTGGCCGCGCGTGCTGAGGTTGCGCAGGAAGCCGTCGCTGAACGAGACGCCGGAGGAGAGGGCCGCCATGAATCCGCCGCCCGGCCCGCCGGTGATGGAACCGGTAAGGAAGCCCGAGGCGGGATCGACGCGGCCGACGAAACGGACGCCGTTCTGGGTGGTGACGGTGAAATTGCCGTTGGCCGCGACCGTGCCGGAGCCGGCATCGCGGAACGAGCCGTCGATAGCGTAGATCGCGATGGATCCGTCGGGGCCCACGATGGCGGTGAAGTTGGAGTCCGGCCGGCCGTTGAGCCCGCCGTTGTAGTAGCCGGAGGCGACACCGGCGCCGGTGCCGAACCCGACGGTGCCGATGAAGGTGACGCGTCCGCCGTCGAGGGTGCCGACGGCGCCCGTATCGGTGACCGTGCCGCTGATCAGCGTGCGACCGAGATCGTCGAAGCGCGCGAAGCCGCCCGTGGCGTCGACTTCCATGCCGGAGTAGAAATACACGCGGCCGGCGGGCTGCGTGGAGTAGGCAATGAAGGTCGCGGACGAGCCGCGGACATTGATGGCGGCAAAGCGGCCGGATTCGCCGAGACCCTGGTATTGGCCGGTGTAGATCACATCGGCGCCGTTGGCGCCGGGGACGACGGCCAGCACCGTGACCGTGGTGGAGGTCGTGGCGGCGCCGGAGTTGTCGAGGGCGATGGCGGTGATGCGATAGATGCCCTCCGCACCGGGGGTCCAGGCAGCGGTGTAAGGAGCGGTGGTATCGGCGGCGCCGACGGCGAGGCCGTTGGCCAGGAACTGGACGCCGGCGATGGTGCCGTCGGGGTCGCTCGCGGTGGCGGTGAGGTTCACGGCGCTGGAGACCCGCACGGTGGCACCGTTGCCCGGCGCCGTCAGGCTCACGATCGGCGCGCGGTTGGCGACGACCGTGACGGAAATCGGCGCCGAATTGGTGACGTTGCCGCTGTTGTCGGACGCCTGGGCCGTGACGGTGTAGGTGCCGGCGGCGCTGGGAACCCACGGAGCCGTGAAGGGCACCGCGCTGGCGCTGCCGACAACGATACCGTTGGCCAAGAAGCGGACGGAGGCGACGGTGCCGTCGGCGTCGGCGGCGGCGGCGGTCAGGTTGACGATCGTGCCGCCGTTGACGCTGGTGCCACTGGACGGGTTGGTGATCGCCACGGTGGGCGGATTGTTGCCGGCGATGGTGACGGCGAGCGTCGCGGAGCTGGAGGACGAGAGGCCGGCGCTGTCGGTGGCGATGGCGAGCAAGCTGTAGGTGCCGGGAGCGCCGGGCGTCCAGGTCGCGGAATACGGCGAGGTGGTGTCGGCGGCGCCGAGGGGCGCACCGTTGACGAAGAACTGCACCTGGGCGACCGGACCGTTGCCGCCGGCCGGCGTGGCGGTGAAGGGGATCGCGGTGCCCGCGCCGTAAACCTGGCCCGCGACGGGGTTGTTGATGGCAACGGAGGGCGCGCCGACTGCCGTGATGGTGACATTGACCGGCGTGGTCACGGTGACGTTGCCGGCGTTGTCGGTGGCCTGGGCGGTGATCGCGTAGGTGCCGCCGACGGTGGGGCGCCAGCTGACATTGAAGGGCGCCGTGGTGACCGTGCCGATGGCGAGGCCGTTGGCGAAGAACTGCACCGCGGAGACCGTGCCGTCGGCGTCGTTGGCCTGGGCGGAGACCAGCACGAGATTGCCGAGGCTGTAGGTGCCGGCGGCGGGGCTGTTGAGCTCGACGGTCGGGGCGGCATTGGCGCCGATGGTGACGATGACCTGCGAACTCGTGGCCACGTTGCCGCTGTTGTCGGTGGCCTGGGCGGTGAGGGTGTAGACACCGACCGACGTGGCGGTCCACACGGCGCTGTAGGGCGACACGGTATCGGCGGCCCCGAGCGGGGCGCCGTTGACCAAGAACTGGACCTGGGTGATGGAGCCGTCCGAGTCGGCGGCGGTCGCGGCCACGGTGAGGGGCGTGCCGACGGTGTAGGCGGAGCCGGTGGCGGGATTGGTGATCGCGACGGTCGGGGCGGCCGAGGCACCGACCGTGACGGTGACGATGGCGGAGTCCGAGATATTGCCGAGGTTGTCGGTGGCGCGGGCCGTGAGCGTGTAGGTGCCGAGGGCGGTCGGCGTCCACGTGGCGGCGTAGGGGAAGGTGTTGTCCGTGGCGAGCGGCGCGCCGTTGAGGAGGAACTCGACCGTGCGGATGAAGCCGGTCGAGGACGTCGCGGCGGCGGTGACGGTGACGGGGGCATTGACGCCAAGGATGGCGGCATCGGTCGGGGCAGTGATCGCGACGCTCGGAGCGCTGCCGCCCGAAACGGTGATGTTGACCGCGGCGCTGGTGGTGACGTTGCCGCCGTTGTCGGTGGCGCGCGCCGTGAGCACATAGTTGCCGGTGGCGTTGGGGACGAAGTTGAGCGTGTAGGGGAAGGTCGAATCGACGCCAAGGGAGGCGCCGTTGGCGAAGAACTCGACCTGGGCGATGGTGCCGTCGGCGTCGGTGGCGGTGGCGGCGATGAGGGCGCTGGCGCCGACGGGCAACGAGGCGCCGGCCGCCGGGGCGACGATGGCCACGGCGGGCGCGCCGGTGCTGACGCCGGACACGGTGACGGTCACGGCCGAGCTGACGGTGCGATTGCCCTGGGAGTCGACCGCCACGGCGGTGAGCGAGACGTTGCCGACTCCGGTCGGGGCCCACGAGAAGTTGTAGGGGAACGTCGTGTCGCTGCCGATCGAGACATTGTTCGCGAACAGTTCGACGCTCGCGACGGTGACGCCGGAGCCGACCGCGGCGGCGTTGACGACGACCGGGACCGTGGTGCCGGCCACCGCCGAGCTGCCGGTCAGCGGCGTGGAGATCGAGACCGTGGGGGCGGACCCGCCGGTCACACTGACCGAGAGGACGCTGGAATCCGTGACCGTGCCGAAATTATCCGTGGCGCGCGCGACGAGGGCGAAGGCGCCGGTCGTGACCGGCGTCCACGAAACCGCGAAGGGGAAGGTGGTGTCGTTGCCGAGGGAGGCGCCGTTGGCGAAGAACTCGACGGAGACGATCGTGCCGGACGAAGCGGTGGCGGTCGCCGTGATGGTCTGCGGCACATTCACCGGCAGCGTGGCGCCGCTGACGGGGCTCGTGATGCTGACGGTCGCCGCCGTCGTCGTCGCGTTGACGGTGACGGGCGCGGACGTGGTGGACGCGCCGAGATTGTCGACGGCCGTGGCCGTGATCGTGAACGAGCCGGCGCGCGCCGGTGTCCACGACGCGCTGTAGGGCGACGTGGTATCGGGCGAGCCGACCGCAACGCCGTCGACGAAGAATTGAACGCGGGCGATGGTGCCGTCGCTGTCGGCCGCCGTGGCGGTGAGCGTCGTCGCGCTGCCGGCGGTGACCGAGGCCCCGCTGGTGGGCGCGGTGACGCTGACGGTGGGCAGGGCGTTGGCGACCACGGTGAGCGCCACGGCCGCGCTGGTGGAGCGGTTGCCGAGGGTGTCGGTGGCGACGGCCGTGAGGCTGTAGGTGCCGGTCGCGATCGGAGTGAACGTCGCCGTGTAGGGGGCGACGGTATCGGTGCCGAGGGAGATGCCGTTGGCGAAGAACTCGACCCCGGTGATCGTGCCGGAATTGGCGGTCGCGCTCGCGGTGATCGTGTTGGTCGAATTGACGTTGATCGTGCCGGCGGCGGGCGAAGAGATCGAAACGGTGGGCGCGGTGCCGGAGGTGACCGTGACCGACACGGAGCTGGAGGTGGTGGTGTTGCCGAGGTTGTCGGTGGCGATCGCCTGGAGGGTGTAGGTGCCGGCGGTCGTCGGCGTCCAGGTCGTGGCGTAGGGAAACGCGGTGAGGGTCGCGAGGGCCGCGCCGTTCACGAGGAAGCGGACGGAGGTCACGGTGCCGTCGCTGTCGGTCGCGGTCGCCGAGACGGTCTGCTGGGTGTTGACGTTGACGGTGCCGGCGGCGGGCGACGTGATCGAAACCACCGGGGAGGCACCGGCGGAGACCGTCACGGAGACCGTGGAGCTCGTGGTCTGGGAGCCGAGGTTGTCGGTCGCGACGGCGCTGAGCGTGTAGGTGCCGGCGGCGGTGGGCGTCCAGTTGAAGACGAAGGGGGCGGTGGTGATGGTGCCGAGCGAGGTGCCGTTGGCGAGGAACTGGACGTTGGCGATCGAGCCCGAGGTGCTGGTGGTGGCGGTGATCGTCGTCGCGGAATTGATCTGCACCGGCGTCGGCGACGTGATGCTGATCGTCGGGGCGCTGAGGTTGACGACGGTGACGCTGGAATTGCCCGTGCCGGTGGTCGTGGTCTGGTTGCCGCCGTTGTCGGTCGCGACGGCGGTCAGGGTGTAGGAACCCGTGGCCGTCGGCGTCCAGGAGACGCTGTAGGGGAACGTCGTGTCGGTGCCGATGAGCACATTGTTGGCGTAGAAGGCCACGCTCGCGATGGTGCCGTCGGTGTCGCTGGCCGAGGCGGAGACGGTGGTGGCGCCGTTGGCAAAGACCGACGATCCGGTCGAGGGCGAGGTGATGGAGACCGACGGCGAGGTCGGACTGACGGCGGAGATGGTGATGTTGATGTTGCTCGAGACGGCCTGGTTGCCGAAGGAGTCGGTCACCAAGGCGCTGAGCGCGAAGGTGCCGGTGGCGGTCGGGGTCCAGGTGGCGTTGTAGGGGAACGTGGTGTCGGTGCCGAGCGAGGTGCCGTTGACGAAGAACTGGACGCTGGCGACGGTGCCCGCCGAGGCGGAGGCGGAGCCGACGAGCGTGAGCGCGCTGTTGACCGGATAACTGGTGCCGGTGACGGGACTGGTGATCGAAACCGAGGGAGGGGTCGTCGCGGACGGCAGCGCGTTGATGCGCCGGTCGTGCAGGTAAATGTCGCGGAAGGTATTCGAGTCGGCCGACGAGCGGTTGGTGGCGCCGTGGACGAGGCCGCCGGTGTTTTCCGCATCGGAGGGGAAGGCGACGTAGCGGCCGTTGCCGCTGATGACGGGGTAAACATCGGAGGCCGCGGTGCTGGAGGTGCCGAGCAGGCCGGCGGTCTGGAAGCCGAACCGGTTGCGGCTCACCATCGTGGTGGCGCGATCGCCGGCGCCGGTCTCGTCGAAGGTGCCGTCGGCATCGGCATCGCGGTCGTGGACGAAGATATCGAGGGCGGAGTTGGAATCGCTGTTGGCGTATTGGCCGGCGTTGTCGCCGTCGGTCAGGTTGTTCGCGAGCGAGGCGAAGGCGACGTAGCGGCCGGTGGAGCTGATGCTGGGATTGATCGACCCGATGCGCTGGTTGGCCGTGGCGGTGGGATCGGTGGCCTCGGTGCCGGTGGAGGAGACGCTCACGCGGACGGTGGTGCCGTTGGTGCGGTCGTGCACGAAAATGTCGGAGATACCGTTGGTGTCGCCGGCGACGAGGTTGGTGGCCTCGGAGCCGAAGGCGATGTAGCGGCCGTCGTCGGTGGAACCGGAGTTCTGGTTGATCGACGGGGCGCGGCTCGCGCCGCCCGTGGCCTGGGTGCCGCCGGTCGCGACCGAGATGCGGGTGGTGGTGCCGCCGGTGACATCGCGGAGGAAGATATCCCGCAGGCTGTTGGTATCGCCGGCGACGAGGTTGGTGGCGTCGGAGGCGTAGGCGACGTAGCGGCCGTCGCCGCTGACGGTGGCCTGAATGGAGGAGCCGTTGCCGGCCACACTGCCGGACGATTGGGAAATGAGAACGAGGGAGGTGTTGCCGGACGTGTCGAACGTGCCGGAGCCGGAGACGTCGCGGTCGAGGCGGTAGATGTGGGTCACGCCCGCGGTGGTGCCGCCGGAAACGAGGTTGGTGGCGGAGGACTCGAACACCACGTAGCGACCGGTGGAACTGATGGCGGGCTTGAACGAGGCGCCGTTGGCCTGGGTGCCGAGCGTGCCCTGGTTGGCTTGGTTGGGCACGCTGGCGCGCACGATCGCGCCGGTGATGACGTTGACGACGTAGATGTCGGAGAAGCCGTTGGTGTCGTCGAGCGAGAGGTTGGTGGCCTCGGAGGAGAAGGCGACGTAAGTGCCGTTGACCGACAGGGCCGGGTTGTTGGACGCGCCGTTGGGCTGGGCGCCCTGCTGGGACTGCGAGACCCGGCGGACGGTGGAGGTCTGGTTGTCGTAGAGGAAGATGTCGCGCTTGCCGTTGGTGTCGCCGGTGACGAGGCCGGTGGCATCGGACGCATAGACGGTGTAGCGGCCATCGCCAGACACGGACGGGTTGTCGCTGTAGGCGGTGGAGCCGGAGCTGGCGGCGTAGATCGTCGGGAAGGTCGTCGGCAGAAGCGTGATGCGGGCGGCGTTGGTGTCGGGCGAGAACCAGACGTTGTTGCCGGTCGAAGTGAGGTCCGACTCGACGTTTTCGGAGACCGCGCTGGTCGTATCGATCTTGGCCAGCACGTAGTAGCTGCCGGCGAAGTTGCCGGGCAGGAGCTGCGTCCAGGAAATCGTGGTGTCATTGCCGTTGGCGTTCAATGGACTGGTGCTGACGTCGTGGTAGGTCAGGAGGAAGTCGTCGCCGTCGCCGAAGGTCGGGTTGGAGGAGAGAATGACCTCGATGCGGAAGTAGCCGCCGTCGCCGTTGAAGCCCGGCACGTAGGGGACGTTGGTGACGCCGTTGGTCGAAATGAGATTGGTGTAGGTAAGCGACATCGAGATGGTGTCGCCGCCCTTGTAAGCCGTGCTCGCGGGGTAGCTGAGGCTGGTGATCTTGAGGTCGGGCTTGCCGGTGATCGTGAGGATATTCCCGGTGGTGGTGAAGGTGGTGACACCGGCCGAGTTGGTGCCGGCATCGATGCCGGTGACCGAGGCGGTCACGGTGGACGCTCCGGCCTGGCTGGTCTGCAGCGGGACCGTGTGCTGCACGGTCACGCTGGCCGTGCCGCTCGCGGCGATCGCCGGAACGGTGACGGTCGTGGCGGAGTAGGAATTGATGTTCTGCCCCGTCACGCTGTTCTTGGACGAGATCGTGATCTGGACCGATTCGGACACCGACGCGGTCGTGGTCGACGAGTTGGTGAACGTCACGGTATAGGTGACGGTATCGCCCGGCTTCGGCGCGGCGGGGGACGCGGTGATGCCGGTGATGTCGAGCGTCTGGGCGGACGCGGCGGCAGCCGCGCACAAGCCCAGCGTCACGACGGCGAAAAGACGGAGCCAGGAATTCATCGGGCTACCTCGTAGGTTGAAGATGGTGCGGAGCGGGGGCGGTTTCACCGGTTCACTTCTTCAGGTCCGGGGCGGCCGGGCGGAAGATCGAACCCTTGGCGGCCGGTTTTTCGCCGGGCTTTGACTCCGGCATGAACGGGCTGGAGCCGTCGCGGTAGCCGGGCAATTCCTCGCGGGTGAGGTCGAGCTTGCGGGCCTCGGCGGAATTGAAGACCTGCTCGATCGCGGCGCCCTCGGCGCTGAGCGTCTTGGCGGTGATGAAGATGATGAGGTTGGTCGATTCCGAGCGGCGGTTGTCGGAGCGGAAGAGGCGGCCGAGCACGGGCACGGAGCCGAGGACGGGCACGCGGTTGTTGCCGCCGGCGGAGGTGGACTGCATCAGACCGCCGATGCCCATGGTGAAGCCGTCGCGGAGGGAGACGGTGGTCTTGGCCTTGCGGGACTCGACGATGGGGATGGAGGCGCCGTTGAAGTTGGCGTCGCGGCTGGACTGGCTGACCTCGGGCTCGACGGTGAGGCGGATGAAGCCGCGGGTGTTCACCTGCGGCGTGACCTTGAGGATGACGCCGATCGGACGGTAGGTGAAGCCGCTGACCTCGTAGGTGCCGCGCTCGGCGTTGTAGGTGTAGCTGGGGATCGGGCGCTCCTGGCCGACGTTGATGATCGCCTCGCTGTTGTTGAGCGTGACGATGGTCGGATTGGAAACGACCTTGGTCTTCTGGAGGGTCTGGAGGGCGCTGAGGATGAGGCTGAAGTCGGAGGCGGAGAAGACGGCGTTGAGGGCCCGGGCGGTGCCGTCGTTGTTGGTGAGCGACGCGAGGTTGGTCAGGGCGTTGTTGATGCCGTCGGTGAGGGAGGTGGTCGTGCCGCTGGTGGTGCCGGTGTTGCCGGTGGTGGTGGAGCTGTTGGTCAGCGAGCCGTTGGTGCCGGTGGTGTTGGTGGAGGTGGCGACGCCGTTGGACGACGTGACGGAGGCGGTGTTCGTGGAACCGCTGGTCTGGGCGGCGGTGTTCGTGGTCGTGGTGCCGTTGGAGGTGCTGCCGGAGCTGCCGGTGCTGCCGGCGCGCGTCGTGCCGCGGCTGTCGTTGAAGCCGCTGCTGGCGGTCTGGTCGCGGGTGCGGGTGAGCGTGCCGCCGAGCTGGCCGGCGGAGATCTGGTAATTCGCAAGGGAGGACCAGTTGACGCCGATGTTCTTCACGTCGCTGTCGGTCACCTCGACGAACTTGGACTCGATCATGACCTGGTCGGTGGCGCGGTCGAGCTGCTCGATGATCGGGCGGATCTTGTTCATCCGCGAGGGGCGCTCGGTGATGACGAGGCTGTTGCTGCGGGCGTCGACGACGATCTTGCCGCCGGCGGCGGGGTCGATGAGCGAATTGATGGTGGGCTGGATGTCGGCGGCCTTGGCGTAATTGATCAGGAAGACATCGGTGGACGTCGGCTCCTGCAGGAGGCTCTCGTTGCTGACGATTTTGATGATGTTGCCCTCTTCCTTGTAGGTGTAGCCGACGGGGCCGAGGACGCTCTCGAAGATCTGGCGCCAGGTGACATCGCGGAGCTTGATGGTCGTCTTGCCCTGCAGGGAGTCGGGCATGATGATGTTCAGCTCGAAGAGGTCGGCGACGTTGCGGAGAATGTTGCGGATGTCCTCGTCGGGGAAGTCGACGGAGAGCGTGTCGCGACCGGAGGAATCGGTGCTCTTGGTCGTGGCGGCGGCCGGGCTGGCCGCCGGCTCAAGCTGGAGGAGTTCGTTGCTGACGACCTTGATGATGTTGCCTTCCTCAACGTAGGTGTAGCCAACGGGCGCGAGCACGACGGTGAAGATCTGCCGCCAGG
>JACCDS010985473.1_pt1 | contig 25562 bp, 23 predicted proteins | sample 7446441 | NCBI WGS metagenome assembly JACCDS01 (sample SAMN15323445, study PRJNA562643) | freshwater metagenome | isolation source: river surface water | place: USA:Blue River Watershed | collected 2017-08-17 | reverse complement strand
TTTTCTACATCAGTCGAAAATCCGGCTGATCCAAATAAAAGAGCCACCTTATAAGGTGGCTCTGGCGGCAAACAGAACGCGGGCGACAGTCAAACGCTGGTAAACATCTGAATCCGACAACAGCCCTTGTCGTGTGACACAAAACATGAAAAGCACACACGTGAAGCCAAAGAGATTTTTCAAAATTGATGGCACTGCCCGCTGGACTTCGTGCCGCCAAAATTGCAAGGCTCCGAATGCCGTGCCGCAATACATGCAAAGCGGTGAAAGCCGCCCTTTTCGCAAGCACCGAGAGAGCGTATCACCGGTTGAGCAAGAGTTCGGCCAAGTCATCGAGTTCCGCCTTGCGAGCCTCCCAATCCGGCAAGGCTCGAGCCAGGTGCCTGTAGAAACGGTCGCTGTGGTTGTGCTCCCGCAGGTGACACAGTTCGTGAGCAACCACGTACTCGATACATGGCCTGGGCGCCTTCACCAGATGGGGATTGAGCACGATTTCGCCTTTAGGAGAGCAACTGCCCCACTGAGTTCGCATAGACAGAAGGCGCATGGGAGGCAACGTTCGGCGCAGTCCAAGACGCGGCACCATTTCCAAGAGCACCTTGGCAAAGACATCTGCGGCACGCTGCCGGTACCAATCGTCTAGCAGTTTGCGCACAGCCAAGGCGCCTGCGCTCAAAGTTGTAATCTCCAATCGGCCGCGCCATAGGCGCACACCCGGTTCGACACCTTCGGCTGGCGAGACCTTCAGCATGTGACGCCGACCGAGATAGAAGTGTGTCTCACCGCTGACGTACTCGCGGGGAAGGACGTGAAGTCTGCGTGCCTCCACTGCTTGCAGTTGCTGCCAAACCCAAGCAGCACGTTGCCGCACGGCTTGCTTGACCTCTGGCAGCGTCACCCCCTCAGGCGCGTCCACCTCTACTGCACCCTCCGGGGTGACATGGATCGATACGCGCCGTGCCGGGCGCGGGAGATGCCTCAAAGAAAAGCGTATCTGCTGATCTCCATAGGCCACGGTGTGTTGCGTCACTTCACACCCCGCCACGAGCCAGACCAACTCGAGTGACTTGAATCACTTGATCGATGGCTTCCTTGGCCTTGTCGAGCCCCATCAATCCGAAGAGCTTGGGGAGCAGTGCCTTGCGGATGGCTGCCTCAATGTTCTGAGGGTTCAGTGAATGCTCAGCCACAGCCTGCTGCACAACAGCATCAATTTCATTGGCTTGCCCAACCCATACCGCTTGATCCGCTTGTGCGAACGCTTCATCGCCAAGCACCAAACGGCAGATACCAAAGTACGCGCGAACGTGCTTGCTCCCACTTAGCTCCGCCGGCAGACCGCCAATGTCTCGCGCATCCACCTGCTCTTCGAACTTCTTGAACAAGGCGTACTGCTTCAATGGGTGATCGAACATGGCTTCAGCTTCGGCAATCGCCTGCTTCAGCAAATCGGCGAACACTTTTTGCGCGTAGGGGTCGTCGGCCAGATCTTGCTCGATCGTCTTCTTCAGACGCGTACGGATCATGTCCGTCTCGTTGCGCGTTTTCTCTTCGCTCCATTGCTCGGCTGCCTCAGGCTGCCCGAGCTGATGAACCAGATAAACCCCCTCTGGTTCACGAACCTGGCTGCCGATCACTTGCTTATCGACCAGGCGGCGGATCTGTTCTTCATAGACGCTGTAGTCAACGGTCTCCAACGCATCCTGGCGAGCGATCGTGCGCAGGCTGGTGAAGAAGCGCAGATCCTCCTTGTATCGATGAACGTCTGCCTCGGAGAAGCTGTGGTCCTCGAAAAAGCTTCGTGAAGACAAAGCAGTCTGCAGACAAAGGCCGAAGGCGGTCAGTGCACTGTAGAAGTCGTCACGAACTTTCTGACGTGTGTCGTAGTTCTGGCCGTCTTCATCCTCCGCGTAGCGCGGCATCAGCAGCTGCCTGTACTGCTCTAGGTCCTGCTTGTTCTGCACCTCGGCGAAGATCGCCCACAGCTCATCGTGCAGGCCAGGCAAGCGCTTGTACTCGGTGCTCATCTGCTGATAGAGCCCCTCGATGTCTGCCAACTCGTAGCCACCTTGCGTGCGGCTCTCCAAGTCTTGATAGGCACGAACGGCCGTGTCCAGCTCTTTCAAGATGCCTCGGTAATCCACCAACACGCCATAGCGTTTGGCCTCGTGCAGGCGGTTCACGCGTGCCACAGCCTGGATCAGGTTGTGTTCCTTCAACGGCTTGTCGATGTAGAGCACCGTGTTGCGCGGCTCGTCAAAGCCTGTCAGCAATCGGTCTACCACGATCAGCAGATCTGGCTCGCCATCACTGCCGAAGTCCTGCAGTACCTGCTGTTCATAGCCCTCGGCGTTTTTGCCGACGTGGGTGTTCCACCACTTCTGAACTTCGGGCAGCTTGCTCTCATCAACCTCAGTGTTGCCTTCACGGCTGTCAGGTGCAGAAATGATGACGGCACTACTCACCAGCCCTGTGTCGTCGAGGTATTGCTTGTAGCGAATAGCTTCAAGCTTGCTCGCCGTGGCCACCTGACCTTTGAGGCCTTGCCCAAGCTTCTTGATGTTCTCGTTGAAATGTTGGGCGATGTCCCAGGCGATGAGTTCGATGCGGTTCGCTGCGCCATAGACGGCTTGTTTGTTGGCGAACTTGCGCTTGAGGTCGGCCGCCTGCTCTGGGCTCAGACCCGCTGTGATGCGGTCAAACCAGCGGTTGACGGCCTCCTCATTGATCGTCAGCTCTGGCACGCGCTCTTCGTACAGCAGCGGTGCCACGGTGCCATCTTCCACAGCACGCTGCATGGTGTAGGCATGCACGATGGGGCCGAACTTGTTGGCCGTCTTGTCCTTCTTCAGCAAGGGCGTGCCGGTGAAAGCCACATAGGCCGCACGCGGTAAAGCTTTGCGCATGCGCTCGTGGGTTTCGCCGCCATGGCTGCGGTGGCCCTCGTCTACCAGCACGATCATGTCTGCCGAGGGGTTGTAGCACTCAGGCAGCTTGGAGGCGGTTGCAAACTTGTGAATCAGGGTGAAGATGATGCGCTCGGAACCCTGGCCAATGCGCTTGGCCAGCTCGCGGCCCGAGCCCACCTTGGCTTTCTCGCCATCCTTCTTGGTGGCCACGGCTGAGCCAAAGGCACCGCTGTTCATGAAATTGCGCGCCAATTGATCTTCCAGATCCAACCGGTCGGTCACCACCACCACACGGCAGGCCTGGGTGTTCTGGTGCAACACCAGTGCTTTGGTCAGGAAGACCATGGTGAAGCTTTTGCCAGAGCCCGTGGTGTGCCACACCACACCGCCTTCGCGTCCGCTATCTGGCTTGCGTTGGTTGATGCGGTCCAGCAGGGCCCGAATGCCAAAGAACTGCTGGTAGCGGGCCACCACCTTGCCCGCCTTGCGATCAAACAAGACGAACAGGCGCAGGTACTCCAACAAGCGCTGCGGGTGAAGCAAGGCTGCCAGCAGGCGGTCTTGATCGGTCGGGAGCAGCGGCTGCGCCCACAGTTGGCGGAAGTAGGCTTGAAGCTTGGCTGGCTTGCCTGCCAGCAATGCAGCCTCCGCATCGGTGCTGAGTTGCTGGTTCTTCCACTCACTCAACTGCGCATCGCCAAACTGCTCTTCACGCCAGCGTGCCCAGAACTTCATGGGCGTGGCGGTGGTGCCATAACGCCCCTCGGTGTGGCTCACGGCCAGCAGCAACTGTGTGTAGGCAAAGAGCTGAGGGATCTCGTCAGGCCGCTGGTTGCGCAATTGCTGGCTGATGCCTTCATCGACCATGGCCTGCCCCACATGCGTGGCATCGGGGCGCTTGGCCTCGATCACCACCAAAGGCAAGCCGTTCACATAGGCCACCACATCGGGCACACGGTGGTGCGTGCCGTGGGTGGACAGGACCTCCAATTCTTCGGTCACGTCCCAGCGATTGGCCGTCCGGTCGTTCCAATCGATGAGGGCAATGGTCGGCTGATGCTTCTTGCCATCGGGCATGAACTCGGTGACGGTCACACCCAGCGTGAGCATCTGGTAGACACGCTCGTTGGCCGATAACAGGCTCTCGGTCAGGTTCACCGCCTGGACTTGCCGCAGTATCTGGTCGATACCGCTGGGCGAGAGTGGGAAGTACTCGCCCTTGTAGTCAAAGCGCCGAGTTTGCAGCACCTCGATCAGGCGCGTCTTGAGGATGACCTCGCGCGTGCTGCCGCGCAAGGCCAGCGCCTGGGCCGTGGTCAGGAAATGCCAGCCCAGATTGACGAGCAGATGCAGTGCTGGGATGTGGGCGCTGTATTGCTCGCGGGTTTGCGGAAGGGCGCTCATGCGGCCTCCGGTTCCGCCGCCGAATCGGGCATGCGCACGCGACGTCTGCCCGTCAGCAGGTCGGCCATGAGGGCGCGTTTTTCTTCTTTCAGCAAATCTAACTGTTGCTGAAGCGTTGTCTCTTGTTCGCTCGCAGCATCAAGGATGGCCACGATGCGCAGTTGCTCATCCAAAGGAGGCAGATTGATGGGCCATTTCAACCATTTGTCGAGACGGAACAGCATCTTCTCGATGTGCACGCCGATGCTGGAGTGAAAGCAGGTTTGCTGGAAATAGGTGGTTTCAGACAGGTAGCGCAGGAAGCGTGGATCAAGATCGGCATGAGTGTTCAGAACGGCGTACTCGTTGGAGACGATGGCGCCATCCAGTTCTGGCGGAACGATGCCGCATGCGCCATGAACAATCTGGCGCTTGGAGATAAGAAAGTCTCCTGCCTTGACGTAGAACTGTGTAGGCGTCTTGATTTCCGCCCCTGGTAATTCGCAGCGCTTATCGACACCACCACGTGACCGACGTACGGTGACCAGCCGATAGGTCATCGCTGAATCAAGGTTTGCGGGACGAATGACTTCTTTTAGATGGGCACCAAAATTAGTTTTGGTCCAACCCTTCGGTGCTTGGGGCAGTTGAGGAATTCCTGGCTGTACGGAAGGGGGAAAGGTATCGCTCGCCGTGCGTTTCCCATTCCCGAAAGGGACGGGCATCAAGAGGTGACCGATCAACGACTGCTTCTGCCTGCGACTGTTGACGAGGTGGCTTTCGGTTGCAGCTATGGCTGCTCCCCATGTGTCGATCACTCGTGCAATATGGATCTGCTCTTCAAATGGAGGAAGAATGACGGGGAATCCTTTCAGCTGGGTGGAGTTCAGCGATGCAAGGCCCGTCGATCCTTTAGCGCAAGAAAGGAAATAGTCGCGGCCGTATCGCGATTGAACTAATAGCTCCAAGAACCCTGGTAACAACCTCCCGTCCTCATGCGTTCGCACAGCAAACACATGGTTCTGGTGAACAGCCTCTGGGATTTGTCCGTGCCATAAGCAACCACGCCCGAGATTTTCAGGATTTCCATTGCCTTCGATAAGCAACAGATCACCTGCTTGCAAGGTGTATCGCGAAGTTTGACTGGCTGGTACGTCAATCTCTTGAACGTCCGACAGGTCCAAAGCACCGTCTTGAACGTTTGCTACTCTGAGATACGGTCGTTTTAGGGTTACACCCTCACGCCGTGCGTTTTTTGACAGCCCTGTACGAACTTCCGCTACGGTATGCAGCGGTACCTGTTTCCATCCTTTAGGCAGCATGAAGCACCTGCATTGCCAGATGTTGTGCAGCTTCATGCGGCGAAGAGAAGCGCTTGAATGTCACCGAGCGAGCCCTGGCTTCAGTTTCCAAGAACTCCAAAGAGTTCATGAAGCTTTCGCGTTCTCGCCGTGGCAGGTAACCGATGGTCTCGACAGGCGGGCATCCCACCAGCACTTCGGTGTTGTCAAGCGGGTGGATCTGGTCGCGCCGAACAGCCTCCAGATCAAATACCTTCACCTTCAGTGACCGTGTGTCACCCGAGGTGTGTCCCGGCCGCATCACACCAAAGTTGGCGGCGTAGTGCTGCCTCAAGAAACCGATACGGACAGCCTTGTTGCTCAGCTTGATGCGGACATTGAACTCCTCCGGCTGAAGCATCTGCGTAATCTGTGCTGTTTGCATGCTCAGCAAGTCGGCGCGGATCTGCTCGGCCCAATCATCGAATGCCCGCTTGGTTGCGCCTTCGACTTCTTCCCTGGTACCGAAGTTGGATTGCCCAAAGACAGCAGAGAGCTTGACGGCCATGTCAAAAACTTCGTTGATGTCCCTGGCAACTCCGTCTCGCGGCGTATGAATCTGAAAGCCTCCGAAAGGCATGCTCAGGTCTTCGACCGATACGCCTTGGTCAAGTTGCTTTTGCAGATCGATCACTGTGGCACCCACCATGGATGCCACGCCTTTGCCTGCGGCCCCGAATAAGCCGCTTAACATGGCCGGTGCCACACTTTGACGAACTTGCGTTTGTCCGCTTTGCGCTCGCACCATGACAGCCACGGTGATAGCCTCACCACTGCCCGGAATGGTTTCCATGCGAACAGGCCACCATGTGGCCTGAAAATCCGGTAGTTCGATGGGAATCATGCTTGTCCTTTCTCGCTCTCCGGACGAGAGACAGGCTCAGGTCTCAAATACATTTGCTCGGGAATGATGCGTTGCGACAGCAGTCGATCGAGGTGTTCTATCCGCTCCACCAAGAACGCCACTAGGGTCTGGTAGATGACTGCGCCATCTTGCAGGTAGCCCACCGCAAGTGGCGAGTCATCAAATGTCACACGCCTAAAGGCGGCCAAGCGGCCACGCAGTCTGCGCAGCAGCAACGCCCGCTCCGCATCCGAGAGGCCTTGCATCAATTGCCTCGCTAGCCAATTGGTCACGCCTTGGTCTGGCTGCAATGACTCTGCCATGGCAGCCTCATGATCGATCAAATAGAGCCTAGCCTCTGGGCAGATCAGGATGTCGCTCGGGCTTCGGACGTCGTTGGCAATCCACTCGTCAAAGGCACAGGCAGAGTCGGCTAGCTTGAGCTTCTCAAGTAATGTGAAAAGTTGATCCAGGCTGCGAGCGGGACGGGCCATGGCGCGGGTGGACACATCCAGCGTTGCAAACGCAATCAAGTTCTTTGTGCCCTGTTGCCCAACATGAGAAGGTTTGACCGTCACGAGGTAGGGATCTGGCGTTGGCAGTCCAACAGCCTGTGCCACTTGAGCAGCCAGTGTTTCCACCATGATCGCTCGTGACGAGAGGCCCACCTTCACATACAAGGTCAAGGGCTGGCTGTTAAGCCCATACGCGGGGCAGAACCAGATATCTGTACGCGAACCGGTGACCTTGTTGCCGAGACCACAGGTTGCCGCCACACCAATATGGGGCAAATGTGCGGCAGGAAATGGAATCACTTTGCCATCTGCTCTGTGCGTGTCTCGATTAGTCATGACGAACTCCCTTTGGTATTTCTGCGCCTGCTGCTAAGTTGCTTTTCAACCTGCTCCAGCTCTTTCATCTCTGAGTGGTCGGCCTCTAGCGCCTCTGCTTGGCGCCGCGCCGCATCAAACTGCTCATAGCGCTCGTGCGCAATCGTCGTCATGGCCTGGTGGCTCATGCGGCCGGGGCCTTGCAACACGGCCTGTTCGTTGAAGGCCATGAAGCTGTCTACATAGGCGCGCCAGTCGGCCATGCGTAGGTCTTTGCGCTGCATGGTGCGCAGCTCGGCAAAGTCCAGGAACATGCTGACGATGCGGTTGAGCTGGTCCAGCTCTTCGGTGTTCAGGTAGTTTTTGGCCACGGTCACATCGCCCTTGCGCACACGACCGCCCTTCCAGGACGTGAGCGCCATGTTGGGCTGAGTGGGGTCGGCTCGCTGCACGATCAACTCAGCAGCCGTGTGGCCGGTCACCGCGAAGAACATCTTGTTCTGCACTTCAGCGAAGAAGAGGCCGGTGGCCTGCCCATCGTCCGCGTAGTCCACCGACAGCGCAAACAGGTCACGCACCTTTTGGTAAAAGCGCTTTTCCGACGACCGTATGTCTCGGATGCGTTGAAGCAGTTCGTCGAAGTAATCCCAGCGGTCGCCGCCCTTCAGGCGCTCGTCATCCATGACGAAGCCCTTGATCAGGTACTCCTTGAGGTGGGTGGTGGCCCACTGGCGGAACTGGGTGCCGCGTGGTGACTTCACCCGGTAGCCGATGGCCAGGATCATGTCGAGGTTGTACAGCTTGACCGTTCGGCGGACTTGGCGGCTGCCCTCGGTTTGAACTATTAAGTCATCTTTAACAGTTCGAACTTCGGTCAACTCCCCTTCATCCAGCACGTTTTTGATATGAATGTTGATGTTCGGTGTGGATGTTTGAAAGAGCTCAGCCAGTTCGGCCTGGCTGAGCCAGACGGAGCCATCCTCGGCGCGCAGGAAGAACTGCGCCGAGCCATCCTCGGTGGCATAGAGCACCAGTTCGGCGCGAGGCGTCGGCTCACTCATAGCCAAGCTCCTTCAAGTAGCTGGCCATCTTTTCCTCCAGCACTGCCAGCTCGGCTTTGAGCTTCAGTCGTTCTTCGCGCACGGCCTTCAGGTCGATGGCCTCGGCCTCTTCGAAGGTGTCCACATAGCGCGGAATGTTGAGGTTGAACTCGTTCTCGGCCATCTCGGCGGGGCTTGCCAGGTAGGCGTACTTTTCAACGCTCTGCCGTGCGCGCACGGTTTGCTCGATGCGGTCCAGGTCCCGCGGGCGCAAGACGTTTTGGTTCTTGCCGTCTTGGTAATTGCGACTGGCATCGATGAACAGCACTTTGTCATCGATTTTTTTCTTGCGCAGCACCAGGATGGCGGCCGGAATGCCCGTTCCATAGAACAGCTTTTCCGGCAGGCCGATGACCACATCGAGCAGGTTCTCTTCGATCAGCTTCTGACGGATCTTGCCTTCGGCCGCGCCGCGAAAGAGCACCCCATGTGGCACCACCACGGCCATACGCCCCGTGCCGGGCTTCATGGTTTCGACCATGTGCAAGATGAAAGCGTAGTCGGCCTTGGTGCGCGGGGGCACGCCACGGCGGAAACGCTTGTACGGGTCATCCGAGGCGGCCTCATGCCCCCACTTTTCGAGCGAAAAAGGCGGGTTGGCCACGACGATGTCAAAGTGCTTGAGCAAACCCTTGCCATCGAGCAGCTTGGGATTGCGAAGCGTATCGCCCCATTCGATGCGGTGGTTGTCCTCAGCGTGCAGGAACATGTTCATCTTGGCCAGGGCCCAGGTGCTACCTATGGCTTCTTGCCCAAACAGCGCGTATTTGCGGCTACCCGCCTTGGCACGAATCAGCTGGCCACACTTCATCAGCAGGGAGCCTGAGCCGCAGGTTGGGTCGCAGATCTCGTCCCCCTCCTGCGGCGCCATCAGGCGGGCCATGAGTTGGGACACTTCGGGCGGCGTGTAGAACTCGCCGGCCTTCTTGCCGCTGGTCGATGCGAAGTTCTTGATCAGGAACTCATAGGCGTTGCCGATCACGTCGAGGGTTCCTACCCGGCTCTCACGCAGATCAAGCTCGGGCTTGGCGAAATCTTCCAGCAGGTGCCGCAGGATGTCGTTCTTCTGGGCCTCGTCGCCTAGTTTGGTCGAATTGAAGCTGATGTCCTGGAACACATCTCGCAGCTTCGCCAGGTTGGCCTCTTCGATGGCATGCAAGGCCTTGTCGATGCGCTCCCCATTGCCGGGCTGATGGCGGGCTTCATGCAAGGCGTAGAAGTTGGCGCTACGGGGCAGGACAAAGCGCTCGTTCTTCAGCAGCTCTTCAATCAGCGCCGGGTGGTCACCATGCTCAGCCTTGTAGCGGTCATAGTGGTCCTGCCAGACATCGGAGATGTACTTCAGGAAAAGCATGGTCAGGACGTAGTCCTTGTAGATGCTCGGGTCCACCGTGCCACGGAAGGTGTCGCAGGCGCTCCAGACGGCTGCGTTGATGGAATCTTGCTGGATGGGCGTAGCGGTCATGGGTCAGTTGGCGTGGGATTCGTCGGAAAACAGGGCGAGTGCCAGCGCGTCGAGCTGCTGCTGGCGGTTGCGGATCAGGGCGTGGAGCTGCCGCTCTTCTTGCGTGGCGGCTTCGGCCAGTGACACAACCAGGTGTTGCTGTTGAAGCGGCGGTAAAGCCAGAGGCAGAGCTTCCAGCACAGGGCGGCGGATGCTGAGCTGGTCAGAGCCCTCGGCATTGCTGGCCAGGTAGCGCTGAGCCGGCGCCCGGTTGATTTGCCAGGCCAGGAACTCGGGCAGCAGCGTCGGCGACTTGATGCGAATCAAGAAAAAAGTGGGGGAACACACCGTGGGCTTGGGCACGTCGCGCAGGCAAACGGCGTAGTTGCGTGCGCCACGGGCGACAAACACGACGTCGCCAGGCTCCAACCATTGCACGGGTTTGCCGGCATCGACCTCGGTGCGAACGAGCCCGTCCCAGGCTACTTCGCCGTTTGGGCTGAGATCGCGCATCTGCAAAGCAAACGCGTTGCCAGTCTCCACGAGGGGCACGCTGCCTCGGAAAGGGTGCCCCGCCTGTACGTCAGCCAGACTCTTCAAGATCCAGTTCATTGTGCATAAATCGCGTTGATGCTGAATTTTGCTTGCATACGCCTTTAAAAGCAATTACATTGCGCTCTGCATCGCATCATTTCGATTGATGCATAAACTTTGAAAGGATTGGAAGTGAAAGAGTACGAAGTGAACTGCGTGAACAAGCCGAACCGCAACAGCCCACACGAGCACATCACGCACATTGGGCACACCGGTAACAAGTGGCGCCTCAGCCGCGAGGCGGCGATCACCCGCATCGAATCCAAGACCGAGGCGTTCTACACGGTGGACAAAGCCACTGGAAAGCGCATCTACATCGGTGTCGTGCGTGAAGCTGGCAAGGCGCCGTATCTGCGCACTCACGCAGACGGCAAATGGAACGACAACCTGCTGGCGCAAAGCGAGTGCGGCGGCGACTGCAAGCTCATCTGATCAGGAAGATGCAACGGCATGGGCTGCGATCGTCTGCGGCAGCCCATCCAGCACATCCTGACTTGTAAACCCACCGCACTTAGGGACTGACCGACGTGGAATCGCTATCCTCATTCGCACAAAGCCCACTCTTCTCACGGGCATCAATTGCTCTTGTCGGGCTACTCGCGCTCGCATTTTTCTGGTGGCGAGCTGGCTCGATTCACAGCGTTCTCGACCGCATCTGGCGCCTGATCGCTGGCAAAGCAGACGTGCATGACCCGGCCTTGAAAGCGCTCCTGCAAGAGAGCCGAGACATCGAAAAATTTCAATTCATCTATCGCCTGAAGGTGGAAACGATGGACGAAATGCGAAATCTCATTGCCTGGATGGCGACTCATCGCGTCGGCATGTCGAAGCTGCAAACCATGCGTAAGTGGATCGACACCACTTCGGAAGAAGTGATCCAGCAGCCACCGAAACACTACGTGCCCAGTCACATTGGATTGGCCTCACTGGCCACGATCGTCATCGTGGGTCTTGGCCCGCTTGCGGGCTCTCACGACGCCTATCTGCAAATGCGAACATCCAAGGTATGGTTCAAGACAGATGCAGTGACGGTCAAGGCTCCCTTTGAAGGCTGGACATTCAGGCATGACCAGTGCGCATCAAATAGGAGCGAGCTGGCTCAGATCACAGGTTTTAGCCAGTCCGAGACGGAGGCGATTTGCGATGCACTGAAAGATGATGGACTAAAGCCCCTGGTCAAGCAGACCGTCGAGTTTCAAGCTTGGACAGGCATTGTTGGCGTTGCCCTCGCGCTGATCTTCGCATTTACCAATCTCGGTGCCGCCATTTCCGCTCAAGCCGCAAATCGCTTACGAAAGAAGCTCTACACGGCCGAAAGCAAAACGCAGGATGGGTCCATCGAGAATCATGCGGTGCCAGCACTCGAAGAGACTAAATCTGCTCCCTCACCGCGCCGTCGGCGATCGCAACCTCCCGGTCAGTGAATATTGTCAATATCGTCGCTGGCTCGATTCCAATGCCCGCCTGGCGACGCACCATTTCCAGAGCGATTTCGATGCGGTAGTCAACATAGCACCGATGCAGCGCCTGCATGGAAACGGTCACCGGTGAGCCTCGAACGCGGCTCGACAAAATGTGCAAGATCAAAGCCAAAGGTGCTGCCGCAGGATTTCGCACTTGAATATCACTCTCTCCAGCTAGCGCATCGAGATCCCGACATATCAGTTGCAGCCAATGATCAGAGAGATGACTTGGTAGCGCAAATTCCGCAGGCCTGACCAAAACTTCGTCGCGCAGCTTGGTCAGATCAGACGGAGGCAGGTCATCGATGTCCATTTCCTCACTCCCCCGCCCCGTCTTCACCCACAGCCTTCTCGATTTCACTGCACAGGCGTTCATAGTTCTCGGGCCAAATCACTTGCTCCATGCGCAGCGCGGCAAGGCCCAGCAAGTGCATCAGGGCAAATAGGCGCCGGTCTTTTGTGGTGACCAGATGCTCCCGCAGCAACTGCTCCAAAGCCTCCGTCGCCCGGTGTGCCTCTGGCGTCGGACGGCCGTCGAAATCTGCCGGGAAGTCCGCCGCACCGACGACCCTGTGCCAAGCGGCTGCAAGCGACTCAATGGAGGTGCACGGCGACTCGCCGCCGAACCGATCCTGACTGGTCATGAAGTCTTGCGGGATCTCGTCTAACCGATCTTGGTCAAAGAAGCCCTCCCATGACGCGGGATGACTGGACAACACAAGATCGCCGCTGTTGGGATCGCAACGGATAAACACCTCACCGCTGCGCATCTCCACTCCCGCAGGCAGCAGCACGGCCTGCATGCCGTCGATCGTCTTGATCTGTGCCCTGATCATGGCTGGATTCCTTTCTGTAGGAGAGAGCCCAACGCGAGCCCAAGGTCGTCGCGCCGATAGAAGTACTGGCGAGCACCATCCACGCCCGGACCGCAAGTCGGTTGGCACCCCAGCAACGCAAGCATCCGACGCGGTGCCATGTCGTGCGTGGACGCAATCTCAGACAAGGACACATACGTCGTGCGGAAACATTCGATCGCCTGAGGCGTGACGCGACGGCACCGCCCAAGCACAACGGAGGCAATCAACCCTCGTGCGACCAGCTCGTAAGTGACTTGCTGTTTCAACCCCAATCGCCGGGCAGCTTCATCGACAGACAACCACGCCTCATGGGTTCTGCGCCGATCGCTCAACCAGGCCCTCAACTCCTTGGCGTGCAGCTCCGCGCGACCAAGGTTTGGCGAATCGCTCGCTGGTCTTTGTACTGCCAGCGTCTTGTTCACCATTGCATGAACCAGTGCAGGAAATTCACCTGGCTGCAATCGCCATGCTTTGAGGACCATCCTGACTGGCACGCGACAAGACATGCTGTCTTGGCCGGCTGCCGCTGGTTCACCCAGCGCAGCCAACCTCATGACGTCGGACCTGGATAGCCACCAGGTTGCAGCATTCGCTCGGCGTCGGTCGATCCAGGTATGAACAAGCCCAGCGTCAATGAGTTCTCGCACTCGCCACCGGCCAATGCAAAGAATGGATGACGCTTGCCGCAAGGTCACCCGGTCTTGCTTCATCTTTTGAATCTGATGATCTGCGTCCGCAGCGAAGGCCCGAGTGACGCGCCCAGAACCGTGCTGAACCGCATGCACGGGTATTGATCCGCTGCTTGCCAAGTGCTGGACATCGGCCCGTCCTATACCGGCCTTCTTAGCCAACACCTTCGCACTCTGGCGCGGGTGTTTCGATAAGGTTTCGGAGCGCAGCCAACGATTGCGACGGCCCAGCATGCCAAACCAATTCTCGTGAAGATGCTGCTCAAACACCTCGCGCAATGCATCAAATGCAGGCGCGCCAAGATCACGGTAGAGCACCCGATACAGCGGGCCATAGGCTTGCGCCAGGTGACTGGCCGCAGGTTGCCTCGTTCGCGCACGATGCAGCAGTGCTTGGAAGTTCTTGGGCCATTCATCCAGCAAGAACGCTGTAGCCCGCGCCAACATCATGGCCTCGGACAAACGATGCAAGCCGACAGCCTGCCCCGGCCGCCGACACCAAGGGTCAGCGCCGAAAGGGCCAAGGTACTTGACCAACTTTAGCCATTCGAGAACATCGCTTGCCTGCTTGGTTTGCACGCAGGCTTCAATGCTGGTGTGCAGACGCGCGTGCAGACAGAGCAGTGGCGCATCAACAGCAGCACCAGTCACGCGGCAGAGATCACGCCCGCATGAGCTGCATCGAAGGGAACAGCGCCCGAGGCTCTGTCGCTCTTGGCAGGAGGGGCAGCGCTCCACCAAAAGAGCCTGGTGTTCGAGGCAGACACAACACAGCTTCAACCCCCATGCGCCGCTGAAGCAGCCCTGACTTCCCAGACAAGCCGGGCACCAACGCAGGTAATGGTGATTGAACTGCTCCACCGGGATGCCATGCGTCGTCGATCTATCGGCGGTGCAGCGAATCGGAAGCGGGCCGAACAGTCGGCCCAACTCTTGCGGCTCCAATTCGAGTGCGTCGGTGATTGACTGCCCCTTGCCGGATATCGCCCGACAGAGCCCGCGCACGCTCTCATAGCCATTGGCCTCTGCCACCCGACTCAAGTAGCCCATTGAAAGCTCGCCACCAATTGGGCGCGGTCGAATTGGCAAGACAAAGTTGAGGCGGCTCATGCCTTCCGAGCCTCCAACTGCCTGATCAACGCAAAGCTGTCAGCGGCCAGACTGTCGAGCACGTGCGCGGGCAAGCTCATCATCTGCGACCCCAGATGACGTAGCGTGTTGGTACCTGTCGCCAACGGCTGCCAGACAATGGCCGCGACCAACGACCCGAACACCTTCGCGCTCAAGTCAATGGGGCTGTCCAACTCCGAAAGCCGAAGCGCTGCATTGAGGATTGCTACGCTCTTCGCTTCGCGTTCCGCATCGTTGAGCAACCATGCGGGTCGATCGGGACCTTTTGCCGGCACCATCAGGCCTCGCACACGTAGACACACTGTCAGCCACCATCGGCGGAAGCGTTGAAGCCCGAATGCTCGGGTAACGCCATCGAAGCGTGGGTGAAAAAGTACCCAGCCCGAGCACGGAATGTGCACGCGATGTTGATTTACCCATTGCATCAAAGGCTCATGAAGTAGTGGCAGCGACGCCCCCTCATGCCGAACCGACAGTAATGCTGACAAAGCCTGCGCAATCGGTGCGCCTGGTGGCAAGTAGATTAGGTCGTCCATGCACGCTCGGAAGCGCCTTCGCAGCAGACGCTGCAACCGATCGCCAAAATGCCGAGGCCAATCGCACGCTAGCTTCAATTCCCAAACATGCGGCTTGGTTCTGGCATGCGATGCCTGCCAGTGCTGACGAGTACCCAATTGCCGATCACGCATTACCGCGTTAACCAGAAAACTGCGCAAGTCGACCAACTCAGCGAGCAATCTATAGCCGGTGCGCAGCGTCATCGACGAAGCGGAGCAACGAGAACCTAGCAAGCCAGACGTTGGAAACGGCGGCGCATCCAAGGCCGCTGCAATCCATTCAGCGACGGCAGCATCAAAAGGCGTTGCCGGGGGTGGTTCCATTGCCGCCAATGACACGCCGCATCGGCACTTCCAGCCAGGTAACAGCGTCAGCCAGCGGAACTCAGCTCGGCATCGGAGGCAGCTCCTTTGCAGGCTGCAGCGGTGCAGAGCACACGCCTTCACCATGGGCAATTCCCAGAGGCTGAAGTGGTACCCGTGTTCTTTCAAGCAATGTGGGCAAAACTGCACCCGAAAGAACGTCTGCCCTCTCATTTTCAAATGGACCTGAACCGTCGTCCATAGATTTCGCCAACCCTTGAACCAGGTTTCCAGATCGACCGGAATACCAGGTCCCAAAAGGTCGGCCAGCCGCAGAAAATCTCTGTCATCGGCTGAATGCCCGTACAAGCTATAGCAAGCAGTCGTCAATCGAGCGACTTCAGGGTCGAGCTTGTGGCCGTTCTCTGAATGCAGGCGGTACGCAAAACCCGCCAAGCTTTCCCCGCGCCGGGCGCGCGGCCGCACAGGCCAGTCGGCAAACAATGTCATGCTGAACTCCGTTCTCTGGCATTGATGCGGCCGACCAAGGCTTGCTCAAAAGGCTCCCCTGCTCGATTCAATCGGCGGAATTGGAACTTCTCTGAAAACGGGTTCAGTTGTTCGACGCCCTCCCACCAGACCTCTGCATTGAATGCTTCTTGCAACACGCTGGCGTCAATGCAATCGAGCTCTCGCTCCAAGGCAAGGCGAATGGCTCCCGCCAGCAGCTTCTTGATGTACGCCACCCGGCCATCGCTGGCGTAATGCACCCGCTGCGCCATCTCGTCCCAACTGAAGTTGCTAGCCCGAATCGGTATCGGGAAGCTGTCACCCAATGAGAGGAAGAGCTGCAGGCATTCCGCCTCGATACTCGTCTCGCCGCATTGCCCCATCTGAAGGTATCGCCGCCGCGAAAACCGGCGCCGCACTTGCTCGTTGACCTGAAGAAGCTGGCCCACGCGCGGGAGCCCCAACAGAACCGTCGGGACGTTGAGTTCGTCCATCACGGTCTTCAGCCAATCCCCCACCAGGTACTGAGTCGGCAACCGTCCTCGGTCTTGGATGTGCTGAGCCTCGTCGATCAGCAAAAGCTCGACCGACAGCGCGCGTGCCAGCTTCACGGCACGCGCAGTCTTGGCGGACACAGTTCCTGCCGTCGGCGCGGGATCGCCCAGCTTGGCCAGCATCGCCTCCGTCACGCTGGCGATCGTGGCGGCCGACGGGATGGATACATGCAGCACAGGCACCACGTCTCTGTCACGGAGCACCATGCGGGGATAGCGTGTCACGAAGTCTCGGCACAAGGTCGTCTTGCCGGTGCCGGTCTCCCCCAGAACCAATAGATGCTGAGCAAGGCCCGAGCCTCGGTACAACTTGAGGAGCGCCTCGATATCGTTGAACGCTGCAACATAGGAGGGGAACTGCAGCAGATCCTCGTTGAAACGCTCCAAGATGGCGTAGATCGCATTCATCGCCAGCCCTCAGCGCTTGACCCGGAAGGTCGAGTAGCGAACGAGCGGCATGTCTTCCACGCCGGTCTTCGAAGTGCGTTGTGCTGCAGGCGGGGTTACCGGAATCACCTCCGGTACCTGGGTCACCACTTCCGCTTGAGGCTTGCTGCTGCTGATGCCTCTGATCGCGCCGGATCGTCTGCGCTGACGTTGCTTGCGACTGTCCATCAAGGCCTGCACGGCTGATGCAAGCTCATGCTTGGCGCGCAGGAGGGCAGCGGTGTCTTCGTTAGCCGCTCCCTTGTCTCGAAGGCTTTCACGAATCAGCTCGTTCTGCCTAGCTGTGAGACCGCGCGCATAAGTCTGATCCACAGCCAAGATGGAGAAGGGCTGTTCCTGGTCCGGACCCCACACTTGGATCGATCCAAGATCTTCGGGATCGAACAGCACTCGAACTCGCACGCCCTCGCCATAGGCACTGAGGATGCCCTGAAGCTCGTCGCCGCTGTAGCGGATGCCGTGCAAAGAGATGCCGGTGCGACGCAGAGCCCGTTCACTGATCATGCCAATACGCCGCTGCAAGTCCTGCAGATCAGCTGGCAGCCCCGGTTCTCGATGCTTCAATCCTTCATGCCAACGTGACCATGGCGTGACGCCGATTGAGCGGTGCACCTGCTGGGCGTACACGTCGAGCACCCACTTTTCAAAGATGGCAACGAACTCGGCCAAGGTGAGCACGGCATGTTGCTGCGGGTCGTAGTCGCCCCGTAGATGCAAGCGCGAGAAACTGGTGCCGGGGAGCTGCTGGGCAAGGCCGTGGTTCACCGTCTTGAGGTAGCGCTCGACCGTCCCCTTGAATCGAGGCTGGTGCTTGGGGCAGTAGAAGATCTTCATGCCCAGATCGAGGCACACGTCATCCAGATCCCGGCCATGAAACTCCAGGCCGTTGTCCACAACAATCAAATCCGGCACGCCGTAGCAAGGCCAGCGGTGTTCAACGTCCAAGCCTGGAATGGCCTTGGAAGCCGGCTGCTTGGGCAGGATCGCGTGACGCAGCGCACCCATCACGGCGGCCGTCGAGGGATCGCCGTAGCTGAGGTAGTAGCCCAGCAGCATGCGGCTGTAGTGGTCGATGGCCACCGTCAGCGTTGGGCGCCCCAATGGCAGCCAGGTCCTGTCGTCGATCAGGAATAGATCGAGCGGTGTGTGGTCCATCTCGACCCGTTCCAGGATGCAAGCCGTAGTGGTGCCCACTTTGTTGAGCCGGAGCCGCTTGTCTGCGGCAGGCTTGCCCTCGCGCAGCGTCAGCTGATCGTGCACGTCCATCCGGTTCACCAGCCGGTAGACCGTACGCCGCGATGGGTGCTTCAGATGATCACAAGCCATGCGCAGACGGTTCTCTGCGTCGATCTTCGCGAGCAAGCGAACATAGATGTTTTGGACTGTGGTCTTCGGCGACGCCTTGAAGGCCTCTTCCACGGCCTGTGCAGCCAAGCGCAGGACGGCTTGCTGTTGACGAGGTTTGGAGGGGCCGCGGCGATCTGTGCGCGGGATCAAGGCGCGGGTATCCCGACTCAGGCGGTACCGTGAATACCAACGGTAGAGCGTCGTGACACTGGGAGGCTTGGAGTCGCCGATACGCAAAGCCACGGCCCCAACGACCGGCCTCAAATGCTCTTGTGTGAAGACAAAGCTGCCTTGATCGAGCAGCGCCTGCACATACTGCCAACGCCGATGCGCCTCGGCCTTCATCGACTCGGGAAGCGTCTCAAGCGCACGCGAGAACGTGGCGCTCGCCTTAACTGAGGACGGGACATGCCCCAACGACACTCGCCCGTGAGCGTAGTCGTCCAGTAGCTGATCACGCGATGCGGGAACGAATGCGCCATCAGTCAGACGCTCCAGCACCAATTCGCCATCCGGCTGCATGCGCTCGATCCGAAAGGGCGTGCCGTCCCACTCAAAAGCCGTGCCCTTGAGCAATGCAAATCCAGGCATCGCTGTCCTCCTCAGTGAGGTGAAGCAAAGGGTCGTGGCTCAAGGGAACATCGAGGTCACATTTCAGCAGCCCGTTGAACAGCAGGTTGGCGGGGTGAATGCTTCGGTCGGCCAGGAGCTGCTTCACTACTGACCATGGCAAAGGGAAACGTGATCGATGCGCTTGTAGTGCGTTGATGCAAGCGGCATCCGTTGGCCAGCGCCGAGGCGTCTGGTGATACAGGCTGCGCACATTGGATTGGCGCGGCTCACGACGCAAGATCTCATCGGTCAAGACCACAAAGGGCTGTGCTGACCGCTGCAGATGCATGGTCACCCGCTGGAGCTTGTGATGCACATCGGCATCGAGCAGGCTGCGGCATGGCTTCACCTCGACGAGTACCAGCTCGCCGGTAGACAGCGTCAGCTCGAAGTCCGGCGTGTACCGGCGCAGTCGCTCGCCATCCGGAAACAGAATGGTCCGTGGTTGTTCGCGATAACTGATGATCTGCGGCGCTGCCTCGAACAGATAGATTGCATCCAGTTCCAACAGACCTTCGTGATGCACCATCCGCCCGTTCTTCCTGCTCGGAAACTTACCTCGCATGATCCCGCCCGATGGGCTGATAACGCGGCGTGCGCGGCTGTGTGGATCACTGGCGGGCTGTCGCCCGCGCCAAGTACCGTTCCACTGAAATTCAGACATGAGTCATCCCCCGCCAGACCTCGGCCATCAGCAGAGGCGGCGTTCAATTTGATGGAGATTGCTGTGTGCGGGCGTGGCTACGCCCGAGCTCGGTAATAAGTCGACCGAGCTCCATAGCAATCGAGGGGAATGGACTTGACGCCGCAGAGGGCGAATGACGATACTGAAGGTGACCAAACCGAGGTGTCGCCAGACGCCTTACCCCACGGGACAGGCCGCAAGGTTTGTCCCGTTTTACATGGCGGCCTCCTCTCTGCGACGCCGCTTGATACGCCGCAGTGGTTCGGGCTCAGCGCGCATGAGCGAGCCCTTGAGTTTGAGAATGTCGCGAATCATCTGCACCTGAGCGGGATGCAATTTGTCAACTTGCTGCCGCAACTCGTAAAGCATCCAGTACAGCCCTTGAGGACTGTCCGTGTCGAGCGCCAACTTGCGTTGCGAGGCCTCAGCGATCTGCTCCAACTCATGCTGTTCAGCATCGCTCATGTCGAACGACTGCGCGAGCTTGGCCAAAAACTCAGGCGTCGGTGGCCCTTTGGTGCCGATCTCCAGCGCTGAGATGTAGCTCTGTTCATAGCCCAGCAACTCCGCCAATTCAGTCTGGCGGATACCGTGTTTGAGCCTCAGCTCATGGAGGTAGTGGGCGAACGGGCTCATGACTTCTCATGCGGTGATAACCGGCTATGAGAGTAGATACCGCCGATTGCGGTGTCAAGAGCGCGAGTTTCGCTAAGTTATTGACCAAAAAGAACTTTTTGGCAACCAAGGTGCTGGCTTTGGCGTGCCAGTCAGGTGAAAAAGCAGTGTGATTTCAGATGGTTAAGGCGGGGCGTCGATTTGAGCCACCGCGCGGACGCAGCACCTACGCCGCGCGAACTGAAGGAGAAAAATTTCACCGCCCCTGCTACACCGATGCCCTGGCGCAGACATCGTTTATGTCCTTGGGTTTCCGCAACGCAGCGGGTGCGGTCAGTCGCTCCGTCGCGGCGGACTCACGCTGATAGTAAACAAGCAGTCGTCGCATCACGTAACCGCGCCCAAGCAGAATAGACAGCAGTTCAAACTACAGCAGCCTTTGGTCTTGACGACGCTGGCAGCGTCGGCGAAGCCCCATTTGGCGCCAAAGGGCGATGCGGCGCACCATGAGCGCCGCTGCCCAGGGACACAACTACAGCAAGATGGCTTTGCTGAGTACCTGATCGCGCGGCAGCCCAGCATATGCGGCCAGTGGATTGATCTCTCGCGCAAGGTCCGCTGAAAGCTGTTCGACTTCCTTGTACAGATCTGCCAGAGAGTCGGTCTTCTCAGGCTTGTCGAAGATGAGCCGTGATCCGTCCGGCACCAGCAATGTCGAACGGTAGGCGGGGAAGTCCAGCAGGAACTTCAGGTGCTCGCGCACACGTTCGACCAGCAGTAGGTCAACGCCGAACGGAACCACCAATTCCTGGTCGGTCATGTGCCAGGCAATGGCTGCGATGTCGTAGCTCGACAGGTCGATGGTCTTGCTGGCGTCGTACCGAAGGTTTTTCATCAGACGGATGCACTTGCGAAGGGCCCCGCGAACACTGATGCACTTGTCCTCGATGAGACCGATGTGCATGAAGGGCCGGTTCTTCATGCGCTGAGCCGCTTTGCTGTCGAAGACGTAGATGTCGCGATAGCGTTTGTCCCCGGTCCGCTTCCAGTCGAGGGTGTCATGCCAGTGGGATGGGATGACGTCGACCGCACGCTGTAGCGAGCCACCAGTCAGCGTGATCGCCTTGCTCGGTGAAGAGTCGACCTTGGCGCCCCAAAAGCGGCGCTCGAGGATTGCGATGCATTCCTGGCGCAGGTCAGCCAACTCCTCCACGGGCGTCTTGCCCGGCGCGTCAAGGTAGGAATACGCCGCCTGTGCAGCGGCTTCCACGGTGACGAACCCATCGTGCAAGACCAGCAAGTCGATGTCGCTGTTGCCACGCACATGGACGTCGAGCGGCACGGAACCCTGATAGTCGAAGACGGCAGGGATGCCAGCCGTGCTCAACCCTTCGGCAAGCCGATCCCGCACCCGGTTGCCCTCCGCATAGGACTTCAGGGTGTACTCCGAGTCGACGGCCTGCATGGCCCCGATCGCGTACTTGACCGCCTCGGGCTCGGCCAGTTGCTGGAACTTCTCGACCTTGGCGGTGGCCTTGATCGCCTCCACGAAGTCGAAGACACCGTCACGGCTGTACAGGCCCTGGCGACGATCTTTCAAGCGCTGGATCTTCTGGCTGTAGTTCATAGACGGACACTCCCCGCGTTTCGAATGTTGCGAGTTTCGTTTGTTTCGACTATGATGTCAACGTATCCCGGAGACCACCATGACCACGAACGACCTGTCCCGTACTACCTTGCCGCTTGCGCAAGAGGTGCAGGCCGCAGCCAAGGGCCAGCGCGCGCTGGCTGCGTATCTCGCGACGCACGGCGAGATTCAGCGCATACAGATCTATGACGAGAAGAACAAGGCCCACCAGGTTGAGTTGCCAACCTCTGCGCTGAGGCTGCTTGTCGACATCCTGACCGAACTCGCCGACGGCAATGCCGTCAAGGTCGTGCCTATCCATGCCGAGCTGACCACTCAAGAGGCAGCCGATCTGCTGAATGTCTCGCGGCCCCACCTCGTCAAGCTGCTCGAGGAGGGTGTATTGCCGTTCCACAAGACTGGCAAGCATCGACGTGTGCTCTTTGCTGACCTGATGGGATATCGGGAGGAGCGGGAGAAGGCCAGCCACGCGGCTATGGAGGCTCTGGCGCAGCAGGCTCAAGAGCTGCGCATGGGCTACGAATGAGGCACTCGAACTTCACTGCGGTCTACGACGCCTGCGTGCTTTACCCGGCGCCGTTGCGAGACTTCTTGATGTGGCTGGGACTGTCTGGCCGCTTCAGGGCGCGGTGGAGTCCACAGATCCACGACGAGTGGAAGCGCAGCTTGCTTCGCGATCGGCCAGATCTGACGGTCGAGCAGCTGAACCGGACTTCGGACCTGATGGACCAGGCGATCCCGGATGCGCTGGTCGTTGGCCACGAGGCAATCGCTGAGAACCTACGCCTTCCCGATCCGGACGACCGGCACGTCCTTGCCGCAGCGATTCGATGCGGCGCCAGCGTCATCGTGACTTTCAACGAGAAGGACTTTCCCGCCGAGGCGCTGGAGCCGTTCGGTATCGAAGCGCAGCACCCGGACCTGTTCATCGACAACCTCTTCGACCTCGATCCTGCCGCCGTCATCGCCGCGGCTCAACGGCAACGCGGCCAGTTGAAGAACCCTCCCATGACGGTCGATGCGTACCTCGACGTGCTCCTGCGCCAGGGCCTCGCCCAGACGACCCGGGCGCTGAGTGGCTACCGGGCCATCCTGTGACAGGCGGACCGATGTCAAAGGGCTGCCGATTGCAAGTCGCGCGCACACCTTGGGGAGGTCGCTGATGGGTCTGGCTTCCAGGCTCTTCAACGGAGCGGCTGAACAAACGCTCTACGCGAGGGTGACGCCATCGACCGACCAGGTGGAGTTCCTTCAGACGCAGTGGAACGACCTCGCTGAGCACCTGAAACGCGAACTGTCGCAGCGGCACGGCTATGCGGTCAGCACCTGGCTGCAGGGCTCGTACAAGTACGCCACGCTCATCAAGCCCGTCCACAAGGGCGAGCGGTATGACGTCGATCTCGGCGTGTACTTCGAATGGGACGCCGGCGAGCAAAGCATCGAACCGACGCCGCGCCAACTGAGGGACTGGGTCCAGCGCGAACTGCATGCCTTCAAGACCCGGACAAAGACACTGGTCGAGGTCGTTGAACCACCGAAGGACCGCTGCTCTCGCGCGGTGTACGAGCAGCAGTTCCACATCGACACGCCGACCTACCACCTTGACCGCCGGCGCGACCGACGTCGGCTTGCGCATCTGGAACACGGCTGGGAAGACCGGGATCCCAAGCCCCTGTACAAGTGGTTCAAGGGCATCGCCGATGGCGAGGACCGGGACCAGATGCGGCGTCTCATCCGCTACCTGAAGGCATGGGCGGCTGTCGGGTTTCGCGATGCGCCCGATGCCAGGCCTTCCTCTGTGATGCTGAGCGTCCTCGTCGCGAACAGCTATTGCGCCTTCATGCGCCAGCTGGGCCGGCTGTGGGAGCGGGAGGCGGACGACGACGCCTTGAGGACTGTGATTCGGGATGTTCACGAGACGCTGCTCAGGGATCCCGTGGTGCCCAACCCTATCGACGAAGGCGAGGACCTGAATCGAATCGCGGCGGACCAGTGGGACGCCTTCCTGAGTCGGTGGCAGGCCCTTCGAGACGCCGCCGAAGCAGCCGCAACGGCTGAAGATGAGGTTTCAGCGTCGTTGGCCTGGTCGCAGGCGTTTTCCTTCCTGATGCCTCTGCCTGAAGCCGAAGAAGTGGAGGTCGTCAACCCGGCCGGACGGGCCTTGATGGGCTTGCCCGAGATCCGCGTCGACGTCTTTGCTCGCAAGCCGCGTCGTCATGTGGCTAGCCACATGAACGGCGTTCCCGGTGTCGCGCGAGACTGCGATCTGGTCTTCACCATCACCAACCCGCACGTTGTGCCTGACATGGCCACGGTGGAGTGGACCGTGCGGAACGAAGGCCAGGAGTCGGCGTTGATCGGGGATCTCGGCCACCGTTGGTCTGGAGCCCGGATGTTCAGCGTCGAAGAAAAGACGGCTTACGTCGGGCTCCACCACATGGATTGCGTGATCCGGGTTCACGGTTCCGTCTACGCCGTGCGACGAGTGCCCGTGACGGTACGCGACATCAAGCATCTGGCGCCGCCGAGCTCCAACAACCCTGGCTGGCGTCGCCTCAAGAGCGCGAAGAAGCGCTGGTAGGGTCGGCACAAGGGAACGACATGACTGCACACGAGTACGCCATCATCGGCCACAAGCGCGCGGAAATCGGCCGTTGGCTCGGCTTTGCATCCGTGGTTCTGGCGCCCATCCTCACCAGCGTCATCACCTGGGCCAGTGGCTGGCCGCTGCTGACGGCATCCATCCAGGCCAAGATGGTTGCGTTCACCGTATCCACGGGCCTCGTGTATGCCGTTCTCTACTGGCTGTTCAACCGGTTCGTGTGGCGCTGGCTCAACAAGATTTTGGGCATTCCGGACCTGAGCGGCACGTGGTCCGTCACCGGCAAGTCGCTTACGCTGGAAGGCGAGGTGAAGTTCGATTGGGCCGGAACGCTCAAGATCACCCAGAAGTGGGATCGGATCGCGATTGAGCTCAAAACCGGCCAGTCTGGCTCGTTCAGTGAAACGGCATCCGTTCTGCTCAAGCACGATGGTGCGGCCAAGCTGTCCTACAGCTACCAGAATCATCCGAAGGCCGGGGAGCCGGAGTTGCAGAAGCACCAGGGCTTCTGCGAACTAACTTTCGATGAAGCGCGGAGCAGCGCTGAAGGGCACTACTTCAACTCGCTCGGGCGCTACTCCTTTGGGCGAATGCAGTTGATCCGGGCAGCGGATGCGTCCTGATAGCCAACAGCCAGCTAGACGGCCCGGACCCAGTTGACGCTGTGCTGCTGTTGTTCGCAGACCACCCGCCGAGGAGCGGGCGACCGGTAATGTCAGGTATCTGTGAGAGCAGAGGTTCGCCGCAGCCGCAGCGACCGACCGATTTCAGCCTAAAGCTGGAATTGAACCTACAGGACCCCTGCGCCCCTTAGCCGATTTCAAGCTCGCCCTGATCCGCCAAACAAAACGCCCGGTGGAGCCGGGCGTTTGCATGTTCGGAATCCGTCGGACCCTTTCACTATCTGTGGCAGTAATTCTTCACTTACTTGGCACAGATTTCACTTTTTGCGGCATCCGACACATCCGACATATCACACATCAATATTTCCTGCGGCCAACGCATTCGACTCGATGAACGCGCGCCGCGGTTCGACATCATCGCCCATGAGCGTCGTGAAAATCTGGTCGGCGGCAATCGCATCTTCGATCTGCACGC
>JACCDS010909764.1_pt1 | contig 25575 bp, 17 predicted proteins | sample 7446441 | NCBI WGS metagenome assembly JACCDS01 (sample SAMN15323445, study PRJNA562643) | freshwater metagenome | isolation source: river surface water | place: USA:Blue River Watershed | collected 2017-08-17 | reverse complement strand
CTTTTTCCTCTACCTCGCCTTCAACGCGCCCCATTGGCCGCTCCACGGGCGCCCCGCCGATATCGCGAAATTCAACGGCCAATATCTCGCCGCCTGGGACCGCCTCCGCGCCGAGCGCTTCGCCCGCCAGGAAAAATCCGGACTGCTCGGCCCCGCCGCCCCGCTCTCGCCCCGCGACGACGGCGCCCGCGCCTGGGACGAACTCACCGCCGCGCAAAAGTCCGATCTCGATTACCGCATGGCCGTCTACGCCGCGCAGGTCCACCGCATGGATTGGAACATCGGCCGCCTCGTCGAAACGCTGCGCTCGCTCGGCCAACTCGAGAATACGCTGATCCTCTTCCTCTCCGACAACGGCGCCTGCGCCGAGCCCTACACCGATCTCGGCGGCGGCCACTCCGACGCCATCAACGACCCCGCCGCCGCCGGCTCCGGCGGGCGCAACGCCGGCCGCAACGGTTCGTCCTACGGCACCGGCTGGGCCAACGCCTCCAACACGCCGTTCCGCCGCTACAAATCCCGTCTCCACGAGGGCGGCATCGCCACCCCGCTCATCGCCCATTGGCCCGCCGGCCTCCGCACCGCGCCCGGCGCCATCGCGCGCACCCCCGGCTACCTCACCGACTTCATGCCGACCGCCCTCGAGCTCGCCGGCCTCGCGTATCCGACATCCCACCACGGCAAGCCGCTGACGCCCCTCGCCGGCCGCAGCCTCGTCCCCGCCCTCCGCGGCGAGCCTCCCGTCGGCGACCGCTGGCTCTTCTGGGAACAGTACGGCAACCAGGCCGTCCGCCACGGCAACTGGAAAGCCGTGCGCCCCGCCGAGAAGGATTCCCCCTGGGAACTCTACGACCTCGCCACCGACCGCACCGAACTCCGCAACCTCGCCGCCTCCCACCCCGACCGCCTCCGCGAGCTGACCGCCGCCTGGCAGACCTGGGCCGAGACCCACCAGGTCCTCCCCAAGACCCGCCCCGCCACTCGCTGATTCCCCATGCGCCCCTCCGCCCACCTATCCGTCCCATCGGTCCCATCTTCCGTCTTCTCCGCCCCCGCCCCCCGCCCCAACTTCCTCCTCATCGTCGCCGACGACCTGAACTGGCGCGACCTCGGCTTCACCGGCAGCCCCGACGTCAAGACCCCGCACCTCGACCGCCTCCGCCGCGAGGGCATGCAGCTGCACGGGATGTTCACGCCCGCGACCACGTGCTCCCCCACCCGCCACGCCCTCTACACCGGCCTGCACGGCATCCGCTCCGGCGCCTACCCGAACCACACGCGCGCCTACGACGGCACCAAAAGCATCTTCACCTACCTCAAAGCCGCCGGCTACCGCGTCGCCCTTCAGGGCAAGGAACACGTCGGTCCCGCCGCCTCGTTCCCCTACGAGCACCTCGCCAAACGCGGCGAGGACAACTTCGTCCCCACCCGGGACTTCTTCGCCCGCGATCCCGCCCAGCCCTGGTTGCTCGTCTTCGCCTCCAACGATCCGCACGGCCCCTATACCCGCGGCCCCAAGGAACTCTACGATCCCGCCCGGATCACGGTGCCGCCCTACCTCCACGACAACGCCGTCACGCGCCAGATGCTCGCCGGCTACTTCGCCGAGATCTCCCAGCTCGATTGGCAGGTCGGCGAACTGCTCCGGCTCCTCGCGGAATCCGGCCAGGCCTCGGACACCCTCGTGATGTTCGTCAGCGAACAGGGCAGCGGCTTTCCCTTCGGCGGCAAATGGAGCCTCTACGACAACGGCGTCCGCACCGCCGCCCTCGTCCGCTGGCCCGGCCGCGTCGCCCCCGGCTCCGCCTCGTCCGCCCTCCTGCAATACACCGATGTGCCCCCCACGCTGCTCGCCACCGCCGGCCTCGATCCCGCCGCCGTCGACACCGGCTGCCCCGACGCCCTCGGCGCCCGCGGCTTCGACGGCCGCAGCTTCCTCGCCGTCCTGTCCGGAAAAACGGATACGCACCACGACGCCGTCTTCGCCCAGCACACCACCGTCGGCATCAACGGTTACCGGGATCCGTATCCGATGCGCGCCGTCCGCGACGCCCGCTACAAATACATCCGCAATCTCGCCCCGCAAAACACCTACGAGATCGGCGGCATCCACCGCGGCCAGCCGATCGCCTCCTGGCAGGAAGACGCCAAGACCAACCCTGCGCTCGCCGCCCGGATCGAACGTCTCTTCCGCCGCCCCGCCGAGGAACTCTACGATCTCGCCGCCGACGAATTCGAAAACCGCAACCTCGCCGCCGATCCGCAATTCGCCGCCGTCCGCGCCCGGCTCTCCGCCCGCCTCGACGCCTGGATGCGCCAGCAAGGCGACCGCGGCCTCGAGACCGAGCTCGTCGCCCACACCCGCCAAGGCGCCGCCCAAGCCGAGCGCAACGACCCCGCCAAACGCAAATCCACTCCCTGACCCCCATGCGCCCCGCCCCCGCCCACCTATCCGTCCTATGGATCCTATCGGTCCTATCCGTCCTATCGGTCCCATCTTCCGTCCTCTCCGCGCCCGCCCCTGCCCGCCCCAACATCCTCCTGCTCTGCGTCGACGACCTGAAGCCCAACCTCGGCGCCTACGGCGACCGCCTCGCGCGCACGCCGCACCTCGACCGCCTCGCCGCCCGCGGCACGCGCTTCGACCTCGCCTACTGCAACCAGTCCGTCTGCGCCCCCTCGCGCAACAACCTGATGCTCGGCTCGCGCTCCACCTCGCTCGGCATCTACGGCCTCAACCGCAATTTCCGCCTCGCCGTCCCCGACGCCGTCACCCTCACGCAACACTTCATGCGCCACGGCTGGCGCGCCGAGGCGATCGGCAAAATCCTCCACACCGGCCACGGCAACCACGACGACGAAGCCTCCTGGAGCGTCCCGTCGTTGAAGGAAAAAGTCGTCGAATACCTCGACCCGAAAAACTCCGCCGGCGGCCAACTCACCCGCGAGGAAGCTTTCTTCACCAACCAGAAACTCGGTGAAATCCAATCCCTCCCCCGCGGCGCCGCCTGGGAAAAACTCGACGTTGCCGACGAGGCCTACGCCGACGGCCGCATCGCCGCCGAAGGCATCCGCCGCCTGCGCGCCGCGCGCGAAAAACCGGAGACGCCCTTTTTCCTCGCCCTCGGTTTTGTGAAACCGCACCTGCCGCTCACCGCGCCGCAGCGCTACTGGGATCTCTACGATCCCGCCGTTTTCCAACTTGCTCCCGACCAAACCGACCCCGTCGGCGCTCCGGCCTACGCCGGCAAACGCGGCGGCGAAATCGTGAACTACGATCCGCTCACCGTCGAAAGTCTCCGCACCGCCGAGACGCAGCGCACTCTCCTGCACGCGTACTATGCGTGTCTCAGTTTTATGGATGCGCAGGTCGGCAAGGTGCTCGACGAACTCGACCGCCTCGGCCTAGCCCAAAACACCATCGTCGTCCTCTGGGGCGACCACGGCTGGCACCTCGGCGACCACGGCTACTGGACCAAGCACACCAACTACGAGCAGGCCAATCGCATCCCGCTCGTGATCGCCGCCCCCGGCGTCTCGCGCCCCGGCGGCGTCGCCCGCACGCCCGCCGAGACGGTCGACCTCTTCCCCACGCTCGCCGAACTCGCCGGCCTGCCCGCCCCCGCCGGCCCGCAGCCCATCGACGGCCAGAGTCTCGTGCCCGCCCTGCGCGATCCGTCCGTCCGTCTCCGCGACCACGCCTACCACGCGTACCCGCGCGCCGAACGCATGGGCCGCGCCATCCGCACCGAGCGCCACCGGCTCGTGGAATGGAAACGCCCGGGCGCCGCGCCCGAGACCGCCGAGTTCGAACTCTACGATTACGAAGCCGATCCCGCCGAGCGCCGCAACCTCGCCGCCGACCAACCCGAGGTCGTCGCCCGCCTCCGCGCCATCCTCGCCCGCCACCCCGAAGCCGTGCGCGCCAACACCGTCCCCGCCCGCAAGTAAACCGCCCTCCCCCGCGCAACGAGTTCCCCGTCTCCGACGTCCTGTCCTTCCACCCGCCGTCCTTCCTGTCCCTCCTGTCCCCTGTCTTGGTTTCTCCCGCCCCGGGTCCCTCCGCTATGCTCCGCGCCGTCCACCTCGTGTTCCTTCTGACGGCCACGTTGGCCGTCGCCGCCGCCCCGCGCCGGCCCGAGGGACCCGATGTGCTCGTCGTCGCCGACGCCATGGCCAACCCGACCTACCCGTTGCGGCCGACGAAGGACCAGCCGGTTTACGTCCACCTGATGGGCGGCAAGGAATTCACCCTCGGCGACGCCTACGCCGGCGAGCCGATGCCCAAGCCCGAGGAAATTCGCGCCGCCGTGGTCGCCGCGCTCGAATCCCAGGGTTACAAGATCGCCGTCCTCGGCGGCCCCGCGCCCTCCGTCGTCATCGTCTACACCTACGGCAGCGCCAACCTCTCGACCCTCGAGCTGAACGACACGGACCCCACGACCGGGGAAACCACCTCGTCGACCGTCGCCTTCAATCGGCGCGAAATCGCCGAACTCGTCGGCGCCGACAAAGCCGCGCGCAAAATGCTGATGACCTCCGAGGCCGACCGCATCAACGACGCCGCCCGCACCGACCGGCTCTACGTCATGATCGGTGCGCTCGACACCGCCGCCCTCCTGCAGAAAAAGCGCGTCCTCGCCTGGCGCACCCGCATCTCGATCGACGCCCGCCGCACCTCGCTGCCGGAATCCCTCCGCGTCATGCTCGCGAGCGCCGCACCGCATTTCGGCACGCGCAACGACCTGCCCGTCTTCATCGAGGACGCCGACCGCCGCAAAACCGAGGTCCACATCGGCACCCCGACCGTGGTCCGCGACCCGCCCAAGTCGCCGTAGCAACGCGAGCGCCAGCGAGTGGTCCGCCCGCCGGCGATTGGCTTCCCGGAGGCGCGCCGCGTTACATTTGCGCAACGGCGGCGACGCGGAGTTGTAACCGACTTTGGCGCCCGAAAGCTGCGCGCGATGGAGATACACCTTTTTGACAAAGATCAGAACCCCGAAGTCTTCGCCGCGGGCGCCTTGGTCTTCAACGAGGGCGACACCGGCACCGACATGTTCGCCGTATTGGAAGGCGCGGTCGACCTCACGATCCGCGGCCGCCGCGTGGAGGTCGTGACCAAGGGCGGGGTCTTCGGCGAGATGGCGCTGGTGGATAACAATCCCCGCGCCGCGACGGCGACGGTGACCGCGGATGCCCGGCTCGTGCGCATCGACCGGCGCCGTTTCCAGTTTCTCGTGCAGCAGAATCCCTTCTTCGCGCTGCAGCTGATGACCGTGATGGCGGAGCGCCTCCGCCGCGCTGCGCAACCGGCCTGATCCGGCCGCAGGCAGTTGGGAGTTGAAAGTTGAGCGACCGATCCGGCGCCGTGTAGCCGCGAGCGTGAGCGAGTGGCGTGGTCCCCTGGCTCACTCGACTGCAAGAGTTTGACCGCGCGGCGGCCGCGGCCCTCCGCCGGTTTTGAGCCTTGCCCGGCCGCGGCCGGGAAGCACGCTTCGCGCCACGATTCCGGAAGGGTGGCCGAGTGGTTTATGGCTCCAGTCTTGAAAACTGGCGTGGGTGAAAGCTCACCGTGGGTTCGAATCCCACCCCTTCCGCCATTCCGCTTTTTCACTTGTAGCAGGAGGAAGCCTGCCGGCCATTTTGGTCGGACTGACAATGCAACTGGCAATAGAGGCCAGGATGTCTCGGCCCAGGCCAGAATATGTCCATTACGTCAGGAGCCGGACGATGTTGGGGCGCCGGGCGGGAGACGCGGCGGACGACCAAGACGGTGTGAAAAACGCGAGCACAAGGCACGCACCAGGAAGAAGTCTGCGGGAGAGCATCGGATCTTCGATGGCGCGGCTTGGGGTGCGGCCTAGGCGGGCGCGCTGCAGCCGTCGCCGGATTAGGCGATTTCCAACTGCACCTTGAGCGCGGAGGTTTTCTCCCCGGCCATTCGCATCGCCTTGTCGACGGAGGCCAAGGGCAGCACGCCGGTGATGAGGCCGTGCACGTCGATGCGGCGCGACTGCACGAGGCGGATCGCCTCGTCGAAGACATTGCCGTAGCGCATGGAGCCGATGAAGTTGATCTCGCGCACCATGAGCTGATTGGCCGGCAACGGAACGTCCTCCGTGCCGAGCGTGCCGATCTGCACGATTGTTCCGCCGGGGCGCACGAGATCGAAGGCCTGGCGCAGCGCGGCGCGCGCACCCGAGGCTTCGAACACGACGTCGAAGCCGTCCCCGGTGAGCGCGCGGACTTCGTCGGCGAGCGTCAGCGAAGCGGGATTCAACGTGGCTTCGACGCCGAGCTGGTGGGCAGCGTCACGGCGGGTGGCGAGAATATCGCAGAGGGCCACCGGAACTGCGCCGAAGGCTTTCGCGGTCAGTGCGACAAGCAGGCCGATCGGGCCACCGCCGGTCACGAGCACGCGCCTGCCGGCGACGATCCCGGCGCGTTTCACCGCGTGCAGCGCGACGGCGAGAGGCTCAAGCATTGCGCCAGCGGCGTCGTCCAGGTCTGGCGGCAGCACGTGGCATTGATCGGCGCGCACGGTGACAAATTCCGCGAAGGCGCCGTCGGTCGGCGGCGTGGTGCTGGCGCTGCCGAGCATGATGGTGGAGCGGCAGAGATTGCCGCGCCCGCCTTTGCAGTAGTCGCAGACGCCGCAGGCGCGGGCGGGATTGGCGGTGACGCGCGCGCCGACGGCCACGTTTTTCACGCCGTCACCGAGGGCGGCGACCTCGGCGGTGAATTCGTGGCCCAGCACAAACGGACGCGTGGGCACAAACGCGCCGCAGCACCCGTGCTCGAAGTAGTGCAGGTCGGAGCCGCAGATGCCGGCGCGACGCACGCGCAGCAGCACCATGCCGGGCTTGAGTTCGGGAATGGGCCGAGTTTGGAGCGTGATCGTCTTGGCGGAATTCAAGACGGCGGCTTGCATGTGGGTGTTTAGGGAAGCAGTCATCGGGATTGTCCTGGGTGTCAGGCAGCGCCGGCGGCGGGGGCGGAAGTCGGAGGAGTCATTTACGTTTTCGTCTGACCCGTCTTGCCGGGTGACTTCTCGGTCCCGAATCGGGACGATTCGTCCTGCCGCTGCTTCAGCAAGGTCCGCATCTGCTCAACGGTCTCCCTGTAGCTGGAATGGCTCGACACGTTTGAGTTCTCCTGCGGGTCACTGCGCAGATCGTAGAGCATCTCGGCCCCGTCGTCGGCATAGCGGGTATAGGAAAAATTCTCCGTCACTACGGCATCGCCGAGACCGAAACGGCTATAAGCGGACTCGCGGAATAAGATCCCCGGTTGATCGAAGATTCGGGTGAACGAGCGGCCCTGCACGGTTTCCGGCACCTTGATTCCGGCAAGAGCACAGAGAGTGGGAAAGATGTCAGAGGACTCCACGAAGGCTCTCGTGCTGGCCGGTTTCCTGCCGGGCACCTTGATGACGAGAGGCACACGCAGGCTGAGGCGCATGGTGTTGTGCTTGCCCCAGAAGTTGTGCTCGCCGAGGTGCCAGCCGTGATCGCCCCACAGGACCACAATGGTATTTTTCGCAAGGTCCAGACGCTCGAACTCGGCGAGGACGTCGCCGATGAGCTTGTCCACATAACTCGTGCAGGCGTAGTAGCCATGACGCATCATGCGGTGGAATTCTTCGGAGTTCTCGTCGAAATCAGCGAGGTGATACTGCTGGAATTCCCTGCTGCCTTTCAGCTGGGCGGGAGCGTTCGAGGGACGACCGCGGTTGGCGGCGAGCTGGATCTGGTCGCGCTCATACAGATCCCAGTATTTCTTAGGCGCGTAAAAGGGCATATGGGGTTTGACGAAGCCGCAACCGAGGAAGAACGGCTGGCCGGCCTGTTTCAGGCGCCGGAGGTCCTCGATGGTTTTCAGGGCCGTCTTGCCGTCGGGATAGGCATCGTCCGGCACCGCAGGGGCCTCGAAGATACGGCCACGCTGGTTCCGGGAGAGTCGTCGGTTCGTTTCCGCGTCCAAGCCGAGAGTGGGAGCTTTCGGATCCTTCGGCCACCAGGCCGGCTCGCTCCAACTGCGCGCTTCCGTGTCTTCGGGATGGTGGAAGATTTTCCCGTTGGAGAGCGTGGCGTATCCCGCCTCCCGGAAAGCTTGCGGCAGCGTGGTGGAATTGGGCGCATCCTTCTCGGCGAAGGTGTCGAAGTTCCGAAAGCGCGTCGCAGTCGGCCAGATGCCGGTCATGAGGCTCGCGCGCGAGGCACCGCAAACGGGCACCTGGCAGTAGGCGCGCTCGAAGCGCGTGCCTTGCGCGGCGAGCCGGTCGATGTGCGGTGTTTTCACCGGCGTGGCGCCGTAGCAACCGAGTTCGGGCCTCAAGTCATCCACGGCGATGAAGAGAACGTTGGGACGGGGATTCTCGTTTGGTTGGGCAGGCGCCAGCGAGGCATGGAGGATCAAAATCCAAGAGACGAGGAGTGACCGGATGAAGTGAGGCCGGTTGGTTTGCTTCATGATTATTCCACTCCTTCGTTGCTGTTTTCTCCGCTCAATCGGCCGTTCTTACGAAGGCGACGGCGTCGGCGATCACGTCGCCGTTGGTGCCGGCGGTCGAGAGCGTGACGGTGTGGCGCATGCCGGCTTTGAAGCGGTAGGAACCCACGGGAACGGAGAAGCCGTGCTTCGAGCCTTTGCGCATATTCCAAGTCAGTTTCGCCTGGCCGTCGGCGTGGGTGATGACGACGGGCGCGTTCGAGGCGCGGTCGGCGCCGGGTTGGTAGAGCAGCGAAATCTGGTAAGTGCCGTCTTGCGGGATGGGCAGCGTGTAGATGGCCTGCGACTTTATGGCGGCGGTGCCGACGAGGAAATTGAAACGGAAGAGACCCCACATGCCGGTGACCGTTTTCGGATTCCACGTGCCGGTCGTGGTGACGTGCTTGGCATCCGTATAGTGAACGACGCTGCCGGTGAGGCGATTCGTCGCGAGGTCGATGCCGTTGGTGGCTTGGCCTTTGGGGCCGAGTTCATCGACGAAGGGCGGCACAATGCGGGTGTCGGAGTCGCGGTTGTTTTCGGTGACTAGATTCTGGTTCTCCCAGATCGGTTTGATGGCGCCGCCGACGGAATTGTAGATCCAGTTGTCGCGGACGGTGGTGTTGCTGGTGTCCCAATCGAGGAAGATACCGTTGGCGAGTTTGCGGGTGGGTTTGCCGTTGGGCTTTTGCTCAAAGCCCCAGATGTCATAGAGCCAGTTGTTGAGGATGAAATTCGGCGCGTTGAGGTGGTTCATCGTCGCGAAGTGGATGCAGGCACCGTCGATGGTGGTCTGCATGGCGTTGTGGATGTGGTTATACTCGACCACGGAGCCGCCCTGGTTTCGGAAGGCGAAGACGCCGTTGCGCGAAAGGTCGTTGAAATAATTATGCGAGATCAGATTGCCGGGCTCCATCGACATGGCGAAGGGCCGCGAGTCGAGGTGCACGCCACCGCCGTAGTAGCGGATTTTGCCGCAGTGTTCGACCGTGTTGCGGGTGATCTCGTTGAGAATGGGCGCGACCTTCGCCGCCGCTTCGCCGGGCGTGTAGATCTTGGTGTCGTCCATGTAGGACAGCCGTGCGCCGGTGAGCAGCACGCCGCCGCCGCCGGAGTGGCGGACGGTGTTGCGATCGAATTTATTGCGGCGGCTGTCGAGGTGCAGCCACAAGGCGTAACCGCCGATGTTCTCGAAGCGGCAGTTCCGCACAGAGCAATCGAGAGTGTTCTCAAACATCACTGCGGTGTCGGTGTGCACGCGGGCCTCAATGTGGCCGAGGGTGAATTCGGTGTCGCGAAATTCGATGTCTTCGAAGTGCACGTGGCGCACGTGGGTGCTGGCATTCACGTCGCCCTGCGCGTTGACGAGCCGCGTGAGGGCGGGGGCGACGATGTCCAACGTGTTGGGATGAACGCCGGGCGCGGGCAAGTAATGGAGCCGACGGGCTTCGCGGTCGAAGAACCACTCGCCGGGCTGGTCGAGTTCTTCGCGCACACCCTCGATCCAAAACCAGTTTCCCGGAATGACTTTCGCGTGGCGCTCACTGTCGGCGAAGTCGATGCGACCGGTCGCGGCGTCCACCTTCGTGACGGTGTTCCACTGGTTGAAGAAGCGCCATTGGGGCACGAGGTTGATTTGAGCGTCACGGGCGCGGCCCCAGGCTGCTTTCACGAGCGTGGGGTCGATGATCGCGTGATCTAGATCGCCGCCCGTGGCATAGAGAAAAGGGTTGGGCGCATCGGCGTTGGGGAAGCGGGCGCGGATGGCGCGCTTTCCGGCGACAAAGAGTTGGCGGAAATTCCACGTGCCGGGGCCGACGCCCGTCACGTCCACCTGCCAGACACCGTCCGCAGCCTTGGTCCACTTCTGGGGAAGGACGAGACCTCCGGACCAAACCACCGAGGCACCGGGCGCAGATCGCCAAGTGACCGGAAATTTTTCGGTGCCGGAATCCTCGGGCCGGAGTTCGAGCGGCGCGGTCAAGCGATAGGTGCCGGCGGCGAAGACGATTTCCACCGGCGCGGTGAGGCCCTGCGCGATCACGCGCCGGGCACGGTCACGCGCGGCCTGCGGCGTCAATAGAGGGCGCTCGACGGTTCCAGGGTTCGAATCGTTGCCCAATGGGGCGACATGAATGGTCGTGGCAGCACCGAGTGAAGAAGTCAGGAGCGCCAAGGCGAACGCGGCGGCGGCACCGACGAAGGAGCGAAGCGAGCGGGTGCGGAAACCGGCGAGCGAGGGACGGGCGGTGTGGGTCGGGTTCATATTATTTTCCGAGGGTGTCGAAGGCGGCCTGCAGCAGCTTGCGGGCGGCCCGCGCTTTTTCGCTCTCCGGAGTCGCGTCAGGCTTGGGTTCGGTTTCCCAGATTTCCACGACCGGGCGCAGTTGGTTTCGATTCGTGAGGATAAAGTCTTTGCTCCGGAGGTGTCGGGCTTCCTTGTCTTGCACATGCACCCACTCCCGCGGTGAGCCTGGCCGGCCGAGCAATTGGGGCGCGAAACTGCGCCCGTGCAGTGGGGCTGCCGGCAACGGGGCTCCGGCCAATTCACAGAGGGTCGGCAGGAAATCGGAGAAATCGACGAGGTCGTCGCAGGTGGTGCCCGGCGCGATCCGCTGCGGCCAACGCACGAGCAGCGGAACCCGGGTGCCGCGATCCGTCATTGTGCCTTTGCCGCCCTGAATCGTCCGGCCCTCGCCCCATTGGTTGGAGAGGCGTTGATCGGTGCCGTTGTCGGCGAGGAACAGCACGATGGTGTCGTTCGTGAGGCCGGCGTCGTCGAGCGTTTGCAGAAGTTGCCCGACTTGCTTGTCGAGGTAACGCACCATGTCCCCGAAGAACTTGGGGTCGCCCACATCATCGCGAGTCTTGATGGCGGCCGGTTGCTCCGTGCTGTCGGGCGTGGGCACAAATGGGAAATGCGGCAGAATGCTGGAGTAGAAAGCCAGGAAGGGCTGGCGGCGTCCGGCGCTGGTCTTGATGAAGTCGATCAGGAACTCGACGCTCACATCCGGCCCGAAGCGGTTCTTGATGCGGTGCGAGATGTTTTCGCCGTTCTGAATGTAGTGGGGTTCGTAGTAACGCTCGGTCTTGGTGTCGTCGTCGCGGAAGATTTGCCACGTCACGTAGTGGTCGAAGCCAAATTCTTGGATCGTATTGCGCCGGTGCTCCAGCGACACGTGCCACTTGCCGCCGAGGGCCGTGGCGTAACCCGCCTGCTTCAGTTGCCGGGCAAAGCTCGGCTGATCGGGATGCAGGAAAGTCTTGGCCTGTCGTTTTCCGTCGAAGAGCACTTCCTTCAGTCCGTTTTGAAACGGGTAGCGCCCGGTGAGCAAGGTGCCGCGCGACGGGGAGCAGTAGGGATTGGAAAAGCAGTGGGTGAACTTCATGCCCGCCGCCGCCAGACGGTCGAGGTGCGGGGTCTGATGGGATTTTCCGCCGTAGGTCGAGAGAGCCTCGATCCCGAGGTCGTCGGCGAGGATCACGAGCAGGTTCGGCTGGGCGGATGTCGCCGGTCGCGCCGCCCAAGCAGAGCTCGACGCGACTGCCAGACCAAACAGGCAGGCGAACAGCCGTGCCATCCGTTCGCTCCACTTGAACCCACGCAGAGACGGCTCTCCGGCCAACTCACGTTCACATTCCATTGCTTCTGGTTTCATAGTTGGATTCTCCGGCTGGATCGCTGCGTGCCTCGGCTCAATACGTGCCTTTGACCGCGAAGGTCCACGAGGTGCCGACCGTTTCGTGGCGGCTCATTGCGGTCGGGCCGGTGATGAAGCGCTGCATGTTGATATAGGGGGTATCGAGGAGGTTTCGCACACTCACGGAGAGACTGTAGGCGTGGTTGAGGCGCCAACTGCCGCCGGCGTCGACGTTGGTGCGGTGGCGGCGGTAGGTCGTGCCGGCGAGGTTGGTGTTCACATTGTCGAGCCAGTTCCAATTCGCATACACGTTGAGTTTGTTGAGCGTGTAGTTGAGACCGCCGGAGGCGAGGTGGGGGGTGAGGTTGGCGCGGGGGACCTCGGCGTAGAGGCGAGTGTAGCTGCCGCGCACCGAGAGGCGTTTGAAAAGCCGGCCGAGGAACGAAAGGCTCTGGTTGTATTCCACCTCCATGCTGCGGATCTTTATGTTGCCGTCGCTATTGCTGGTGGTGACGAACTCGTAGTTTTGGAGCTCGTCGTTACCCGTGTAGCCAAATTCCGCGGCGGTGAGCCGATCGGTGAAGAAGAGCCGCTCCACACTGCGCTCCGTGACGGTGACGGCGAGCTGACCGACGGGCTCGAAGTAGTAGGCGAGGCGGGCGGTGTAGTTTTTGGAGGTCTCCGGGGTGAGCGCAGCGTTGGGCGCGGTGACCGTCGGGAGGGAGCCGGGGGTGTCGGGCGTGTCGTCGATCACCCAAACGCCGGAGAGGTTCACATACGAGGGCCGGCGGATCGTGGAACTGTAACCGAGGTGCAGATCGAGGTTGCGCAGGACGTTCCACTTGACGGAGGCGCTCGGGAAGAGGTTGTCGTATTTCCCGGTGCGCTTGGTGCGGGGGCGGGAGAGAAACTGGTATTCAATCCCGGGGATGGTCGTCGCGACGCCGGTGCCGGAGACCGCGTAACCCGCGGCGCGGACCTCCGCAGGCGAGCGGGTATCGGCTTCACTGGACTCGGTGGAGGTCTCTTCCCAACGGAGGCCGGTGCGGAAGGTGAGCCCTTTCCAGTTGGTCGTGCCCATGAGAAAGGCGGAATCGATCTGCTCGTAGTAGCGACGGCGGCGCGCGACGTAGGACTGGTAAAAATTGGCGCTGTTGGCACCCCAGTCCTGGCGGAAGTCGCCGGGATTGGCTTTGTAGAGGTCGGCGATCGACCGGAGATAGGGCAGGAACGGAGTGCCGCCGGAGGAGGAGGTGATGGAGCCGCCGTTCATCGCGAGCGAGTAGTCCCAGGGCGAACGGTAGGCGTCCCAGGCGCCGGCAGGGGCAGTGACTCCGCCGGGAGCGTAGGTGAATCTTCTGGCGAGCTGGTCGTCCTCAAATTTCTGGCTTTGGTGGCGGCGCTTGAGACCGGACTTCCACACGATCGGGAGACCCTTGGTCGTCTTGAGCGTGCCGACGACTTCGCCGGTCATCAAAATCGTGCGACCGAAGCGACCATCGTTGGCCGTGATGGCGGGCGTGGTGAAACTGGCGCCGCGGGCGATATCGGGTCCGGCGGTTTGCACGAAATTCCAGCCCGCATCCATCAGCGATCCGCGCTCGGCGCGAAACGTGATGCCGGTGGCAACGGGGCTGTTGGTGTCGCGGATGGAGCTGCGGCGATTGAAGGGATCATACCAACTCGTGGAGTCGGAGTAGGCGCCCTTGGCCTCGAGCTCGAAGTTGCCGCGCTTGAAGGCGGCGCGGGGCAGGAGCGTGAACGTCTCCCCCAACTTGGAATTTGCGACCGGTTGCACGGTGATACTGCCGTTGGCGGCGGACGTGAACGAACGGAGCGGATCGTCGCCGATGACGTTGGCGCGGCCGCCGGCATTCAGGATGACGGAGCGCTGGGGCGTCCAGAGGTCGCTGTAGTTGTAAACGACGCCGAGGCCGACATTGAGAGCGCGGTTGATCTTGTAGTCGGCCGTGAGTGTCGTGGAGAAGCGCTTGTTGAAACGAGGGGCCCATTGGTAGTTGAACGTGGTGGGGACGAGCGGGCGCGTATCGGTGGCGGTCGTGGCGGTGCTGTAGCCGAGCACACTCACGACGGCTTCCTGATAGACGTTCGACTCGCTCACGTTGAGGACGATGCCGAGGGTTTTATTCAGGAAGACATCAGAGTATTCGAAGATGCCACCGGGGCGGAGCTTTCGGCTGGTGCGATCTTCGTCGGGCCCGATCGATTGGCCGAACTCCATGGCTTCGGAGTGAGCGACGACGTTGGCCTGCCAGGAGATGCGGCGGCCATTGCGGTCAAAGGCGCGTTTGGTGCGGAGATTGATGGTGCCGGCCGGCGCATTTGCATCGAGATCGGCGGAGACGGTTTTGGACACTTCGATCGACTCCATGGAGTTCAATGAAGCCATCTCCATGGTGAACGAGCGGGCCGCGCCGGAGCCGGAGTTGTTCGCGTCGACCGAGGCGAGTGCGATGCCATCCATCGTGACCGCGGTGTATTCGGAGCCGAGACCGCCGAGACGAACGGTGCGGACCTCGCCGAAGAAGAGATCGAGCTCAACGCCGGGAAGATGTTTGAGAAATTCACCGACGTTGCCCTCGGCGTTGTCGCCGAACGCGTCGGAGGCGACGGTGTTGGTGATGTTCATGGAATTGCGCTGATCCATGATCGCCTTCGCGCTGCCCTCGCGTTCTGAGGAGACGACAAATTGGCCAAGCGTGATCGCCTCGCCTTTTTCGCCGCTGCCCTCGATCGCGCTGACGAGGTTGAAGTCCTGCGTGACCGTGGTGCCTGCCCCGACGTTGACCGTCGCTGTCGCCGTCCGATAGCCGGTGTAGGTGACGACCAACTTGGCCTCGCCGGCAGGCAAACCGGCGAGTCGGAACTCACCGCCGCTTTCCGAGACAGTAGTCAGGTTCGTGGCCTCGACTCTGATCTGGGCATTGCGGACGTATTCACCGGTATTAGGATTAAAGATGCGGCCGGTAATGACGCCCGTGCGGGCGTTTGGAGCGGTGGCCGCAGGTGCCGGCTGCGCATAAAGGCCGACGGCGAACGGGGAGATGGCACCGATCAGTGCCGCAACGATGATTCTGTTCATGGCGGGGAGGGTTACGTCACGAGCGGGAAAACGGAGCGCTCGTTAGGGGTCACTCTTTCAACGCCAGATAAACGATCACACGGGCGGAGGGCGCGGCGTCTCGGTTTCGCAGGGCGACGCGGAGCCAGTGGCCGAACTCGCGCACGGGAAACGAGAGCACGCCCGGCTGGGCGAGTTTTACGGGCGGGCTGCCTTCCGGTATCCAAAAAAGTCCGTCGGCAGAAATCTCGGCCGTGGCCTCGATTTCGCCGGTGAGGTCCAGCGCGCGCACGAAGATGCGGGCTTCGCGGGCCCAGGCCACCTCGTAGGGTTCGGTCAAAAGCTCGGTAGTGAACGTGACGTTGCGCTCAACGACCGCCGTGTAGGAATGATTGATCATAGAAAAACTTCGTTGGCCCGGCGGATCCAACCCAGCCGTTCCTGAGAGAGTAATCCGTAGTTGTAGAAACTGACGCCCGCCGCGCCGATGCGCTTGGCGGCCACGGCGCGTTGCACGAGGTCGGCTTCCGTCGCGACGTTGTCCTCGCTGGTCATCGTCCCGAGCACGAAACGGTCGGCCGGCAGCATCGTCGCCGCCCAGTTCAGGTCGTGAATCGCTTCGCGCGCCGACGGCCAATGGGCCTGGATGAAAATCTTTTCGCACGTCTCCGCGCGGGTGCGCAGTCCGGCGCCTTCCGTCCAGACGCGCGATGTCGGCCGCGCCAAGAGCGCGCTTTGGCTGTACAATCGAACGCCCTCTTCGCGCGCGATCCCCGCGACATGCACGAGCAACTCGTGCACGATTTCGGAGCGGACGCGGGCCGCGACCAGAAACTCGGGAAATTCAAACAGCAACGCGGTGAGTTCATCGCGCTCGGCTTCGGGGGAGCGCGGGCCCGGCGTCTCGGTCACGGCGCGGCGGACCAGTTTCACAACCTGGGCGCGCAACGCTATGGGATCGACGCCGGCGGCCCGGAGGCGTTCGCAGGAAGCGGGACAAAAGCAAAGCGACAGGAGGTATTTTCCAAAAGCGCCGGGACTGATGAACATCAGCTCGTGGTGCTCGCGGTGCACGGCATCGAGGTAGGAAAAACTATCCAGCAACAGGCCGCTCGGGCGGTATTGGCGGCAAAAATCGCGCACGAGACTGCCGAGGAACGAGCGCACGCGCGGCTGCGCAGGGCTGAGCGCGAACGCGTAGCGATCGCCGCAGGCATTCTCAATGCAGAGCTCGGGATGATTCAGACCAATGGTCGTGTTGTGACAGCCGATCACCGAGATGATCACGTCGAGACCGCGGGCTTTCGCTGCGGCCGTCGCTTGCTGGCAGCCGTCCACGCAGCGGGCGTCGGGATTGATGGGCGGGAGGAGTTGCGGTTCCTCGTAGAGCGAAGTGTCGGGCCGGAAGTCGCACCAATCGACGGGGCGGTTGTAGTAGCCCAAAGTGCGCGGGCGGAACAGGCGGGCGCGATGGTAGTTGGGGCTGAGGATAACGGTGTTGCAGGCGAGGCCGGCGATGGCGTCGAGGCACGGGTCGGCCCCCTCGTCGGCGACGTCCCACGGAAACAGATTGATGCCGCGCAGGGCGCTCATGCCTGGTCGAAGGATGCCACGACCGAGTCGATGAAGAGGAAATTCCGCACCGGACGGTGCGTGCGGACATCGAGGCAGAAGTTCATCAGGCGATTCAGCGCCTTGTAGCGGTGCTCGTAAATCGGCACGGGGATGGCGTGCAGGGACATCACGTTGTTGTTCACCTGCAACTCGACGTTGCGCCGCAGCCGGGTGTCGAAGTCCCAGCGCAGGTAGTGCCAGTTGATCTTGGTCGGAATCTCGTTGTAGCAAAGCGGCTGGTGGCCACCGGGGATCGGTTTCCAGTCGTTTTCGTTCACGACGTGGTAGTCGTAATTGGGTTTAACCATGCCGGACATCACCATCTTGGTGCTCGGCTGCACGGAAGTTTTATACATCCAGTGCTGCACCAATTTGCCGTCCTTGTCGGTGTTGAGGTAGCGCAATGCGCAGTGGTAGCGCGAGCCGTCGTCGCCTTCGCAAATGTCGTTGCTGATCGTGAAGTCGCCGAAGTTGGTTTCGGAGGGATCGACGTTGCCATCCCAGTTGGTGGCGGCGCCGAAGACCTGTTCGGACTTGTAGGTGAAGTAGCACTCGACGCGCACGCGGCCGTCGCCACGGGAGGTCGCGCGCTTGATCGCCTGGGCCATGTGGCCGGCCTTGGCGCGGGTTGCCAGTTTCATCGAGTAGGTGCCGGAGAGCGAGCCGTGGCTGCCGATGTCGAAAAAATTGCCGTTGGAGAGCTGGGGCGGGCGAAGGTCTTCCATGACTTTGCGGACCTTGTTGAGGTCGCCGTCGTGGTTGCCGATCAGTTCGCACCAGCCGTTGACGCCCTCGTCGAAGTCATCGGCAAACAGGATGTTTTTCAGGGGGCTGTATTTGGAGAGGAAGATGGAGTCGGGCATGACGGCGGAGGTTAGGAGCGGGAAAGTGCGGCGGCGGGACCGAGGTATTGGGCGAGGTCGATCGGTTGACGGGTTTCGGCGGACGCGTAGATCGCGAGCACGACACCGAGCGCGATTTCGGCATCGAGCAGGTTGGGCGTCGGCGCGCGCCCGCTGGTAAGGGCCGAGGTGAATTCGCGAATCTCGGCCACGAAGGGGCGGTCGTCCTTGATGACCTCGCGCTCCGGACGTTCGGGGCCGACGAACTCGAGTTCTTGGTGATCGAAGGTGCCGACCGAGCAGGCGGCATTGAGGTGTTCGCCGAAAAGTTCGTAGCGGTGCGCGCGGGCGTGGCCGGTCACGGGCGAGCGGTGGGCGATGAGCGAGGCCTGTGTGCCGTTGGAAAACTCGAGAAGGGCGAGCGCGGTGCTCTCCACGTCACCCGGCGAAACCGGTGGCGGCGTGAGCGCGAACACGCGGGTGATTTCGGCGTCCAACAGCCACCGCAAGCGATCAATCGAGTGGATCATCCCGATCATGGCGATTCCTCCGCCGGCGAGGGCGCGCTCGCGATACCACGCCGGGGCATGGGCCCCGAGGGAGTTGGCGACCAGGCGGTCCACCGCGAGATCGATCCGGCCGAGGCAACCGGAAGCGACCAGCGACTTGAGCTTCAACGAAGAGGACAGGAAGCGGTGGGTGAATCCGGCCATGGCGGGCACGTTTTCCCGGGCGCAGGCCCGACGCAGCGCCCGCGATTCCTCCAGATTCGTGCAATGCGGTTTCTCGATCAGGAGCGCGACGTGGCGCTGCACCGCCGCCATCGCGGCGTCGAAATGCAGACTATGCGGCAGACAAATGCTGAGCGCATCGGGACCTTCGCGCAGGGCTTCCTCGACGGCCCCAAACGCAACTGCGCCGCAGGAGTCCGCAAGTTGGCGGGCTCGCGCGTGGTCGTGGTCAACCACTGCGACTACGGAAGCACCACACGCGCGGAACGCTTCGGCGTGGGCGAGACCCATTTGGCCGGCACCGGCGATAGCGATACGCAAGGGTCTAGACATGGCGCTTGGCTCCGGTCGGAAGGCGGACGGAAATTTCGCCCAAGCGGCCGACCAGAAGCTTGACCGCAAAAAAGGCGAGCAACGGACAAACGCTGAAAACGGCAAAGATGTAACCGTAGCCCTGATTCCCGGCGGCCCAGGCGATACCGAACTGGGAGATCATGCCGGCGACGCCGCCGAGCGTGCCGCCCAGGCCCGTGACGAATGCCACGCTGTGCGACGGGAAGACTTCCGCCGGTACCGCGATGTTGCCCCACAGCCCGTGGCCCAGCGCCAGCAACGCCACGCCTGCGAGCGCCAGCAACGGACTGGCGGTCGTCGCCACCAGCGCCCCGGACGCCAGCACCAGCAAGGACGCCCCCAGCATCAGGCGCTTGCGGACCCGATCCAGATCCGCGCCCCGGCCGACAATCCAACTGGTGAACGCGCCGCCGGCAATCTGCCCGATGGAGAGAGCCGCGAAGGGCATCCACGCATACTTGCCGATGTCGGCGAGCGTGTAGCCGTGATTTGCAGCCAGATATTTGGGCACCCAGAAACTGATGAAGTAGATGATCGGGTCGGTAAACATGCGGACCAAAATGCAGCCCCACGTCCGACGATACGACAAGAGCTCCCAGAGGCCGAAGGGTTTTTCCGCCGCGACGACGCCTGCGGTTGAGTCGGACGCTGCCCCCGAGGCCGGCGCCGGCACCAATCTGAAGACGGCAAGCCAAGCGGCCACCCACAGAAAGCCGAGCGCGCCGACGACCACGAACGCCATGCGCCAGCCGTAGTTCAGCGCCAGGTAGGTGACCATGGGGAAGGCTACGACTGCCCCGATCGTGCCCCCGGCGCCGAGAATGCCCATGCCCAGAGCGCGCTCCTTGAGGGGAAACCATTCGGCGATCGCTTTGGCGCCGCCGGGAAAGTTGGCCGCCTCAAACGAACCGAGGAGAAACCGGCAGGCGGACAACTGGGTGATCGAATTGGCCAGGCCATGCAACATGCCCGCGATCGACCAACCGGTGACCGCGAGGACCATGCTGAACCGGGTGCCGAGAAAATCCACGAGCCGCCCGCTCACCGCATACATGATCGTGTAGCTGAGCAAAAAGTAGCTCGTGATCTTCGCGTAGCCGACGTCGTCGATCTTCAGCTCGCCTTGGATCGTGGTCGCAAGGATCGAGAGCACCTGACGATCGAGATAATTGAGCGCGGTGGAAAGGAAGAGCAGCCCGCCGATGACCCAGCGCAAAGATTTGGGATTACCCATGGGAGTGAGTTGCGACCGGCGTGGCCGGCACAATCGAGAGTGCGTTGGGGCGGGTTGGGCGGCTCATGGGGTTCGGAAGCAAGAGCGGTTGAAGTTTCCGACTTGCGAGTGGGAAACCAACCGCCGCGCCGATGTGGTGCTGCGGTTGGTTTCTTTCATGGGGCGAAGCCGAGGGTGAATCTCGCCGCTTACCACGATAGCGTATACTTGATCCGTGAAATCATCGGCTCACTCAAAATGCCGTTTTCCGCGACGTAGTCGTCGTCCAGCAGGTTTTCCACATCGAGGCTGATTCGACTCTTGGTCTTGCCGGAGGCAAAGCCGTAGCCGACGGAGGCGCGGGCGATGGTGTATTCGTCGCTCAGACGAAAGCGGTCCGGTGAAGTGGGAAACGTGCGCGTCGCATTGCGGTAGGTGCCGCCGAGACCGAAGACGAATCCACGGAGCGCGCCTTGATCGGGCGCATACCGCACCCAGATATTGCCCATGCGCGAGGGGCTGTTCACGAGCCGGAAGCCGACTTCCTCGGGCGCCTGCACGTTACTCTTCACCTTGCCGTTGGAGAGCATGGCGGAGGCGAGAATCGAAACCGACTTCGAGAGATTCCAATCGACCGACGTTTCAAACCCTTTCGATGCCTCGACGCCTGCGGCCAACTGAAAGGTTCGGATCACTTGCTCGTTGGTCTGGCCGGCGACGTTGCTTTCGCGAACGAAGAAATCGCGGGCGATATTGGAGCGCTCCTGCATGAAGCCCAAAACCTCGACCCGGAATCGGCCGTCGGCGGAAGCGTAACGCAGCCCGAGTTCCTCACCCTTGCCCTCCTGGGGGCTGATGGCGTTGGGCTTCACGGTGTCCACGTAGGCGCGCAGGGCCGCGACGGTGGTGAAGCGCGTGAAGTCCGCCGGATTCTGCGCGTTGCCAGCCTGGATCAGGAAGCTGGTGGAAGCGTTTGCGAACGCGGTCCACTTACCCCCGGCCGCCGCACCGAGCACATAGGTCGCGCCCACCGTGTAGGTGATGTCGTCGCCCTCAGCGGTGGCCCGGCCGCGTGAGAGGTAGTCGGTCGCGACGTTCTCTCCTTCGCCCCGCGCCACACCCCACATCACCGTCCCTCGCTTCTCGGGCAAAGCAACGAACTGGGTGAAACGCATGTTCGTCCATTCAAGCTCGTTGAAGCTGTCCGTCGACAGGGTCGTGTAGAGATTGCGCGCGGGCGGCTGCGGGTAGTCGGCGGCCGTGGGCGATCGACTGAAAGGAATCGCAATCGTGATGGGCGTCACCGCCGGATTGGTGCGCAATTGCTCGGTTCGGTCGGTGCTGCGGTTGGACTCGAAGCCGAGGATCGAATCGATGGAGAACCGGTTAAGCTCCATATTGTGGAGCAGGTCGGCCTTGTAGCCTCTTACCGAGCGGGTCTGCGAGGTGTCTTGATAGTAACCCGTCGCGGTCACGCCCGTGGCCAGTCCATAGACACCGTCGATTGCGTTGGACCGTGCCGTCTGGCGGGCCTGGAGGCCGCCGACGCGGAGGGTCAACTGCGGGCTCAACTTGGCGGTGACGTATTCCGAAGCGATAAACGAGTTGCCCTCCCGCTGGGACCACGGCCCGTGGTAGTTGAAATTCCGATCATTGCGCAGGCGGTTGTTGGGGTCGGTCACGCGCGCGGGGCCCGCACCCAGGCTCACGAATGCGGCCGTGCGGGCTGGGTGCGTCTTGATGCGCGAACGCTGCACGTTGACATCGACGGAGACTTGCTCGGTGACGTTGGTGCGGAAGGCGCCGTAGCCGAACGACTGGCTGTTCGAGTAGAATTGCTGCGAGCGCGTGAACTCGTCGTAGCCGCCGCCGAACACGAAGCCAGACCCGCGCTTGTCGCCCAGGCCGCCGCCGCTCTCGAAGGCGGCCCGGTAGCCGTCGTTGGTGGAGGCACCGAAGGACACGCGCGATTTCGCCTCGGCGAGGAGCGCCGCCTTGGGCACGAAATTGACGGTGCCGCCGGCGGACGACTGGCCGTACAGAATCGAGTTCGGCCCTTTGGTCACCTCGACGCGCTCGAAGCTCTCGGTGCTGACGTTGAGCGGTCCGGTCTGGAAGCCGTTGTAGAGCGGCGCGGTCGAGAAACCGCGAATCGTGAACGACGTGCCCGCGTTGAGCTGGGCGCCGTCGTTGAGCATTTGGTCGCCCGGCCCGCGCGCGACGCCGGCAAACTGCGTGGCGAAATCGGAAGGGTTGTTCAGATTGAGATCCGCGATCGCGGTGCCCTTTAGGACCGAGGTGACGAAAGGAATCTCGTCGCGCGGCTTCGCGATCAGGGTGCCGGTGTTGGTTTCGGTGGCAGCGTAAAGGCTGTCGGCTTTTTCGCGCACCTCGAACGGGGAGAGCTTTACCGTGTCTTTGTCGGCGCCGACTGTGGCGGAGGTTGCGCCAACGAAGGCGAACGCTGAGGCGAACAACCGAACCATCAAGTTCAAGTCTGGGGTCTTCATATTCGGAGGGGTTGACTGAGCCCGGGCCAACCTGGCCGGGAACGTCAGATTAGCAGACGCCCTCCGCGGACCATAGGCGAAGATGCGTTTCCCTTTTAATAAATTGCGCCGCCGCCGGAAGCTCCGTAGGTCCGGACGCATGCCCAAGTTCCCGAAACGAAAACGCGTCGCGCTGCTGGTCGCGGGCTGGAACCAATACGGCCGGGGCATCATCGAAGGGGCCTGGCACTTCGCGCAGCATCATCGCTGGAACCTCGACATGCAGCCCGCCGGGCCCGACGGCACCATGCACATGCCGGAAGGCTGGCAGGGCGACGGGATCATCGCCACGGTGCATTCGCGCGACTTGGCGGCGACTTTGCGGGGCTACGGGGTGCCCGTGGTGAACGTTTCCGGCGCACGATTCGCCGGGAGCGACTTTCCACGAGTGTGCTCCGACGCCAAGGCCGTGATGGAGTTGGCCGTCGGCCATCTGCGGAGCAAGGGCCTGCGGCAAATTGCTTTTTGCGGCGAGCCCCAGCGGGAGTTTCTCGCGTTTTGGGAGCACACCTACGCAAACGCCGCGCGCGACCTCGACTTTGCCCCGTTGGTTTATACTCGTCGCGCCGGCATCGCTTCCGACGCCGGGCTTGTCGTCCAGCGGCGCGACCGCGCGCGATGGCTGCGCAGCTTGCCCCACCCGGTCGGGGTCATCGGTTGGGACACGATCACGTGTCGCAATGTCGCCAGCGCCTGCGAACTCGCCGAACTGCAAGTGCCCGATCAGGTGGCCATCATCAGTCTCTCCACGGAGGACTTGCTGGGGCAGACGATCCATCCGCCGATCAGCGGTATCGATATTCCCGTGAAGCGCATCGGCTACGAAGCCGCCTCGCTGCTGGATCAACTCATCCGCGGACGTCGCTCGGCCAACCGCGAGCATCTGCTCCAGCCCCTGGGGATCACGACGCGGCAGTCCACCGACCTCTTCGAGTGCGGCGACGCGAAGGTCCGGCAGGTGATGCGCTTCATCAAAGAAAATGCGGCGTTCGGCCTCAACGTGAAGGATCTGCTGCGGGCGGTGCCGATGGGCCGGCGCACGCTCGAGCGGCGCTTCACTGCCGCCGTCGGACACAGCGCGGCAGAGGAGATTCGGCGCGCGAAGATCGAGCGGGTGCGACAGTTGCTGACAACCAGCGATCTGCCTTTGCCCGAGATCGCGGAGGCGTGTGGATTCGCCTATGTGGAGCACATGATACCGTTGTTTGCCCGTTACCACGGTTCGACCCCGGCGGCGTTCCGAAGGAATCTGCGGGGATCCTCACGCCTTTGATTTCAGGAGACCACGAGCCAACCATAGCGGGGCGCTGGCCAATCGCGGGCCCATCGGAGAAATCGCGGCCGGGCAGCTTCCCGGCTAGGAACCCTCATTATAAACGGAGCCAGCCTCACCTAGATCCGCCGAACAGCCAATGACTTGCCCGCCTCGTGGCATGGGTCCCTGTCAACCTCGGAGGCAACCTGCGGTTTCTTTCCTCCGCGACGAACCCGCGTCAGACCCAGTTGGGATGCGGCCACCCATAAACTATGGCCCGATCCATTGACGTAGCACGCAAAGCAAGCGTCATCCCGGGTGCCTTCCCGACGAGCGACGGAGCTCATCGGTGGGTTAGCAGTGCCTACCACGAAGATGGGCGCGGTCGTAAGCGGTGACCACGGCGATATCGGCAATGGGTCAGGGCCGTGCCCTGCGGTTGCTAGCGGCTGGGGCGCAGCGGAGCAGGATCGTCCCGATTGGTCATCGGGGGCAGGCGGAAGAGCAATTCGCGGAGATAGGCGGCGGGGGCCCTGCCGTGGCGCTGACACAATGTGACGACCGAGTAGAGGATAGCCGATGCCTGGCCCGCGGCGGAGCAGCCAATGAAGCGCCAGTTCTTCCTGCCGATGCACGAGGGGCGGATGGTTCGTTCGGCAAGGTCGGTGTCGAGCCGGGTGATGCCGCACCGTCGGTGGCGGATGAGCGGCGACCATTGCGCGAGGAGATAGCGGTACGCTTCGCCCTGGCCGGATGCGGGGCGCGCCCGCGAGCGCGCGCTCAGCGCGAGGGCGTGCTGCCACTTCAGAGTGCAGGCGAGGTGGCGCGGACGCAGCCGCGCGCGCTCGTTGGCATTGGGTATCCGATTGTCGGTGACATCGCCTTTGTCCCTCTCGCGCCCATAGCGGCAGAGGCGCGCCATGAGTCTCAGGGCGACACCGGTGAGCCTGGGTCTTTGGCCCGGGCCTAGACAGATTTGCGCCGGGCGCGCGCAGCATCCGAGCCACGCTGTCGCCCGGTGCGTGCGCGCAGGCGCGGCGCAATCTGCAAGACACTTGGGTCGAACCGTATCGTTCACCTGCGCAATAACGCCAATGATCAACCCACCGCTACCGAATCTTCACCTTCTTGGCCGACGTGGCGCGAATCCCTCTGAATACGTCTCCCAAACCTCGCCGCTCGCTTCAATAGTTCCCTTCGCAGAAGGCGCCATCGGACCGGATTTCAGCGGGACCGCTCCTCCCGAAATCTTCGATTCGCGCCACTTTGGTTCGCGTTGAAATCCCTTCTCCTCCGCCAGCCTCCGCCCTGCGGGCTGCGGCTCGGCAAGCCAGCCCCTCGACCACCGCCGATTTCCCGTTCGCACGCCGATGCGTCCGCCCCGAAGGATGCCCTGCGTAGCCTTGGCGAAGCAGGGCGAAGAACACCTAAGGGTTCGTTTTCACCGTGCACTACGTTTGCTTGCTCGAAAGCAGATCGGCTCCGGGCAAACGCGATCTCCGCCTCCTTGCCGTCGAGTTCGAGCCAGGCAGCGGGGCGCCGCCGGCGGTTGTTGCGTGCGCCTCGCGATCCAGTGTTCCGGCGCACGGAAAGCCTCCGTTCCGCGCTCGCAGTGCGGTCGTACCCGACCGGTTGTGTCGAGCCGACCCGCGCCGAGGCACATGCATGCTCGGCGATCCCAATTGCGGCGGAAACGAGGGAATACCGCCTTCCGACGGCCATCGTATTGGCATGAAATCCGTCGGTCGTTGCCAGGCGGCCGTGTTCGCTCCCGTCGTCGCCGGCAGCATTTCGACCCTCGCCT
>JACCDS012353402.1_pt1 | contig 25582 bp, 24 predicted proteins | sample 7446441 | NCBI WGS metagenome assembly JACCDS01 (sample SAMN15323445, study PRJNA562643) | freshwater metagenome | isolation source: river surface water | place: USA:Blue River Watershed | collected 2017-08-17 | reverse complement strand
TTGTAAAAAAAATACAAACTATTAAAAAAAAAGATATAAATTGTTTAAATCATAAACATGTGGAATCACCAATTTAAAATTTATACTTATTTTTTATTTTTTTTTAACTTATTCAGTATCATTATCTGTGTTATTTATATTTGTATTATTTAATACGAGATTAATATTATAATCATCAATATTTAAAGTATTATTAGTTGCATTTCCCATAGTTGACATTTTATTTATTTAAAAATAAACTCAATAGATTTAATAATCATCACCGCTAGATAAGTTAATAACACCATTATCTTTAATAATAATAGTATGTTCTAATTGTGACGTATAACTTTCTATATCATCATATAAAGTTGGATATGGTGTTACAATTTTTTTTGTAATTAATTCTTTTAAACTAAAATCATTAGATAATATATTTAATTGTCTGGAACTAAATGGAATTAATTTATATTCTTTATTTATTTTATTTAATAATTGTTTAGATTTTTTAAAAGTTAAATCTGCTTTTATATCAGATTTAGAAAAATGTGAACATAAATCACTTTCTTTAGCATATCCAGAACCAGTTGTTGCAAATGTTTCAACAGCAAATACATCACCAACTTCCATTTTATCTGTCACTGTTTCATCATATGCTAATGGTATAATCTTTTTACCATGTAAATTATATTTTTCAATACTATGCCCACCTAAATTATAAATTGGTTTAATTTTAAAAATGTTATTATTTATATTTAATTCATACGAGCTTATTGTTTCATCAATAATATCACCAATTTCACATAATCTAGCATCAACACCACTATGTTTAATTGCTTCATATGTAGCATTTTTAGATGCATCGATTAAAGGTTTAAATTGTTGATTATTTGAATATGTAAATGCTGAATCAATAATATATCCATCAACATGTATACCATAATCAATTTTTATAACATCATCATTTAATAATACAGTATCTGTATTAATATCCGGTGTATAATGAGCTGCTATATTATTAATCGAAGTACCAGTTGGGAAAGATACAACACCTCCCATATCAATAACCTTTTGTTCAATAATATTACAAATATCAATAAGTTTTACACCGGGTTTAATGATATTACTATCATTTAAATATTTTCTTATCTTTTTATGAATGTCAGCAGCTTTTTTATATTTTTCAATATTATCAATATTATCATATATTACACTATTAATTTTATTTGGCATTTTATAAAAAAATTACAACTTTACAATGTTATATAACATTGTAAAGTTGTATATTAAATTTATTTAAATTTATTTAAATTTATTTTAAAAATTTATGAATTCACCTATTAAATGGTTTTATTAAATGATTTTTCACATTTAAAATATTCAATACCAAAATTTGGATAATATAGTATTTCATTCATTATATTAATGTATTTATTTTTATGTAATTCTTTATATTTACATGGAATTGTAATATTAATAAAACGTTTAACAATATATAAATTTTTATTAAAATTTGAATAATCATATAAAGAAGATATTTTTTTAACTGATTCGAATAATATATTATCTCCATCAATATATTCATCTTCATCAATATATCTAGATTCTATCATGTAAAAAGCATTACGATATTTTTTTCTAAGAATATTAATATAATTATAATCAAAATTTAAAATATTTGAATTTGTAATTCTATTATTTTCATAATTTATAATAGAATCATGTGTTAATAATTTATTTTTAATCATATCATTATTAAAAATATCATAAATGATAGTATTTATTTTTTTATATATACATATATTAGAATCATTTAACATAATTCTATTTTTTGCAAATATAATCATTGTATTAGTCAAACATTCAAAATTATCATATAAAAAATCTATAAGTAATTCATCATTTAATGTTCTAATATCATATCCAGAATATTCAATAAATTCATCAAAAGATTTAATAGTTTTTTTAAAAGATTTAATAAATTTATTACCAAATATAAAATTTGAAAAATCAATATGATTTCTATATTTATAAAACATATATTCATAATATGGAATATAGCCATCATTGCATTCTTCATACATTTCATCAAAAACATATTCAAACATTTCGTTATAATATTTTTTAATAATATAAATATTAGTTAAATCAATACTATTTAACTCAGAATTAATCAATAAATTCATTATATTATTTGTATTATTTGTATTATCCATGATATTATTTATATCATAATAATAAATCAAAAATAATTTATAACAATATGGATATTTTAACCATAATATATGATTCATTTTTGATTTATTATTATACTTATAATAATACACATATTATAAGTTTTTAATACGATATTTGTTACAATAATGGCTGATTCAAAAAAACAAGAAGAAATAAATACTTATATTGAAAAAGCTATTGAAATTATTAAAAATGGTATCAATAAAGATACTAATAATTCTATTGATATTAAAAATTATTTGATAGAATATATAAAATATAATGAAGATATTACTATAAATAATATCTTAAATATTTTGCCACGTAACAATAAATTAAAGTTATATTTAAACAATATAATTTTAAAATATGAATTAGATTATAATTCTATTAATGATACATCTTTTATTAAATCTAAATCTAAAAAAATTACAAAAAAGATTGTAAAAAATTTAAAAAATAATAAATCATTTATTGAAGAATTAAATGAGTTAATTAGTATGTTAAGTGATGAACAATTAAATATATTTGATTCTGTTATGTGTGAACATAATGTATTTATAACTGGACCAGCTGGAACTGGTAAAAGTTTAGTTATAAATGCTATTGTTAAAAAATTCTTATATGAAGGTAAAAAAATTGGTATTACATCCAGTACTGGCTGTTCAGCTTTAAATATTTGTGGTTCTACACTTCATTCGTTTTTAGGTATTGGATTAGGTAATTTACCAGTCGATGTTTTATATAATGAATTAAGAACAAAACGAACAAAAAGTAAAATATATACAAAATTAAAATCTTTAGAAGTGTTAATCATTGATGAAATATCAATGATTAACAGTAATTTATTTACATTGGTAGATAATTATTTAAAACTTATAAAAGAAAATAAAAAACCATTTGGTGGTATTCAATTAATATTATCAGGTGATTTTTTCCAATTATTACCAATTAGAAATAATAGTTTATGTTTTGAGTCTGATTCGTGGATTGATTCTAAAATTAAAATTTTAGAATTAACTAAAAGTTTTAGACAAACAAATAATGATTTTGTTAATATTTTAAATGAATTAAGATATGGTAATTGTACTGATGAAATTATTGATATTTTAAATTCTACAAAAAATAATAAATTTCCATCAGGTGTAACACCTGTTAAATTATATACTAAAAATAAAAGTGTTGATGATGAAAATATCAAAATTATGCACAGTTTAAACAAAAAAACATATAATTTTAGTATCAATTATTCTAATTCAATTTTTAAAGATAAAAATTTATCAGATTTAGAAATTTGTGTTGGTGCACAAGTAATGGTCACATACAATATAGATCAAGAAAATGGTATTGTAAATGGTAGAATAGGTTTAGTTGATAGTATTGATCAAATTAATAAATCAATAACTATCAAAGTTTTTGACAAAAATAATGAACCATTTTATTATCAAATAAATTATATTTCTAAAGATTCTATACATTACGATGAAAATGAAGATAAAATTATAAAAACACCAATGTATTCATATATACCGTTAAAATTAGCATATTGTATTACTGTACATAAATGTGTTGCAGAAAATACATTGATTGCAACATCAAATGGTTTAATTAGAGTAAAAAATTTAATTGATTTACAAAAATTTCAAAATAATACATTACATAATGTAGAAAATAAAAATATAATAGTAAATACTATATCTAAATTTAAACAATATTCTAATATTTCTAACATATTTAAAAGTTGTATTCAAAATTGTATTGTTGTGACTACAAGTTTTGGTTATAAAATTGGAATATCAGAATCCCATAGAATATTATGTAGTAAATCATATCACATTTCAAATGCTAATAAAAATGAAGATGATTTAATATGGATTAATGGTTTAAATTTGACAACTGATACTATTGTTTATTTAACAAATGAAACAAAGTGTTATAGTAAAAAATTTTATCCAGCTTTTGATTTTTATGAAAAGTATATTAATATAAATGATCCTAATACTTTTAAACTTGTTTCAGAAAATAAAAATAATATAGTTGTAGAACAAGAATCTAAAATAATCTATCCATTTTTCATAGATGAAGAATTGTCATATTTTATTGGAATAATAATGTTTTCATGTGTTATTAATAATTGTAAAATATTATTTTCTAAAATATTTTTAGAAGATGAAAGAATTAAATATACATTAAAGGAAGCTTTTAATTTAGAATTAAAAGATTTGAAATTATATAATTATAAATTGTATAATTTTATTAATTTCTTTAAAATTAATTCAAAAATGTTAATACCTGATTGTATTTTACAAAATACAATAAAATCACAAAAAGCTTTCATTGAAGCAGTTTTAAAGTGTGGTAAAGTAAAAAATAAAATTCATTTTAAATTATTTGAATATAATACATTTAATGAACATTTATTAATCGAAATTCAAATAATATTATTAAATTTTGGTATTATTTGTGAAAGAGATAGAAACAGTATTAAATTTACAAACAATAATTATGATTCATTAAATGTATTTTTGTCATTATCATCATATGAAAATATAAATATTAATAGTAAAACTATATTTGTTGATAAAATTAAATCAATTAATGTTGTAAAATATATGACATATGATTTAACAATAAATGAAACACATAATTATATTGGTAATGGATTTATAAATCATAACTCACAAAGTATGACTATTGAATATTTAGATATAGATTTTAAATCTGGAGCATTCGCACCAGGTCATGGTTATACGTCAATATCTAGAGGTGTTGATTTACAAAAAATGCGTATTAATAATATTAATAAAAGTGATTTCTTTATAGATGAAAGAGTTAAAAATTTTTATAATAGTATTAATAAAAATAATAATATATAAAAAAAAATATAATATATACATAATATACATAATATACATAATAATTGATTTGTCAATTTTGATTTTTTTTTAGAATATTAAAAATACGTCATATTGATAATAAAGCAATGAACTACAATAATTATGATATTGACGTTAATGACTATTACAGTTATTCACATTTAAATAATCAAACTAACAATCATATTAATAATACTAATAATACTAATATAATCAATGAATTATTAAGTGAAATTGATATTAAAGATATTAAAGATATTGATAATGATAATGATAATGTAGATTATATTAATTATATTGATAATATAAATGATGATATTAAAAACATTGACGATATTATTGATATTTTTAAAAAATTAGAAGATGAAGAAGAAAAAGAGAAGGAAAAAGAAAATAAAAAAAGAATAGATTTTGAATTACGAAATAAAAAAAATGAAGAAATTATCAAATTTAATGATAATATATTAAATGTATTTGGTTTTGAATCTTACATTGAAAATTTATTAAAAATGAATATTAAAATATCATTTGAAATATTTTTTAATAAATATTTTCATTTTGATAAACAAAACGTTTATTGTTTTAAAAAATTTTTATTAGATATTGAAAAAAGAAATGATTTTTGTATTACTGAAGATATGTTAATCCTTTTTAATATTATAAAAAAAACATCAAATGTTATTAATTTAATAATATTTGAATCTTTAATTCAAGATAAAGATTATATTTTAATAGAAGAAATTCATACACTTAATAATAAATATAAACAAAAAAATTATAATGTTTTAAAAAAAAAATATCTTTTTAATGTAAATACTTTTAAAAAAATATTATATAATAGTAAAGATCAAGAACTATACATTTCATTTTATAACGAATTAAATAATGTTTATAAATTGTATGAGTCATATTTAAAAAATTTTGAATAAATTAAATTTCAAAAAAATAATTGTATTGTTTATATTTTATGTAATATCAAATAGTAAAAACTAAATATATATTTTTTTTTATTTTTAATATAAAATTTTTAAACTTTATAAAGTTTATATTTATATTTTTTTGTAAAAAAATGAATAATTTAATATATAAAATGGATGAATTAGAATATATGTTTAAAAATAATAAAATATCAGAAAATGATGATGTTGATATGCACGATAATTATTTAAATGAAATCAATAATTTATATAAACAAAATGAAATTTTATATAAAGAATTAGAAAATAAATTATATAAAATGAAAAAGGATGTAGAGTATTTTTTATTCAATATTAAAGAAATTGTTATTTATGAACCAAATAATATAAATAAGATTGATAATGTAATATCATATACAAACAATTCATTAATACAAATAGAACATAAAATGAATGAATTAAATTTGTATAATCAGGAATTATTAGTAGATATTTATATTAGTTCTATAGTATATTATATTGATAAATTAAATACTATAAAAAATCAATTATTGAGATATGGGTGTATCAATTTTTAATATTGATATAATTTAATAGTATTTATATATCATTGTATTATTATATAATATATTATATAATATATTATATATCATTAGTTTTATTATGATTTATTTTAATGCTAATGGAACTACAGAACCATGTGAAGAATCTATAGAAGAAACTGTTAAATGGATGTATAAATATGATACAAATGATAAAGATAATAAAGATATAATTACTAAAACTAAAAAATATTTATATAATTTATGTAATATAAAAGAAGATGATTATAGTATTATATTCACATCTGGAGCATCAGAATCCAATTCTACTATAATACGATCTATTGTAGATTCATATATTGAATCAAAAAAAATAACACCACATATTATAATAAGTGAAATAGAACATAAATCTATTATAAATTGTTGTGAAACTTTATATAATTTAAAATTAATAACATATACAAAGATAAAACCACAAAAAGATGGAAGAATAAATCCATATGATGTTGAATATGAAATTAAATCAAATACATGTTTAATATCTATAATGTATAGTAATAATGAAATAGGTTCAGTTAATGATGTAAAAACAATAAATAAAATAGCAAAAAAATATAACATACCTTTTCATTGCGATTGTGTTCAAATGTTTGGTAAAATAAATATAGATGTAAATAATTTTACATCTATATCAATGTCATTTCATAAATTGTATTATTTAAAAGGTATAGGTCTTTTAATTATTAATAAACATTTTATGTGTAAAAATAATTTAAAATGTATTATAGCTGGGACACAACAAGATAATTATAGAGGTGGTACATTACCAACCTATTTAATAGCTGGTTCATTAACGGCGTTAAAAAATAATTTTAAAAATAGAGATAATAAAAATAAACATCTATTATCACTAAAAAAATATTTTTTAGAAAAATTACGTAAATATTTTTCTGTAAAATTTTTTTGTTATAAAGAAAATTGTGATAAAAAAATAAGTAATAATTATGAAGAACAAAAAATAACATCTGGTGATAAATTAATAATAGTAATATTTGGTAATGATAATATTGATTCTCTAGATAAAATAATGCCAAATACATGTTTAATTTCAATATATAGCCCGAATGTTAAATTCTGTAATATGATAATGAAACAAGATTTAATTGATAATGATATTCATATTAGTATTGGTTCTAATTGTAATGCAGATAATCCAGATGCATCACATGTTGTTTCAGCTTTAAATTTAACACCAATATTAAAACGTGGAACACTACGTATTTCATTTTCTGATAATAATACAAAAGATGAAATTGATTCGTTTATTAAAATATTTATAAAATGTATAGATAAACAAGTTGATTTAAATAATATATTAATTAAAAAAATACCATTTCTTATAAAAAAAATACGTTTTAAAACACATATAAGAAACGTTTTAACTGATAAAGCTGTACCAGATGAAGCATATTATTAATTTAATATATATTTGTAAATATTTTATAAAATATTTATAATATTTAAAAATATTATAAATATATATTTAAAAATGAATAGACCAAATTGGAATGAATATTATATGAATATTGCATCAGTTGTAGCATTAAGATCACCAGATCCAAAATTACAAGTTGGTGCAGTCTTAATTTCTATTAAAAATAACAAAATAATATCATCTGGTTATAATTCAACACCATATAGTATTAGTAGTTCAGATATTGATTTTACAAATAGAGATCTTGTTAGATCTATAATAATACATGCTGAAATGAATTGTCTATTATATAAAAATGGTTTTGATGAAGATTGTATATTATATATAACACATAGTTGTTGTTCTAAATGTATATTATTATTAGCAGCCGCTAAAATAAAAAAAATATATTATAAAACTAAATATAAAGATTATGACAATATGATAAATCTTGCAAAATTATTTAATATTGATATAATACAAATTTAATATAAATTTAATATTTATATAGTTAAATTTGAATTTTTTTTTAAAAATAAAAATATGTCTGAAAAACAAGTACAAGTTGAATTACATAATATTTTAATATCTAATAATTTTAATAAAAATAATATATTTTATAATTTATCAGAAAATGAAATATTAAGAGATATATTTAAAAATGCATCTAAAAATAATACTAATAATCCAGGTTTTCCAGATTTAATATATTTTGCAAATAATACATTACTTATATTTGAATGTAAACAAGATAATATAATTGATGCCGTTAAAGATTCAAAACATTATGTTAAAAAAATAATTAAAAATGAATATATTATAAAAAATAATATTAAAATATATTGTTGTGGTTTTATATCTATTAATAATTATAAAATTTATGAATTAATAAAAAAAGATAATGTTAATTATATTAACAAATTAAAAAATAAATTATTAATATTATCTACGTTTAATTTAGAATTAAAACATAATATCAATATGAATATGAATAAAGAAATACATAATATAAATAATTATATTAGAGATAATACCAAAATCTCTAATGAGGATAAATCATTATTTATAGCGTTTATTTTAATAGGTTTAAAAAATAATATTATTGTAGACAATATAATTGAAAAAGATGAAGTTTATCCATTATTAAAAATAGTGTTAAATAAATATAATATAGATGAATCTATGTTTAATTTTTTAAAAAATAATCTTGATACTATACATCTTTATAATATTTTAACAATGGTTAATAATATATATAAACAAAATCCATCGGTAGATTTATTAAATGAATTTTATTCTGAATTTGTTAAATATAGTAATACGGATAGTAAATCATTAGGTATTGTATTAACACCACCACATATAGTAGAGTTAATGGTTAAAATGTTAAATATAACTGAAGATGATATAGTTTTAGATTTATGTACTGGTACTGGTTCATTTTTATTAGAAGCTTTAAAATATAATCCAAAACATGTTATAGGATGTGAATATCAAAATAAACTATATACATTATTAAAATGTAACATGGTAATAAGAGATATATTAAAAAATAAATACACTATATTATTAGATGATTGTTTTAATAATACATTTAATGTTACAAAAAGTATTATTAATCCACCTTATGGTATGAAAGATAAAAAAGAATTAGAGTTTATTTTAAAGCAAATAGATAGTTTAGATGATAATGGTGAAGCATGTGCAATTATACCGATAAGTAAAATATCTAATAATAATATAAATAATAGATTTAAAAAACAACTATTAACAAAATGTATTATTAAAAATATAATTATATGTAGAGATACATTATTTTATCCAGTTTCTGTACAAACATGTATAATACATATAAAAAAATGCATAGATATTAATAATTTAACAAATATAATAAATTATGAAAATGATGGTTATAAAATAGTAAAACAACATGGTATAATAAAACAGGATAATCATATAGAATTATTTAATGATATTATTAATAATATTAAAAAAAATAATATAAATAATATAAATGAAAAAAAATTGATATTTGATGATGATTGGATATTAAATAATAATAAATCAGAATTAAATTTAAATATTATAATTCAAAATATTAAATTGAAAGAATTAGAAATACAATATCAAAAAAATAAAAATAATATAAAAAATACATTATATAATATAAATAATATTCAAATAAAATATAAAAAATTTTTATTAATTGATTTGTTTGATAATATATCTTCTACATCTATATCTTTAAAAGATATTAAAGATAATTATGAAAATGATGTAACATATAATGTTATATCATCTTCATCGTTAAATAATGGAATATATAAATATAAGTATAATAATTATACGTATGAACCACATTGTTTAACTTTAGCTAAAAATGGTAGTGTTGGTTATTGTTTTTATCAATTTGAAAAATTTAATAAAACAATCGATATAATCGTATTAAAAAGTAAAAATGATATAACTATGAATTGTTATATTTATTTTTCATATATTATAACAGATATATGTATAAAAAATTTTAATTATTCATATAAAATTAATAATGATAGATTAATGAAGATTGAGTTAAACCTACCAGTTAATGATAATAATGAAATAGATTATAATTTTATTGAAAATTTATATAATCTTTAAATATGCAATAAAATTCAAAAATTGTCATTTTTTTTAAAAATTTGATTATATATATCATTAATAATAATACAAGCTGTCTTTGATCATGTCTAAGCGAAACAAGAAATTGTTGCAAAAGATGAGATTTAAGAAAAAGCTTATGAGTATTGTGCACGAACATGATTGTGAAAAACAATATGACGATGAGCAATTTGACGCTCTTTTGAACAACCCATTAGTTTCTTTTAGAGAAGCTGAACATGTTGAATGTACAGATTGTGCTGAAGACAAGTTGTTTGAAAAACTCAAAAATAACAAAAAAATCAATTGGAAACGTAATTAACGTTTCTAATTTTTTTTAAAAAAAATAAAAATATATAAAAAATATATAAATATGTAACTTATTCAATATAATCTATATCTATATTTTTTTTTATTTTTTATTTTCTAATACAAATCCTTCATTTAATATAATTTTATTATATCTAGAACCGACTGGTGCAACTTTAGATATCATTAAATTACTGCTAAATGATTGTGTTGCATCAGTTTTTACATTATTGATTGCAGCTGATTCTAATACTTGTAAAATATGTGAAGTTGAAATATGTAATAATGTATTATTTGGTTCTCTAATAAGTGAACCAGTTCTTTCCATTGATGTTAAAGTTCCAGTCATTGTCATTTCACTAGTATACATTAAATAATGTCTAAAATCAACACCTGGTACTAAATTAGCAAGTTCATACATTGTTAGATTTTTAGCAGCGCCAATACCTAATATATCTTGAACTTCTACTAAACTATTAGAATATGAAATATATGGATCGATGTATTTATTATCTAACATATCTTCTAAATTAGTTCCAACAGTACTAATTACATTTTTAGATTGTTTACTAATAGATCCATCTTCATTAATTACAGATCTTAAAAGTTTATTAGATAAACTAGTTGAATTAATATTATTGACACCTCTAATTAAAGTATTAAATAATTTTTTATTAATAAATTTATCAATTTCAGCTAATTGCTCATCAAATTCTTTCTTTTTAAAGAATGAATTTGCAATGTATAACCGTAAGATTATATTATCAGCATTTTCAAAATTATATACAATAAACAAGAAGTTATATTGAACATGTAATTTAAAACAAATTTTTTCTAAAGAAATGCTTTTTTCAATTAATTTTTCTCTATTTAATTCTAAACGAATACAGAAATTTGATAAATTTGAAGGTTTAATTATTTTCTTATTATGTTTTTCAAATTCTTTAATCATAATTTCTTCATGTTTATAATCTGGATGTTTAATATTACCATATGATTCATAAAATATATCACAAATAGTAATAAACATTTTTAAATTAATCATTTCAATTTTATTCATAATTTTTTTAATTTTATAAACATCATGTGTATATTCATTCTTTAAATGTAAATGCATGATTGGAACAGACATTTGTGATGTATCACGAACGCCGGTAATTTCTTTATATCTTGAGATAAAATCAATTTCAGATCCTGCAACACCTGCACGATGGTGACTATCTAACACATATTGTGTTAAATTTTCAGAAATACATTGTGCAGTAATAATACCAATACTAGTACCAGGATCAATTAATGATTTATTAAATTGATTAATAATACGAAAAATAATATTTTTTAATAAATTATTATCTAATCGTCTATTAATAATATTTTTTAAATATAAATTAGTTCTAATAGAAATTGTGAATAATGTTAATGCTTTATTAATATATTCTGGAATTTCAGTTTTTAATTTATATTGAATATCATTATAATAACAATATTTAATTTTTAAAATCAATTTATTAACTAATTTTATAGAATTTATAGGGTTGATATCAATTAATTTTAATTTACTAATATAAGCTTCATTTTCATTACAAACATTTTCAATAATTCTATTAATATTAACAGGTAATTTTACAGAATCTGTTAATAACTCAGTTTTACTATTTTTCATTTCAATATTCATAAAAATATTACGGTATTCATCACGTTGTTTAACTAAAAATTCATATTCATTATCAATTAATTTTTTAACTGTATTATTATTATACTTAGAATCAAAATCTTTAATATCAGCTTTATATGTTTTTTCAAATTCTAAATTTGATGCTAAAAATTTTTCAAATTTTACAAATTCAAGAAAACGTGGATCGACACCATCACCACCATATAATGTTTGTACTATTTTATATTTTTTACAAGTTTTTCTCAAATTATCTATAACATTACTTTCTAAATTTTTGATACTTTTACGATTTTGATAACCAGTATCAGCGGTAGAAAGTGCTTTATTAATAATACTAATACGACCTTCCATTGCTTGAAATATAAAAGATATATTATTTACACCAGTAGCATAAGATTCTGCAACAAAACCTCTACTAATTGGTGATGTATTAAATCTTTCAAAATATGGTAATGTTCTACCATGTGAAAAATTTGTAAACATACGTTGTCCGGCAATACTAGTTTGACCAACAGCTGAACTAATTTGTAAAAGATTATTCATTTTACCTTTACAACCAGAAGCAATTAAATTATATAAATTATTTTCAGAATCTATATTTGAAAATACAGGTTCTAAAAATTCATCACCTAAATTTAATGCAGCGATTTGTAATCTTTCATAATATTCTTCTAGTGTTGTATTAATTGGTGTAATATATTGATTTTCTTTTACTTTTTGTGTAATAATATTAGATTCATTTATAATTTTTTTAGTTCTTTCTTCTACTAATTTATACGCATCTTGTGGAATTAAAATATCTTCATAATTAATAGTAAAACCTCTATGATTAATAAAATAACTACATATTTGTTGAATATTATAGATTAAATCTAAAGCAACATCTGGCCCATATTCATTATAAATAATATGAAAAATACTATCATTTGTACCTTGACCTACACTTTTTTTATCTAAACAACCAGTTAAAATTTTACCATTTTTAATTATTATATTTTTTTGATCATCTTTATATTTTAACATACCTTCATAATCAGAATTATAATAATTAGTTTTTTTCTTATAATTAATTTTAGGTAATAACATTGAAATCATATTTCTAGATTTATTAATATCTTTTATCATTTTCCAATTTAAATTTTTAGATTTACAAAACATTTGCATACAATTAAATTTATTAATTGTATGATCATGTTTTGTAAATAAAAATGTATTTATTAAACCATCATGATAAATACCAATTGATGGATTGCCATTTTTATATGAAATAAACCATCTTTTTAAAGATGTTAATGTATTACATTCATTTCTAGATATAATACTATGTGGTATAATAGCATTCATCTGGTCACCATCAAAATCACCATTATATAAAGTTGCAGCTACATTTACAGATAATCGAATAGTATTACCTTTTTCCATAACTTTAACTATATGACCACTAATAGAACTAAATAATAATGATGGTTGGCGATTCATTGCAACATAATCACCATCAATAATATCTCTATAAATTATATCACCAATTTCTAATGATAGTCGTTTATTGATTGTAACATCATATTCTTGACCATCTGATTTTTTTATAATTTTAGTACAACCTGGATATGTTTTTGTTTTATTATTAAAATAAATTAACATTTCAGACATATTAAAACTATTAACGGTAATAGGTATTTGAATATTTCTAGCAATAGCTATTGGTATTCCAACTTCTGTTAATTTAATATATGGATCACCAGAAATAACACTACGTGCCATATAGAAAACACGTTTAGACATTAAGTTACCACGAACACGACCTGGTTTACCAGTATGTCGGGCTGATAATGGTACTAATTTAGCATTATTTGTTGAAACTAATTGAGGTGTATTAGATGCTGATTGAGATTTAATCATTGTAAAATATTCAATCTCTATAGCATCTAATGCTTCTCTTGTTTTTTTATCTAAAGTTGCAATTTCTTCATTACCAATAAAGAATGGTAATTTTTCTAAAATCATCATTATACTTTTTAAAAATGTAGTTGTATCATTATTATTAGAACGCGAACCATTATATTTTTTTACATCAGGACGTAAAGTAACAGCTGGTACACGTAAAATACGATTAATTAAAACTTTAGGGTGATATGTTTTTTTTAAAATTTGTACAGTTTCATTAGTAACTTTATTTAATACAGATTCAATAACAATATTATCAACTCTATCTTCTAAATCATTTTCTTTATTATAACTCATTATAAACATATTATTTTTAGGATTTAAGTAAATTTTATTATTAATATGCTTACAGTAAAAACATGATAATTCTTTTAAATTTTTTACTTTTTTTAAATGATCTTTAAAAGATTGGTTATTTTCCATTATTGTATTACCACAATTAAAACATAATATTTTTAACCATTTCATTAACTCTTTTTTTCCAAAAGGACTAATTAAAGGATATGGTGAAACAATATGACCAGAATGACCAGGACAATAAGTTTTATAATTGTAACATGTATGACATTTAAATTTGTTATCAGTAGTACCAAGATTGATATTATAAATACCATCAGCTACGGGGACATTATCTTTTAAAATTTTGCTATTTAAAATTTTACTACATGAATCAATACGATTTTCATCACTTCCTAAAAGATAAAATTCTACTGTATTAATATTAGCATGTGAAATATTGACGTTTTGATCTAAATGACTCATACTAAAAATGATACTAATATATTATTTTAATTATATTAAAAAATCAAATTTATTATTTGAGAATAATATAATAACATATTATATTAAATATATTTAATATAATCAATTATATTTTTAAAAAATATAATAAATTTTAATTTTTAAACAATGTATTTTTACATATTATATACACATCATAATATATAAAAATACATTGTTTAAAATATATTTATATTATTATTTATTTATTTATTTTTTTTAAATATAATTTTTCTATGAATATATATAACAATATAATGTCTGATTATTACGGAGGAGAACTTACTGCAAAAGAACAATGGGCACACAATATGAAATGGATTATGTTTGGAGCTTTATTTACTCTTTTTATTCTAGCTATTCTTGCTTGGGCTAATGTAATACAACCATGGTGGGAAACTAAATCTCATTTTTCCAATTTAGGAACTGTTTATGATAATGCTGGATATGCTGCCCGTAAAAATCAAGTTTTATCTAACGCCGGTGCTGAAAGAATGCACAACCGTAAAGATCATTTAGTAGGCACTAACGATCGACTAGTTTCATGGGTACCAGGTATGTCAAATGGAATGCCAGATGGATGGTATAAAGAAAAAGATGATCCAACAAAAGATGGAGTTTCTTCTATGGTTGGATCATCAAGTAAAAAAACTGGTGAAGATCAATTAGCTGCCGCATTAAACTCTAAATAAATCAATATAAAAAAAATAATAAAATAACATCATATTATTTAAAAAATTATATATCTATTTTTTTTATAAAATTATAAGTTAATTTAATTTTTTTAATAAGTTCATTAGATGAAATATAATTATGTAAATTATTAATAGGAATAAATTTAATATCACTTATTTCAAAAATCATATTATTAGAATAATAATTTAATGATGGTTTATAATTTTTATTTAAAATTAATGCTGGATAATAATAATATGTATAGTTAACACCATCATCTACAAATGGATGAATAATTGGATTTACATTAAATAATATATGGTAATTATCATTTTTTATACTAGTTTCTTCGTAAAATTCTCTAACAGCTGTATTAATATTATTTTCACATTTACGTTGTCTACCTTTTGGGATTTCCCACAATAATTCAACATCATTGGATTCACTAATTAAACCTTTTATTTTTTTAACATATGAAGATCTTTGTAAAAGATCAAATTTAATTTTAGCTTTTTTGTAAAATTTATTATTTTGCATATTTAAATTACAATGATACCAAATAAATTTAAAGTTAAATGTTAAAATTATTAATTTTTCCTGAGATGTCATATTATTAAACAATAAATGTATATTTTCCATATTATATCTACCATTTGTAAATTCAATAAAAGCATACGTTATACGTTTCCTAATTAATAATACACTATTTTCATTATACGCCAATATACCATATGAATTAATATTTTTCATTTTTATTAATTTATACAAATATTTTGTATAAGATCATTAAATATAAATAAAAAAAAATTAAATATGATTTAATATTCAGTTTATTCAAATTATTTAGTTTATTTAATATTATTAATTTCATTTTGCAAATTAATAACATCAATTCTATTTTTTATATCGTATATAAAAACCTTTTTATATAATAAATTATAAACTAAATTGATATAATTTGTTACTTGTTCTTTTGAATTTAATGAAAAATTTGTCATTTCTGAAAATAATGCAGTCATAAAATCATTTGATGTTTTTTCTGGCATATAACCTATTAATTTTTTTTTATAAAAATAATTTCCAATATATTTACCTTTTACTAAATCATCATCAATAGGACCTAATAAGTGATATAATTTATTTAAATAAATATAATTTTCTAAAATAGATGAACTATATGATGAATATGGATTACTTGATTCATTTGATGAATCATTAGAATTATCTGAATCAATAGAATTATTTGAATCAGAATCACTACCACTACTATAACTTTCACTATCGCTGCTATTACTATCACTTTTTTCACTATCACTGTAATATATAAATTTTTCATCTATTTTTTTATAATTATATATGTCAATAAACTCATGTCCAGTTGTTAAAAACCAAATTAATGATCCAATACTCCAAATATCAATTTTTTCATTATAGTTTAAATTACCTAAAACAATTTCTGGAGATTGATATTCTAATGTTTGAACAGATAATGATTTACAAACTTCATTTATAAATACAGATTTATTTAAATCAATTAATTTTATTTGTATATTATCTAATATAATCAATTCAGAATTTGGATTCTGTATATTTTTTTTATATTTTTCAAATAATGTATTAAGATCTTGAATATTACTATCTTTTATCTTTATCATAATATTATTTGGTTTAATGTCTCCATGAATTAAATTATTATAATTTAATTCATGAATAGCACTACATACTGATTGTAATATTTTTTTAATAATTTCAATTGGTAATCTAGAGCTAAATGATTCCATAAATTTTTTTACAAATTTGTATAAATCACAAGTCATATATTCAAAAATTAAAAATGCATATTTTTCACCAATATAATATTGACATAAATTAATAATATTAGATTCAGTTTTATTAAATTTTTTTAAAAAAGCATTTTTATGTTTATTAATCTTATTAAATACATTTATTTCTCTAACAAATTCTTTTTTATATTTATTTTTTATTACTTTTACAACATATTTTTCTAAATTTATATCAATATTTTTTGGTTTATTGTTTTTATTTTTATTTTTACCACCTTTTACATTTTTAGATAATTTTGATTTGTTTACACATTCATAAACATCACAAAAAGCACCTTTTCCAATAACATCACCTTTTATAACATATTTGTTATTTGATAAAAATTCTAACTCTTTATCCATATTTATAAAAATAATTACATATTATTTTTAATATATTATAATTTAATTTTGATATTATTTTTAATATAATAAAAAGGGCATGTCTCAAAATATTGATCTTTTTAACATTTATAATAATTTAATTGAATTTATTAAATATCGAAATTTAGTATTAAATGATGATATTTTAGAAAAATCAGATTTTGAAATTTTAATGTATGATCAAAATTATATTAAATATAATTTAAATGACAATATGATTATACTTTTCTTTAATTATAATGATAACGTAAATTCTAAATTTATATCTGATATTATTAAGAAAAATAAAAATCATGAAATAATAATTATAACAAAATCTATTGTATTAAAAACATTACCAATCAATGTTAAAAATTATTTTTACAAACATTTTAAAATTATTGTACCAAATCATATTTTAGTTCCAAAATATAAAATTTTAAATGATGAAGAAAAAAATAAAGTATTAAATAAATGGTTGATTGCAAAAACATCAAATTTAATGTTAATGAATGATGATGATGCAATGGCTATCTGGACTGGTGCAAAAGTTGGTGATATTTTATCTGAAGAATACCAATTTAAAACTAGTGGTTATAATATCGATTATCGTTTAGTTAAAAAAAAATAAATAAAAAAGTATGTTTGAATTTATTATGAATTTATAATAAATTCATAATATGTCTTAATTGTATGGCCATTAAAACATCTGTTAAAAATAAACAAGAAGCTATGTTATTTTTATTTACATATATAAAATATATAGCTAATAAATTCGTTATTATATTACGTTGATAACATTTCCAATTAAATTTTTTTTTAAACATAGTACCACTTATTAATAAAATCATTAATGCTAAAAATCCGCATTTTAAATACTTATTGATATAATTCGTAGATAATAATATACCAAATATTATTCGAACAGTTAAACATAAGAAATACATTTGATTAGAATATTCTGGAAATGTTAATTGAGTATCAAAATATTTTATCATATTATATTTTATATTATTTATATATCATTTTAAAATAATATATAAATAAATTATATGTTATTATTAACAAATATTTATATATAATGTCACAACAAGATACAAAGGCAGCAGTTATTAATCAAACAGCTATTTCTGAAGATGAATTAGTTAAAATTATTCAACATTATTATAAATGTTTTGGATTACAATTTAATAAATGGTTAAAAAGTGCATATCCAGAAATAGAATTAAATGATATTTTAGAAAAATATGAAAATGATGACGATGAATACCAACAAATATATATGGTAGAAGATATCAAAGATGATAAAAAACAAAATGTAAAAATAGTAATTCAATTTAGTGATATAAAACCAGAACCAATTACACAACAGACTATTGAAAATAATGTTTTTTCTAATGAAACAAAAGAAGCTATTATGACATTTTTTAGCAATTCATATATGTCTATTAAATATATTTTAAAATATATTGAAGAACATACTAAAAAAAATATATATGATACATTATTAGAAAACGCAATGTATATTTATAAAAAAGATACTAATTATTATTTATCATATTATATAACTTTTGATGAAAATTAATTAAAGTTATATATCGTACACTGTTTCCGTATGTACTGTTCTTCTAGATTTTCTATAATTTATAGGTTCTATATCTTCTATATTTTCTATATTTTCTCTAATTTTTTTTTTATTTTCTTCATCAGTTGCTATTTGTGCATATTTAAAAGATGATTCAGGCATTGATCTAGATCTAGATTTTTTATCACTTGTAGTTCCTGTTATGTTTGTTATTCCAATTTGAGCATTATCAATATTGTTATTAACGCTTTTATTTATAAATTCTGCATTTTGTTTTTCTTTTTCTAAAAAATCATCAGCATCTTTTAATAAATTTTCTGTCATCATTTTTTCTTGGTATTTTGTCATTTTTTTCCATCTAATAGCAGCAAGCCATATAAATGAAGCAAACCCAATACCTATGAAAATAATTAAAGAAATGTAAAGTTCTTTTGGTATTGCTGATTCATTTTCTTCACACGGCATATATTTAAAAATAATAATTAACAATATTATACCATAACTTAATAATAAAAATGCCATAAAAATAAATTTAACTCTATGTGTAGTTAATGCATTAAAAACCATAATAATTTATATTATAAATTATAAAATATTTTTAAATTTATGTAATTTATTAAAAGTTTTTAAATTTTAAAAACTTTTAATAAATTAGAATTTTAAAAGTTGTGATTTTAAATCAGATTTTTTTAATTGTTTAATTTTTAAAATTCTAATTATTAATAAATAAATATAACAAAAAATACCAATACCTAGAAGTGATTGTATTGGATTAAATAAATCTTGCAATTTTTCTTTATGATCAAATAAAATTCCAAAAATTACAATATATGAAATAATCATACATGATAAAAATAATACTTTAAAATATTCAACATATAAATGTTTTGCCATTTTTATATTGAATGATATATTTATTTTTGATTTATTATTTTAATATAAAAATTACAACCAATTTAAATGTCTACACCATCTACAGCTGCTACTAAAAGTAAAAGCACTACAGCTGCTACTAAAAGTAAAAGCACTACAGCTGCTACTAAAAGTAAAAGCACTACAGCTGCTACTAAAAGTAAAAGCACTATTACATCAGAAACTATAATTGATAAAAATAAATACATTATATGTTATACTGATGGTTCAGCATCTAAAAATGGTAATAGAAATGCTGTTGGTGGTTATGCTTGTTTGTTTCCAGATTTTTTAGATTATAATGTTGAAAAAATTATAAAAACAAATGTAACAAATAATAGAGCTGAATATTTAGCAGCTATAGATGCAATCAGTCAATTTTTAATCATTAATGAAATTAATAATACAAATAAACAATTGATAATATATTCTGATTCAATGTTATTAGTAAATACAATGAATGATTGGATGCATAAATGGAAAAAAAATGGTTGGAAACGTTCTGGTAATAAGCCTGTTGAAAATTTAGATTTAGTTGAAATTTTATATTCTTTATATAATGATTTAAATGTTAAATTTATATGGGTAAAAGCGCATAGTAAAAATAATGATTATCATTCAATTATGAATTCTAAAGTTGATGAAATGTCTAGATGTTATATGAAAAAAAATACATAAATTTTATATATTTTATAAATTTTATATTTTTAAAATTATTTTTTTTTAAAAATTTCTATTTTGATATCTATATCTATAAACATTACTATAATTATTTTGGTTGGCATATACATAAAAATATTGCATATTTATATTATTTGATTCTATATTATTTGTTACATTTATTATATTATCATTAAAAATTTTTTTTATATTTTTACAAAGTTTTTTAAACCATTTTTTAATGCAATTATTATTCAATTCATCAATTGGTACTATTTTTAATAATATTGTAATTTTGTTACAATATGGACATTTATATTCATCATTACTATTTATATCATAAACCAATAATATACATTTTGAACATATTAAATGGTTATATTCACAAGTATAATTATTTAATAATGTAATTTCTTCGTAACAAATATGACATTCTTGCATTTTATTTATTTTATAATAAATATTCAAATTTAATTATATAAAAACTTATATAATTGTTTGATTGTTTAATTATATAATTATGTTTAATTATGTTTAATTTTATAAAATTAAACACCACTATATACAAAATTAACATATTGATATGGGTAATTTGCACTATTAGCTGTTGCTAATATTGTATTCATACTATATTGACTATATGTTGAACCCATATCTAATGCTGCACTATCTAAATATTGTAATCTATTACTATTTAAATTAAATTTTTGAATTGATGAATTATTATCACAAGATACCCAAGATGCAGTTGGTTTAATACCATCACCAACAGATAAGCATTTTTCTGTACCAACATTATATAATTGACCAGTTACAGTATTGTAATAATACATTTCATTATTATTTGTATTAGAACATTTATTTAATTTACCAACACTACTAATTTCTGGACCTTTACTAATATCTGTAACAGATGAATCTAAACATAATGGATCAATATTTAATATAGATGGATCATGTTTATTTGTTAATTTTGGAAATGTAATCATGTATGGCCCGTTCCAACCACTAATATTACTTGTAACATTTAATGGTTGTGGTATTAATTTATTATTATTTTGAATATTATCAATTTGTATTTGTATTTTTGCAATATCATCTTTTTCACGAGAATCTAATGATGATAATGTTAATTCATATGCACTTAATGATGAATTTAATGATGTTAATATCTTATTTATATTATCATATTTTTGATTTATTAAATCAATATCTGTTGATTCTTGTGATATTAAATTATTTAAAGAATCAACAGTTGTATTTAATTTAGTTGTTAAGATATTAATATCATTTTTTTCACTAGATTGTATAGAATTCATCATAGTTGTATTATCATTTATCATAGAAGTTAATTTAGCCATATCATCAACATGTAAATTTTTAATATAAATAGCATTTGTATTTATTAATTCTTTTATATTACTAATATCATTAGCTTGTTGTGTTTGTAATGATTGTAACAATGTAGTATCATTATTTAATAATTCTTGCATATTAATACCATCATTTATAGCTTTATTAATATTATCTGTTAATTTTGCAATTAAATTTTTTAAATCTGTAATATTTTCAGTTTGTAATAAATTGATTTTTGCTTCAACATCATATGTTGATGTATAAAAATTTGGAATAATAGATTTTTTTTGTAATATTATCAATGTAACAGTAACAGCAACTACCACAACAAATATAAACAATAATAATTTAAATAAAAATGATTTTACTGTTTGACCACTTGGTAATTTATTTTTTATATTACTTGCTACATTACCAGCTGCATTACTTACAGAATGTGCTTTTTTTTTAATTTTTTCTTTTGTATTATTTACAGATTCTATCCCAGTATTAAAGGTATCTGATATATAATTTTTACCATTACTAAATTTGTTTAATACGTATTTTGAACTTGAATTATATTTTTTTAAAAAATCATCACCAATTTTAGTTGATGGTTTATAATTTAATATATCCATTGATGTATTATTAATTTATATAAATATATTTATATATTTATAAAAGTTAAAAAAAAGTTATAAAAAATATATACTATAATTATAATTTTTTCATAAATTCATCAGTAAGTTTAATATTATTTGTATTTTTAATATCATTTTCAAAATTATCAAATAGTGTTTTATTAAATACAAATTTTGATCTTAATGTTGCTTTATGATAACATATTAAATCATTTAATCTTATATAACAAGCTTTTTTAAATGTATCTTTACCTTTTTCTTTTTTAAATATTTCTTTACCCTTTTCTTCTGCTTCTTTTTGTTGATCTTTTGAAAAACTATTTGCTGAAGAGTTAAAAAACCCTTTCATACATTGCATTGTTGTAAAAAATACTACAAATGCATTTTGTCTGATTACTGGTGTTATTTCTTTATCACCTTGTAATGAAATAATTGTAGTAATTTGATAATGTCTACCTTGAAAAAATATTTCTTTAATAACTTCTGATTTACCCCAATCTTTAGCTTTTGATGCACAATCATCTAATACTATAACAACCTTTATATTAATATCTAATAATTTGACTATATTATTTTCATGTTCTGTTAATAATTTTTTAGTAGAATCATTATAATTGAGTTTTATATGTGTTTTCAAATGTTTAATCAATTGTTTATCATACAATTCATCCAATTTATCCATTTTTTCAATATCACCAATTTCTTCTAATTTTTTTTTACATTTTATATATTTATCATTAATTATGTGAATTTTTGTTATTACTGAATCATCTAATTTATAAGCAATTTCAGATAATGTTTCTTTATCGTTACATAATTTATAAATCTTCATACGTTCTTCTTGCATTTTTATTATCTGTTGTAAATATATCACATCTAAAGTTAATGAAATACATGAATTAGGAACAACACCAGTAAAAGCATCAGTTACATCATTAGTTGGACAAAATATATAACACATTGGAACATCATCTTTTATTAAATGTAAAATATCCATTATTATTTTAGATTTACCAGTTCCAGAAGTTCCTAATAATATTGTTGAACGGTCTAAAAAATTTTTTTTATCAAATTCCAATTTTTCAATTTGAATTTGTTTTTTTACACTTATGCGTCTTGACATTATTATATTAAAAATATGTTTTTTATATTAAATTAATAAATTATAAATAATATTAACATATATTAACATTATATCATACTATTTACATCATATTGATTTTTTATGTTATTTATAATATTATTATTATTCAATGTTAAAGTTATTAAATTAGCTAAATAAAAATAAAATATTATTTTTACATTGGACGCTTTCATAATTAATGTTGTATTATTTATCCACATTATTATTATTAACAATAAAACTATATTTATTAAACATGTATAAAATAAATTAGAAAATATGTTTGAAAATAAACATATACCATTAAAAGGATTTTTACAATTTATATTTTTAGTTTTTATTGTCATTATATATTTATAAATATAATGTTAGATAAAAATTATAATAAATTTTTAATTAAACATATAAATAGTGTTAAAAACCAGGATGATTATAATAATCAAATATTTATTAATGAACCAAATGTTTATTATAGAATGATATATATATTAAAAAATATAGATATAAACAACAATAATATATGTATTATATCTGATGAATATTTATTAGATATAATAGCTTTTTTAAAATTTTTGAATAAAAAATATATAATTGTATCTAATATTAAAAATATTGTTGAAATTTCTAATTATAAAAAAAGAGATTTATTAAAAATTGATTTTTTTATAATTAGAAATAAAAAAATACAATTTAATGATGTAAATAATATTACATTATTTTTAAATTTTTCTAATTTAAAAATGACTAAAAATAACTATTATGATTTATTTTACGTTTTTTTATTTTATTTAAATAAAAAAATAAAAAAATATAATAATATACTATTTTTTAACATAAATAGTATAAAAATAAATACAAAAATAATAAATCTAATCACATGTTTAAATGATATATGTGAGGATTTTACATATAATCAAATAAATAATAATATATATAATAATATTGAAAATCAATTAATTGATAGTTGTATAAATAATGATATATTTTATGATTTTAATATAAAAAAAAATAATATTAAAGATCAATTAAATTATATTGAAAATATCGAAAATACTGAGAATATAAAAGATATTGAAAAAAATGATGAAAAAAATGATGAAAATAATGAA
>JACCDS011159967.1_pt1 | contig 25592 bp, 26 predicted proteins | sample 7446441 | NCBI WGS metagenome assembly JACCDS01 (sample SAMN15323445, study PRJNA562643) | freshwater metagenome | isolation source: river surface water | place: USA:Blue River Watershed | collected 2017-08-17 | reverse complement strand
ACTGAGCACCCAACTCCGCCTCAAGTTGCTGAATGGCTTGCGTCAAAGCCGGTTGAGACACATGCAAAGCCGCCGCTGCCGCCCGGATGCTGCCCAACTCCTCGATCCGCAACAATGCCGTCAGGGTTTGAATCTTCATGCCATCACAGCCCTACCACCCGCCCAGCGGCTTGGGGTGATTCAATTTTTGAATCAGCCTTCATACAATGTATTGGCGTCACCACATGACCTTCCCTAAGATGCACTCATTCTAAGGAGATTGTCATGTTCGTTCGCAATGCCTGGTATGTGGCTGCCTTTGCCCATGAATGCACCGACCGCCCCCTGGCCCGCACCCTGTTGGGTGAACCGGTGGTGATGTTTCGCACCCCCGATGGCACCTGCGTCGCCCTGCAAGACCGTTGTTGCCACCGCTTTGCCCCGCTGTCGCTGGGCGACGTCGAGGCCGACGGCATCCGCTGTCGCTACCACGGCATGAAATTCAGTCCGCAAGGCGCCTGCATCGAAATCCCCGGTCAAGACCGCATTCCGCCCCAGATGTGCGTGCGCAACTTTCCGTTGGTCGAGCGCCACGGTCTGCTCTGGATCTGGCCGGGTGACCCACAACAAGCCGACCCGCTATCCATCGTCGATGTGCACTGGAACAACGACCCCGCATGGCCCACTGCGCGCGGCTACATCCACTACCAGGCTCATTACCAACTGATCTCCGACAACCTGCTGGACTTCTCGCACCTGACCTATGTCCACCGCAGCACACTGGCCAACGCAGCCTTCCCCAATTCACACCCCACCATCACCCCGTTTGAACGCGGCATCCGCTTGACGCGTGACATTCCCGATTGCGACCCCTCGCCCTTGCACGCCATGGCCGGACGCTTTCAGGGCAAAGTCGATTTCTGGAACCGGCAAGTCTGGTGGCTGCCCTCGATTTTTGAAAACTGGGCGGGCTCAGCCCCTGCCGGCGGTACCGGCCCGGCCCATGACCGCCCGGGAGCCTTGCACCTGCGACACTTTTCCTTGCTGACCCCCGAGAGCGAAAAAACCACCCACTACTTTTGGGTTCAACCCTGCCAATTCCCGCACGGCGACGACAGTGTGATCGAGCAAGTGGGGCAAGGCATTGCCAAGGCCTTTGCCGAAGACAAATGGATCATCGAAGCGCAACAAAAAACCTGGGACGCCTGTCCGCCGGGCACTCGCCCCATGCCCGCACGCAACGACGCCGCCCTGGGGCGGGTGCGTTTCATGATCGATGAACTGCTCCAGCGCGAGCAGTCCCGCCCCATCAACCTGCATGTCGCCTGAATCCCATGGACATCACCGCTGTTGTTTTAGACCACCCTGGCGCACCTTTGGTGTTGCGCACCTTGCAACTCGAAGACCCACGACCCGATGAAATGCGGGTGCGCGTGGTCGCCACCGGCCTGTGTCACACCGACATCTCCATGCTGCATCGGCCGTTTCCGGTCGACCAACCCATCGTCCTGGGTCATGAGGGTGCGGGCGTGGTCGAAGCCGTGGGCCGTGCGGTCAAGGACTTCCAACCCGGCGATCGGGTCGTGCTCAGCTACAACCATTGCCAGGTATGTCCCAGCTGCGAAGCCCATGCCCCCAGTTACTGCCATGACTTTTTCGGGCGCAATTTTCTGGGTCTGCGTCCCGATGGCAGCGCCGCCCTCAGCCAAGAGCAACGTCCGGTGCGGCATCACTTCTTTGGTCAATCCTCATTCGCCAGCCACTGCCTGGTCACCCCGACCAACGCCGTGCATGTGCCCGACCACATCGATGACGACTTGTTTCGCATGCTCGGCCCGATGGGCTGTGGCCTGCAAACCGGGGCCGGCGCCATGCTCAATGTGTTGCGCCCGGCGCCCGGCCAATCGGCGGTGGTCTTGGGCAGCGGTGCGGTAGGCATGGCCGCCATCATGGCTGCGCGCGCCATGGGCGCGACCACCGTGGTGGCCGTCGACCGCGTCAGCAGCCGGCTGCAACTGGCTCTGAGCATCGGCGCCACCCACGCCCTGGCGGCCGACACCCCGGATCTGGTGGCTCAAATCCGACAGATCTGCAACGGCGGGGCTCAGGTCAGTCTGGACACCACCGCCCACCCCGACGTGCTGCGCACGGCGATTGACGTGCTCGGTCCCTTGGGACGGTGTGGCTTTGTCGGCGGTGCGGCTCCGGGCACCGCCTTGTCGGTCGATGTGCGCGACATGATGCTGCACGGCAAGACGCTGCGCGGCATTGTCGAGGGCGACGCCAACGCCCGCGTCTTCATCCCGCAACTGTTGCGCCTGCACGCCAGCGGCCTGTTCCCCTTCGAACGGTTGGTGCGCTTTTATCCCTTGGCTGACATCCAGCGCGCCATCGATGACTCGTTGTCCGGCTTGACCCTGAAGCCGATTTTGTTGCCCTGAATCATGGCTTGACAATTATGGGAATTTTCCCATAATTAAGTCCACAATCCATTTTGGAGACTGCCATGAACACCCTCACCGACGCCTTCACCCAGCATCCTGCCGAGGTGGTGCGTGCCCGCACCCGTGCCTTGCGCGACCAGTTGGGGCCGCGTGGATTTGACAACGAAGCGCGCGGGCAAATCGACCCGGCGACTGTCGAACAAGTGCTCGACGCCGGCATCATGCGCATGGGGGTGCCGCACCGCTACGGCGGGCTCGAAGTGGATTACGAGTTGTTTCCCGAGGTCAGCCAAACCCTGGGGCAAGCTTGCCTCGCCACAGCCTGGACCATTGGCATCTTGCTGCAACACAACATGCAAATGGGGTTGTTCCCGCTCGAGGCTCAAGACGAATTCTGGGCCAATGGACCCAATACCTTCGCCCCGGGCTTCATCATCCCGGGTGGCACAGCTGAAAAAGTCAGCGGGGGGTACCGACTGAAAGGCCATTGGCGCTTTGGCAGCGGCTACCCATTGGGCGACTGGATTTTGCTCAGCGCCCACGAAATCGTCGACGGTGAAAAAAAGCAAGTGCGTCGCTTTGCCCTGCCGCGCAGCGACACCCAAGCGCAAAACAATTGGCAAGTCAGTGGCCTGTCTGCCAGCAGCACCTGGGACTGTCTGCTCGATGACGTTTTTGTGCCCGAGCACCGCAGCATGCCTGCATCGGCCATGCTCGACGGCAGTGCGCCAGGTCTGAGTGTCAACAGCGGCCCCACCTGGCGCATCCCGATGCTGTCGTTTTACTATCCGAACATGGCCGCCATGGTGTTGGGCGCCGCGCAAGGGGTGGCCAGACAGGTGCTCGAGCGCATGAAAGGTCGCACCCTGGCGTATGGCGGTGCTCAGGCCTCCGAACTGGCCTACATGCGTGCCAACACCGCTCGCGGCCACACTGAGCTCAATGCCGCCGACGCATTGCTCAAAGCCCATGCCTCTCGCATCGGAGCCACGGCACGCGCGGGTCACGGCTTTGCCCTGCTCGATCGTGCCGCCGTTCGGGCCGACTGCACCTGGGTTGTCAAAACGGCCCGTCGCGTCACCCAGGACCTGTGCGATCAGGCCGGCACCAGCGCTTTTTTCCTGAGTTGCGAATTGCAACGCTTTCACCGGGAAATCAGTGTCATGTCCAGCCATTCGTTTTATGATGCGGACCGCATGTACGATGTGTACGGCAAAGCCCTGTTCGGGCTTGAAATTCCCGCCGGCGAACTGATTTGAACCCACCTGTCTTCCGAGTCTCCGAATGGCCGATGGCGCACTTTGCGCGCATCGAGCGCCAGCATCAGGCCAACGCCAATGTGCTGCTCAAGCCCCATGGCCTCAAGCACACCGAGTGGCGGATTTTGGCGCTGACTGACGAACTGGGGCAGGCGAGCCTGACCCAAATCGTCGAGCAGGTCGTGATCGAGCGCACCACCATCGGCAAACTGATCGATCGCATGGTCGCCGTCGGATGGCTGGAAAAAGGCAAATCCAGCACCGATGCCCGCTCCATGCAAGTCAGCTTATCACCCGCCGGCCAGCAGGTGCTCCAAGCCACCGCCCCCGCCATGAGGGCGCTGATGAAGCAATACGCCAGCGCACTCAGCGCCAGCGAATATCAACAACTCATGAACAGCGTGCGCGTCTACGGCGAAAAGGTCAGGCAAGGACTGAACACCCCGCCTGCCCCCCGGACCTGAACGTCATCGGGCCTGAATCAGTCAAACCACTTCAACGGAACCAACGCCAGACTGGGCCAGGCGATCAGGCACGCCACCAGCGCCAGGTTCGCGACCAAAAACGGCATCACTCCCCTGAAAATGGTCCCCAGCGACACATTCGGCACTTGTGTTTTGACGGTGAACACATTCATCCCCACTGGCGGGGTCAACATACCAACTTCAATCATCACCGTCACGAAGATGCCAAACCAGATCGGGTTCACACCCATGCCCACCGCCACCGCAGTGAACATCGGTACCGTCAGCAGCATCAACCCCATGGCTTCCATCAGGCAACCCAACACCAGATAGATGATGCACATGCTGATGAGCACGCCATAGACACTGAAACCCTGCTGTTGGATCCAATCGACCAACTGCACCGTCATCCCGGTCAAGGTGATGAAATTGGCGAATGCCAAGGCACCAAAAATGATGGTGAAGATCATGGCCGTGGTCTTGCCCGTCTCGACCAGACAGCTCAGCAAAACCCGCACATTCATTTTGCGCCGGGCCACGGCAAAAGCGAAAGCCCCCATGGCCCCGATGCCGGCCGACTCGGTGGCCGTGAACACCCCGCTGTACAAGCCACCCATCACAAAAACAAACAGGACAACCACCGCCCAAACCCCTTTGAGCGCCCATATTTTTTGTTTGAAACTGAATTTCGGTCCGCGCGGCCCCAAGGCCGGGTTCAAGGCCACGGTCACCCAAACCGCCACGATGAAAAACAAGGTCAACAGCAAACCCGGGACGATGGTCGCAATGAACAATTTGCGGATGTCGGTCTCGGTCAGCAAACCAAACAGCACCAAAGGCACAGAAGGGGGAATCAGCACCCCCAAAACCCCGGCCGAAGCCACCGAACCGGTCGATAAACGGTCGTGATAACCGAGCCTGCGCATGGAGGGAATCGCAACCCGACTCATGGTCGCCGCCGTGGCGATCGAACTGCCCGAAATGGCGGCAAACAAAGCGCAAGACACCACCGTGGCATGGGCCAAGCCGCCCCGGAAATGCCCCATCCAGGCGTTGGCCGCGTCATACAATTCTTCGCTGATTTCAGCCCGGTGGATGAAAATACCCATCAACACAAACATGGGCAACACCGACATGCCGTAATTGGCCGAGGAGTCCACCATGATCTGAGCCAACATCGCCAGCGATCCATCGGCTCCGCGCAGGTAGGCAAAACCACCGACCCCCGCCAGCAACATGGCCAGCCCCAAGGGGACACCCCCAAAGGCCAGCACAAACAACACCACAAAACCCATCAGAGCCATGGTCATGATGCACCTCCGGGTTGGCGAAACGAGCGCATCAGACCCCAAAGCACGATGACACTGCTCAGCCCGGCAAACATGGTCAAGGCATAGACCAACGGGCCTTGCGGCAATGCGAGCACGATCGTTTGTTGCTTTTGCTCCACCGACTCACCCGCATAAATCCACAAGCGCCAACTCATCAAAGTCAGCGCCACCCAACTGATGAGATCGCAGATCCGGGTTTTCCAGCGCAAGGCACCGGCGCCCAAGGCACTGTCGATCAAAGACACCGTCACATGACCCCGATGCCGGGTCACCAGAGGCAACGCAGCAAAGATGCTCAGGGCCATCGCGTACTGGATGATCTCCAGACTGCCCCTGATCGGCGCTGAAAACACATAGCGCGCGAACACATCCAGGAAGGTCAACACCACGATCAGCCCCAATGGCAAAGAGGACATCCACCCCAGCCACCGGTCCAAAGCATCGTCATGCTCAGGCATGTGTTGCGCATCGCTCATGTTTTGTCTCCATCTAATCCAGCAAGACCAATCGCCGCCAGGCGATCGGGCGTTGAACTGGGACCATCACTTGTTCTTGATGGCTTCTTCTTTGAAAAAGGCCAATGCAGCCTTGCCGTCCACCCCCAGGCTGGCGGCATCGGCCAACCAGGCCGCTTCGATGGGCTCAGCCAGCTTTCTCAACTCGGCCACCAACTGCGGGCTGGCCTCTTTGTAGACCAGCCCCTTGGCTTTGGACTCGGCGCGCAAGCGGTTGTCGACGTTGTCATACGCCACAAAACGGCGTGAAAAGGCTTCGCCCGACAGCGCCATGATGGCTTCCTGGTCCTTGGGAGAAATGGCATTCCACTTTTTCTTGTTCATGAAAAAAGCGAAGGCCGGCGCCGTCAGATGGCCGGGGATGTCAATGACTTCCTTGGCGTACTGCAGCGTTTTAAAGGCGTCGGCATCCATCACCGCATACCCGGCAAAGGAGTCCACCGTACCGCCCGAAATGATTTCGTGGCTGCGCACCGCCGGTGCGGCCACCACACCGGCGCCCCCGACCTCAAACAGTCGCGCGGGCACACCAGGCAAGGCATACATCTTGGTGCCCTTCAGATCAGCCATCGAATTGATCGGGTTTTTCATGGCGTAAATGGGACCCGCCGCGCCGACGAAAAAGCCCAACACCTGGACATCTGGTAATTCATTGGCTTTGGCAAAGTATTTTTCGTAGGTGCGCCACAAAGCCACTGAACTGCCTTTGGAAGAGGTGTTCACAAAGGGCAAGTGAGCCACATTGGTCAGTTTGACCTTGGGGGCCAAAAAGCCATGGAACTGGTAGGCGATGTCAAACACCCCTTTGGTGACCCCATCGAGTTGCTGGGGCGGCGCCGAGAGGCTCGTCGGCGCCACATCGATCACCACACGGCCTTGGGTGGCCTTGGCCACATCATCGGCCCAAGGCTTGATGACTTGGGTTGTGATCGGGTGATTCACCCCAATGAAGGAATTGAGCAACAATTTTTGTTGCGCCTGCACGGCGCCAGTGCCCAGTCCCAAGCCCAAGCACAACGTCGCCAGTGCCATGGTTCTGCGTTGAAATTTCATGATTGTCTCCTCTTGTTTGCCATGAAAAAAAAGCCCTTTCAGGCGGCTGATGAAACCGGTGGGTCGAAATACACCCCATACTCCCGTGCCACCTCAACCACTTGGGCCGGGCTCGACATGTTGTGAATGCGACGATACAAATCAACCAACTTGCCCGCCGGGGCGGCCCAAAACAAAGCCTTGGCGGGCTTACCGGAATTGTTGAAAAAAGCATGCGGGATGCCGCGTGGCATGCGCACCAAATCGCCCACATGAGCTGAGCGGGGCTGACCATCCAGAATCAGATCGATGCGCCCTTCGAGCACATAGATGTACTCGTCCTGATCGGCATGGGTGTGGGGTGGCACGAAGGTTTCTTCCGGAAATACCGCATGCCACGAAAAGCTGTCTGCACTCATCTGCTTGGGTGTGTAGACCTGGCCCAGAATGTTCCAACTGACGCCGTCCAGGCTTTGGTTGTGCGGGGTGATGTCCGGGGTTTCATGCAAGCTCATGACGGGTCCTTTTGGCTCTCGGTCTCGATCGGTCGAGTCAACCGATCCAGGGTGCGCTTGACCAGGGGGTTGGTCGATGCAAAGCGCGGTTTGAAGGTCTTGCGTTGCTCGATCAGATCTTGTTCATCGATGTAGCCGATCAACACCCCGGACTCGGTGATCCGGGCTTGTACCTCGGTGGTGGCGATCAGACCATCGGGCACCGTCACCCGCTGGCGGGGTTGGCGGGCCCAGGCAAAGAGCATTTCACGCATCCGCTCCCGGGCCTGGACATGCAGGGGTTGCGTGCTGTCGCCGCAATCATTGAATTCGTGAGGATCGCTTTCCAGGTCAAACAACATGGGGCGATATCCTTCCGCCAGAATGTACTTCCAGCGACCATCAAAGATCATGCGCAACCAGCACTCGCGGGGCGGCGTTTGCAACTCGATTCGAGCGTCCTGAAAAGAGTAGTCGTATTCGCTCACCACTGCCTGGCGCCAATCGGCGGGCGGCTCGCCAAACAAAAAGGGACGCAAAGAATGCCCGTCCAGTACATGGGGCACCGCCGGGGCACCGTACACATCCAGGAAAGTGGGCAACAAATCGACCGACTCCACCAGTGCGTTGCATCGGGTGCCCCGCGTGACATCGGCGCGTGAATCCGGGTCCACGATGATCAAAGGCGTGCGGATGGAAGGCTCGTGGAAAAACTCCTTCTCGCCCAGCCAGTGATCGCCCAGGTAATCGCCATGATCGGCGCAAAACACAATCAGCGTCTTCTCCATCAAGCCCGAAGCATTCAAATGCGCCATCAACTCGCCGATGCTGTCGTCGATCTGTTTGACCAGGCCCATGTATCCGGACATCACCGCATCGCGCACCTCGGTTTGAGCAAAGCTGCGCGATACCCGATGGTTCATGAAAGCCCCGTACACCGGGTGCGGATCATGGCGCTCTGCGGGATCTCGCACCACGGGCAGCGCATGCTCAGGACCATACATGCCCGCATAGGGTGCCGACACCACATACGGCCAATGCGGCTTGATGTAGGACAGGTGCATCAGCCAGGGCTGATCGCCGGCCTGGCGCAAAAAATCCATGGCCCGCTGCGTCGTGTAAGGCGTCTCGGCGTGCTCGTTCGGGATGCGCGCCGGCAAGTGGCTGTACTTCAGATACCAACCCGAACGCAGGGTGCCGTCATGATCGACAACCGTGTTGGCCCATGACTCCCAGGGGTTGTCGCCGCCAAATCCCTGGGCCCGCAAATAATCCGAATAGTTCGGATCGGGGTCATGCCCCGAGTAAGGATGGATGCCGTCATCTCGCTCAAATGGCTCAAAGCCACATTCCGCCATCCGCACCCCGATGGGGGAATCCGGGTCAATCCCCATGCGAGACATCCCGGCGTAATCGGCGCGCATGTGGGTCTTTCCCACCAGCACGCTGCGCACCCCCAAAGGCCGCAGGTGATCCCCGATCGTCATCTCGCCCGCTTTGAGAGGGACAAAATTCCAGCTCACCCCGTGCGAATGCATGTAACGGCCTGTGTAATAACTCATCCGCGATGGCCCGCAGACGGGTGACTGGACATAAGCCCGGTCAAACACCACCCCGCGGGCAGCCAGGGCGTCGATGTTCGGAGTGTGCAAATGAGGATGGCCATAACACGACAAATGATCAGCCCGCAACTGATCGCACATGATGAACAGCACATTGCGTGGCTGAGCCATGGCGGTTTAGACCCGTTTGGCGACTTGCTGTCGCACGATGGTCAAGGCCTTGTCGGCCATGATCGCCTTGGGCACCGTCTGACTGCCGCGACGCACCGCCTTGTGCTGGGCCTCGACCATGGCCTGATCTTCCGAGAAAGCCGCCATGATGTTGCGATGCACGATTTCGGTCATTTCGGGATTGTCCACCTCGAAATTGCGCCAATGGATCCAGAAATAATGCGTGTGGTCCTCGTCTTGCGGGGTGAGCGCGGCAATGTGATGGAACTCAATCGCCCCCTCGCGCGTGCCATGCGGCTTCTCGCGTGCCCCGGTTCCGGTAGGGGCAGACCCTGAATCGAGCGACATGATGGCCGGCAAATGCCAACGGAAGCAGTGCCAGGCATCGACATGGCCACTGAATCGCCCGACCGACTGGTGAAACCGGGAAGCCGGCACATCGATGTACCAGCGATCGGTCTGCACCCCCTCGGACAGGGCTGTGACCTGGGTCGAAAAATCCGCTTGTTGCACGGCACCGACCGTGTTCGGATGGACGAAGGGCAAATGACCAAAATCCAGCAAATTGTCAGCCACCAGGCTCATGTGGGCATTCACATGCAAATAACCCTGGGAAGGAGCCCATCGGGGATCGTGTGCCCAGGGGGCGTCCAGGATCCTGGTGGCATCGGCTTGCTCAGGCTGCCCCATCCAAATCCACAAAAAACCGTCCTTTTCCACCAGCGGGTAATGGCGCACGCACATGTTGGGGTGCCCCTGAGGTTGCGCGGGAATTTCGACGCACTGGCCCGCAGCACCAAACTTCACCCCGTGGTACATGCAGCGGATGCCGTCGGCTTCCACGCGCCCCATCGACAAGGGAGCCAGACGATGTGCACAGCGATCTTCCATCGCCACCGCCTGACCATTGGCCAAGCGAAACAGCACCAAATCCTGCCCCAAAATCGTACGCGCCAAAGGCTTTTGGTCATTGACCTCGCCCGGCCAAGCCGCCACATACCAGGCGTCAGGCATGAAAAACTGTTCGGGCAATATGGCATTGCTCATCGTTGGTCTCCTCACCATTGTCCAATGATCACGCCACCGGCCGCTGCCGGATTGGCACGTTTCATGATGTCAGCGTCCGAGATGGTGACCCGATTGCGCCTTTTGCGCATCCAGTCAAACACCAATCCCAGGTGCTCATCGCGCACCCGGGCATGACCCGGATCGCGCCCCAAATCCCGCAACTCCTTGGGATCTTCTTGCAAGTCAAACATCTGCGGCGGCAAACCGTCGTAGTGGATGTACTTGTAGCGATCGCTGCGCGCCATGACCATGCGCGCCTGATGGGGCTTGAGGCCCAACTCCCGGGCGGCCCCATAAATGGCGTAATCAAGCTCGGCAAAAGCCGCCTCACGCACCGCAGCCGTCTGTCCTTGCAGCAAAGGTCGCAAAGACTGCCCCTCCAGCCAATGGTGGGGCATGGGCTGACCCAGCGTGTCCAGAAAAGTCGGCACCAGATCGATCGCTTCTACCAAAGCCTGACTGGTGGTGCCATGCGTTTGCGGCGACGACGGGTCGGCAATGATCATCGGGATGCGCACGCCTTGCTCGTACATGAATTCTTTTTCGCCCAGCCAGTGGTCGCCCAGGTAGTCGCTGTGATCGGCCGTAAACACAATCAGCGTGTCCTCCCAGAGTCCCCTCGCTTTCATGAAGGCAAACAAGCGACCAAGGTGATCATCGATCTGCTTGACCAGCCCCATATAAGCCGGGATCACATTAAGGCGATCGGCATCGCGCGAAAACGCCACCCCTTCCGGGTGTCGCCTGAAACCCGCATAAACCGGATGATCGTCCTCGCGCTCATGGTCAGCACGAATCGGTGCCTGGATGTCCCCGGGGCCGTACATGTTGTGATAAGGCGCCTGCACGATGTATGGCCAATGCGGCTTGATGTACGACAGGTGCAACAACCACGGTTGGTCGCCTTGCTCGGTCATGAAGTCCATCGCCCGGCGCGTCATATAGGCGGTCTCGCTGTGCTCATCGGACGCACGGGTCGGCAGATGGGCATTGCGGTAATACCAACCGCTGGCGATCTCGCCGTTTTCATCCACGCCCGCATTGGCCCAGGTGTGCCAGGGGTTGTCGCCCTCCATCCCGTGACGGCGCAAGTACTCGTTGTAAGCCAACTTGGGCGGCACCTTGCTGTCGGGGTGAATGCCGTCATCGCGCTCGTAGGGCTCAAACCCCGCCTCGGCGGCGTAGCGGCTCTGTGCGCTTTCGGGCCCCAGGGCATAGCGCGTCAGCCCATCGCGATCGGCGTACATGTGCGTCTTGCCCACCACCGCCACCCGCATGCCGCTTTGACGCAGATGATCGCCCAGCGTCTGCTCACCCAACGGCAATGGAATGAAATTCCAGGTCGCCCCGTGTGAAAACACATAACGCCCCGAGTAAAACGACGCCCGCGACGGCCCGCAATTGGGCGACTGGCAATAAGCCCGGTCAAAGCGCACGCCACGGCGTGCGATCTCATCGATGTTCGGGGTCTGCAAAGTGCGATGGCCATAGCACGACAAATAATCCGCGCGCAATTGGTCGCACATGATGAAGAGGACGTTTTTGACTTTTTTCATGTTGATCTGCGATTAAATGGTCACCCCGCCGTCGACCCCGATGACTTGGCCCGTGATGTGGCACGCCAGATCGGTGGCCAAAAACCCCACACAGGCTGCCACGTCTTCGACCGTCTGCGGTTTTTGCATGGGCACATGCGTGCGCACCCGTTCATCGAGCACATCGCCGCCCGACTGCGTCGCCCCCAAAGTCGCCGGCACGCGTTGAGCCAACTCGCCCCACATGGGCGTTCGGATGAACCCCGGGCAAACGGCATTCACCGTCACGCCATGCGGCGCCAAGTCGCGCGCCAGTACCTTGGTCCACGAAATCAGGGCCGCCTTGGACACGCTATAAGCCGGCATGTAAGGCGCCGAAATCACTCCCGTGATCGACGAAATCTGGATCACCCGGCCGGCTTCAGACGCCAACAGCGCCTCGCGGGCTTGCGCACACCAATGCACCGCCCCCATCAGATTGATGTCCAGCGTGCGCCGCCAGGATTCGGGCGAACACCGCGTGAAAGGCAAGCCGGGCTCAGAGCCCACCCCGGCACAATTGACCAGCACATCCAGAGCGCCCCATTGCCGCAACACCTGCCGGGCGCAGTCGGCCACCTGATCGGCCTGACTGATGTCACACGCCAAAGGCAGCGCTTGAGCCCCTGCTGCCTGCAAACTTTGCGCCATCTCCTGCGCCCCGCTGGCGCTGACATCGACCACCGCCACCCGTGCGCCCAGACCGGCCAGCTCACGCGCAATGGCGCTGCCGATGCCCATGGCTGCACCCGTCACCACCGCCACGCGGCCCTCGAGGTGGGCCTGACGGAGTCGGGACAGAGTGTGCAAAGGGCTCATGTCAGAAAAAGATGCCCAGGTTTTTTTGCGTCACCACCGACTGGTCCAGGATGATGTCGCGACGGCAAATCAGCCAGGCATCGCCATGCGGGCGCAAATGATCCATGCGATAGCCACTGAACAACTCGTGGTCATACTCCAGGTGCGAGCGGTACAACAGGTAATTGCTGCGCACCTGCAAGACGCCATCGGGTGCAACCGCCATGATCTCCACATTGCCCACCATGTGGCGCGTGCGCGAAGGAGGTGTTTCGGCCCAGGCCATGCCGGTCTGCAAGCGTTTGACCCGATTGGTCAGGCTGGTCTTGTCGTCATCAAAATGCGCCACCTCGCCGTAGGCGCTGATTTCTTTGCCCACATCGCGCCCGATGCGGTTGGTCACCACCGGCATCCAATAGCGCAAGTCATCGCTAAACAGCGTCAGCCATTCGGTCAACTGATGGTCGTCACGCAAGCGCGCTTCGCGCACCAAAAACGCCTGGACCCTGAACCACAAATCCAGATTCATCCCGGGGCCCGCGCTCATGACGACACCTTGGCGCAATTCTGTCGCGACATCTCCGGTACCGCCGGCACGCTGGGGTCGTCCATCAACTCGGTCCAGCGCTGGTAAAAACCACGCTGATTGATTTCCGACTGGAATTTGCCCAGCCGTCCCCGAATGTCCGGATGAATGGTGCGCGGATCATGGATTTCGTCGCCCAGCCCCATCTCCAGGTTTTGCGGGTACCGGCGCGCCACATACCCCTCGCTGGCCGAATGGCACTGGACCCAGTTGTCCACGTCATCGGCCTCCCAGGTGCCGCTGGTGCCGTGGCGCTGCAACATGTGCAGGGCCTTTTCCCGCTTGTAAGCTTCGGGAGCCGCCTTGTCGACAAAACACCATCCCCAGGCCTCGGTCAATTTTGGTCCCTTGGGGTGCCAGACACGGATCGCCCCGCCTTGCCACAACAGCGACACATTCGGGAAAATCGAGGCGTGCATGGGTGAGAAGTGCAGCCCCCTCAAATTCCCCAAGCGAGTGATCGACTCTTCCAGGCGCTCTTTTTCGTAATCCAGAAATTCCGGCAAAGCCATCTCGAACACCTGATCGCGGTTCTCGGCCCAACGCACGCCAAAACCGTGACCGCCGCCCGGGTTCACCTGAAAACCCTCGTAGCCATACCCGCTTTTGCGTCGGGGCATGCCCTCAAAGCCCGACATCCAGGCCGATTTGTGACTGACGGGGCCGTGATAGCTGTCGCCAATGAAGTTATCGACCGGAAACTTCCAATTGGTGTGTACCAGCCACTTGTGAGTCCCCGGCAAAAACTCGATCCCCCCCTCGCGCCGGTCGAGGATCATGTCGAGGTACCAAGCCATGTCACCCAAAAATTCCAGCAAAGACGGTGCGTTGGCATCGAAGGTTGCGAACAGCAAGCCCTTGTAACTGTCGATGCGTGCCACGGGTACCAAACCGTGGGCCTCGAGATCGAGCTTTTCCAGATAAATTTCTTTGTACCCGGGCACATTGGTCAGCCGGCCATCGTTGCCAAAGGTCCAACCATGGAACGGACAACTGAAAGCCCGTGCATTGCCCGCATCAGCCCGGCACACCCGGTTGCCCCGATGCCGGCACATGTTCAAAAAACAGCCGATCGTGCCGTCGGGCTTGCGCGTCACAATGACCGGGTCGCGCCCCATGTAAGTGGTGAAAAAATCATTGGGCTTGGGCAACATGGACTCATGACCCAGCAACAACCAACAGCGGGCAAAAATCCGCTCAAGTTCGAGTTCGAAAATCTGCGGATCAGAAAAAATGCTTCGATCCAGATCGCCCAACTTCATGTCCAGGACATGCTCAAAATGTGACTTCATCGGTCTCCTCCTGCCCACGGTATAGGCTTAAACATCCAGCCTGAGTCGCTCACCTTTGGCGCGTGACACACAAATCATCAGGCTCTTGTTGGCCTGCTTTTCCTGATCACTCAAAATCTGATCGCGGTGATCCACCTCACCCGCCAGCACCATGCACTCGCACGACCCGCAACTGCCCTCTCGACACACCGAGGGCACGATCACCCCTGCCCCCTCCAGCGCATCCAAAATGCTCACTCCCACCGGGACTTGGACCTCGTTGCCCGAGCGGGCCAACTCGACCACAAAGGGCTGATCGCCCTCTTGCGGTGCCGGCTCAGCGCCGCCAAAAGACTCAAAATGCAAATTCGTCACCGGGTGGCTCAAGGCCAAGCCGACCTCCATCACCTTGTCCATCAGCGGTTTGGGGCCGCAGCAATACACATGGGTTGAGGGATCCAGGTCGCTCATGACCGCATGCACATCCAGCGGCTGTCCACCGTGCTCGTCATCAAAGTGGGTTTGCAACAGACCCGGCATGGCCTGCAACTCATCCACATACGCTGCGTGGCGGCTGGAACGGGCAGCCAACACCATGCGCCACCCCCGGCCCTGCGACTGCCGCTCGCGCGCCATCGCCAGCAAAGGGGTGATGCCGATGCCACCGGCAATCAGCAACACCGGCGCGTCGCTGTCGACCATCGGAAACAAATTGCGGGGCATCCCCACCTTCACCGGGGTGCCGACCTGCAAATGCCGGTGCATGTGTGCCGAGCCGCCACGGCTGTCCGGGGCCAACGCCACTGCCATCACATAATTCCGGGTGGGCTCTCCGGCGCTGGGCCGGGTCAACGAATAAGAACGCGCCAACTGAGGCGTCATGAACACGTCGACATGCGCCCCTGCGTGATAACCAACTAATGGTTTACCCTCGGGATCTGTCAAAATCCATTCGACAATCCCCTGCGCCACTTCTGACCGGGCTGTCACCAATAAAGTTTGTGTCTCCATGTCAGCAAGCGTAAAATTCACTTTGACACGGGTCAAGAAAATTCTTGTTTTCAGCGATAACCAAAATTCATATCCAAGGCGGTTGTTTTTTGAAGCTCAACCAGATCCAGGCCCTGGTGGCCATCGCCGAAACCGGCAGCATCCGGGCCGCCGCCACGCGTGTCGGGGTGACCCAACCGGCCTTGAGCAAATCACTGCAAAGCCTGGAAGAAGAGCTCAGTGTCTCGCTCGTTTCGCGCACCTCACGGGGCGTCAATCTGACCCCTTTCGGCCAAGCCATGGTCACGCGCGGTCGCGGCATCACCCAGGAGATCGACCGGCTGCGCGAGCAAATCGAACAAATGCGCGGTGCCCTGCAAGGCACCATCAACCTGGCCGTTTCACCCAGCCCATCCGTGATCCTGTTGCCCCAGGCCCTGGCCCGCTTCCGGCAAGACTATCCACACGTGCAACTGCGCATCCGCGAGGCGGTTTTTCCGGACACCCTGCAAATGCTGCGCGAAGGGTTGGCCGACATCGCATTGGGTGCGCACCCGCAAATCAAGAAAAACAAACAGCCCGAATTTCTGGTGGAGCGGCTTTACTACAACCGCCTGGTGGTGACCGGCCGCATGGGTCATCCGCAAGCAGGAGCCGAATCGCTGGCCGAATTGTTGGACTGCGACTGGCTGCTGCACGGCCCCGAAGATGGACCGGGCTCGATGTATGCCCCCGTGTTCAAGGCCCACCAATTGCAGCCGCCAGTGCCCAGCATCGTGTCGCAGTCGTTCATTGCGACCCTGTCATTGCTCGAAGGATCGGACGCCTTGTCCTTGTTGCCCGAGCGGCTCATCCGCAAGCTCATTGATGGCCGCAGGTTGATCATGTTGCCCATCCGTGAGCTCACCCCCCGGCTGGATGTGTCCATGATCGTCAGGGCCAATCAGCCCCTGACTCCTGTGGCACAGAAGTTGTTGCAGATTTTGCGCCGCACTTCACCCAGCAACGCCGAACTGCCCGAAATGGTCTGAGGGCTTGCGTCGGGCACGAGACAGCGCCGCGCGGGCCAAGACGCTGCTCAGTTCCTGGTCCCCCAAGGGGTGTGCTTGACCAACCCCACCATGCTCAGGCCATAGACCGCCATGCCCAAGCCCACCAAAGCAAAAATCATCCAGGCCGGGGCCTCCCAAACCGCCAGCATCAAACCGCCCCCCCCTACCACCGCCAGCCGCAGCGTACCGGCCAACACCGGACCGGCCGCTTTGCCAGCACCCAAAGAAGAAAAATACAGCGCAAGCCCCAAACCGAACAAACCATAAAAAGGACCCGCCCAACGGAAATACATGGCACTGGCTTCAGTGACTGCCCGCTCAGACGTGAACAACGTCGACCACAACTCAGGCATCCAAGCCACCACCAGGCCCAGGCTGCTCAGCAACACCGAGGCCAAAGCGGCCGCTGTCCAGGCTACCCGTCGCGCTCGGGCCACCTGGCCCGCCCCGATGGCCATGCCCACCATCGGTACCGAGGCCACACCGATGGCAAAAGCAATCGGAATCAACAAAAACTCCAGTCGAGTCCCGATCCCATAACCGGCCAGAGCCTCGGTCCCGAACCAGGCCACCAAACGCGTGGTGATCAAGATCGTCAACACGGTCTGCAAAGGCGACGCACAGGCCACCGCACCGACTCGCAAAATCTCCATCCAATGGCTGCTCACCAAAGGGGTTTGACGCACCCTCAACTTCAGCTGGCCACGGCCTGAAGAAAGATAAAACCACAAAAACAAAGCGCCTGCCGCTTGAGCTATCACCCCGCCTGCGGCCACACCTTGCATGCCCATGGGCGGCCAAACCCACCACCCCAAACCCAGAGATCCCCCCAGCAACACCTGAGCCAAGGCCACCGAAATCAGTGTCGCCGAAGGCACCCGCATGTTGCCGCTGCCCCGAATCACCGACGACAGGGTGTTGAGCACCCACAAAAAAATCGAACCCGAAAAGGCCACCTGACCATAAGCCCAAGCATGCGTCAACGCTTCCCCGCTGCCACCCAGCAAGGCCATGAACCAGGGCCCCAGCGCCCACATCAGCAACATATAACCCCCCCCGGCGGCGACGCCAATCCAAAGCGCATGCACCGCCAGCGCATTGGCACGCGAACCATCCCCTGAGCCCAGCGCACGACTCACTGCCGACGACACACCACCGCCCATGGCGCCCGCTGACAGCATGTTTTGCAGCATGACAAACGGAAAAACCAAAGCCATGCCAGCCAGCGCCGCAGGTCCCAACTGCCCCACATAACGGGTTTCTGCCATGGCCGCCAGCGCAACCGCCAACATCGCCACGACATTGGGCCAGGCAAAACGCAACAACAAAGGCAGGATCGGCCCCGAGAGTAAATCCGGTGAGCCAGCGCTGGCCGACAACCGCCGATTCATCCACGCACCTGCTGCATCGTCATCTCCTCCGACTGCCTTCATGATCGGCCTCGCCTCGCACTGGCACATGGCCGCACCACACGGTCAAACGCTTTCGACGCAAGCGCTTCAAGTCTGCTCCCAAGTCGTCGAGACTGATTTGAACCGGGACCATGGCATCTCCAACCAAGATCGCCAAGTGATCGGTTGGCAATGCGTTCGCCAAAGGGATCAAAAAATCAGACACGTGGAGGTGGCGTGCGCATAGATTTTTCCATCCACGCCCACAATGCGGGCTTCAGCAGTGGCGACCTGTTTACCCGGATGGATGACCTTGCCCTCGGCCCTGACCAATGGAATGGCTGTCGTCAGCGGACGCACCATGTTCACCTTGATCTCCAAAGTGGTGTAACCCTTGCCCGCCGGCAAGGTGGTGTGAACCGCGCATGCCGCCGCAGAATCGAGCAAGGTGCAATACCAGCCCCCGTGCACCGTTCCCAGGGGGTTGTAGTGGCGCAACTTGGGTTGACCCTGAAACACCGCCCAACCATGCGCCATTTCAATGGGGATGAAATCGAGCGTGTCCCCGATGGGCGGCGCTGGTAATTCACCGGCAAAAATCGCTTCGAACAGCGCCATACCCGACAGATTCACCGCCTGTTCACGCGGGATGGAGCCAGGCGCAGCCAATCGCTCACGGACACGTGCTTCTTGCGCTTGCCATTCGGCCAGGGTTGCTTCATCGGTCATGATCGCCTCCAGAGGATCCATTATGGCGTGTCGACCGTGACCTGCTGATCCCGGTTTTCAAGTTTCTATTAGCATCGCCGCATGAGCAAAAAACGCTTTTGGCTGATGGTTTTGGGCTTGGCGGGGGCCGGATTGGTCTTCAGTCATGTTCGCTGGATCCAGCTCGACGGACGGCATCTGCTGGAGATCTATGGGCGCAAAGTGGATCTGGCGGGTCTGATGAAAGATCAAGTCACCGCGCTGACCCGCGATTGTCGTGCGGTGACCCGCCTGGGATCGGACCATCCGGACCACCAGAGCGCGATGGCGGTGATCCGCAGTTACAGCCTGCCCCACTCTGCGACGGGTCAGATCATCAGTGCCTGGTCAAGCGCCGATTGGTTGCTGGTCGAGACAGAGTTCACCGACTTGCTGCCTGCCGTGGTGACCTTGTCCAAGCAACGAGGCGAACTGCTCATCGTGCCCCATGCGATTTGGAGCGGTGGCATTCAGCCCTGGCGAGCAGCCCCTTTGATCCGCGATTACATCGGCCGGCAAGCCCCCGACATACCGCCCCAATTGCTGGCGTGCTACGAACCCCAGTCCAAATATTTCAAGCACTGAAGCTTGAATATGCGTGCAGCAACACGCCCGATGGGGAGGCAGTCACCCCAGCGCGCAACACTACACTAGAGGCTACTCCAACCGCACAGGTCATCCATGCACGACATCATTTGCCCGCATTGCACGAAAGCCTTCAAAATCGACGAAGCCGGCTATGCCGACATCATCCAACAGGTGCGCGATCAAGAGTTTCAGAACCAACTCCAAGAGCGCCTGCACGCGGCCCAAGTTGAAAAAGAAAACGCCGTGCAACTGGCCCAAGCCCAGGCACAAGCCCAATTGGTGCAAAACGCAGCCCGCAAGGACGCAGAAATCGCCGCATTGCAGACCCGCTTGCAAGCCAGCCAAAGCGAGTTGCAGTTGGCGGTCACCCAAGCCCTGAGCTCGGTCGAGAAAGAGCGCGATGCCCTGCGCGCTCAACTGCAGGCCAGCGAATTGCAACAATCACTGGCCGTGACCCGGGCCACCAGCGCAATCGAAAAAGAGCGCGACGCCCTGCAGGCTCAATTGCAAGCCACCGAACTGCAAAAGCAACTGGCCGAGCAGTCCCTGCGCGACAAATACGAAACGCAGATCAAAGACCGCGACGAAGCCATCGAGCGGCTGCGCGACCTGAAAGCCAAGCTATCGACCAAAATGGTGGGCGAGACACTGGAGCAGCATTGCCAGACCCAATTCGACCAATTGCGGCCCACGGCCTTTCCCCGCGCCTACTTTGAAAAAGACAACGACGCCAGCAGTGGGAGCAAAGGCGACTTTATTTTCAGAGATTACGCCGAAAACGACACAGAGATCGTCTCGATCATGTTCGAGATGAAAAACGAGAGCGACACCACAGCGACCAAGAAAAAGAACGAGGATTTTTTCAAAGAACTCGATAAAGATCGCCAGGAAAAAAACTGCGAATATGCGGTGCTGGTGTCATTGCTCGAACCCGACAACGAGCTCTACAACACCGGCATCGTCGACGTCAGTCACCGGTACCCCAAGATGTACGTGATCCGTCCGCAGTTCTTCATCCCCATGATCACGTTGTTGCGTAATGCGGCGCTGAACTCGGTGCAGTACAAAACCGAATTGGCTCTGGTCAAGGCGCAAAACATCGACATCACCCATTTTGAGGACAAGCTTGAATCCTTCAAAAGCGCTTTTGCCCGCAACTACGAGCTGGCCAATCGCCAGTTTGAGACAGCCATTGAAGAAATCGACAAGTCGATCAAACACCTGCAAAAAACCCGCGATGCCTTGGTGGGCGCAGACCGCAATTTGCGCCTGGCCAACGACAAAGCCCAGGATGTCAGCATCAAAAAGCTCACGCGCGGCAACCCGACCATGGCGGCCAAATTTGCCGAACTCAAAAAAATAGAGTGATCTTTCAGAACCCCGATCCTGATCGGCTTAATCCGCCACCACCGGATATACCGCTTCACCCCAAAGCGTTTCGGGATGGTCCATCATCAGGGCGATGATCAACGGAACCAGCTTGGTCAGCAACGAGGTGCTGTCGCGGAGTTGATCGCGGTTGACCTTGCCATCCCATGTGGCCCCGCCATGAATGAGTTGATTGCGCAAAATATAGAGTCGCGAAAAGATGATCGAGAGCAAGGCTGGTGTGTTGCTACCGCCCAGCGCCGCCTGCGCTGCTTTTTTGGCTTGAGTGAACCGCTCTTTCCACTCTGCCTCGCTCAAGCGACCACGCTGGAAATCCCAAAACTGCGGAAACACGTAGGGGTTATCGAGCAAAGCCCTGACACTGCCCGAAAATTCTTTCCAGATCAGGTCATCGATGCGCTTGGAGGTGTCCAAGCCACACAACTTTTCCAAAAATGCCAAAAACGTCGCCTTGTCCGATCCGCGTTCGACTTCGTCCAAATGCTGGGCGTAGGCGGCATTGAACGCAATCCACAAAAAAATGAAACGGCCATCGACATCGTCAGCCAATTCAGCCCGGTTCAGCCAGCTGAGTGCGCGGTGAATGCGCAGGGTCAGCTGCGGCGGGTGGGCGTCGCGCACCTGGCGGTGGCGCCGCTTGAGCGCTGAGTGGCTCAGCTCGGGAGGAACTGCAATCAACACTTTGACGTCTGCCATGGCAAGCTTTCCGGGAAGTTTTGTACCTCATCATAGATGTCATCCCTTACCGTCAGACCACCTGGGGCAGACTTGACACCTGGGTCACTCTTTTTAGCCCCCAAACTGATGCGGGGGGCTCGCCCCCCAGACTCATCGTCCGTCGCTGGCCGACCGATCCGCAGAAGACCCGACACGGTCAGGGGAAGCGCTTTCATCCGGGCTGTAGGAGCTGCGCAACTTCACCTGATGCTGAGCTCGGCGGCGCAGGCGGATGTTGAGCAACTCGACGCCCAACGAGAAGGCCATCGCAAAGTAGACATAGCCCTTGGGCACATGGTGATTAAAACCTTCGGCGATGAGCACCACACCCACCACGACCAAAAAGGACAAGGCCAGCATCTTGATCGTGGGGTGATCCGAAACGAAGCGTCCGATTGGACCTGCAAACACCATCATCAGCGCCACCGACACCACCACAGCAGCCATCATGACCCGCACATCATCGACCATGCCAACGGCCGTGATGATGGAGTCCAAGGAAAAAACCAAGTCAATCACCATGATCTGCAGGATCACCGCTGCAAAAGTCGACTTGACCGCCGAGGAAGCATGCCCTTCTTCCCCCTCTAAACTGCCGTGGATTTCGGTGGTGCTCTTCCAGACCAGAAACAATCCGCCCCCGATGAGGATCAGATCCCGACCGGAGATTTCTTGACCCCCAATGGTGAACAGTGGTGCCACCAGTCCCACGATCCACGCCAGCAACAAAAGCAATCCCAGGCGCATGAACATGGCCATGAACAAGCCGAGGCGCCGGGCTTTTTCACGCTGATGGGGCGGCAGCTTATCGGCCAATATCGAGATGAAGATCACATTGTCAATGCCCAGCACGAGTTCAAGCATGGTGAGGGTGGCAAACGCGATCCAGACTTCGGGGTTGGTCAGCAATTCCATGGTGGGTTCCTGCAAAAGTCTTTCTACAGTTTGGCCTGTGCGTCTTGCGACTCAGGTGCGATGGGCTGCAATTATGCGGACTGGAAAAGCCCGCCGGTGTCAGAGTCTGTGATGATTCCGGGCTCAGTGTAAAGGGGCAACATCCGGTGGCGGCGAGACGGATCGGAAGGGCTTATGCGTTTGGGGGTTTTGGGGGGGTGCGTGATGCCTATGTGTAATGTCTCGCTGAATTGCAGCTCTGTGCAGAAACTGTTGGGTCATTACAGTCCAACAGTGGGTTGATGAGGGCGTATAGCAGCAGCATGATGGCCTGACATCCTGCTTGACGTTATTAATGCTACGCGGTAATATAACGCTCATGGCCATTCATTCTTTTCGTTGCTGTGATACGGAGTCCCTCTATCAAGGAAAGAGGGTGACACAGTGGGTCAACATGGAACGGGTGGCGCTGAGAAAGCTCACTCAATTAGCCATTTCAAGTCGTCTGGAGGACCTGCGGGTTCCACCAGGCAATCGACTTGAACAGTTATCAGGCGATCGGGCGGGACAACACAGCATTCGTATCAACGACCAGTGGCGCATTTGTTTCATTTGGATTGAAGACTCAGCCCATGAAGTTGAAATCGTTGACTACCATTAAAGGAGAACACGCATCATGACCACCATTGCACCTGTCTCACCCGGAGAAATGCTTCAGGAGGAATTCCTTACCCCTTTGGGTTTGACCCCTTACCGCGTCGCCAAAGACATTGATGTGCCTGTGACACGCATCTATGACATCGTGGCTGGAAAACGCGCTGTTACCGCAGAAACAGATCTGTTGCTTTGCCGGTACTTTGGTCTGAGTGATGGCTGGTGGCTGGCTCTCCAGGCTCACCATGACACCCATGTGGCACGTCGCCAATTGAGCAAACGTTTGACAAAAATTCGACGCTGCGCCCTGTTAGATCAAGCTGCAGCCCATTGACCCCACCCGGTTTTCAAGCATCAAGCCAGGCACGCGCGGTGGTCTGCCCACTCCCCTGTCAGCGGGTGGTCATTCCATTGCGGCGGTAACGTTCCGTCATTGGCAATCAGCAGCAACATCGCCTCTTTCAGCCGGTTCATGTCGTACCGACCAGAGTGAGTCAGGCGCTGCCAATCTTTGAGGAAGTCTTTGGTGTAGTCAGATGCGCAGGGTAGGTCTGCAAAATAACTTCACCCCGGTTTTCTCATCCTTTTCTCATACTCAAGAAAACCGGATACCAGCCCGATCCACCCCAAAACAAAAAACCCCGCCAACTTGCGTCAGCAGGGTCATCTGAAGTGGTGGGTGGTGAGGGTTTCGAACCCCCGACCCCCGCCGTGTGAAGGCGATGCTCTACCACTGAGCTAACCACCCACTTCGTCTTCGCATCATTCAGCGAAGACCGCAATTATGCCATATTCGAAGCCTGTCTGAATACCGTTTTGCCCCCGCTGGCCTTATCCATTTGGTTGAGCACTTCCTCGTGCTGTGCCAGTTCGGTCTCTGACGGCTCGATCACGGGCAGCTTGAACTGGCTCAGGTCGATCGCCTGGGTTGCGGTGCCGGTGGAACTGCTGCCCGCCCCCAGGTCAATCAGCAGGGCGTCTTGACCCCGGGTCATGCCAATATACACATCGGCCAGCAGTTCGGCGTCCAGAAGCGCGCCGTGCAGGGTGCGTCCGGAGTTGTCCACGCCCAGGCGGTCGCACAGGGCGTCCAGACCGTTGCGCTTGCCGGGGTACAGTTCTTTGGCCATGGCCAGGCTGTCGACCACGCGTCCCACCAGTTCGGTCACGGGGCCCAGGCCGAGCATTTCAAACTCTTTATTCAGAAACCCGACGTCAAAGGGTGCGTTGTGGATGATGAGCTCATCGGCCCCCTGCAAATAGTCGCGCAGTTCTTGGGCGATGGCGGCAAATTTGGGTTTGGTGCTCAGGAAATCGGTCGTCAGGCCGTGCACCCGCAGGGCGCCCTCTTCGCTGTCGCGCTCGGGGTTGACGTAGTGGTGCAGGTTATGACCCGTGAGTTTGCGATTGAGCAGCTCGACACAGCCGATTTCCACCAGACGGTCACCGGTCTCGGCATTCAAACCGGTGGTTTCGGTGTCAAGAATGATCTGGCGCATGTCAGTGGTTTTCTTTGGCGTGATTGATGGTGTAGCGCGGGATCTCGATCACCAGGTCTTGACGCCCGACGATGGCCTGGCAACTCAGGCGCGATTGGGGTTGCAGACCCCAGGCGCGGTCGAGCAGGTCTTCTTCCTCTTCCTCGGCCACATTCAGGCTGTTGAATCCCTCGCGCACGATGACGTGACAGGTGGTGCACGCGCAGCTCATGTCGCAAGCATGTTCGATTTTGATGCCGTTGTCCAGCAGGGCTTCGCAGATGGTGGTGCCGGCGGGGGCGCTGATCTCGGCACCGCCGGGGCAGAGTTCGACGTGGGGCAGGATTTTGAGGGTGGTCATACGGTGTTACACGGACTCGATGTTTTTTCCGGCCAAGGCCGATTGGATGCCTTTGTTCATGCGCCGGGCGGCGAAGGGCTCTGTGGCATGGGCCAGTCTTTCGGTGGCTTGCTCGATCGCTTTGGCGTCCTCCAGCGTCTTGGCTTGCAACAGCTCGTCCATTTGGCGGTCGATCTGGCTGCGTTCTTCCTGGCTCAGGAGGTCGCCGTCGGCTTGCAGGGCGCTTTGGGTGGCCAGCCACATGCGGTCGGCGTCGACGCGGGCTTCAACCAGGGCGCGAGCGCGCATGTCTTGCTCGGCAGTCGCAAAACTGTCTTGGAGCATGCGGGCGATTTGGTCGTCTGACAGGCCATACGACGGCTTCACCTGAATCTGGGCTTCAACCCCACTGCCCTGCTCTTTGGCCGACACGCTCAGCAGCCCGTCGGCGTCGACCGTAAAGGTCACCCGGATGCGCGCCGCACCCGCCGCCATGGGCGGGATGCCGCGCAACTCAAAGCGGGCCAGGCTGCGGCAGTCGGCGACCAGGTCACGCTCGCCTTGCACCACATGCAGGGCCAGGGCGGTCTGGCCGTCTTGATAAGTGGTGAAGTCTTGCGCCATGGCGGTGGGAATGGTCTGGTTGCGCGGCACGATGCGCTCGACCAGACCGCCCATGGTCTCTAACCCCAGCGACAGCGGGATCACATCGAGCAGCAGCAGGTCGCCGTCGCGGCTGTTGCCGGCCAGGGCATTGGCCTGGATGGCGGCGCCCAGCGCCACCACCTCGTCGGGGTTGAGGTT
>JACCDS011785781.1_pt1 | contig 25637 bp, 21 predicted proteins | sample 7446441 | NCBI WGS metagenome assembly JACCDS01 (sample SAMN15323445, study PRJNA562643) | freshwater metagenome | isolation source: river surface water | place: USA:Blue River Watershed | collected 2017-08-17 | reverse complement strand
AGGCTCGACAAATCTTTGCCTTTCAGCGGTTCTAGGCCGAATCCCATCAGGCTACGAATGGCAGTCGGAGCCGTGTACAGAATGTTCACTTGGTGGCGGTCGACAATATCCCAAAATCGCCCGGCGTCGGGCCACGTGGGCACGCCCTCAAACATGACCGTGGTAGCTCCGGCACTCAATGGGCCGTAAATCAGGTAACTATGGCCGGTAATCCAACCGATGTCCGCTGTACAGAAATGCACCTGCCCCGGCTGGTACTGAAAGGCATTGACAAACGTGTAGGTCGTCCATACCATGTAGCCGGCACAGGTATGCACCACGCCTTTGGGTTTTCCCGTGGATCCGCTCGTGTACAGAATAAATAGCGTGTCTTCGGCGTCCATGGACTCTGCCTCAACGAACGGATTACCCATAGACTCGACGCGCTTGATTTCATCTTCCCACCACAGGTCACGGCCGCTCATCATCGACACTGGCGTTCGGGTGCGGGACGCCACAACCACCTTCTCGACCGAGGGGCAGGCCATAATCGCGTCGTCGACCACTGTCTTGAGCGGAATCACCTTAGCGCCCCGGTATGCTCCGTCGCAGGTCACCACCACCTTGGCCTGGGCGTCGTTAATGCGGTCGGCAATCGACTGGGCACTAAATCCGCCGAACACCACCGAATGCACGGCGCCAATTCGGGCACAGGCCAGTACGGCGATCGCCAATTCCGGAATCATTCCCATGTAAATGCAGACCCGATCCCCTTTTTGAACGCCGTTGTTCGCGAGCACTTGGGCAAACTGCATGACGCTGTAGTGAAGCTCGCGGTACGTGAGCACCCGTGCGGTATCGCTCGGGTCGTTGGGCTCAAAAACCAGCGCAGGTTGGTCCCCTCGAGTGTCGAGGTGCCGATCCAAGCAGTTTTCAGTAATGTTGAGCTGAGCGCCTTTGAACCACTCGACACGGGGCTCCTCGAAGTTCCAGTCGAGGACTTTGTCCCATGTGCGCTTCCACCGAAAGTTTTTGGCTACTTCGCTCCAAAACGCTTCTGGATCCTGTGCCGCAGCTTGGCAGGCATTCACATACTGGTCGTAGGTTCGAACTTGGTACGGGTAATTCATCGCTACAAATTAGGAAATGTTTAGGTTTGCACGCTGTGCGCACGCGTCTCCTTACCCCCTTGCTTTGGCTTCTTTTGACGCTATTCTGCGCTGCAGACCACCCCATGCACCTCGCCGCTCATGAGCTAACCGTGGGCGCAAAGCGCACCGAATGGGTGGCGCGCTTATTTACTGACGACCTCGAAGATGCTATTTCGGCCTCTTTGGGCGGAACCAAAGTCCGCCTCGAACGCGCAGAAGGACGCAGCCAAGCCGAAGTGTACGTGCGCAGCAAACTCACAGTGCACCGCGGCCGTAAGGCACTGGACCTACACATTGATGGCATTACGTACAAACCTGACGCGGTCGAAATTCAGATGCACGTTGAAGGAGGGCTTCCGCTCGCCATTACCGACCGGCTTTTGCACGATCGCTTTGAGGACCAGCGCAATGTGTACTTTGTGCGCAGCCCCAAAGGCCGAATTGACGCGGTAAGCACTAAAGAAAACCCTCGAATCGAACTAAAATGAGCGTTCCCATTTTTGCTGAACTCGGCTTTTTTCACATACTGGACGCTCAAGCCTGGGACCACCTGCTTTTTGTGGCGGCGCTCATCGCTCCATTCGCTCCGCGCGACTTCAAGCATTGGCTCGGTGCGCTCACCGCATTCACATTGGGCCACACCCTTGCCATGGCGGCCCAAATCGCAATGAGCGTGGCCCTCAATGAACGCCTCGTCGAAGGGGCGGTGCTCGCAACACTGATTTTTACCGCAGCGCGTGTGGTTTGGTTCAAAGGGGCACCTAAAATGAACCGCCGCGGATGGCTTGGCCCTGAACTCGCCGTGGCAGCGGCCTTCGGAATCATTCACGGCCTGGCCTTCGCTAAGGACCTCGGCCCGCTCTTACCTGCGGACACGGGCGCTCTGTGGGCTGCTTGGGGCTGGTTTGCGGGCGGAATCGAACTCGGCCAGCTCAGCGTCGTCGCCGCAGTCTTCGTACTTCGCTGGTTGGCGTCGGCGCGCGGATTCACCCCAAAAGATTTTGCCCTGGCCCTGGGGGCGCTAACCCTTGGCATTTCGCTACATTTGGCATCTCAATGGTATTTGGTATGAAGAACTCCATCCTTTTAGCGACCGCGAGCGCGGTCCTTCTCAATGTCGGCGCATTCGCCCAGCACGTTCCTGCAGACCGTCTGCCGCACAGCAAATTCCGCCAGCTCGAGCAAGAGCTGCCTACCCCTAACAGCTACCGCAACGCGGCGGGTGCTCCGGGCCACGCTTACTACCAAAACCGGGCGGACTATGACATTCAGTTGACCCTGGACGAAAAAACGCACCGAATCACGGGCACGGAATGGATCACCTACCGCAACAACAGTCCGGATGCCCTGACCTACCTCTGGGTTCAGCTCGATCAAAACATGATGAAGCCCGGTTCGATGACCGACCAAAGCAGTAAAGGCTCGCTGCCCTCATCAATTACTCCAGAGCAAGTTCAAGACCGCTACATCGACAAATACGAGGGCGGATTCAACGTCACCGAAGTCAAGTCGTCCAACGGAGCCAAGCTTTCGTTCACCATCAACAATACGATGATGCGCGTGGACCTTCCTTCTGCCTTGGCGCCGGGGCAAAGCGTCAAGTTTTATGTGGCATGGAACTACCTGGTCAACGACCGTATGAAGGTCGGCGGACGCAGCGGATACGAGCACTTTGACGAAGAGGGCAACACGCTCTACACCATTGCCCAGTTCTTTCCGCGCATGGCCGTCTACGGCGACAATGTGGGCTGGCAGCACAAGCAGTTCTTGGGCTCGGGTGAATTCACCCTTCCTTTTGGGGACTACAAGGTGGCCATTACGGTTCCGAGCGACCATATTGTTGCGGCGACCGGAACCCTGACCAACGAATCCAGCGTACTCACTCCGGCACAGCGCCAACGCCTGGCGACCGCTCGCAAGACTACCGACAAGCCGGTGATCATTGCCAACGAATCCGAAGCCCGCGAGCGCGAAAAGACAAAAGCGAGCAGTACCAAGACGTGGGTATTCAGCGCCGCCAACGTGCGCGACTTTGCATTCGCGACCAGCCGCAAGTTCATTTGGGACGCCATGGCCGTTAAGGTTGGCAACCGCACGACCCTCGCCGAGTCGTTCTACCCCAAAGAGGGAAATCCGCTGTGGGAACAGTACTCAACCCGCGCCGTCGCCCAAACCATCGAAACCTATTCGAAGTACACCATCGACTACCCGTACGAGCGCGCTATTTCAGTGCACACCAAGGACATCGGTATGGAGTACCCCATGATCTGCTTCAACGGTGGTCGTCCTGATCCCGACGGAACCTATTCCGAGGCCACCAAATACGGAATGATCAGCGTCATCATTCACGAAGTAGGCCACAACTTCTTTCCCATGATCATCAACAGCGACGAGCGCCAGTGGACGTGGATGGACGAAGGCCTCAACACCTTTGTTCAGTACCTCACCGAGCAGGAGTGGGACGTCAACTACCCCTCGCGCCGTGGCCCAGCTGACAAAATTGTGGACTACATGCGTTCGCCTGCGCTCAACATGGTTCCGATTATGACCAATTCAGAGAGCATTTTGCAGTTTGGCAACAACGCCTACGGCAAGCCAGCCACTGCGCTCAATATTTTGCGCGAAACCGTCATGGGTCGCGAGCTATTTGACCACGCGTTTAAGACCTACTGCACGCGCTGGGCATTCAAGCACCCGGCTCCGGCGGACTTCTTTCGTTCAATGGAAGACGCGAGTGGCGTCGACCTCGACTGGTTCTGGCGCGGATGGTTCTACACCACCGAGGCCGTAGACCAGGATTTGGCCAAGGTGCGCATCGCTTCGGTTCCGAGCCTCGACCCCGCAGCAATTGAGGCCCAGCGCCGCGCCAACGACGAAAGCGAGTACAAGGGCTTTATCGGCAACCAGCGGAACCAAACCAGCAACCGCCCGACCAAGGTCGACAAGGACCCCGCCTACCGCGATTTCTACACGAGTGAGTACAACCGCCACGCCGTATCGAAAGCTGATCAGAAGCGCTTGGCTGCCCTGAAGCCAGGCCCCGATGGGTTCTTGCACGAGGTGACGGTGAAGAACGTCGGTGGACTGATCATGCCCGTAGTCGTGCGCTATGCTTTTGCCGACGGAACCGAGCACGTGGAGCACTGGCCCGCCGAAATCTGGATCAAGGACGAGCAAGAATTCACGAAGACTATTTACTTGCCCAAGAAGGCGGTTTCGATTGAGCTCGACCCCTTCCACGAAGTGGCCGACATTGACCGCAGCAACAACGGCTGGGGCACTCCAGCTGACGAGTACCTCGAAGCGTTGCCCAAACCGACCGGTGCCGATCGCTGGCGGAGCAATCCCATGCGCGACGCACGGAACTAGGCCCGCTTCAAGCCGTAACTTTGCGGCATGAAGTACCTCGCACTGGCGGCTTCGGCCGCCTTTTTTATGGCCTGTTCCAACACACAGAATTCCGTCGAGACGGCCGATTGTTCGTTACCAGTTGCCAATTCCTACATGCAGGGTTCGTATGCGGAGGTTCCGCTCGACCAGTACTTGCGCATCAAGGACGCGTTGGTGTCGTCGAACCCCGCCGAAGCTCAAGCAGCCGCAAAGCACCTGGATTCACTTTGGACGACCAACAGCCCCGGCGACCAACTTTTGTCGTCGGTGCGCCAAATTGCGGCAACCTCAGACCTCGCTGCGCAGCGCGAAGCCTTTTACAGCCTTACTCAAGCCTACCTTGTCTCGCTTGAATCCAAGCCCGGTGAAGACACCCTGTACCTGCAGTTCTGCCCGATGGCCTTTGACTACGAGGGTGCTACTTGGATTAGCCGCGAAAAAGTGGTCATGAATCCCTACTTCGGAGACGAAATGCTCAACTGCGGCGTGGTGCGCAAGCCCATCGTGGGAGACTCCAACTAAGGATTAAGTTTTCCACATCCCTCGGGCAGGTCAGCCAATCGCGCTACCTTCGCCCTCGTGGGAAAAATCATTGCCGTAGCAAACCAAAAAGGCGGAGTCGGAAAGACCACCACCGCAGTTAACCTGGCCAGCGCCCTTGGGGTCCTTGAGCAGCGCGTGCTGCTTATTGATGCCGATCCGCAAGCCAACGCGACCTCGGCGTTGGGGTACGACCCGTCTGAACCAAAAACGGGTACCTACCACGTGCTCGAGCACACGGCAACCCCGGCCGAGGCCATCATTGACGGCCGCAACCCCAACCTCATGCTCATGCCGGCCCACTTGGACTTGGTGGCCGCAGAACTCGAACTAGTCGACAAACCCCGTCGCGAATACATGCTTCAGACGGCTTTGGCCGACGTTAAAAATGAGTACGACTATATTCTCATAGACTGTGCTCCCTCGCTGGGGCTGGTGACGCTCAACGCACTTACGGCCGCTGACTCTGTGATCATCCCGATCCAGTGCGAGTACTTTGCCCTTGAGGGCCTCGGAAAACTTTTGAACACCGTCCGCTCGGTGCAAAACTTGCAAAATCCGGAGCTCCAAATTGAAGGAATGCTTTTGACGATGTACGATTCGCGCCTTCGATTGAGCAACCAGGTCGTGGACGAAGTCCGCCAGCACTTTCAGCAGCTCGTGTTTGACACCGTGATTTCGCGCAACGTACGCCTGAGTGAGGCCCCCTCATTTGGTGAGCCCATCATGGTCTACGACGCCGCGTCGACCGGTGCCGAGAACTACCTGAACCTCGCCCGCGAACTTTTGGCACGAAATGCGCAGGTAGGCGCCTAACACTTCTCATTCCGTATGTTTGCCGCTATGCACCTACCCCAACGCTTCTCGACTGCCCTTGCTTTGTTTTTCGGAACCGCAACGTTAGCTTTCGCCCAGCCCATCCTCGCAGATGGTGTCGTGGCCGTAGTGGGCAATGAGGTCATCTTGCAGTCTGACGTGAGCATCATGAAAGAAACCCTCAAGCGCGAGGGTCAGGACCGAAGCGAGTGCGACGTACTCAATGAACTGATTCTCGAAAAGCTTCTGGTGCACCATGCGGCAATTGACTCGGTAGTCGTAGACGATTCCGAAATCGACGACAACATCTCGCGCCGCCTCGAGCAGCTCATTGCTCAAATTGGTAGCGAGCGCCGTCTTACCGAGTACTACAAAAAGTCTGTGGTTGAGATTAAAGAAGAAATGCGTCCGCTCATGCGCAACCAGCTGACGGCCCAGCGCATGCAGTCCACCATCACAGAAAACATAAAGGTTACGCCGGTCGAAGTTGAGAACGCAATCAAAGCACTGCCCCTCGATTCACTACCCCTTATCGGAACCGAGGTCGAGCTCGCGCAAATCATCATCAACCCCAAAGTCAGTGCACAATCTGAGCAGGAAGCAATCGAGCGCCTTGATCAGCTTCGGACCCGCATTTTAAACGGATCAAGTTTTGCCACCATGGCAATCCTGTACTCTGAGGATCCCGGATCCAACCGCAACGGGGGCGAGTACAAAGGCATCAAGCGCGGTCAATTTGTGACCGAGTTCGATGCGGTGTCGTACAATCTTGAGGTGGGCGAAATTTCGAAGCCGTTTAAAACGGAATTCGGGTACCACATCGTGCAACTGCAAGCCAAGCGTGGCGAAGAGCTCGATCTGCGCCACATCTTAGTTAAACCCAAACTCGAGCAAAAGGACCTTGACATTGCCCAAGGCCGTTTGGACAGCATTCGTACCGCCATCAAGGCAGGCACCCTCAGCTTTGAAGCGGCGGCAGAGCGCTTTTCAGAAGACGAAGAGACGAAGCTCAACGGCGGAATCATGCTGAACCCCAGCACCATGGATGTGGCATTTAACCTGGATCAGCTCGACCGCGGAATCTTTTACGCGATCCAAAATCTCAATGTAGACGACCTCAGTGAAGCTTCGCTTGTGCGCGACCCACAGGGCAAAGAGTACTTTCGACTCATTCACCTTCGCAACAAAATTGATCCGCACCGTGCCAACCTCAAGCAAGATTTGGCCCTGCTCAAGCAGTATGTTGAAAACCAGCGCCGCCAGCAGACCATGGATGCATGGGTTGCCCGCAAAAAGGCTGAAACAGCGTTCAAGGTGCACGACGCGTACTCTGAGTGCACAGGCATCTGATAAAAAGGTTTTTTTACTACCTTTGCCGCCCCTAGAGGAACTACGCCAACGGGGATTTTGCAAACCCAACCTCTGTTTCAAAGTGAAGCACGTTGCAGTTTGAACGTTTAAAACCGATCCCATGGACCTGATTAAGTACGTCCAAGAGACCTACATCGCCAAGAAGGACTTCCCTGCATTCAAAGCAGGTGACACCATCACGGTGTACTACAAAATTGTTGAAGGTGAAAAGACGCGTACGCAGTTCTTTCGCGGCGACGTGATCCAGCGCGTAGGCGCCGGAGCGACCGAAACCTTTACCATCCGCAAAATGTCTGGCGCCGTGGGCGTTGAGCGCATTTTCCCGGTGAACATGCCAAACCTCGAGAAAATCGAAGTCAACAAGACCGGTAAGGTTCGTCGTGCACGCATCTTCTACCAGCGCGAGCGCACAGGTAAGAGCGCACGCATCAAGGAGCGCCGCCACTAAGCTGACGCATCCCCCCGCATCACTACAACCGCTCGTGCTTCACGAGCGGTTTTTTTTTGCACCAATGTGCGGTATGACCCTTAGGCTACGGCAGGATTTCGAAGGCGGTGCGTCGGTTGCGCGAGCGGCCCTCTTCGGTTAGGTTGCTCGCTACTGGCCGGCTGATTCCGTAGCCCTTTGCCGTCATTCGCGAACTCGAAACGCCCAGGGTAACTAAGTGTTCAAGTACCTTTTGCGCGCGCTGCTGCGACAGCGCAAGGTTGGCAGACGCGGCACCCACGTTGTCGGTATGCCCCTGGATTTCGATTCGAAATTCTGGGTGGCGCTGCAGGTAGCGCGCGAAGCCTTCCAGCGCAAGACGGTCCTCGGGACTGAGTTCGGAACTCGCGGTGCGAAAAAGGATGCTGCGCAGGGCAAATTCGGTTCCGGGAGCCGCCTTGCGCGCAACCAGCGCCGGAACCTCGGTCTCATCCGCGTATTCTTCAAGGCGAAGCGCCGTATACCCAAGCTCGGGGTGCTCGAGTTCAAGTACGCTCGAAGCGAGGTCTTCACGAGCGATGACGGCGGTAAAGCTCCGGCTCGTGGCATCCACCACCACCGACTGGCTGGTCTTGGTTTTGAGGTTTTCGATTCGGATTTGGGTGGGACGTCCGTCCTCGGGTAGGTCACCGTCGACGGTTCCGCGCACAAAAGCCACCTGGCGCCCCGCGGCATCGGCCGGAAGGGCGAAGCGCATCAAGTCGTAGCCACTCCCCTCGCGGCGCTGACTGAAGTAGCCCAAGGGCTCGTTGGCGTGCACTCCAAACCCCAGCTCGTCGCCTTCGGTGTTGATTGGATACCCCAAGTTGATCGGCTGCATGGGCGTGGCCCAGTTCGTGTAGAATACGTCGAGCCCGCCCATTCCCGGGTGGCCGTCACTTGAAAAGAATAATGTTTTGCCGTCAGCGTGCAAAAAGGGCGATTTTTCGTCGCCGTCTGTGTTGACTGCGGGTCCGAGGTTTTCGGGCTGAGTCCAGGATCCATCTGGGTTTCGCTGGGTGGTCCAGAGGTCGAGTCCGCCGCGTCCGCCGGGTCGGTCGCTCGAAAAGATGATGCGGTCTCCGTTTGCTGAGAGCGCTCCTTGGGATTCCCAGTGGGTCGGAGTGGACACTTCGTCAATGCGCCGCAACGTCGACCACTCGCCCAGCTCTCGGTGCGCCACAAAGAGGTCGCAGTTGCGGTAGCCGTTAGCGTCGGGAGCGCACACGGTGAGCACCATCCACTGGTCGTCTGCGCTGACCGACGGTCCGCCTTCGTTCAATCCCGCGTTAAATGGGTGCTCCAATGGGCGGACTTCGACGCCTCCGTGCTGCGGAATCCCTTCGCACAAGGCCTCCTCGAGGTAGGTGCGGGCCGCCGGGCCACTTTTGCGGTCCACCACATTGCGGCGGCGTGTGAGGTACCATTTGCTTCCGTCGGGGCTGCGCACCGCCAAAAATTCGTCTGCCGAGGTAGCCAGGCCCTCGATGGGTTCGGGGTTGAACAGAACGGGGTGTGCCCGAAGCGAGTCTTCGAGTTCAAACCGGCGAAGCCAACGCCGGGCCTCCGCCCCGGCGTTGGGCGAGGCCCAGTACCGCTGGGCCTCGGCGCGCCTTCCTTGGCCCGCGTGCAGTGCCCCAATCCGAAAGGCCAGGTCGCCCAGGTAGTCGGGGCAGGCCGCAAAGACCTTCTCGTACAGGGCCAAGGCGGCGCGCTCTTCGCCTACGAGCAATGCCAATTCTGCATCGAGGTACCAACCGTGAATGGATTCCGGCTCCTTGCGGCGAATGCTGGACATGTAGACCTGCGCCATCGGGCGGTCCCCTTTGGCTAAGGCCCCTTCGGCCTTGAGCACTTGGGCTGACGGGGCTCCGGCCTTTTCACAGTCGCCGAGCTGAACTTGCGCAACCAGCACAAAAGGGCCTAGCCATAATCCGACCGAGATAAACCACGCAAGCGTTCGTCTCGGACTGACAATCACCCGAGAACCCCAAAGCGGCACCCACGAAGCTTTATTCTGTTCGACGAAAAAATCGCTTATTCCGCGCCGTGCCATTTGTCTTCGCTGGCTGCTACAGTGAGCGCCACCGCGGCATCACTTGAAACGTTTACCACAGTGCGGCACATATCTAAAATTCGGTCTACAGGAAAAATCAGCGCAATCCATGCGGGATTCAGGCCCACGGCATCGAGAACCATAATGAGCATGATGAGTCCCGCCGAAGGGATCGCAGCTGCCCCTACTGAAGCTGCAACTGCAGTAAGTACAATTGTCGCCTGCTGCGCAAGGGACAAATCAACCAAGTGAAACTGCGCAAGAAAAACAACGGCAACGGCTTGATACAGGCTTGTTCCGTCCATATTTACAGTTGCTCCAATCGGGAGGGTAAATTGACTGACTTGCTCATCTACCTTGAGGTTGTCGTGGACGCACTCTAGTGTCACAGGAAGCGTAGCAGCTGAAGATGACGTACTGAACGCCAACAGCTGAGCAGGTCGCATTCCACGAAAGAAAAACTGAAAACTCTTCCACCACGACCAACCGTGCTTGCGGGTACCGAACCAAACCAACGTGGGATACAAGGTGACCAGCAGAACTAAAAGTCCGCCAAAAACAGTGAGCATGTACGTTCCGTAGGTTTGAAGCAAATTGGGAAGTCGACCGGGATCATCACCGGTAAGTTTGGTCAGTGTGCCAGCCATCAAGGCAAACACAAAAAAGGGAGCCGCATTCATGACCACAACCACCATGTGGACAAAGACAGCAGACAATTGTCCCATTAATGGCCGAACGCGATCTGTCTGTTCGCGAGGCATCAGCACCAGAATTATTCCAAAAAATATAGCAAATACAATGATCTGTAGCATACTTCCGTCCGTAAGTGCTTCAAATACATTGCTCGGAACCATTTCATGAATGAATTCCAATGGCCCTCGATCACCTGAACGAACGTCGGCAATTTGGGCATCAAGCGTGGCATCTACAACGGTAGAAGCATCAGCTGCAGTCGCGTCTGTAAGCCACTTTCCGTCAGGACTTTGCCTTTCATTGGCGTGGAGCCAAGCTTCAAAATCCCTGCGGTTTTCAAGGCGCTGTTCGTACGATGCAGTGAGTCCAGGCTTCACGAGATTCACAACAAAAACACCCATCAAAATTGCAGCTAACGTCGTAACTAAGTACAAGCCAAGGGTTTTTCCCCCAATACGCCCAAGCGCTCTAGGGTCACCAACTTGTCCTACCCCGTCAATTATGCTAAACAGAACCAACGGCACCGCAATCAGCTTCATGGCGTTTATAAACAATGTCCCAAAGGGCGCAATCCAGTCGGCGGTGAATTGGGCTCCACCCGCAAATGCGGATCCAATGGCCCATAGTAGTCCGGCGCCCATTCCGAGCAAAATTTTGTGGTGCAGCTTCATAATTGGTGCGATTGAATTCGTTGAGAGAGCATGGCATCTGCGAGCGTTAAGGCGGCCATTGCTTCGACGATGGGCAAAGCGCGCGGCACCACAAGTGCGTCGTGACGTCCCAATATGCTTAATTTTTGGACCTCGCCTTCAGTATTTAACGCGTTTTGATCTAAAGCAATACTTGAAACGGGCTTAAAGGCGATGCGCACAGTGATCAGACGGCCGTTGCTGATTCCGCCCGTGATTCCGCCTTCGCGGTTCTGGCGTACCACTCCGTCGAGGTCGGGAGCGTCGTTGTGCTGGCTTCCGCGCAGGTCGGCACCGGCGAATCCGTCGCCAAATGCTACGCCTTTGACGGCATTAATACTGAGGAGCGCATGGCCTAGGACCGCATGAAGCTTGTCGAATACGGGTTCGCCCCAGCCCGCAGGCACTCCAAGAACTTCAAGATAGACCACTCCGCCTGCCGAGTCACCTTCGCCGCGGCGGCGCGCAACTTCGGCCTCGATGGCAGCAGACGCAACCAGGTCGGGACAACCCACTGCGCTTTGTTCGCGCAGGGACCAGTCCCATGTCTCGGGAGCGCTCGCCGAGATTCCGGCCGCGCGTTCCACGGCAGCACGCACCGTGATGCTGGGGCCGAGCAGCTGCTTGGCCAGCGCACCAGCGACCACACGGGCCACGGTTTCACGGGCCGAACTACGGCCTCCGCCGCGCACGTCGCGAATTCCGTACTTGGTTTGGTAGGTGGCGTCGGCATGGCCCGGCCGAAATACATCCGTCAGTGCAGCATAGTCCCCCGACTGGGTATTGGAATTCCGCACCAAAAAGGCAATTGGTGTTCCGAGACTCCGTCGACGCCCTTGCGCGTCAGGCTCAGGATGCAGGCCCGAGAGCCACTCAACGGCATCGGCCTCTTTGCGGGGCGTGCCGGCGGCTCCGCGGGGCTTTCGGCGGTCGAGTTCAGCATCTACGGCACTTAGATTCAGCGCAATCCCGGCAGGAAGTCCATCGAGCACCCCACCGACTGCGGGTCCGTGCGACTCACCCCACGTGGTGAGGCGAAGTTGCGTTCCAAAAGTGTTGCCGGCCATCCTTCAAAAATACGCGAAGCGTACCTTCGTAGCATGCGCATTCGCTTTACCGAACTCGCCGGCGTGGTCGGCAGCCCACAGCCCCGTGCTACCACCCCACTTTGCGGTGCCGAGATGGCCTCGCTTCCGGTGGTTAAGGATGCGTTTGTCGAGGTCGTTGACGGGTATGTTGCGGCACTTGGATCCATGAACGATTGCCCAAGCGACGACGCCGGCTGGGAGGTTCGCCGCTGCACTGGTCAATGGATGCTCCCCGGATTTGTAGATAGCCACACCCATTTGGTGTACGCGGCTCCGCGCGTGACCGAGTTTCGTATGCGGCTTGACGGCGCGAGCTACCACGAAATTGCGGCGGCGGGGGGCGGAATTCTGAATTCCGCAGCAGCCATAGCGTCAGCCGACGAGTCCGAACTACTGGACGCACTACTTCAACGGCTCGAAACGGCCCGCGCCACGGGCACGGTAGCCGCCGAAATCAAGAGTGGATACGGGCTTACGTTGGAGTCGGAACGCAAAATGCTTCGCGTGATTCGCCGCGCTCGGGAACTCCAGCCCATGCCGCTTTGGGCAACGTTTCTCGCCCTGCACGCCCTGCCCAAGGGAGCGATCCATGAAGCATACGTGAGCAGGGCTGTGCACGAATGGCTTCCCGCGCTCGCTGGTGAGGGGCTCGTCGACTTTGCCGACGTCTTTTGCGAAGCCAACTACTTCAGCCCAAGCGATCTGTTGCAGCTCGCCGAGGCTGCGGCGAAGCACGGAATTTCGCTTAAGTCACACGTCAACCAGTTTCAGAGCATCGGGGGAATCCACGCGTCGGTGCAGGCCAAGGCGCGCAGCGTAGACCACCTTGAAGTGCTGACCGATTCAGACCTTGAGGCCTTGAAGGTGTCGTGGTCTCAGGGGACCGGCCCTATGCCCGTAGCTCTGCCCCACTGCTCGCTGTTTTTGAACATTCCCTACACGCCGGGGCGCAGCATCATTGACGCCGGCTTGCCTCTGGCGATCGCGTCGGACTGCAACCCCGGTTCCGCGCCGTCCAGCGACCTGCGCATGGCCTGGAGCCTCGCAACGCACCAAATGAAATTGCGCGTCGACGAAGGCTTGGCCGCGCTGACCGCAAATGCAGCCTACGCCGTAGGCGCCGAAGACCGTATGGGCCGAATCCAGCCTGGTATGGAAGCGCACCTGATCCTGACCAAGCCAATTGCCGACTACGCCGAACTCCCGTACTTCACAAGCGAACAACGAATCGCCCAAACCCTGATTTATGGACGATAAACCCTGGTCCCACCTCTATACGCCGCGTGCCGGAGAGCAACGAATCGGCGATACCCTCGCCCCGCTCGGCGAGGCCCCTTTTGTGCTGTTCGGGATTGCCGAGGACCTTGGAGTACGCGCCAACGGCGGGCGCCCTGGGGCGGCAAACAGTCCTGAGGCCGTGCTTCGGGCGTTGCTCAACGTTCCGTGCAACGACTGGGTGCGCGGGTCGGACTTCGCGTGGGGCGGAATTTTAGACCTCCAAGGCGCATCGTCAGTGGACGCCATTGACGCAGCAGTGCATGCTGCAGTACTCCCGTGGATCAGGTCCGGAGCCGTGCCCTTGGTAGTGGGCGGCGGACACAACAACGCCTTTCCCTTGCTTTGGGCCGCTTCTGAGGCCCACGGCAAACCCATCCACGCGTTGAACCTTGATCCGCACCCCGACGTGCGCGACCTCGAAGGACGCCACAGCGGCAATGGGTTCAGCTATGCCAAAGAGCACGGCTACCTCGAGCGCTATGCTGTACTGGGACTGAGCGAGTACGCGGTAAACGCGTCTAGCCTTGAGCGATTGAAGTCCACGAAGGGCTGGGCGTTTGAAACGTTTGAATCGTGGGCGGTACGTGGTGAAACTTCATGGGATTCCGCCCTCGACCGCATGCTTGGCCACGTACAGGTCGGTCCATTTGGCCTTGAAATCGATGTGGACGGAATCACTGGCGCGCCCTCGAGCGCCCAAACCGCCAGCGGATGGAGTTGGCTTCAGGCTCGCGAACTGGCCTACCGTGCCGGACAAACCGGTCACGTGACCTACGTGCACCTCACCGAACTGGCTCTGGGCTATGCAACTGAAGGCGAACGCCCCGGCCAAGCGAAGGCTGCCGCCATGCTGCTACTCGATGTTGTGCGCGGAACCCAAAATCTTCCCTGGTAGTGCGCGCGCCGGCAGGTTGGCTAGAATGCGTCGCCAACGTGTCCGAAGGCCGCGATTCCGCCGTGCTCAACGCGCTGTCGGCGGCCCTAATCGCGACCCCCGGTGTGGAGCTATGGCACCGCGATGCCGGATTTGACGCCCACCGAACAGTCTATACGTTTGCAGGACCCGCAGAGGCTGTGGTTGACGGATGCATCGCTTTAGTTGCCGCTTCCGCAAAACATATTGACATGCGCCACCACCGCGGGACGCACCCGCGCATCGGCGCCGTAGACGTCTGCCCACTGGTGGCCCTGCGCCCCGAAGATGCCGAACTGGCCGACCAAGCCGCCGAAAAAGTGGCCCAGCGCATGCACGATCTGCCGGCCGGAGGATGGTATTATTCCCGCAACGCAAGACGGCCTGAGTTCCGCCTGCTCGCCAACGTGCGCAAAGGCCAGTACGAGGGACTCGAAATGCGCGCCCACGAGCTGGACTTTGGCCGATACGAACCGCGTTTTGGCGCGATGGCGTTGGGCGCCCGAGATTTTTTGCTCGCCTACAACGTCAACCTGTCGGCGGTTGACCTCGACGCTGCTAAGGCGATTGCAGCTCAGGTGCGCGAACGTCCCGAAGGCGGGCTTCCGGGGCTGCGCGCCATTGGCTGGGACACTCCCGAATTTGGATGCAGCCAAGTCAGCTGCAATGTCACTGACCTTTCGCAGCTCGCCCTCAAGGATGTCTACGACGAAGTAGACCGACTCGCCCGCGAGCGGGGGCTTCGCGCGGCGGGGTCTGAACTCATCGGTATGCCGCCCCTGAGCGCGTTCCGGGGATTTACGTCCGCCGAAGAAGGCGCCAACTACCTTGGCCTTTGTTCTGTAGTTCCCTTTGACGTGCCCAGCCGCGTGATTGAGTACCGTTTTGCGTGAACCGCCGTCGGTTCGCCACGTTAAGCTTTTAAACATTTACCCATCATGGAATTCCCCAACGCCCGCGTACTGATTACCGGAGGCTCTTCTGGCCTCGGCAAAGCCACTGCCGAACTACTTATCGCCCGCGGCGCGCGCGTCGCCATCACCGGTCGCGACCACAGCAAACTCGAGCGCGTCGCTCAGGAACTCGGAGCCTGGGGCCTTCCCTACGACGCCAGCAAAGAGTCCGACATTTTGAAGATGTACGCCGAAATCGACCGCGAATGGGGTGGCCTTGATGTACTTATCAACAACGCTGGAATCGGCTTTTTTGGACCCGTCGACGAGGTCCAATGGTCGGACTTTGAAACCATTTTTCACACCAACGTTTTTGGTGCCGCGTTGGTCGGCCGCGAAGCCGCAAAGCGCATGAAGGCCCAGAATAAGGGCAACATCATCAACATCGCCTCGAGTGCCGGCGTGCGCGGATTCAAAAACGGAACGGTATACGCCGCATCCAAATTTGCCGTGCGCGGCATGACCGAGTGCTGGCGCGACGAACTTCGCCCCTTCAACATTCGGGTGATGCTGGTCAATCCTTCGGCCGTGCCGACCGCGTTCAATGTCGAAAGCCGCGAAGAGAAACCGCTCAAAGACAACATGCTACGCCCTGAAGAACTCGCCCACGCCATGGTGAGCGCGCTCGCGATGGACGACCGCGGATTCATCCCCGAACTCGGGGTGTGGGCGACCAATCCCTTTTAACAAGTAACTAGTTACTAGTTACTTGCTTTAGTCGCGGATTCATTACCCGAAACCAAATCGGCGGAACCGCCGCCAGCACCATCATGGCCGGATAGCCCGCGGGCATTTGGGGGGCCTCGTCAAAGTGGTCCAGCACGGGGTACGGCTTGTGGGGGTGCGCGTGGTGGTCGGAGTGGCGGGTCAGCTCAAACAGCATGAACCGCCCAAGGGGGTGGTTGGAATTCCAAGAATGCGCCGGCTGGGCGTTTTCGTATCGGTGGGCGCTGACTTTTTGGCGAAGCAGTCCGTAGTGCTCGATGTAGTTGACTGTTTCGAGCAGTAAAATACCCATGACCGCTGCAGCCAGAAATGGTACGAGCGCCTCGGGCGCCAGGAGCCAAAATCCGAGGAGCATAAGCGCCTCTGCTGTGAACAGCACGGCCATCAAACGAGGTTTCAGGCGCCAGGCAGTTCTCCAAACTCCGACGATGCTTCGAAACCAAAAGGCATAAAGCACCTCACCGTAGCGCGCCGTCGACGCATCTTCAGGTGTGGCGACATTCTTGTGGTGGCCCAGGTTGTGGTCAATAAAAAACTGACCGTAAAGCGTGGTAACCAGTAGTCCCTGAGCCAACCGCTGGTAGGTGGCATTGGGACGGTGCCCCAGCTCGTGGGCAATGTTGATGGCGAGGGATCCGCACGAAACGCCCATGGCCGTGATGTGGCCTGCGAGCGAAACCAGGTCTCCGCTAGCCCGGTCCGCCGGCACGACGTGCACGAACAGCGCGATAGCTCCGAGGTGCAGCGGAATCTGTGCCAGCACGAGCACGTCGTACCACGGTTGACCTAAGCGCTCGGCCCGCTGGGCCTCGCTCAGATTCGCGGCAAACGTCGGAAGCAGCGCTTCGAGCACCGGAACCAATCCAAACGCAAATCCCAGCGCAGTAAACGACCAGAAACCATCAGCGAGTAACCCCACGTAAATCGAGGCCGGCAGCAGCAGCGCCAAAAGGTACCTGAGTCCCGTCATGCACCCAAGATAGGGCGAGACTCCCAACGAGTCAAGACCTTCATCCTCAGGAACATTTCTTCGCTGTACCAGCCGTACTCTCTCGTCTTGCGCACCATCGGCGCGTGCTCCCGACTTCGGTATGCAAAGGCGTCGAGCGCTTCGGCGCTGCGCCACACACTCAACGTGGCCTGCTCGACCAGGGGCAACTCCCCCACTCCCTTGCGGTACATGAGGTCCGGTAACTGATCAAGGTGTCGGCTGGCGCCTGGCACGTTCCACCAAAAGCGCAGGGCTTGGCTCCACTTAATGCGGGCTCGGGTCAGCACTGCCACCTCGTCGTCGGGGGCCAACTCTGCAAGGTCTGATCCCTCAAGTAGGTGTACGCCGTCCCAGCTTCCGTGGCCGCGCACGGGCTCGGCGTTCCAGCCCCACTCATCGTGGGCCGAAGTGCGCCATTCCGCCCAGCGGGCGTCCGTAGCAAAAAAATCGGCAGCGGCGGCTTCTGAATTCCAAACCCCAAACCACGCATAGGTGCTGAAGTCGGGCCAAATCGAAAATCCGCCACCGGCACCGCTACCAAGTTGCTTGGCAAAGCGCAATCCGGGTGCAGACCAAGGCTGGCGCAAGGCAAACCCCTGAGCGCCGAAGGCCCGCCATTGGGCGCTGCGGCCCTTCCACCTAAAGAAGCGCACGGTGATAAAGGGAGTACTTGCCATTTTGTCAGTTGATGTACGAAGGTAACGGCTGTGGCATGCCCCTTGTTTCAGAGGGAACGCACTAAACGATTAAAAAATGGCTACAGGTACAATCAACGTTTCGGCGGACAACATCTTTCCCGTCATCAAGAAGTTTCTCTACAGCGACCATGAGATCTTTCTGCGCGAACTGATTTCGAATGCGGTAGACGCAACAAACAAGCTCAAAACCTTGAGCAACCTCGGCGAATTTTCGGGTGAACTTGGCGACTTGAGTATCTACGTCGACGTCGACAAAAAGAAAAAGACCATCACCATTCGCGACCGCGGAATCGGCATGACTTCAGACGAGGTCAACAAGTACATCAACGACGTGGCCTTTTCGGGAGCCACGGAATTTGTCAACGCATACGAAGGCAAAATCGACAAAGGCGCCATGATTGGCCACTTTGGACTCGGATTCTATTCGAGCTTCATGGTGTCGAGCAAGGTTGAGATCCACACGCGAAGCTGGAAGTCTACCGAAGACGAAGGCGCATTCTGGACCTGCGACGGCTCGCCCGAGTACAGCCTCGACACTAAAAAGAAGAAGGACCGCGGTACCGACATCGTACTGCACATTGACGGCGATTCCGAAGAATTTCTCGAGGAGTTCAAGATCAACGAGCTGCTCAAGAAGTACGCTCGATTCATGAGCGTGCCCATCATCTGTGGAGAGAAGGACGAGCGCTACAACACAGCCGCCGAAGGCGAAGACGCGAAGTGGGAAACCAAAAAAGTTCCCAACGTCATCAACCCCGACAGCCCCGCGTGGACCAAAAAGCCAAGCGAACTTACCGACGAAGACTATAAGGCGTTCTACAAGGCCCTCTACCCCTACACGTTTGAGGAGCCGCTCTTTCACATCCACATGAACGTGGACTACCCGTTTGATTTGACCGGAATTCTGTTCTTCCCGAAAATCAAGCCCAACATGGAGCTGAACAAGAACAAAATCCAGCTCTACCAGTCGCAGGTTTTTGTCACCGACAACGTCGAGGGAATCGTTCCTGAATTCTTGATGATGCTGCACGGGGTCATCGACTCAAAGGACATTCCGCTGAACGTATCGCGTAGCTACCTACAGGCCGACGGAAACGTCAAAAAAATCAGCGGCCACATTACCAAAAAAGTTGCCGACAAGCTTGAAGAAATGTTCAAGGCCGACCGCGCCGACTTCGAGCAAAAGTTCAAGGACATCGCCGTCATTATCGAGTACGGAATGGTGACCGACGACAAGTTTTTTGAGCGCGCGCAGAAGTTCAGCCTGCTGCGCAGTGCAGTAGACGACCAAAACTATACGGTCGACGAGTACCTCGAGAAAATCAGCACGCTGCAGACCGACAAAGAGGGCACAAAAGTGGTGCTCTACGCGTCCAACAAAGACAGCCAGCACAGCTACATTCAAAAAGCTAAAGCTGAGGGCTACGACGTGGTACTGCTCGACTCTCCGATCGCGGGTCACTGGATCCAAAAAATCGAGGGCGCCAAAGAAAAGGTTCGTTTTGCCCGCGTCGACAGCGACATGCTCGACAAGCTGATTCCAAAAGAAGGCGAGCGTGCACACCTCTTGACGGATTCCGAAAAAGAGAGCCTCAAGGACTACGTAGTAGGCGCCATCAACGACAAGAACTACAGCGTCCGCGTCGAGGCCCTGGCCAGCGACGACGTGCCGATGATGGTGGTGATGCCCGAGTTCATGCGCCGCATGAAAGAGATGAGTGCCACGGGCGGAGGCGGATTCATGGGCATGGGCGACTTCCCCGACCACTACGACGTGGTGGTGAACGGCAACCACGCGCTGGCCGGCAAGATTCTGAAGTCTGAAGAGCCCGCCGAGCGCGACCAGCTCATTTTGCACGCCAAAGACCTCGCGCTGCTGCAGCAAGGCCTTCTGACTGGCGAGCGATTGACGGCGTTTGTGAACCGTTCGCTCGAACGTCTTGTTTAAAGGGGTAAATTCACCACTATGAAAAAGAGCTTATTACTTGCGAGCGCCCTCCTAATTGGAAGCACCGCACTGTCCGCCCAAGATCTGCCCCAACCCTCGCCTAAGGCGGTAGTTGAGCAGCGCATTGGATTGACCGACACCAAACTGACCTACTGGCGTCCGAGCGCTAAGGGTCGCGATATCTACACCGAGGTGGTTCCGCTCGGAACCCACTGGCGCATGGGAGCAAACGGCAGCACCCTGCTCGAGCTCAGCACAGAAGCGAGCGCGGGTAAGTTTTCGATTCCGGCCGGAACCTACAGCCTTTCGCTGATTCCGAACGACGGAGAATGGATGCTCGTCGTCAACACCGACATCAAAGGATGGGGCATCTACGAGTACACGACTGAGAAGGACGTGGCCCGCATTTCGGCGCCTGTTGAAGATGGTGAGTTTGTCGAATCAATGTCGCTGTACTGGGACAATTTGTCTGCCGACGGCGGAGACCTCGTGGTGGCATGGGGCAAGCTTCGCGCGCGCTACCGCTTTGAGGTTCCGACGGCTAAGCTGGCCAAGGCCAACCTCGAAAAGGCAGTGAGCGACCCGAACGCCGCGTGGACGGTGTGGCGCAACGCCGCCCGCTACGCCTCAGAGCAGGGAATGCCCGATGCTGAAAAGTGGGCGGCTAAAGCCTGCGAGTTGAAGTCTGACAACTGGTACGTTCACTACCTCTACGCCCAAATTCTGCAGAAAAACGGCAAGACCAAGGACGCCCGCAAGGCCGCTGAAGCGTCGATGGCCGCGGGTCAGAACGAGGCCAAGAAGTCGGGCAAGGCATTCGGCAACGAAGAGGATGTTCAAAAACTGATTGCGAGCCTTAAGTAAGTTTTCGGCACCCAACCCATGAGGGGCAAAAAAGCGCGCACGCTTTTTTGCCCTTTTTTGTTGAACAAAATACCCGAATACGGCGTTAACGAGGCATGAAGCTTAAACAAACCCTTCGCTTTGCGGCCCTTGTTGCCTTTAATCTCTTCGCGTTCAACGCCTTAGCCCAATCCACCCTTCGCGGTACCGTCGTCGACGACGCCACCAACGAACCCATTCCCGGCGCCGTGATTCGCATCGACGGCCGCGACGGCAACGGAATCAGTGACTTTGAGGGCAAATTCCGCATCGACAACCTCGCCCCCGGCTTGGTGAATGTGCGCATCGAAGCCATCGGATACCAAGCCTACACCGCGTTTGAGGTGCAGTTGACCCGCGCAAAGGCTGCTGAACTCCCCGTGCGCCTCAAAGAATCTGCGACGCAGCTCGACGAGGTCGAAATCACGGCCCAGGCTCAGTTTCAGCGCGTCGACCAGTCGCCCGTGAGCGTGCAAAGCATCGGCATCAACGAAATCCGCCGAAATCCGGGCGCCAACCAGGACATTTCAAAGGTGATTCAGTCCCTACCGGGCGTGGCCAGCGGCGGCGCGGCCTTTCGCAACGACCTCATCATTCGCGGCGGCGGCCCCAACGAAAACATCTTCTTCTTGGACGGAATCGAAATTCCGGCCATCAACCACTTTGCCACGCAGGGCGCGAGCGGCGGCCCCGTGGGTATGATCAACGTGAACTTCATTCGCGACGTGGACTTCTACACGAGCGCCTTCCCCGTGCAGCGCGGCGGAAGCTTAAGCTCGGTTATGGAACTTAATCTGCGCGACGGTTCCGAAGAAAAAGTCAACGGAATCTTTCAAGTGGGCGCCTCTGAGGTGGGACTGACCCTTGACGGACCGCTGTCCAAAAAAACGACCTATTTGGCCAGCGTGCGCCGCAGCTATCTGCAGTACTTGTTTGGGGTAATCGGACTTCCGTTTTTACCCACCTACAACGACTACCAGGTCAAAATCAAGCACAAGTTCAACCGCAAAAACCAGATCACATTCTTAAGTCTGGGCGCCTACGACGTCAGCGAGCTCAACCTAGAGCGCAACGAAACCGAGGACCAGCGTTACATCCTCAACTACTTGCCGTCCTACAACCAATGGAACTACAGCATTGGGGCCAAGTACACCCACTTCGGGCGTTTTGGCGCCACCAACGTGGTGCTTAGCCGGTTTATGCTCAATAACGAATCCGAGAAGTACTTCAACAACGACCGCAACGGCGAACTACTCCTGAACTACGGGAGTCAAGAAATCGCCAACAAACTCCGTGTGGAGCAGCCCTGGAAGTCCAAGAACTGGACCGGCCTCGTCGGATTCGGAGCCGAGCAGCTGAAGTACAACACCTCGACGTTTGACAAGCGCTTCCCGGGCGGATTTGTGCTTGACTATGAAACTGCAGACGTCTACTACCGCGGTTCACTCTTTGCCAACGCCGTCGGAACCTTTGCCGAGGGCCGCATGAAGCTGTCTCTTGGTCTGCGCACCGACGTGGTGGACTTTAACGAGAGTACCCGCAACCCGCTTGACCAACTCTCGCCGCGGGCCGCGATCAGCTACAACATCAACGCCGACTGGACCGTGGACGCCAACGTAGGCCGCTACTTCCAGCTTCCTCCCTTCACGGCCTTGGGTTATGTGGGTATCGACGGCGACAATTCCTCGCTGCGCTTCATTCAGGCCGACCACTACGTCGTGGGAAGCACCAAATTCCTTCCGTGGAACGCCAAAGCCAGCGTCGAAGGCTTCTATAAGGCCTACACGTACTACCCGCTGCTCTTGCGCGACAGCATTTCACTCGCAACCCTTGGCGGTGACTTTGGGGTCATCGGAAACCAGCTTGCTACACCCACCAGCACAGGGCGCGCCTACGGCGCTGAGTTCACCTACCAGCAAAAGCTGTTCAAGGGTTGGTTCGGAATCGCGGCCGTCACCCTGGTGCGCAGCGAGTTCGCCGACTTCTTTGGGGACTACGTACCCTCTTCATGGGACAACCGCATGATCGCCACGTTTACGTTCGGCAAAAAGTTTGGCAAGAACTGGGAATTCGGCGGGCAGTACCAGCACCTCGGCGGTGCCCCCTACACCCCTTTTGATCTAGAGCGCAGTGCCAACATCCAAAACTGGAATGTATTTGGACGGGGACTCCCCGACTTCAGCCGTCTGAATTCCGAGCGCTTTGGCGAATTTGACCGCCTCAACATTCGCGTGGACAAAAAATGGTTCTTTAAAAAGTGGAACCTTGACCTCTACATGGACGTGCAAAATGCGTTGGCCTACAAGCTCGAAGGCCCAGCATTCATTGATGTGGTGCGCGATGCTGAAGGCAATCCAATCGTCGACCCCAACAACTCCACCCAGTACCTCACGAAGTTCCTCGACAACACCCAAGGCATCGTTCAGCCGGGCATCGGAATCATCGTCGACTTTTGATGCGCTTCCTACGGTTCTGCGGTGAAGTCTTCACCGCGGGTTCTGGTTCGCGCACGGGTAGGTCTCGCTCTTCGGCGCGCTCCTCGTACAAAAGGTAGCGCATACGTGCAAACTGGTAGCGCATTAGGTCTTGCTGGTACCAGGTGCGAAACTGTTCGGGGGTCCAGCCCTCGTCAAGGGCTTGTCCCAGAGAAGAGGTTCCTGCCAAACGCTGCAAAAAACTCCGGTAAAATGGCTGGTGCAGCATAAGGCTATCAGCCAAAGTCAGTGAATCGTAGCGGTGCGCGGCATCCCAAAGTGGTCGCCAATCAATGCCTTGCGGGCTTGGAACGCTGCGAAGGTCCACACCATAGCACGTGTCTCCCTCGTGCGGAGGCGTGTTCGCCCCGACCCGAGACTGGGGCACAAATCCAAATGTTGAGTCGCCCCACCACGGGGCTCCATAGACTTCAAACGGATGTTCGGTTCCGCGCCCCACCGAAACATCGGTCGCCTCAAAAAAGCACAGCGAGGGGTACCAATCAATGGCGTGCGGTGTCGCAAGATTGGGCGACGGGGGAGCCAGCGGATAGCGCCGCTCGCGGTGGTAGTTGGCCATGGACACCACCTGCAAATCCAACGAGTCCGCACCCTTTACCCAGCCCTCTCCCTTGGCCATTTGGGCGTACTCGCCCGAAGTGAGACCATACAGCACGGGAACTGGGTGCAGCCCCACAAAGCTTCGGTGCTGGGCCGTATCGAGGATAGGCCCGTCGACCACGCCGGCAAAGGGCGTTGGGCGGTCGAGTACGATGAGGCGTTTGCCGTGCTCGGCGCACGCTTCCATGACGTAGACCAGGGTCGACACGTAGGTGTAAAAGCGAATGCTCAAATCCTGCAGGTCGTACACCACCACGTCAATGCTGTCCAAATCTTCAGCGGTCGGCTTTCGGTGGCTGCCGTACAGCGACACCAGCTTGAGTCCGGTGGCGGAATCTCTTGTTGCAACGACCTTTTCACCGGCCGAAGCGGTTCCGCGAAACCCGTGCTCGGGTGTAAAGACAAAGCGCACGTCGATTCCGCGCCGTAGAAAGCGGTCCACCGTGTGTTCGCCGTCGGCCAGTGAGGCCGCGTGGGCCACCAATGCCACGCGCTTGCCTTTGAGGTCGGGAATGTAGGCACGTTCACGCTCGGCACCGTAGGCAAGGTGCTGGGCGCGAAGCCCCCCGGCAAGCAGTAGCAGAGCCACGGCAAGGCCCGTACCTTTGGTTCTTATGGAATCGTTCCAGCGCATTCGTACGTCGTGGCTGCTCGGCCGCAGGTGGAGCTCGTCCAACCGCCGGCAGCGCAGGGCCAAGATAATCGCCACCGCGGTCGTCGCAAGCACCTTTGCGGCACTCACGCTGGCAACTTCGTTTTCGGGCGGACTCCAGTCGGCCATTCGCGAAAAGGTGGGTCTTTTTTACGGACACGCCCAAATTCGAAACCTCGACCAGTCGTCACCCTACGAAACCCAGCCGCACTTTGAGGCGCTCAAACTCGATTCCGCCAACTGGATGCAGATGGCGTGGAAGGCCGGAGTCGCCACCGGCCCCGAAGGCATGGAAGGGCTTCAATGGCTCGGCTGGCAGCGCTGGAACCCGTCGTGGAACGAGCTCATTACCGAAGGTTCCGCACCCGAGGAACCCTACGACGTACTCCTCAGCGAAAAGCTCAGTGGACGACTTGGCCTGAATGTCGGCGACGAAATGCCCTTTTATGCAAGCCGCGAGGCGGGTGCCGCGCCCACGCTACGCTACCTGAACGTCACGGGTTTGTACCGAACGGGACTGGCCGAATGGGACGCCCAAACGGCAGTCGGACTTTTGGGCGGAATCCGTGCGCTCCAACGCTGGCCCGACAGCGCCCAAGGGACGTGGGTTCACTACGGGCCCGAAGGATTTGACGTTCAGGATTTTGAGGCGTTGCGCAGCCAAATCCCCTTTGCGCTCGAGGTGTACCGGCCCAGCGACGACCTTCCCGCGCTTTACCAGTGGTTGGATCTGTTTGATGCCAATGTAGCCATTTTGGCCGTCGTACTCCTTCTGGTGGGCGCGGTCAACTTAGGCGGAACCTTGCTCATCCTCTCCCTCGAGCAGCAGCGCGCGCTGGCGTTGCTTCGGGCCCTCGGATGGTCTCCGTCCCATGCGCCCGTTGCATTGTTCGGAATGCTCTCACCAATGCTCGTTCGCGGCGCCGTTTGGGGCATCGGAATTTCACTTTTTGCCCTCTGGATGCAGGACCTCACCGGCTTTGTGCGCCTCAATCCAGACACGTACTATGTGGATCACGTGCCCGTTTCGTGGAATTTTTCGCGCTTTTTATTCTTGTATTTTCTTGTTTTTCTGAGCTTTACTCCCGCCTTGACCCTTCCGTGGATTTGGATTCGAAAAATGAAGCCCGCACGAATTTTGAAATCTGCGTAACCGCAGTATATTTGCAGCCCTTCTGGTGCGGTAGTTCAGTTGGTTAGAATACCGGCCTGTCACGCCGGGGGTCGCGGGTTCGAGTCCCGTCCGCACCGCCAGAAGTTTT
>JACCDS011820199.1_pt1 | contig 25697 bp, 24 predicted proteins | sample 7446441 | NCBI WGS metagenome assembly JACCDS01 (sample SAMN15323445, study PRJNA562643) | freshwater metagenome | isolation source: river surface water | place: USA:Blue River Watershed | collected 2017-08-17 | reverse complement strand
TGAAAATGCGCCATTTCGATGTGCAGCTGATTGGCGGCATGGTGCTGCCTTACGGCAAAATTGCAGAGATGGGCACGGGTGAAGGTAAAACGCTGATGGCAACGCTGCCAGCCTATCTGAACGCGCTGACCGGCAAGGGCGTGCACGTGGTTACCGTCAACGACTACCTCGCCCAGCGCGATGCCGAGTGGATGGGCAAGCTCTACGGCTGGCTGGGCCTGACCACCGGCGTCAACCTCTCGCAGGCCGCGCACGACCTCAAGCAGGGGGCCTACCAGGCAGACATTACTTACGGCACGAACAACGAGTTCGGTTTCGATTACCTGCGCGACAACATGGTCTACGCGGCCACTGAACGCGTGCAGCGCGGGCTGGCGTTTGCGATCGTCGACGAAGTTGACTCGATCCTGATCGACGAAGCGCGCACGCCGCTGATCATCTCCGGCCAGGCCGAGGATCATACCGAGCTCTACATCAAGATGAATGCGCTGCCGCCGCTCCTGACGCTGCAGGTCGGCGATGAAACGCCGGACGGCAAGGGCAAGGTCGAGGTGCCGGGCGACTATACGAAGGACGAGAAGGCCAACACCGTGCTGCTGACCGAGGCCGGGCACGAGAAGGCCGAGCGCATCCTCACCGAGATGGGGCTGCTGGCCGAGGGCGCGTCGCTCTACGATGCGTCCAACATCACGCTGATCCACCACCTGTATGCGGCGCTGCGCGCGCACATGCTGTTCCACAAGGACCAGCAGTATGTGGTGCAGAATGGCGAGGTCATCATCGTCGACGAATTTACCGGCCGCCTGATGGCCGGACGGCGCTGGTCCGACGGCCTGCACCAGGCGGTCGAGGCGAAGGAAGGCGTGCGCATCCAGCACGAGAACCAGACGCTGGCCTCGATCACGTTCCAGAATTATTTCCGCCTGTACGGCAAGCTGGCCGGCATGACCGGCACCGCCGACACCGAAGCCTACGAGTTCCAGGAGATCTACTCACTGGAAACCGTGGTGATCCCGCCGAACCGCCCGAGCCAGCGCAAGGACCGGCAAGACCAGGTATTCAAGAATGCCGCCGGCAAGTACCGTGCGGTGCTGGCCAACATCCGCGATTGCTACGAGCGTGGCCAGCCGGTACTGGTTGGCACCACGTCGATCGAGAACTCCGAGCTGATCGCGGCGATGCTGACCGGGGACGGCCTGCCGCACAACGTGCTGAACGCGAAGCAGCATGCACGCGAGGCCGAGATCATCGCGCAGGCCGGCCGTCCGAAGATGATCACGATTGCGACCAACATGGCCGGCCGTGGTACGGACATCGTCCTGGGCGGCAATGTCGACAAGCAGATCCAGTTCATCGAGGCCGATCCGGCGCTGTCGGCCGAGGAAAAGGCCGCGCGCGCGCAGACGCTGGGCGATGAATGGCAGTCGCTGCACGAGCAGGTCGTGGCCGCCGGCGGCCTGCACATCATCGGTACCGAGCGGCACGAGTCGCGCCGTATCGACAACCAGTTGCGTGGCCGTTCCGGTCGCCAGGGCGATCCGGGCTCGTCGCGCTTCTACCTGTCGCTCGACGACCAGTTGCTGCGTATCTTTGCCGGCGACCGTGTGCGCTCCGTGATGGAACGGCTGAAATTGCCGGAAGACGAACCGATCGAGGCCGGCATCGTGTCGCGCTCCATCGAGTCGGCGCAGCGCAAGGTGGAGGCGCGCAACTTCGACATCCGCAAGCAGCTGCTCGAGTATGACGACGTCGCGAACGACCAGCGCAAGGTGATTTACCAGCAGCGTAACGAGCTGCTCGAATCCGACAACATGGTCGAGACCAGCACCGCGCTGCGCCACGGTGTGTTCACCGACCTGTTCCGCCAGTATGTCCCGGAAGGCTCGATGGAAGAGCAGTGGGATCTTCCCGGCCTGCAGGGCGTGCTGCTGCTCGAGTGGCAGATCGACGTGCCGTTCAAGACCATGCTGGAAGCCGAGCCGGAGCTGGCTGACGACGAATTGCTCGCGCGCCTGATCGCGGCGGCCGACCAGGTCTATCAGTCGAAGGTCGAGCTGGTCGGTGCCGAGCATTTCGGCGGCTTCGAGCGCAATGTGATGTTGCAGAGCATGGACACGCACTGGCGCGAGCATCTCGCTGCGCTCGACCACCTGCGTCAGGGCATCCACCTGCGCGGCTATGCGCAGAAGAACCCGAAGCAGGAATACAAGCGCGAGGCCTTCCAGTTGTTCGCGCAGATGCTGGACCTGATCCGCAACGATGTGGTGCGGGTGGTCATGACGGTTCGCATCGAGTCGCAGGAGGCGATCGAGGCGGTCGAGGAGCAGATGGCGCATCCGCACGTCGAGAACGTGAACTATCAGCATGCCGACTTCAATCCGGCGGCGTCGCCGGAAGAGCTGCTTGCGCCGCCGGCGCCGGAAGCGCAGCGCGCCGCGGCGACGATGCTGGCGAATGCTCTGCCGAAGGTCGGCCGCAATGACCCGTGCCCTTGCGGCAGTGGCAAGAAATACAAGCAGTGCCACGGCAAGCTGGCTTGATGCTTCGGCGGTTGCCGCCGCTGCAGGCTTGAAGGGCTAGACACTGGATCCTGCGGGATCCAGTGTCTTTTGAAGACTCACGATTAATCTGTCATCCATAAAGCAGGCATTCACATGGCCGTCAATTTTCCCCTCCCCACTCCCTTCAAGCTGAAAGCCGTCCCGGGCATTGCACTCGGCCACGCGGAGGCTGGCATCAAGAAGCCGAACCGCAAGGACCTGCTGGTGATGAAGCTCGCGCCGGGCGCGACCGTGGCCGGCGTGTTCACCACCAACCGTTTCTGCGCGGCCCCGGTGCAGCTGTCAAAGGCGCACCTCGCGCTGTCCACGCAATCCGGCAAGCCGATCGCGGCGCTGGTGGTCAATACGGGCAACGCGGATGCGGGCACCGGCGACGCCGGTCTGGCGAATGCGCAGGCTACCTGCGATGCGCTGGCGCAGCTGCTTGGTTGCGAAGCGTCGCAGGTGCTGCCGTTTTCGACCGGCGTGATCCTCGAGCCGCTGCCGGTCGACCGTCTGGTCGCCGGCCTGCCGCAGGCAATCGCCAATCTGAACGAGAATAACTGGTTCAACGCCGCGCAATCCATCATGACCACCGACACGCTGCCGAAGGCGGCGTCGCGTACGGTCAGCATCGCCGGCAAGAAGGTGACCCTGACCGGCATTTCCAAGGGCGCCGGCATGATCCGGCCGAACATGGCGACCATGCTCGGCTTCGTTGCCTGCGACGCGAAGGTACCGCAGCCGCTGCTGGAGAAGATGGTGAAAGATGCGGCAGACGCGTCGTTCAACTGCATCACGATCGACGGCGACACCTCGACCAATGACTCGTTCATGCTGGTTGCGACCGGCGCCGGCGAGCTGGAGGTCAGTAGCGCGGAATCAGACGAGTACCAGGCGCTGGCCGCTGCGGTCACCTGGCTGTCGCAGGAGCTGGCGCAACTGATCGTGCGTGACGGCGAGGGTGCGACCAAATTCATTACGATCAACATCGAGCAGGGGCGCGACACCGACGAGTGCCGCAAGATCGCTTATGCGATCGGCCACTCGCCGCTGGTGAAGACGGCTTTCTTCGCGTCCGACCCGAACCTCGGCCGCATCCTGGCGGCGATCGGTTACGCGGGCGTGGCTGATCTCGATGTCGGCAAGATTGACTTGTACCTCGACGACGTGTGGGTCGCAAAGCACGGCGGGCGCAATCCTGACTACCGGGAAGAAGACGGCCAGCGCGTGATGAAGCAGAGCGAGATCACGGTGCGGGTGACGCTGGCGCGCGGCAATGCGTCGGCCACTGTCTGGACCTGCGACCTGTCGCATGATTATGTGTCGATCAACGCGGACTACCGCTCCTGAAGCCGGCGACCCGCTTCGACCCCGTTAAAGCAACGAGACAAATGAACGAACTCGAACAATTCCTGCAGCGCGCCGAGGCGGTGCTCGCGCGCGTCGAACAGCTGTTGCCCGGTCCGGCCCTTGCGGTCGACTGGAACGCCTCCACCGCATTTCGCTGGCGCGTACCGCGCGACGGCCGCGGCTATTTGCAGGCCGTCCGTAATCCGGCACGTATCCATTTCGATGACCTGCGCAATATCGGTCCGCAGAAGGCGCAGATCGAGCAGAACACGCAGCAGTTCGTCAGTGGCAAGCCGGCCAACAATGTGCTGCTGACCGGTGCGCGTGGCACCGGCAAGTCGTCGCTGATCAAGGCCTGCCTGGCGCAGTATGCAGCGCAGGGGCTGCGGCTGATCGAGGTCGACAAGGAGCACCTGGTCGACCTGCCCGACATTGTCGAGATGGTGGCCGATCGCGCCGAGCGCTTCGTGATCTTCTGCGACGACCTGTCGTTCGAGGAAGGCGAGGGCGGCTACAAGGCGCTGAAGGTCGCGCTCGACGGCAGCATCGCGTCGCAGTCGGACAATGTGCTGATTTACGCGACCTCGAACCGCCGCCATCTGCTGCCGGAGAAGTTTTCCGATAACGAGACCTATCGTCATGTGGACGATGGCGACCTGCACCCGGGCGAGACGGTCGAGGAAAAGATCTCGCTGTCCGAGCGTTTCGGGCTGTGGCTGTCGTTCTACCCTTTCCGCCAGGATGATTATCTCGACATCGTCCGGCACTGGCTGAAGCACTTCGGCGTGGCCGACGCGCAGTTCGGCGGGGCCGAACCGGAGGCCTTGCGCTGGGCGCTGCAGCGCGGCTCGCGTTCGGGGCGTGTCGCATGGCAGTTCGCGCGCGACTGGGCCGGCCGCCACACGGCCTGACCGCGGTGGATGCGAGCGTGCAGCCGATCGATGTTGCGGTCGGTATCCTCATGAAGCCGAACGGCGACGTGCTGCTTGGCCAGCGTCCCGACGGCAAGCCGTATGCGGGCTATTGGGAATTCCCCGGCGGTAAAGTCGAGTCCGGCGAATCGGTGTTCGATGCACTTAAGCGCGAGTTCGCCGAGGAGATTGGCGTGACCATCGTTTCCGCCGAGCCTTGGTGCGGCGTCGAGCATGTGTATCCGCACGCACATGTACGGCTGCATTTCTATATCAGCCGCGAATGGCGTGGCGAGCCGACAGGGCTGGAAGGCCAGCAACTGGCGTGGCAGGGCAGTGTGCTGGTGGAACCGGTGCTGCCGGCTACCATCCCGTTGCTGGAATCGCTGGACGTCGTGCGCTACGGGGATCGGCGGGCCCGCCCGCAAGACGCCGCATAAACCGCGTAGCCGCCCGGGCTACGGCAGGTCGTCAGGAGTCGGCTCGTCTTGCGGCGACGCACCGGCGATCTTGTACTTTTCCTCGGCCCAGGCGCCGAGGTCGATCTGCTTGCAGCGCTCGGAGCAGAACGGCCGGTACTTGCTTGCAGCAGTCCATTCGACTTTCTTGCCGCAGGTCGGGCAATCGACGATCGCAACCATCTTCGTTGGCGGGATATCAGAAATTGCAGAGTGTCAGTTCGAACGACACGTCGGCTTCGTAGGGTTTCGGCTTCATGTCGCCATCCTGGCTGGTGAAGCGTATCCACAGCATGTATTTGTTGGCAGAGATCTCGGGAATGGCGCCCAGGCTGTCGTTGATGTGCACCCGCAGCAACTGGTAGCTGCGACCCTGCAGCATCTGCTGGTAGCTGCCGGCGATCGCGATGATCTGGGTTGCGCGCCCGGACTCACGCAGCAGTCGCAGCACGATGCGGATTGCAGCGAACAGCGGCTCAAGCGGCGCGAACCAGTTCATGATGTCGCTGCGGCGCTGCTCGGCCGGCTGCTGTTGCCACGCATGGTAGGACGGCAGGTCGAACTCGCACGCACCGCCCGGGATGATGGTACGGCCGCGGATGCTCATCAGCCATTCGTTGTCGCGGATATGCTGGCCCGTCTTGCCTTGCATACCCATCAGCGCGGTACTGGTCTGCTCGATGTCGTTGAGCACCTGATCCAGCCGGGTGGCCTCGACGTTCGGATTGGACTTGAAGCCCAGCAGCATGTTTTTCTGTCGTTCCAGCTCTTGCAGCAGGTCGGATTTCAGATCCGCGCGGCCGGCGACTTCCAGCATCTCGTAGATGGTCGTCAGCGCGACATGATGCTGCAGCGGGTGGTCATGGCGTACGAAGAAGTCGAACTTCTCGCAGAGGTCCTCCAGCCTGAGCAGCGTGCGAATACGCTCGTTGAAAGGGTATTCGTAGACGGTCAAGGGTTTGTCCCCGCAGGTTAGCTAGAAATTAAGTGATGGATTCTGACCGAAGCCACTAGAAATTACAAACCTTTGGTCGGTATCGCAAGTCATTTTTTTGGGGCCAGCGTCAGATACTGCGCGTGAAGGCGGGTAACGGCCGCCTCGACCGCCTTGCGCTCGCCGTCGTTGACGATGACGTCGTCGGCGACCGCGAGCCGCTGCTGTCGGCTTGCCTGACTGGCCATGATGGCCCTGACCTGTGCCGCCGGCAGCTGGCTGCGCTGCATCACGCGTTCGACCTGCAGGTCTTCGGGACAGTCGACCACCAGTACACGGTCGACGCGCTCGACCCAGCGACCCGACTCGACCAGGAGCGGCACCACGAAGATCACATAGTCGCCGTCGGCGATTGCGGCGGCCGCATCGGTGTCGGCACCGATCAGGGGGTGCAGGATGGCCTCGAGCTGGCGGCGCGCGCCGTCATCGGAGAACACGCGCGCGCGCATCGCCGTGCGGTTCAGCGAGCCGTCGGCATTCAGGTAGTCGGGCCCGAAGGCCTCGCGTATCGCCGGCATCGCGCGGCCTGAGGGCGCCGTCAGCCGGTGCGCGATCACGTCGGTATCGATGACGCTCGCACCCTGCTGTGCGAACAGGTCTGCAACGAAAGATTTGCCGCTGCCGATGCCGCCGGTCAGCCCGATGGAGAATTTTTTGTCTGGCAATCTGCTTTCTCCTGGGAACATGGAAACTGCGCACCCGTCGCTGTGCTCAGGCCTGGCGGCCGAGCCAGAAATCCACCAGCTCGCGCCCATAGACCAGCGCGACCATGCCGGCCAGCGCAAGAAAGGGTCCGAAAGGAATCGGCTGGTCACGCGGTTGCCGGCGCAGCCCGACCAGCAGCAGTCCGACCGCCGCGCCCAGCAGGGAGGACAGCAGCACGATCAGCGGCAGCATGGTCCAGCCCAGCCATGCGCCCAGCGCAGCCAGCAGCTTGAAGTCGCCATAGCCTATGCCCTCGCGGCCGGTCGCAAAACGGAACAGCCAATACACCAGCCACAGTGACAGGTAGCCGGCCGCCGCGCCGATCACAGCGTCCGGCAGCGAGGTGAATACCCCGTTCAGGTTGACCAGCAGGCCGGCCCACAGCAGCGGCAAGGTGAGGTCGTCCGGTAGCAGCTGCGTGTCAAGGTCGATGAAGGTCAGCGCGATCAGGGTCCATGCCAGCGCGAGTGCCGCGATACCGCTGGCATCGCTGCCGAGCCGCCAGGTCAGCAGTGCTGCCAGCACGGCCGACAGCAGCTCGACCAGTGGATAGCGCAGCGGGATCGCCGCATGGCAGTGGCGGCAGCGGCCGCGCAGCCACAGCCAGCCGAGCAGCGGGATATTCTCCATGGCCGACAGCGGGTGGCCGCAGGACGGGCAGGCCGAGCGCGGCACCAGCAGGTTGTAGCGTTCGCTGTGCGGTGGCGGCTCATTGCGCTCGAGCGCAACAAAATTTTCGGTTTCACGCTGCAGCATCACCGGGATGCGATGGATCACCACGCTGAGGAAGCTGCCGACCATCAGGCCCAGTACGGCCCAGCACAGCGTGGTGGCGATGCTTCCGGGTGGCGCACCGAACAGCAGGTGGATCAGATCGTTCATCAGACCACCGACCCGAGCTTGAAAATCGGCAGGTACATGGCTATCACCAATCCTCCTATCAGCCCCCCGAGGACCACCATGATCAGGGGCTCCAGCAGCGAGGACAGCGATGCGACCGCTGCATCGACTTCTTCTTCATAAAATTCGGCGGCCTTGCGCAGCATGTCGTCGAGGGCGCCGGACTCTTCGCCGATCGCCGCCATCTGCGTGACCAGCGGCGGGAACACCTGTGACTGCTGCATGGCTGTGGTCAGGCTGGTGCCGCTGACGACCGCAGCGGCAATGCGCTGCGTAGCCGCATGGTACACCGCATTACCGGCCGCGCCGCCAACGGGTTCGAGCGATTCTACCAACGGCACGCCGGCGGCAAACATCGTCGCCAGCGTGCGTGTCCAGCGTGCGATCACGGCCTTGCAGATGATCTTGCCGAAGATGGGCAGGCGCAGCAGCAGGCGATCGGTCGCCGCCTGCATGGCCGGCGAGCGCTTCCAGACGCGCACGGCCAGCGTGATCGTCACCGCAGCGGCACCGAAGACCAGGTGCCAGTACGCCACGAACTGGTCCGACAGCCAGATCACAAACAGCGTCGGCAGTGGCAGTTCTGCGCCGAAGCTCTCGAACACGCTCTTGAATGAGGGCACGACCCAGATCATGATCACCGCAGTGACGATGACGGCCACCGCGAGCACCGCCGCCGGATAGAACATCGCGGCGCGGATCTTGCCCCGCAGCGCCAGCGACTTTTCCTTGTAGGTTGCCAGCCGCGCGAGCAGGTCCTCGAGTATGCCGGCCTGCTCTCCGGCAGCGACCAGGCTGCAGAACAGCCGGTCGAAATACTGCGGGTAGCGCTGGAAGGCTTGCGCCAGGCTCGTGCCTGTCTCGACATCGGACCGCAGGTCGAGCAGCAAGCGGCTGACCGCCGGGTTCGCATGACCGCGCGCGACGATCTCGAAAGATTGCAGCAGCGGCACGCCCGCTTTCATCATTGTGGCCAGCTGCCGCGTGAACGCACACAGGTCCTTCTCGCTCACTTTTCGGTTGCGCGGCGCCGGCTTTTTTTTCAGCCGCGCGACCGTGATGCCCTGGCGGCGCAGCAGCAGGCTGGCCGTCGGCGCGTTCGGCGCGCGGATCTCCCCGCTGGCGGGCCGGCCGCTGCGTTCGCTGCCTTCCCAGGCGAACAGACTGTCGACGGACTTTCTTGCCGGGCTGGAGGGGGGGGCCATGGCGTGCTCCTTGTGCGAAGGGTGGCAGATCGGGTGGGGATGGCCGGCTGCCGCCGGCGGTCAGGCCTCAGGCCTCAAGCGTCAGGCATTGGTGCAGCTGAGGATCTCTTCGACGCTGGTCAGTCCCTGTCTGACTTTGAGCAGGCCGGCCTCGCGCAGCGTCAGCACGCCCTCGCGGTGTGCCTGCGCCTCGATGTCGAGGGCGGTGCCGTGCGCGAGGATGATCGTTTCGATCGCGGCGCTGACCGGCATCACCTGGTATACCCCGACCCGCCCCTTGTAGCCGCTGCCGCTGCAGCGTTCGCAGCCAACCGGCCGGTACGGTGTCCAGCCGCCGAGATCGGTCTCGGCGCAGCCGGCGGCGAGCAGTACGTCGGGTGGCAATTCGACCGGCTGCTTGCAGCTGCACAGCCGGCGTGCGAGGCGCTGTGCAGTAATCAGCGTGACAGCCGAGGCAATGTTGAACGGCGCCACACCCATGTTCAGCAGCCGGGTCAGGGTTGATGGCGCGTCGTTGGTGTGCAGGGTGGAGAACACCATGTGGCCGGTCTGTGCCGCCTTGATCGCGATGTCCGCGGTTTCGATGTCGCGGATTTCGCCCACCATCACGATGTCCGGATCCTGGCGCAAGAAGGCGCGCAGCGCGACCGGGAAAGTGAGCCCCGCGCGCTCGTTGATGTTGACCTGGTTCACGCCGGGCAGGTTGATCTCGGCCGGATCTTCGGCGGTGGCGATGTTGATGCCGGGCTTGTTCAGCATGTTCAGGCAGGTATACAGCGACACGGTCTTGCCCGAGCCGGTCGGTCCGGTGACCAGCACCATGCCGTACGGACGCTGGATCGCCTCCAGCAGCAGGGCTTTCTGCTGCGGCTCGTAACCGAGCGCGTCGATGCCCAGCTGGGCCTGGCTGCCGTCGAGGATGCGCATGACGATTTTTTCGCCGAATAGCGTGGGCAGCGTCGATACGCGGAAATCGATGCTGCGCGTGCCGGAGACCGACAGCTTCATGCGGCCATCCTGTGGCACACGTTTCTCGGCAATGTCGAGCCGCGAGATCACCTTGATGCGCGAGGCCAGCTTTTCCTTGATGGCCAGCGGCGGCTGCGCGATTTCGCGCAGCTCGCCGTCAATACGGAAGCGGATCCGGTAAAACTTTTCGAACGGTTCGAAATGCAGGTCGGACGCCCCCAGGTTGATAGCATCGGTCAGCATCTTCTGCAGGAAGCGCACCACCGGCGCGTCATCGATCTCGCTCGAGGCGCTGTCCTGCGCCTGGCTGGCCGCCTCGTCGACCAGCGCGACGCTGTCGAGGTCGTCGCCGATCAGCTCGGACAGGTTCTGCTCCGCGCTCTGCGACAGCCGCGCGATCAGCTCGGTCAGCTGCGGCAGCAGCACCACCACCGGATCGACCGGCAGCCCGGTCTGGAACTTCACCTGGTCCAGCGCCTGCGTCTGCGTCGGGTCGGCGATCGCCACCGAGACCTTGTGCGCGCGCCTTGCCAGCACCACGACGCGGTGCGACTGCATCAGCCGCTCGTCAATCACCTTCTGCGGCAGCGCCTGTATGTCGAGCGCGGACAGGTCGAGCAGCGGACAACCAAAGTGTGTAGAGCAGAACATCGCCAGCGAACGCGCATCGAGCGCGCCGCTCTTCAACAAGGCATCGATGAACGGCACCTTGTCGGTCAGGGCGCTGCGCTGGATCGCATCGATCTGTTGCAGTTCGAGCTGCCCGGCCTGCTGCAGTGCACGTGGCAGGCCGGACAGCGGGGAGGCGGGCGTAACAGGGTGGGTGGATGGTCGCATGAGTCCTGGCAGTAGATGCAGCCGGACGATCATGCCGCGATCGCAGCGCGGGCAGGACTTTGCGTCGCGTATTCAATCAGGGAGCGGCGTCACGTCCGGCGTGGGCGCGCGGTAGTGACGTAAGCGAGCAACAGGCCGGCCATGGAGCGGCGTTCAGACTGGCCGATACAGCTTGACCACCTTGATGACCTGCTCCTGTACCTGGACGATCTCGATGATGCAGTCGGCGATTTTCATGCTGACGCTGGCATCCGGAATTTCCTGCAGGATTTCCAACAGCAGGCCATTGACGGTTTTTGGCCCGTCGAGTGGCAGGTTCAACCCGAGCCGTTTGTTGATATCGCGCAGCGAGATCGAGCCTTCCAGCAGGCATTCGCCGTGCTCGTCCCAGCCGAACTGGTCGGCACGCGTTGCGCCCGGCGTCGAGGTGGTGAATTCGCCGACCATCTCTTCAATGATGTCGTCCAGCGTGACCAGTCCCTGCACCTCGCCGTACTCATCGACGATCACGGCCAGCCGCTCCTGGTTCTCCTGGAAATACTGCAGTTGCGTGAACAGGTCCGTCTCGGGCGGGATGAAGTAGGGCGCCGTCAGCAATTCGCGGAAATGGGTCACGATAAGCTCATCGACCTGGTTCAGCAGCGCCATCGCTTTGCGCACATGCAGGATGCCGACGATCTGGTTGATCTCGCCTTCATGCACCAGCAGCTTGTTGTGATAGCAGGTGGTTAGCTCGTGCTTGATTTCATCGACCGTCAGCGACAGGTTCAGGGTTTCGATCTGCGAGCGCGGCGTCATCACATCCTCGACGGTCACGCGTTCGAGGTCGAACAGGTTCAGCAGGATGCTCTTGTGCTTGAGCGGTATGAAGTTGCCGCCTTCGAGCACCATCGAGCGCAGCTCCTCGGGCGACAGCCGCTGGTCGCGCACGTCGCTGCCGGTGCGAATACGCAGCAGCCGCAACAGCCCGCGCACGAACAGGTTGACGAACCACAGCACCGGCTTGCCGACAAAGATCAGCGGCTTGATCACGAAGGACGCGGGCAGCGCAATCCGTTCCGGGTAGGTGGCACCAATGACTTTCGGGGTGATCTCGGCGAACACGATCAGCAGGAAAGCGACCACGGCAGTCGCAATGGTCAGCACTTCCTGGTTGTTGCCGAATGCGGAGATCGCGATCGATGTGACCAGTGCAGTCACCAGCGCGTTGATCAGCGTATTCGCGATCAGGATCAGCGACAGCATCTTGTCGGTATGGTCGAGCAGCCACAGCGTCGTTTGCGCCAGCCGCGAGCCGCGTCGTGCCAGGTGCTTGACGCGGTGGCGGTTCAGTGCCATCAGCGCGGTTTCCGAAATGGAGAAGAACGCGGACGTGGCCGTCAGTCCGACGAGGGCGACAATTTGCACCCACAAGGGCACGGAATCCATGGAGCTCCGGAAAGAATCAATCCATCCGCATTATACGGACGCCATCGTCCGGTGCCGTATTTCCGGGAGGATCTTCGGCGCTGTGCGACGCCTGCAAGGGGTTTGCTACTATTGCGCGGGAAAAATCGATCTTAATAAACCATGCCTGCTTTTCGTATTTGCCTGGCCGTGCTGAGTGCCCTGTGGACGCTGGCCGGCTGCTCCGGGGCCGACGGCACGGAGCCGTCGACATCTGCCGCAGCCGCGCCCGCGCCGACGGCGGCACAGATCGGCGAACTGATTTTCCACGATCCGTTGCTGTCCGCTTCCGGCAAGCAGTCGTGTGCCAGCTGCCATGCGCCCGACCATGCGCATGCGGCACCGAATGCGCTGGCCGTGCAGTTCGGCGGGCCACAACTGGACCAGCCGGGCACGCGCGCGGTGCCTTCGCTGCGCTACCTTGCGGCGACGCCCGCTTTCTCCTATGACGACGAGGGTACCGCCTCGGGTGGCTTCAATCACGATGGCGGGGCCGCTACGCTGGCCGCCCAGGCCGAGCGTCCGCTGCTGGCGGCCAACGAGATGGCGAACCTGTCGCGCAAGGCAGTAATCGAGAAGCTGCGCAACGCAAACTATGCAGGCGTTTTTTTGCGCGTCTACGGCAAGCACAGCCTCGACGACGTCGACGCCGCGTTCGCGAAGCTGGGGCATGCACTCGAACGTTATCAGCTCGAAGCGTCCGAGTTCCAGCCGTTTGATTCGAAATTCGATGCCTGGCTGGCGGGCAAGGCCGAGCTGACCGCGGCCGAGCGACGCGGGCTGCAACTGTTCAAGGACCCGAAAAAGGGCAATTGCGCAGCGTGCCATCCGGCCGAGCCGGACGAGGATGGTCGTGCCCCGCTGTTCACCGACTTTACCTACGATGCGCTGGGTGTGCCGCGCAATGCCGCGATCGCCGCCAATGCGGATCCCGGATATCGCGATCTCGGCCTGTGCCGGTCGGGCCGCAGCGGCCGTGCCGCGGGCGACGACGAATGCGGCAAGTTCAAAGTGCCCACGCTGCGCAACGTCGCCACCCGCAAGGTGTTCTTCCACAATGGCCAGGTCGGCTCACTGCGCGAGGCGGTCGCATTTTATGTGCGCCGCGATACGCATCCGGACGAATGGTATCCGCGCCGCGCAGGCGGCATGGTGGAGAAATTCGACGACCTGCCGGCGTCGTTGCGGCGCAATGTAAATGCCGACGAAGTACCGTATGACCGCAAGCCGGGCCAGCGTCCGCGGTTGTCCGACGCCGAGATCGATGATGTGGTGAGCTTTCTGCGAACGCTGACGGACGGCCATGCGGGAAGGCGCTAAAAGTCGGGCGCAAGCCGTGGCGGCACTGTGGCGGCTATTGCTTGCCACAGACAATGTCATTCACGATATTGATAAATAACTGATGCCGATGAGTGAAAACTCGGTATAGCATAGGCGCGAGAACATCAGCCGGTTGCTCGCGTCGTCATGAACCGTTGCGTCGGGGATCGACAGGCCAAGCCAATAAAAACATGAACCCGAGCCTTTATGTTTTTTATTTCATCGCGTTTGTCGTCCAGATGGCGGCAGTGGTTCTCGTGCTGTCGCTGATCAGCCGGCTGCGCTTTCAAAAGGCGGCTGCGCTGTTGCTGGCGGCCGGTCTGGGGCTTATGGCGATCCGGCGCCTGATTCCTTTTCAGGAGTTCATCCCGGCGTGGGAATTCCTCGGCGGCGAGCACCTGGCCGACAGCGTGCTGTCAGTCGTGATCTCCGTCCTGCTCTTTCTCGGCTTGCTCGGCATTCGCAAGTCGATGCGCAGGCTGGAGGATTACACCGACCTGATCGAGAGTCGTTCGCGCACCGATTACCTCACTGGCGCATGGAACCGGCTGGAGATCGAGCGCAGGACCGAACTCGAGATCAGCCGCAGCAAGCGCTATGCCTCGCCGGTGGCGCTGGTCCTGTTCGATATCGACCATTTCAAGCGCGTCAATGACAGCTATGGCCACGAAGCGGGCGACGAGGTCCTGAAAAGTCTGGTCAGCTTCTGCCAGAAAAACATTCGCGAAATCGATGTGCTCGGCCGTTTCGGCGGCGAGGAATTCCTGATCCTGATGCCCAACACCGACCAGGGGGCAGCCTTCGACGCCGCCGAACGGGTACGCGAAGGGGTGGCGCGACTGACATGCGCCAGCCACCACGGCGTGGATATACACATCACCATCAGCCTGGGTATCTCGGTGCTGCACCCCGCGCCGGACGTGGATGCCTATCAGGAGATGAAGCGGCTGATCAATCAGGCAGACCAGGCGATGTACCTGGCCAAGCAAGGCGGACGCAACCAGACCCGGCTGGGGTTGGCCGGGTGATCGTGCGGCGGTGGCGACGGACATGCTCTAGACTGCGCAGGTTCCGTTAAGACTTTCTTCCGATATGCTGCTATCCGCTCCCGCCGACAGTCGTCTGATCGATTCGCGTTATGCCGCCCGCCGGCTGCTGGTGGCGTTGATTATTGCGACGCTCGGCAATGGCGGTATGTATATCTTGTCGGTGGTCCTGCCGCAGATTCAATCCGAGTTTGGTGTCAACCGGGCAGACGCGACCCTGCCTTACACCCTGACCATGATCGGCTTTGGCCTGGGCGGCATGGTGTGCGGGCGCTGGGCCGACCGGTTTGGCGTGAGCCGCGTGATTCAAATCGGCGCGTTGGGCGTGCTGGCCGGTTTTGTGCTGGCCGGGACGGCGTCAACGATCTATGTCTATAGCATCGCGCATGGTGTGTTGATCGGATTCCTCGGCGTCGGCAGTGCCTTTGTTCCGCTGATGGCGGATACCTCGCTGTGGTGGCGCAAACGACGCGGTATCGCGGTGGCGGTCTGCGCCAGTGGCAATTACCTGGCCGGGGCGGTATGGCCGCCGATCGTGCAGTATGGTGTACAGCAGGTCGGCTGGCGCGAAACCTATCTGTTGCTCGGGGTGGGCTGCGCGGCCGGCATGGCGGTGCTGAGCCTGTGGCTGCGGCAGCGGCCGCCGCTGCAGCCGGCGCTGGTGCCGGTCACGGCCGGTGGTGCGATGCCGGGTAGCGATGCCCCTTTCGGACTGTCGCCCCGACACGCGCAGCTGGCCTTGTTCATTGCGTCAATCGGCTGTTGCGTCGCGATGGCGATGCCGCAGGTGCACATTGTCGCCTATTGCACCGACCTCGGATTCGGCGCATCGCGCGGAGCGGAGATGTTGTCGCTGATGCTGGGCTTTGGCATCGTCAGCCGGCTTGCATCGGGCTGGATTTCGGACCATATCGGCGGCCTCAAGACCCTGCTGATCGGGTCGGCTTTGCAATGTATCGCGCTGGCTTTCTTCCTGCCTTTCGACGACGTGTCGTCGCTGTACCTGATCTCTGCGCTGTTCGGTCTTTTCCAGGGAGGCATTGTTCCTTCGTATGCCATCGTCATTCGCGAATATTTTTCGCCGCGCGAAGCGGGTGCCCGCGTGGGCACCGTGATATTCGGCACCCTGATCGGAATGGCGCTGGGCGGCTGGATGTCGGGCATGATCTTCGACATGACCGGGCGTTACCAGGCGGCGTTCATCAACGGGATTGCGTGGAACCTGATGAATTTCATCATTGTGCTGTGGCTGTTCCTTCGGTCGGCCAAGGCGCGTGTGTCGCTGCCCGCATGACGCTGGCGACCCGGGAGATCGCAGTTCACGGCAAAGAGCCGCGCTGTCATTACGATACGTGCAGCTGCAATTTAAAATAAACCGATACATCATTTATGACACATGTTGCCTATCCTTGCCTCACGGAGCGCATTCTTGCCAGCTTTGAGCGGCAGAACGCGATGCATCTGATCAGGGCCACGATGCCGGTCGTGCAGCCAGGCCTGACCGAGATTCATGTACCGCACTGGGACGGCATCGAACAGCAGCATGGCTTTGTGCATGGCGGTGTGGTTGGCATGATCGCCGACACCGCCGGCGGCTATGCAGCGATGACGGTGGCTCCCGAGCATGCGTCGGTGCTGTCGGTCGAATACAAGCTGAACCTGCTGGCACCTGCGGACGGAGAAAAGCTGATCGCACGCGGGCGGGTCATAAAGCCAGGGCGCACGCTGGTCGTTTCGCAGGCTGAAGTGTTTGCGGTCAAAGAGGGCAGGGAAACCCTGTGCGCGCTGATGCAGCAGACCATCATGATCATGCACGGCAAGGTGGAAAAATAGCGGCTCAGGCCGCGCGCGCTGCAGGCACCAGGGATGGCGATGAACACCGAACTCCGTCACGGCATTGGCCCGAACCTGGGCCAGTTTCTGCACCAGTTGTTTCAGGTGCTGCTGGTCGGTCTGACTATCGGCATGACCCGCACCGTCATCCCGGCACTGGCCGAGTCGGATTTCGGTGTCCCGAAAAACTCATTCATGTTGCTGAGTTCCTTTGTACTGGCGTTCGGTCTGGTCAAAGGCGTGATGAATTTCATCGCCGGGCGGCTGTCCGAAAGCCTGGGTCGCCGGCGTGTCCTGATCTGCGGATGGCTGGTCGCGCTGCCGATTCCATTCATGATCTGGGCCGCGCCGAACTGGAGCTGGATCGTCGCTGCGACCGTGCTGCTGGGGATGAATCAGGGACTGGCCTGGTCGATGACCCAAACATCCAAGCTCGACATCACGCGCTTTGAAGAGCGTGGCCTGACGCTCGGGTTGAATGAATTTTCCGGCTATCTGGGCGTTGCGCTGGCGGGCATCGTCACCGCCTATATGGCGGCGCAGTTCGGCGCGCGCCAGGGCCTGCTCATTTTCGGACTGACGGTGATTGTCCTGGCGCTGGTGCTGACCCAGCTCTGGATCAAGGACACGCTGCCCTGGGCCAGGGCCGAAGCGGCCAGGCAGGTGGCCGGCGCCGTCCTCACACTGCGGCCGCGTTATCCGATGCGGGTTTCATCCCATCCGTCGACCGGCGAGGTGTTCATGCTGGTGAGCTGGCGCGACAAGCGGCTGATGGCGCTCAGCCAGGCCGGACTGGTCGAAAAGTTCGTCGATGCACTGGTATGGATTTTTTACCCGATCTTCCTTTACCAGAACGGCGTCAGCCTGCCCAATGTCGGGTGGGTGATCGGCTTTTACGGCCTGACATGGGGTGGATCGCAGCTGTTCACGGGCCGGCTGTCGGATCGGGTCGGGCGTCACCCCTTGAATGTCGCTGGCATGGGGGTATGTGGTGCCGGGGTGGCGGCCATGATGCTGGGAGACGGCGTCGTCTGGTGGGCGGCATCATCCGCCGTCTCCGGTTTTGGCATGGCCTTGCTGTATCCGAACCTATCCGCCGCGGTCGCCGATATTTCGCATCCGTCCTGGCGCGGCTCGGCGATGGGCATTTACCGCTTCTGGCGTGACTTGGGCTATGGGATAGGCGCGCTCGGGCTGGGCCTGGCGGCCCACTTCACCGGCCAGATGCAAGCAGCGTTCTGGTTCGTGGCAGTGGCCATGCTGGCGTCAGGCGCATTGCTCTGGTGGTTTGGCGAGGAAACGCATCCGCGCCTGAATCCGCAATCCCCTGACACCTGAAGCGCGGCAGCCCGGGTTGGCGGGCCGCCATCTGAGCGTGCCTGCCAGACTGCCTCCGGGTGGGGGCGCCGGCGTTGGCCGGCGCGAGGGCGGCGCATTTGCCCTCCCGGCAAGCCGGATGTCTTGATACAAAACGTCCGCGCTGCCGGCCGCCTGCGCTATCAGGGTACGAAAGAAAAACCCCCGCCATCGTTGGCAGGGGTTTCTCTTTATGACCGGATCTGCGCAGCGTCGCACCCGGTTGAGGGCACGGCTGCGCTGAGGGATGCGGAAATGTCAGGAATTATCGGTAATTACGACGCTTGGGTGCCGTGCTCGGTCCGCCGGTACGCGGTGTGAGGTGGCGGAAAGTGATCCGTCCTTTACCCAGATCGTAGGGCGACAGTTCCAGCGACACGGCATCACCGGCCAGAATACGGATGTGGTTCTTGCGCATTTTTCCACCCGAATAAGCCACCAGACTGTGGCCATTATCCAAGGTGACGCGATAGCGCGAATCAGGCAGCACCTCATTGACGATGCCCTGCATTTCGATCAGTTCTTCCTTGGCCATGGCTGTTCCTTTAGGTGATTGATGAATGGGTGAGTAGATTGGCAATGCAGATTCAGGCAAACCGCTGTCTGAGCCAGCGGCGGCCCTCGGCGATCGCGTATTGAACTGCGGCTTCCTTCGTTGAGAATTTCGGTGTGAAACGGAACACGCGGTCATGGCTGCCGTTCCGAATCGACACCGAGGCGGTGTATTGGCCCGATTCATTGAACCGGGTAAGGGGTGAGACAAGATACTTGCCCACCGAGAAAGCATTTTCTGGGGTGGAAAACATATAGTAGTTGCACGCAATCATGCGCGCCTGTGTTCGGTGAAAAATCGCCCAGCATGTATGCTGGAACGTTGCGGCCGAAGCCGTGTATTGGTCCGTGCTAAAACAGCAACCGGTGGAATAAGGCTCGCCGTGATCTGGGAGTTTGACGGGCGGCGGGCCGGTGAGATCAGCGCGTCAGCGTGGTGGGCAGTGGTGAGGTTACTGCAGACCGAGTCAGACAACAGCCAGTGCAGTGGAGAGCATTCTGCAAAAGGCGCACCCATCATACACTGATTCCCGTGGAAAGAACATGGTCGCTGTCCCGGCCGGCGCGACTTGCCAAGGGCGTCAAACTGACCGGCGGTCGACATCGATCTGCCGCAACAGCCTCAAGCCGGCCCGCCGCAGCCGTTTGGCCAAGTGCCTGTTTGAAAACACCTGCACATCCCGCTCGGCCCCGCGATGCGCGGCATCCGCCTTGGACGGCCGTGCTTCTTGGACCTGGTCCGCGGCGCTCGCCAGGATGTGCAAGCAGTTGCTGCGTACGCGCTCCGTGGAGCCTGGGTAGCGCATGAGCTTGTCGGCCGGACGCCGGGGGCGGGTCACCAGTTCACCACCACAATTGGGGTGGCGACCTTTGAGTGTCGTCTCTGCGCAGGTGGCGCAAAAAGTACATTCGAATGAACAGATACGAGCTTCCGTCGAATCAGGCGGCAAGTCGACATTGCAACATTCGCAATTCGGGCGCAGTTCGAGCATGGAAGCCCTCCGTTTGGCCAGGCGCGATCACTTGCGTTGAAGTTTGCAACGCGGTCTGCGCCAGCGCCCATCGCACTAACGCACGCGGGAACACGCGCTTTATCGGGCAGCAATGACTTCCAATTCAATCAGCATGTCCGGCATGACCAGGCCGCTGACAAAACTTAACATGGAGGCTGGCCGAGCGTCGCCCAGATAGTCGCTTCTGATTGCCCGGTATGGGTCTAGATCGCTGCGGCGTGTCAGGGATTGTGTCAGTTTGACGATGTCATCGACACCCATGCCGGCCGCATCCAGCATCGCCATCACGTGTGTCCATGCCAGCCTGGCCTGAGTTTCAAAATCGGGCGGCAGGCTGCCGTCGGCGGCGAGGCCGGGTGTTCCGGACGTGTGCAGCCATCGCCGCCCGTCCCCGGTCAGCACGGCATCACTGTATTTGCCCAACTTGCTGGCAACACCCACGTCAATCGATTGGTTTTGTTTCATGTGAATCTCCCCTGTAATCAGGTGTGCATATTTCAGCCGCCATCGTTTCATGGTGCAACAAAAGCCGCTGAGTGTGGGGTCTAACCCCGGGTGTAAGGATGCGCCAGCAAACGACCCTCAGCAGGTATTTTCAGAAAACATTAGGTAATTCGCCCAAACGGGTGTACTCTGCACTCGCACTTCGCCAAGTTGATCACCGTAGGTCTCTTTCCTGACTGGCTCTTTACCAGAGCGATTCCCGTCTGACTCCCCCGTTTTTTTCCTTGCATGATGTGCGTGCGGCAAATGCATGGCCTCGCTATGCATTGCCATTCAACACTCTTCCAATATTGAGGAAAAATACTATGAGCAACCAAACCGGTATCGTCAAATGGTTCAACGATTCTAAGGGCTTCGGCTTCATTACACCCGATGCGGGTGGCAGCGATCTGTTTGTCCACTTTCAAGACATCACTGCGAACGGCTTCAAGAGCCTCGCTGAGAACCAACGCGTGAGCTTCACCAAGGGCAACGGCCCCAAGGGCGAGAAAGCAACCAACGTTCAGGTAATCTGAAGATTCGGCGTCACGCGAAGCAGGCGTGGCGGGCAGCGCGCCTGCCGAGGCACTTAGCAGATAGCTAGGGCTGAGGCGGATGTCCGGAACACCCTGCTGATGGCAGGCCTTGTTCGTGCCACTGATGGAAGACCGCTCTTGGCAGACTGTGGCATAAAGTCTGTCGACCGAGCCGGAAAAACGCCCCAGCCCTGCTGGGGCGTTTTGCTTTTGGGGTCAGGTCCCGGGTGTGCGGCACGCGCCCTAGAATATTGTATGGTCACTTAATTCAGTACGTTCTTTTCCGGATAGCAGTTGATCATAGTGTTCGAACAAAGTTTGCACACCGTAGGATGGCGTTGCGTCAGCATCGTATGCCAGCGCCGTCGGGTTCCAAACCAGCATGGACTCAGTCGCGTAATAACGGCCGATCTTTGCCAGTTCAGCCTTCTCGGTCAGTGCGGGTAGCAAACGCGCACCGGCACGCAGTACATGGACAATCGTATCGAGCAAAGCGACCGGCACATGCCTGAAATGCGGCTTTTTTCCAATCCGTTTGAATAAATATTCACCTTGCTCAATTGGCGTGATGGCAGCGCCTGGTCCCCCGATCGGCAATATGCGGTTGTGCTTGTCACGATCAGTGAGGCAGTTCGTTATGAACTGCGCCAGATCATGATCGCTGATTGGCTTGCACGCTGTCAGGCGTCCGTCGCCGAACAACAGAAAAGGCTTTCCGCGCTGCAAACGTTGCACCTGTCCAGACAATGATTTAAAGAATGCCGTTGGCCTGACGATGCTGTAGCGTAGTCCGGAACTTGCCAGCGCCGTTTCAAAAGCGAGCTTGGCCTGCTGAAAGCCCAGCAACGGCTTCTGCACACAGATTGCTGAAAGTAATACGAAGTGTTTGACATCCGCTGCTTGCGCGGTTTTCAAGATGTCCGCATGCATGTGGTAATCCACCGCCCAGGCATCTGCAGGCGCACCCGTGCGCGAGGCAAGACACGACACGATGGCATCGACGGGGCCGCGCTGAATAAAATCGGCCTGCTTGCCAAAGATCGCGGCCGTATCGCCGAAATGCAGTTCGGCACCAGGGAGCAAGGCCCGCGTCTTTTCGGCCGTCAGGTGGCCATGAAAGCCTGCTCGCGTCCTTACCGGGCAAATCACTTCATGGCCATGGCTGAGCAATACCTTGGCAGTGGCCCGGCCAATGGTGCCGGTTGCACCGAGTAGCACAACACGCATGATTCTGTCGCTCTTTCAAAATGACTTCGGCAGATGACGATGGTAGACCATGCAATAACCGATCAACCGGATTGCTCCATGGATTTCGGTCCGCGCGAGCCGACCGCCGGCCGGTTTGTTGTCCGCGTATTTGAAGCGTCGGGGGATGCGAGTCGGCTACAGCGGCGCGATCAGGATCCACCAATCATCGTCCAGCAGCTGCCAGAACATCATACGCTTCCGAAAGACCGAAGGTCGGCTAAGGCTTATGGCTTCTTTGATCCTTTGGCGCCATCGCTAACACGATCGGTGCAATTTTATTGGTTAGCGATCGGCTGGCTGTAAAACCGCATAGCGCAGACGTTCGCCCAGCTGCTATCCTGACTCCTGCTCAGGGTGCTGTGCCGATTAAACACGCTAACCTGCCGGAGGCCATCGATGAGCCGCGCAATTGATGATCTGATGCACGAACACGAGGCGATCCTCTTTGCCTTGAAAATCCTGGGTGCCATTGAGCAGCGCCTGAGTAGAGGCTTGCCGACCGACAGTCAGGACATCGCGGCATTCATCGGTTTCCTGAAGGAGTTTGCCGACAAATGTCATCACGGCAAAGAAGAGGGCATTCTCTTTCCTGCGTTGGTTGCGGCGGGCATTCCTCAGCATGGCGGACCGGTCGAAGTCATGCTGGATGAGCATTCGCAAGGTCGAGAATGGATCCGGCATATGGAATCCAGCCTGCAAGCTTCGCTGGATATTGCGATGTTCACGCAGGCGGCGCGGGGCTACCGCACATTACTGCAGGCTCACATCCAGAAGGAAAACGACGTTCTGTTTCCGATGGCAGAAAAGCTGTTGACCTCCGGTCAACTAGATGCCCTGTTCGACGCTTTTGAGGAACATGAGGCCAACGTCATTGGCGCGGGTCGACACGAACAGCTGCATGCGCTGCTGAAGGCTTTGAAGGACAAGTACCTGACATCGCCCTGATACCGGCTTCGGTCAGAGATCTGATGCGAGCGGGCCACGCACCGTCGGTCGTTTTGGCCGGCCGTAGAAGCGGCGCCCAAACGCCGCAGTGCTGCGCGGGGACCTCAAAACGCAATGGGAAGCACGACGCAAACCCGCTGTGTTGATCGGCTGCAGGCGCCTGCTTGCGCGGCTTAAAAAAAACTCCCACCGACTTTCTCAGTTCGGCGGGAGATAAAACTTCAGGGGGAAAAACATCATGCTTCACGCCTGTCTCCCATTCCTTGAAGACCGGCGCGCAAATCTGGTGAATCAATTCACGGCCTGAACCTTAAGCAAGGCCAGACGATCGCCGCACACGTTATCGACGATGTTGATGTCGTGTTGAATCACGGGTTGGTAGAACGAGAGATCGGCGTAGGTAGGTTCCGCCGGGCGATCGGATTTGAAAGCCGTAGTCGTCAGCAACGTAAAGCCGGCAAGTGCAAGCTGACCTTTTGCGCAGCTGACAACATAGTCAATTTGCTGCACACCACGATCGCCCACATCGTGAAACTCCCGCAATTTAGTCAGGTTCTTGCGGCTGTCGATCGCAGCGACGGACCAGCTGTTTTCGGTCATGGCCACGACCGCCACGTTATCCTTTTCCGAAATGGCAGCGCTGTTATCAATGTTTGCGGCGGACACCAGCGTGCTCAGAGCCAGAGCCGAAACCAAAACGAATTTCTTGAACATGTTGCGTTCCTTTTAGTGGAAGAGAACAACTAATTGAATAGATCAAAACGGATTCTATCACATGAATAGTTCTTGTCAATGTTTTTGATAAACAAAAAGTGTAACTCCGAAGTATTCCTATAAAAAAATCTCAAATTCCCCTTCAAAACCTGTTCAAATTATCCGGTTTCGCAAATCTACACTGTATTTAAATGTAATTAAAACAACCAATACGTAAGTTTCCTTGAGGCTTGTGCTGAAATTTTGGTGTGGGCGCTTCCAATTTCACAACAAAACATAGACAATCTCCCTGGGCGGTCGTGTCTTGCCCGAATTTCAGCCTTGAGATCACAATGGAATTTTCAGATAAGCATCAATACACCATCGGTGTCGTCGCAAGGCGCACGCAAACCCATCCGGAAACATTACGCGTGTGGGAGCGGCGCTATCAATTGATCGTCCCAGGGCGAAGTGACACAGGCAGGCGCCTCTATTCGGAGAGCGATATCGCCAAACTGGCGTTGGTCAAGCAGCTAACCGATCTGGGCCATTCGGTCAGCAGCCTGGCAAAATTGTCCAGCGATGAGTTACGGGAACGGCTCAGCGTATCGACCGCGGTGACATCAGATGAAAGACCGCGCCAGCACCTGCCGTGCCGGGTCATGTTTCTGAACGATTCCCTGAGAATGCGGGTTGGCCGCGATTTGCTACTCTTTGAAGACCTGCATATCGTCGATCGTGCGCGAGCGAGTACTCCGTTTGCACCGACAACCGAAGCCGATGTCCTCATCATTGAACTGGCGACAATCAATGAAAGATCGCTACCCCGGATTCGCCAGGACTTACTCGAGACGGGCTGCACTGCAGCGCTGGTGGTGTTCAATTTCGGTGCCAGGCAGTCGATTGCGCAGCTCGAGCGCGCGGGAATCATTTGCCTGAAGGGATCGGTGACGGCTGCCGAGATCCATCGCGCATGCCTGTCAATACAGAAGCCATCGTCGCGTCCGCTTCCGGAAGCAACCACTGCGGTGGCACCGCCTCGTTTCAACTCAGAACAACTCGCCAAAGCCGCCACCATCATCGGAACGATTGATTGTGAATGCCCCAATCATCTCGCGGAACTGATCATTAACCTTGGTGCATTTGAGCAGTACAGCAGTGAGTGCGCGAACCGGGATGACAAGGATGCGCAACTCCATGCCCAACTGAATCAGTCCGCCGGTTTGGCGCGGATGATTCTTGAGGAAAGCCTGGCCAGGGTGATTGAAATAGAAGGCATTGCGCTGTGAGTTGAGCATCTCTTTCAACATGGTGAAAGAGACGCCCACGCGAGCGCGACCGGCATCGCAGGTGTGACCGTCGCCAGTATTACCGGGTTGCGCGCCGTTGCCTACCAACCCGGCGCATCGACGTTTGGCTTTGGCTGCCTCAGTTCGGCATTATCGACCGATGAAAACTCACCATCTTCCATCGCCCATCGCGAAGTGCCACAGCAATGTTCAGTCGTCCGATCCCTTCGGCCGGCTTGCCGTCAATAGTCATTGTCCATTTGTCGTAGCCAGTGACAACGGCGCTGTCCGGTGACATCCCGATGACAGTGACTTGCCCGAGTTCGACGGCAAGCGGTGCATATTGTTCATGAACCACCTCGAAATACTTTTTAATGCCATCAGGTGATGTGACCAAGGTCTTCGTGCTCGTGCCAAAAAAGCTGGCGTCGCTGGAAAAAGTTGCAACGATTCCATCGATGTCATTCTGATTAACGGCGTCGATCCACGCGCGCACCGCGCCCAGTGCGCCTGTTTTTGAGTCTGCCATGGTTGGTGAGGCAATAAAATGGTTGATAACAAAAAGACATAAACAGGCTTGCAAGCGTCCCACCACCACCACAAAGCGATCAAACCCGGGTTGATGCATGACCTTGACCTGATCCCGCGCCATCGCCCGCATTGAGTAAGCTGCATGGTTGTCACCGCCCAACGGCTTTCCACTGTCGCCATAGCCCCGTAAATCGATAAGTACGACGGTAGAGTGCTCAGCCAGCCCGGGCGCCAGAATATGCCATTCGACATGGGTCGGTGGCCACCCATGCAGGAGAAGAAGCGCTGGCCCCGCGCCACGTCTGTCCCGGGAGATGCCACACGGTTTGAAGGGTATCGACGCCAGATAAACAGATGCTTGCCGTTATGACACCGATTGAAGGCCAGATTAATACGCGAATTCATCAGCATGACGTGAGTGCGGGCCGCGCATGCGCGATCCTGCCTTGCCACAGTCCGACTCTGAACTGCCATTATCCAGAAGACGTTGGCAAGTTTGTCGATAACAACTAATTGATTCAGGTGCAGCTTTAC